>ENA-ORDP01000247-ORDP01000247.1-marine-sediment-metagenome-genome-assembly--contig:-NODE-247-length-36751-cov-7.297580_pt1 | contig 36751 bp, 32 predicted proteins | sample MGYA00248627_ERZ508539 | MGnify/ENA primary metagenome ERZ508539 (study PRJEB26208, sample SAMN05571518) | marine sediment metagenome | biome: deep sea; feature: Hydrothermal vent; material... | reverse complement strand
CTGGATAAACCACAAGATAAGTACCTTCACGAAATAATTTTCTGCAAAATGCACAAAAAATCATTTCTAAGGTACTAAAGGTACTAATGGAGAACCCTATGCAAATTGACATACAGGCACGTGATTTTTCCCTGACCGACGCCCTGCGCAGTCATGCCGAACGGCGACTGCGTTTCGCCCTGACCCGCTACGATGACCACATTCAGAGAATTGTTATGCGGCTATCCGACATCAATGGCCCGCGCGGCGGAGCAGATAAACGCTGTCACTTACAGCTGATATTGATCGGTTTGCCCGATGTGGTAGTCGAAGATATCGAAGCTGATCTGTACGTCGCCATCGACCGTGCAGCTGATCGCGCCGGGCGTACCCTGGTGCGCAAGATTGGCCGGCAACAATCTCTGCTCAGGCAGAGTCGGCCCCTGATATCAGACGCGCAACTATTAGATTAACCTATTAAAAATAGAGGATATCACCATGAACAACCCAGCCACACTCACTTCCAGCCGGAACCAGACTGCTGCGCTCGCCACCAACAAAGTCATCCGCAACACCTATACCTTGCTGTCGATGACCCTGCTGTTCAGCGCGCTGACGGCCGGCACTTCGATGCTGCTCAACCTGCCCCACCCAGGACTCCTGCTTACTCTGGGTGGCTATTTTGGCCTGCTGTTTGCCACCACCAAATTTCGCAACAGCAGCCTGGGTCTGGTCTTTGTATTCGCTCTGACCGGTTTTATGGGCTACACCCTGGGGCCGATTCTTAACGCCTATCTGGCTATGGCCAACGGCGCTCAAGTGGTGATGACCGCGATGGGTGCCACGGGCGTTATCTTCCTCGGTCTGTCGGCTTACGCACTTACTAGCCGCAAGGATTTCAGCTTCATGGGCGGCTTCCTGATCACAGGCATTCTGGTTGCCTTCATGGCTGGACTGGGTGCCGTGTTTTTTGAAATGCCCGGTCTGTCACTGGCCGTGTCTGCCATGTTCGTGCTGCTGATGGCGGGGTTAATCCTGTACCAGACCAGTCAGCTCATCCATGGCGGTGAAACCAACTACATTATGGCGACCGTGACCCTGTACGTCTCCATCTTCAACCTGTTCACCAGTCTGCTGCACCTGTTGGGATTTATGAACAGTGAAGAATAGCAACTCACCCGGACAAGAGGATACCGATATGAAACACCTGACTACCCTGGACGAACTCAAACAGCATATCACTCTACTGGCCAGCGTGGATGAGTCCGATGCGCCGTTTATGAGTTGTTATCTTAACCTTGAAAACGGGCCTGATAGCTGGCGAAAAACGCTCGACGACCGCGCCGGTATCCTGCGACGCATTCTCAAGGGAAACGATCTCGCCGACCTCGAAGAGGCCCTGGTCAAAATCGAGGCATGGCTGGCCACCCACCTGCTGCCTGAGGCAAAATCAGCCGCCCTGTTCGTACGCGGTAACTTCGGTGGTGCTTTCATGCTGCCCATGCAGTTTGCCGCGCCCCTGCCTGACTGGATTACAATCTATCCCACACCTAACATTTACCATCTGGTGGAACTCAAGGATAATTACCACCGTTACATCGTCTTGCTCGCCGAACCGCGGCGGGCCTGCATCATGGAAGTGAACCTGGGTGCGGCCACGATCCAGGCCTGGATCAACCATCCGGATCTGCGCGCACGCGTGAATTCGGAATGGGCCCGAACCCATTACCAGGTTCACCAGGCACACCGAGGGGATCGGTTTATACACGAGAAAATCGCTGTTCTGCAACAGCTGATGCGTGCCGGTGGTCATACCCACCTGATCCTGGCGGGCGATCCCGAGATTACCGACCTGGTTCGCCGTGCCCTGCCCGAAGATCTGACGAACAAGCTGGTAGATATCATCACGACCGATAAACAGGATCAACAAACCAATGTTGTGATGGCAACCCTGTCCAGTTTTATTGAACATGAAGAACAGGAATCCCTGTCAATTGCCGAACGTCTCATCAAAGGATTGCACAGTCAGAACCTGGTGGCCCTGGGTTCGGTGGATACGCTTGATGCCCTGCTCTGGGGTGAGGTGGAGACGCTGGTCATGGCCAGCGGCTATCAGCCTGATCCCGGTTGGACTTGCACGGCCTGTCGAGCCATCGGCACCGAGCCACCTGAAACATCTGTATGCCCGGAGTGTGGTAAACCTGCGGTGCGACCGATGGACTTTAGAGAGGCATTGCTGCGTATCGCCGGCCAACTGGAACGCCCGGTAGAAGTAGTGGAACAATCCGAAGCGTTAATGGCGCTGGGCGGCGTCGGCTGTCTGCTGCGCACTCAGAACAATACACAAAGCGTATCGACGACGGCGTCTGGCTAAACCCTGTCATATTTCACTGGCTGCCTTTTCCCGATACTGCCGAAGCGTTTTCTCCGCACCTATGACCACGTAGATCAGCAGGCCAACCGCCAGAATATGTACCCAGTCCATAATGCTGATCGGCGCGGTGTGGAAAAACCGGTTCATCAGTGGCGCATAGGTAAACAACAGTTGCGCCACCGTCATGGCTGCGATACCAGCCCAGATCCACGGATTGCTGAACAGCCCCAGACGGAACATGGAAAACCGCAGCGAGCGACAGTTGAGCAGGTAGAAAGACTGGCCCACGGCAAAAACGTTAACCGCAATAGTGCGGGCTTCGGCCTCGCCGGCACCCTGATACAACGCCCACTCGAACAGGCCGAACGCGCCCATCAGTAGTAACAGCCCGACCAGAAGGATGCGGAAGATCAACTCGCCATTGAGGATGGCGGTGTTCGGTGCGTGCGGCGGACGGCGCATGATGCCCGGTTCACGCGGTTCGAAGGCCAGTGCAAGGCCAAGCAGCACGGCGGTAGTCATATTAATCCACAGAGCCTGCACCGGCAGTACCGGCAAAGGCTGTGCCAGCATCACCGCAGCAATGATCACCAGTCCCTGACCGGCGTTGGTAGGCAGGATCCAGGTAAGAAACTTGATCAGGTTGTCGAACACGCCGCGGCCCTCTTCCACCGCCGCTTCGATGGTCGCGAAATTATCGTCGGTAAGCACCATATCGGCCGCTTCTTTCGATACCTCGGTACCGGTGATGCCCATGGCCACACCGATATCGGCACGCCGTAATGCCGGGGCATCGTTGACCCCGTCACCCGTCATGGCGGTCACCTCACCATGCGCCTGCAAGGCTTCAACCAGGCGTAGTTTCTGTTCCGGCGTGACTCGCGCGAACACCGCCGTGCCGGTAGCGGCCCTGATAAGTTCGGCATCGGACATCATTTCCAGTTCGCGGCCACTCAAGGCCTGCGGAATTTCACCTTCGGCCAGCGTCTCGTCCAGACCAATCTGGGCGGCGATGGCAGCGGCGGTAACGGCGTGGTCGCCGGTAATCATCTTGACCCGGATACCGGCGGCCTGGCAGGCACGCACCGCCTGGATAGCCTCGTCCCGCGGTGGATCGATCATGCCCTGCAAGCCGAGAAAAATCAGCCCCCGGGCAACATCATCATGATCGATGGTGATGGTATCCGGCACAACTGACAGGCGCGCAAAGGCCAGCACTCTCAGTCCCTGGCTGGCCATCGTCTTCACCTGGGCATGCACCGCATCACTGTCCAGCGGTTTGCTTTGCCCCTCAGCGTTCAGGATGGCATCACACCGTACCAGTAAACTCTCGACCGAGCCCTTCAGGTAAACCACGCGGCTATCACCCCCATGCAGGGTCGCCATATATTGATGCTGAGACTCAAAGGGGATAGCATCCAGCCTTGGATAAGACGCCTGTACCTGTTTGTTATCCAGTCCCACCTTGCCTGCCATCACCAGCAAGGCCCCTTCGGTGGGATCACCCTCGATTTTCCAGCCTTCCTCATCCTGCTTCAGGACGGAATCGTTACACAGCAGACCGGCGCGCAGCAGTTCAAGCAGGGCGGCATTCTTATGGCTATCCACCGCCTGACCACCCTGTTGCAGCTCACCTTCCGGCGCATAGCCGACTCCAGTCGCCTCAAAGTTTTCTGCCCCCGCCCACAGTTGTTGCACGGTCATCTCGTTGCGGGTCAGGGTGCCAGTCTTGTCCGAGCAGATGACCGTCGTACTGCCAAGGGTTTCCACCGCCGGCAGGCGGCGGATGATAGCGTTGCATTTCGCCATGCGCGCCACACCGATGGCCAGCGTAATGGTCAGCACCGCAGGGAGTCCTTCCGGGATCATTGCCACGGACAAGGCCACTGCCGCCATAAACAGATCAATCCCGCTCTCGCCATGCCACAAACCCACCAGGAAAGTCATCGCCGCCAGACCCAGAATGGCGTACAGCAACAGGTGACTGAAGCGGGCGATCTTGCGGGTCAGTGGCGTGGCCAGCACCTCGGCGCTGACGATAAGTTCAGAGATGCGGCCAATCTCGGTAGTATCAGCGATCCCGACAACTACGCCGACACCGGTGCCGTAGGTCACCAGGCTGGACGAATAGGCCATATTGGCCCGCTCAGCCAGGATGGTATCGTGATCCAGTACCCCGGCGTGCTTCTCTACTGGCAACGATTCACCGGTCAGTGCGGATTCATCAATCTGCAAACTGCGACTGTGCAACAGGCGCAGATCTGCGGGAACCTTGTCGCCCGAGGCGAGCAGCACGATATCCCCCGGCACCAGTTTCCTGGCATCAATGCGTTGCTTTTCCCCGGCACGCAGTACCGTGGCTTCGGTAGTCAGCGCGCGAGACAGGGCTTGCAGCGCACTCAAGGCCTTGCCTTCCTGCACAAAACCAATAATCGAATTGAGCAGCACCACAGCAAAGATAACCCCGGCATCCACCCATGCGCCCAGGAAAAGCTTGATGATGACCGCCGCAAGCAGGATGTAGACCAGCGCCTGGTGGAACTGCAACAGGAACCGTAGCAGCACTCCCTGACCTTTACCCTGGGTCAGCACATTGGCGCCGAAGTTTTTCTGCCGCTCTTCCACCTCGAACCGGTCCAGCCCTTTTTCCGGATTGGTATCAAGCAGATCCAGCACTTCTTCCTGAGGCAGGTGATGCCAGTGTTTTTCCAGCAAGGTTTTCATGGCTCCATCCTTATCGGATTATTTCCTGTGTGGATTCTCTCTGCCACTCAACCCAAACCCGGCTGACCGCTTCGCGCAGCCCGATAAATTCTGAGTCCGCCACCAGTCGGTCCTGTTCCTGCAATGCCAGGCGGTGCAGGCGTCCGCGGTACTGCTGGTAGGCCTCGCTCAGTATCGCGACATCCCCGGCGCTCATCAGTCCGCTCTGGGCCATGCCCTCCAGCAAACGAATGGTGTCGGTAAACCGGGTCAGCGCCGGGTAGGTTTGCGCCCAGGCCAGCACCGCAAACTGCACCATGAATTCTATATCGACCAGGCCCCCGGCCCCCTGCTTGAGATCAAACTGGCCGGCAACTTTTTTCTGCAACTCCTCACGCATGCGCCGGCGCATGGAGCAAACCTCATCACGCAGGCTTTGCTGCTCCCGCGGCTGACAAAGAACCTGGCGGCGTATTTCACTAAACCGCTGGCCAATGTGCGGGTCCCCGGCCACGAAGCGGGCACGCACCAGCGCCTGATGCTCCCACACCCAGGCCCTGCCCTGCTGATAGCCGGCATAGGCATCGAGTGAACTGACCAGCATCCCTGACGCACCATTGGGGCGCAGGCGCATGTCGATCTCGTAAAGCATACCGGCCGGGGTGTGCGCACTAAGAATGTGAATCAGGCGCTGTCCCAGGCGGGCAAAAAATACCGGCAGCAGCAGCGGCTGATCGCCATCGGTCATCAAATTAGCCTCTTCACCGGCGTGCAGGAATACCAGATCCAGATCCGAACCATAGCCCAGTTCCAGCCCGCCCAGCTTGCCGTAGGCAATAATTCCGAAGCCCTTGTCACAGACTCGCCCAGTCCGATCACAAATCGGCACGCCATGCCGCGCCACCAAATCATGCCAGGCCAGTTCCAGCGCGCCTTCCAGCACCACCTCGGCTATCCAGCTCAAGTGATCGCTCACTTTCATCAACGGCAGCACACCCGCCTGATCCGCCGCCGCCACCCGCAGGACATTACTATGGTGAAAGTGACGTAGCGTCTCCATCGCCTGCTCAAGATCCCCAGCCTCACAGCTGGCCATACGCTGGCGCAGTTCCGCCTGCAACGCCGCCCTGTCCGGCGGTGCATAAAGGCGGCGAGGATCCAGCAGTTCGTCCAGCAATAGCGGCTGCTGGCTAAGGTAACGGGCAATCCAGGGACTGGCGCTGCACAGTTTCACCAGTTGCGACAGAGCCAGCGGGTATTCCACCAGCAACGCCATGTAGACACTGCGGCGGGCAATTTGCTGCAACAGATCCAGCACCCGCAGCAGGGTCACATCCGGCGCGTCGGTTTGTCCGCTCGCGCCCAGCAACAGGGGCATCAGCCGGTCAAATCGCTGACGGCTTCGGGTCGGCAATGAGGCATAGCGGCGCCCCGATCTGAGCACCTGTAGCTGACGCAGAACTTCTTGCGTATCCTCAAAGCCGGCCTCCCTCAAAACCCGCCTGGCCTGTGCATCATCCTCAAACCCGCCTTGCCAGATCCCGTCCAGGCGCGCCTGCAGACTGTCGCCGTGATCCTGCGCCTGGGGAGCATCAAAAACCTGGGCAAAATGCGCCTGCACATGCCGGCGGTGTTTTTCGAGGGCTACCGAGTAAGCATCCCAGTCACCATAACCCATGGAAAAAGCCAGTCGCAGTTGCGCCTCGGGCGCTGAGGGTAAAATGTGGATCTGTTGGTCGGCCCAGGCTTGCAGGCGATTTTCACTCAGGCGCAGGAAGGTATAGGCCTGCAACAGCTCATCGATCGTGGCGGCGGGCAGGTAATCCTGTTTTCGCAGATGAGCAAATACCGCAAACAGGCTCGGTGTCTGCAAGGCCGGTTCCTGGCCGCCACGAATAAGCTGAAACACCTGGGCGATGAATTCGACCTCGCGGATCCCGCCTGCGCCCAGCTTGATATTCTGCGCCAGACCTTTGCGCCGCACCTCACGCATCAGCATGGTTTTCATTTCACGCAGAGATTCGTAGGCACCAAAGTCCAGATAACGGCGATAGACGAAGGGCTGTAACATGGCCATAAGCCGGGTTCCGGCTGGGCGCTCACCCGCCACCGGGCGTGCCTTGATCATGGCATAGCGTTCCCATTCCCGGCCATGAATCAGATAATAGTTTTCAATGGCCGGGAAACTGGCCGCCAGCGCGCCGCTCTCGCCGAAAGGCCGCAGACGCATATCCACCCGGAACACAAATCCCTCGGCGGTGAGCCTATCCAGCGCCTTGATCAGGCGCTGTCCCAGACGGATGAAAAACTGGGCATGGCTCAGTGTATTGCCCGGCTTTTCGACTACACCTTCTTCGCGATAGGCGAATATCAAATCGATATCCGAGGACAGGTTCAGCTCCCGCGCGCCAAGCTTGCCCATACCCAGCACCACCAGCCCCAGCGGCTCGCCCTGCGTATCCCGCGGTGTGCCGAGTTCCTCGCATTGCCAGTCATACAGCTGCGCCAGAGCCGCGTCGATACAGGCCTCGGCCAGGCTGGAAAGATCATGCAGCGTCTCGGACAGGCTGGCCCAGCCGGCCAGATCCCGCCAGATAATGCGCAACATATGCTGGTTGCGGTAATGGCGCAGCTGGCGTTGCAATTCGGCCTCATCGCTGACCGCGGCCAACCGGGTAAACAGCGTCTGATGATCGACGCGCTGCTTTTCAAGCAGGGCATCGCTCAGCCAGTGTGGCTGACGCAGGCAGGTTTTCAGTGCGAAGTCACTACCGGCCCAGACCGCCGGCAAGCTGCGAGCAACCGCCTCGGACAGCCGGCCTGCGGACTTCTGCTGCCAGTCCGCCCAGTGCTCGGCCACCCGCTCACGCAATGGCTCAGGCAGCGCGGCAAGATCCGCGGCAATGGAATTCATCCCGCCACAGCCGTAGTTGCATGCCAGCGATCCAGCAATCCCAGAAAATCTTCCAGCTCAGGCCAGCTGGCACCGATGCTGGTGATGTAACCCAGGGTACGGGGAATGTCATTAAGATAGCCCGGCTTGTTATCGCGATAATTCAGACGTGCGAAAATACCGCTGGCCTTGAGATGGCGCTGAATGCCCATGAGATCGAAGTCACGCATGAACTGCGCCTGGCTCATGGCCGCTGGCAGAATGCCGCGTGCCTGTGCCTGTTCAAAATACTGCGCCACCCAGATCTCTACCCGCTGGCGCGGCCAGACGATATAGCAGTCACGCAACAGGGATACCAAATCGTAGCTCGGCGGACCCATCACCGCATCCTGAAAATCCAGAATGCCGGGGTTGGAACCGGAAGGAGTATCAGGACGGGATTCACAAACCAGCAGATTACGCGAATGGTAGTCCCGGTGAACGATCACCTGCGGCTGAGAAAGCGCAGCATCGGCAAGAAAGCAAAACAGCGTATCGAGAACAGCCCGATCATGTTTATTTAGCGACAGACCAAGATGGCGTTGCAGGTACCAGTCCCGAAACAGGCCCATCTCGTCCAGCAACAGCGGGCGATCATAGGCGGGCAACGCTACGGCCTGCACCACCTCCGCGGGTGCCGACTGCAAGGTCAGCAACGCCTGTATCGCATCCCCATATAGTTTATCGGCGGTTTCTTCATTGAGTTCAGGCAAATACAGTCGCTCGCCCAGATCGTCTAATAACAACAAGCCCTGCGCCAGATCCTGGGCCAGCACCCTGGGCGTATTCAGCCCCAGTTGTCGAAACAGTGCGGCCACCGCAATGAAGGGGCGGCAATCCTCCTGCTCCGGGGGCGCATCCATCACGATGTAACTCTGCCCAGCCTGGCAGACCCGAAAATAGCGGCGGAAACTGGCATCGGCCGAAGCTGGCGCCAGACTAAAATCCGTGCTTCCCAATGTTTGCGCCAGCCAGTCGTGAACCTGCTGCAGGCGTCTATCGTTAGCGGTCTTCATGAATCTCATTATATATTACATACTGCAAGCGCTAACACGGCTATGCAATAATACGTCACATTCATTGGCCGAATTCGCACACCCGAATATCTGTGATCACAATAAAAACTATTTTTTTCAGACAGACGATTCGCCTGCGGCTCCTGTCCAGCCTGTGTCTACTCATAAGCCTGCCATCCCTGCTCTACGCACAGACTAAAACAGGGGGACCTGCTGCCATCATGCCCGACCCGGAATTGCTGTGTGGCAAGCCCGCACCCTGGCCACGGATCCCATTTCTCGCGGATCAGGCCACGCATGTGCAAGCAAACAAAATGGACATGCCGAGCCGCGACATAACTATATTTACCGGCCGCGTGATCATCAACCAGGCCAATACCCAGATTGAAACCGACCGCGCGCGCTATTTCCGTAAAAAAAACGAAGTTGACGCGCAAGGACATGTCCGCCTTACCAATCCCGGCCTACAGCTAAAAGGTACCGATGCCCGCTACAACCTGAGCAAACAAAACGGCGTGATTAACCATGCCCGTTATCTCACTGTCGATGGTAAACGGGGCCATGCCGACAGCATCAAGCTGCTCGGCCCGGCAAGAATGGCCCTGGAGACCGCAACCTACACCAGCTGCAAAAAGAAGGATCCCGACTGGCTGCTCACCGCCAGCCGGCTGCACCTGGACACAAAATCCCGCCAGGGATATGCGACCAATAGCGTCGTGCGCTTCAAGGGCGTGCCCTTTTTCTATTTTCCCTATATGCGTTTCCCCATTGGAGAGACCCGCCTCACGGGCCTGCTGTTTCCCTATATTGGCAGCTCCCAGCGCAACGGTACCCAAGTCATTCTACCCTTTTACTGGAATATCGCCCCCAACCGGGATGCCACCATTACGCCCTGGTATATGTCCCGGCGCGGTATTTTGCTGAAAAATGAATTCCGCTATCTAAATCCGGGCAACAGTGGCCAACTGACGCTGGACTACCTTAACAATGACAAACTTTACGGTAACAGCCGCAGCCGAATCAAATGGCAACATCGAAGTACCGCCGTTCTCGGCTGGGCCACCCAAATTGATTTCAACCAGGTCAGTGACAGCGATTACTTCCACGATTTCGGGACTACCCTCAACAATGCCAGCCCCACCCAGCTGCAACAAAAAGCGGCCCTGTCCTATAACGCCATCAACTGGAGCTTTCAGGCACAAACGCAAATCTATCAGAAACTGTCCGGCACCACCGCCTATGAACGCCTGCCCCAGATGACATTCCGCACCCGTCTGCCCACACGGGAAAATGAATGGCATCCCGGTATCAATGCCGAGATCGTCAATTTTTCCCGCAATGATAGCAGCGTACAGGGAACGCGCATGAACATGACGCCCTATATCAGCCTGCCACTGCGCAATGAGGCCATGTTCCTCACCCCCAAACTAAGCTGGCAATATACCACGTACGACTTGCGCAACCCGACCCAGGGAGAGACACCCAAGGCCTCTCGTAGCCTGCCCATCTTTAGCCTTAACAGCGGCATATTCTTTGAGCGCAACCTGAGTATCGGCAGTCATAACCTGTTGCAAACCCTGGAGCCGCAATTGTTTTATGTCTATGCGCCCTACCGGCAACAGAATAATCTGCCCGTCTTCGATACTGGCAAGGTCATTTTCAACATTAACGATCCCTTTCGGGAAAACCGTTTTACTGGCGCCGATCGAGTGGAAGATGCCAATCGTCTGACCGCCATGCTCACCACCCGTTTTTCTGACGAGGCCAGTGGCACGGAGAAACTGATGGCGCGCATCGGCCAGCTGTATTATTTTGCCGACCGCCGCGTGACCCTTCCAGGTGGTAGCGTAGACACCTCCCGGCGCTCACCCATCATCGCCGAACTGATGAGCCGCCCCTTTGACAATCTGTATATCGTCAGCGACACCCAATGGAATCCCCAGACCAAAGCCTTCACCAGGGGCAACCTGCGTATAGAATATAAGCCAACCCGCAATCTGGATTTGCGCATTAATTACCGCTATCAGCAAAACAGCCTGGAAACCAACGAAGATTTGCTGCGCTGGCGCATTACGCCCAACTGGTATATCAGTGTTCGCAAGCTTTATGACGTCCGCTATCACCGCCAGCAGGAGTCCGAATACAGCCTACGCTACGACAGTTGCTGCTGGGCCTTTAAATTCAGCACCCGTCAACGCTTTATCCGCGTTGGTGAGCCGGAAGAAAAAGGCGTCTACTTCGAGCTGGAGCTGAAGGGGCTATCCAGTTTCGGCACCCGATTCTCACCCTGATGAGAGGAATCGTTTCGCGACAGGCTGCTTGTATCACCATTAAATGCTATCCTAGCCGACCTGTTTTTCGCTGAATATCGAGTTAACCCCGCATGAAAGTCCTGCCCCTGCTGTTTCTCCTTCTCGCCCTTCTAAGCGCGTCACCCGCCGTCATGGCCAAAAAATCCGGCATCATTGAGTTGGATAACATCATTGCCGTGGTCAACGATGACGTCATCACCCGGGTTGAACTCGATAACCGCCTGCAACTGGTCAAAAAGCAGCTGGGCGCCAATACCCCGTTACCCGATGACGCCATCCTGCGCAAGCAGGTGCTGGAGCGTATGATCATGGAAAAGATTCAGCTACAGATCGCCAAACGCTCGGGCATCCGGGTTGATGATGAGACCATCACCCGAGTGATTGAAAACATCGCCAAGGGAAACAAGCTCAGCATGGATCAGTTCCGGCAGGTGCTGGGGCGTGAGGGTATGTCCTTTGCCAGTTTCCGCGAAAACATCAAAAACGAATTGCTCATCAGCAAGCTGCGTAAACAGCAGGTAAAAAACAAGATTACAGTCAGCGAACAGGAAGTGGACAACTACCTGGCCAATCAGGCTAATATAAAAAACCATGATGAAGAATACCGGCTCAGCCATATTCTCATCGCCACCCCCGAAGCTGCCACCCCGACCCAGATCCAGCAAGCCCGCCGCCGCGCCGAAGCGTTGCGCAAACGCATCCTTGACGGTGAGAATTTTGCCCGCCTTGCCATCGGTAATTCTGATGGCCCTCAAGCTCTAAAGGGGGGCGATCTTGGCTGGCGCAAGGCCGGGCAGATGCCGACTTTTTTGAGTCAGGCTATTAACAACATGAAGGTCGGTGATGTCAGCCTCCCTCTGCATAGCGCCAGCGGCTTTCACATCATCAAGCTGACGGGCAAACGCCGATCGAAGCAATCCCATGAAGTAGAACAGACTCTGGCCCGGCATATTCTGATCCGGCCCAATCAACTGGTGAGCAACGAAGGCGCCCGCAAACAGTTACAATCTCTGCGCGCCCGCATTATCGCCGGAGCGGACTTTGGCCAACTGGCACGCACCCATTCCGCCGATACCGCCTCGGCAGCGGAAGGCGGCAGCCTGGGCTGGATCAATCCCGGGACCATGCTGCCGAAATTCGAGGAAGAAATGAACAAACTGAAACCCGGCCAGATCAGCCAACCCTTCCGCACCCAGTTCGGCTGGCATATCGTACAGGTGATGTCGCGGCGCACGCACGACGACAGCAAACAATACCTTCGCAATCAGGCGCGCATGCTCATCGGCAAACGCAAAGCCGAGGAGGCGATACAAAACTGGCTGCGACGCATACGTAGTGAATCCTATGTGAGCTACCGTTTTAATCAGTAGTCACACATCAAGCACCGCGATTCAACGCGAAGTCACCAAGGGCGCAGAGGTTTCACATGTCCAATCATCACCCCCTGTTGAACACTCATGTCTGACTTGCTCCCCATCGCCATCACGCCGGGCGAACCGGCCGGCATCGGCCCGGATCTCGTCATGCAGCTGGCGCAACAGAGCCTGCCCTGCCCGCTGGTAATCATCGCCGATCCGGATTTACTGGCCGCCCGCGCCGCCCGCCTCAAACTACCTCTGCGGATTCAGGAATACCGGCGCGGGCAAGCCGATCCGCTCCAGCCAGGCGTCCTCAGTGTGCTACCGGTGGGCCTGGCCCAGCCCTGTGACTGTGGTCAGCCCGACCCCGGCAATGCGGGCTATGTGCTCGACACCCTGCGCCGGGCGGTGACCGGCTGCCAGGAGGGCGAATTTGCCGCTATGGTCACCGGCCCGATTCACAAAGCCGTGATCAACGAAGCCGGCGTCGCCTTTACCGGGCACACGGAATTTCTGGCCGCGCTCACTCAGACTCCGCAGGTAGTGATGATGCTGGCGACCCCCGGCCTGCGGGTCGCACTGGCCACCACCCACCTGCCCCTAAACCAGATCAGCCAGACGATTACCCCTACGCTGCTGGAAGGCATCATCCGGATTTTACAGCGTGATCTACAGCATCGTTTCGGTCTACCCGATCCGCAGATCCTGGTTTGTGGACTCAACCCTCACGCCGGTGAGGAGGGCCATATGGGGAAAGAGGAAATCGAAATCATTATTCCCGTGCTTAACACCCTGCGGCAGGAAGGATTTAACCTGCACGGCCCCCTGCCCGCCGATACTGTCTTTACCCCGCCGAAGCTCGAACAGGCCGATGCCGTGCTGGCCATGTACCACGATCAGGGCCTGCCGGTACTGAAATACCGCGGCTTTGGCCGGGCGGTGAACATCACCCTGGGCCTGCCCATTATCCGCACCTCGGTGGATCACGGCACCGCTCTGGATCTGGCCGGCAGCGGCCAGGGCCACACCGGCAGCCTGAAAATGGCCATCGACACCGCCCTGCAAATGGCCGAACAGGCAGAATCCGGAATTATTAAATAAACGCAGAATGGCTAATGGATGAAAAAGCCACCGCATGCGCATCTTTGTGTCCTTCGCGCCTTTGCGTTTAGGCTTTAAATTTAAGACGAAGGAACACCGCCCATGTCTCACCAGCCCCGCAAACGCTTCGGCCAGAATTTTCTCCACGATCCGGGGGTGATTCGGCGTATTGTCGATAGTATTTACCCTCGCCCCGACGAGCATCTGGTGGAAATCGGTCCCGGTCAGGGGGCGCTTACCCGACCGCTGCTACGCGCCTGTGGCCGACTCGACGTGGTCGAGCTGGATCGCGATCTGATCGCCCCTCTGCAACAACAACTGGCCGACGCGGGCGAATTACAGGTACATCAGGCCGATGCCCTGCGCTTTGATTTCTGCGCCCTGCAGGCACAGCACGGCCCCCGGCTGCGGGTGGTGGGCAACCTGCCCTACAATATTTCCACGCCCCTGCTATTTCATCTCATGCAGCAGGCAGCCTGCATTGAAGATATGCATTTCATGCTGCAAAAAGAAGTGGTACAGCGCATGGTGGCCCACCCCGGCAACAAGGATTATGGCCGCCTGACGGTGATGCTGGCCTATTATTGTGAATCCGAGATGCTCTTTAGCGTAGGCCCCGGCGCCTTTTTCCCCGCTCCCAACGTCGACTCGGCCATCATTCGCCTGCGCCCGCATCGCCAGCCGCCAGTTGAGGTCGCGGATCCGGCCCGGCTCGCCCGGCTCGTGGCCCAGGCTTTTTCCCAACGGCGCAAAACCCTGCGTAACAACCTCAGGGAATGGTTAAGCGCAGACGCCATCGCCGATCTGGACATCGATCCGGGTATTCGCGCCGAGCGCCTGAGTCTGGCACAGTTTGCCCGCCTCACCAATGCGCTTCATGCGCTGCCCTCAGACGCTGAAGTGTGAACCCTGACCTTCATATTTGACTGATAATGCCGCTAATTGCGCCAGGAGTCTGGGAAAGCGCAATCAATGGCACAACTGGCAGACAATCATGCTCTGTTACTATTCCGGGTAGGTCCGGTTTTATGTTGCGCCCCCACACTTTGCGTTACAACACTGATTTCGCCCCCCTCGCTGACCCACCCTCCCGGCAGCTCCGGTTCGCACCCCGGCATTTTCCGGCACGACGGCCAACTGGTCAGCCTGATTGACCTGCGCCACCTGTTCGGCGTCGAAGAACCGGACCGCAAACAGCCCGGGCGGATCATTATCTGCCACTTCGCGGACCAGCCTCGCGGCTTTCTGGTCGATGAGGTCATCGATGTCATTTCAACCCCGGAGCGCGGCTGGGGACAGCTTTCGCCTTCACTCAGCGGCGGTGTCTTTCGCCGCAGCCTGCTGCTCGATGAAAAAATTCATCTCTACTGCGAATTTGAAAAACTGCACATGATCCGCCATGCCGGTTTTCTCAAACCCTGGATTCAACAGCTTCATGAAAAACCCCGACCCGGGGAAGATACGCCTGTACATGCGGCAGCTAGCGCCACCGTGCTGGAGAAAAAGTCCGTCCCCGCGAAAAGAGCAATAAAATCCAGCACTATATCGCCGCCATCGGCTACCCCTTCACCCGCCATTGCAGACTTCTGTTCACGACCATCCGCCCGGCCGGTGAAACAACACCCGTTTAACCTTCACAATAATAAGGCCGATAAAATCACCTCTACTCGCAAACAGGCCACTACAAACAGCACACCTCAAACTGACAGTCAAAAGCGGCAAACCGCCGCACCGGTTAAGCCCAGATATTCCGCCTCGCCGTCAACTCGCGCCTCGCCTGTCAGGCATACCCCAGAAACATCCCTTCCGCGCCAACCGCCTCATCCAGCCCACCATGATGTCCGCATGCGGGTAGATAAACCCGTAACAAATTTACAGATTATGACCGTTGTTCTCATTTGCGTCGGACTCATCAGCGCCATCGCCTACCTGTGGCCAAACCACGCTACCCATCCTGTCATCGTAAAATCCGCAACCGACAGGCTGGCGGTCGAAGCTCTGACGGCAGCCAACCCCCACCCTGAAAACACGTTTTCCCCCATCACGAAGAGAGCACTGGATGATGAACCCGATGAGGCGAGTGCCACAGCCGCGCATGAAGATCAGGACAACAGCGGAACCCGTTATCAGGCAAGCATTGAACAACGTCAACATGAAGTCACCATTATTCTCACGGCGCCCGCGAGTGACACGGTGATCCGTAGCGACAACGACGGCCCAGTGGCGCATAAGCCGACGTCAGAAACTGACCCGGCCATAGAGCGTACTCCAGCTTCCGTCTCTTCCCGCCGTCCCCCCCATCAACACATTGATCAGGTAGTCCACATTGTCGTCAGAGGCGACACCCTCTGGCATATCGCCCGGCGTTATATCCACAATCCGTTCCGCTACCCGGAACTGGCGCGCCTGAACAAAATCCGCAATCCGGATCTCATTTATCCCGGTGACCGGGTCCGGATTATCCGGATTTACCCCCAAGAACCCGCCGCAGCCTCCACCCATTAGCAACCTGTCCCGTTCTGCCAATAAATTATTTAATGCCCGGCGTCCATATTGCCGATATATAAACCTGGAAGTAGTCGATGCCGTGAACAAGGCCATCGACTACATCAATCATCATCGTGGCGAAAAACATCCACAAACTATCTCACAATCATTATTCTCACTCTATTGCCATGAACGATAAGCCGGCCCATGAAACCGAAATCGACATCGAAACCCGCTACATTGTCGAACAATCCGAGCCGGAAAAAGAACGTTTTGTGTTTGCCTATACCATCACGATCCGCAACAAAAGCGAGACCCCGGCCCGACTGTTACGCCGCCACTGGATCATTACCGATGGCAATGGCAATGTACATGAAATCAATGGTGAAGGCGTAGTGGGTGAACAACCCTACCTGAAGCCGGGTGAAGGTTTCCGCTATACCAGCGGCACGGTACTGCCTACTCCGCTGGGCAGCATGCACGGCAGCTATAAAATGATCACCGATGACGGCCATGAATTCGATGCGGCTATCCCCACCTTTACCCTGTCCATTCCCAATACCCTGCATTGATAAAGTCCATACTACGCATTGATAAACCCAATGCTCAGCATTAACATGGCACCATGTCGCTCAAGCACAGTTATACCTTCCTTGCCCCCATCTATGATTACCTTGTCGAACCTGCCTTTGCCGATCTGCGCCGGAAAAATCTCAGCCATCTAAAACACGCCGAAAATAAGGACATATTGCTGACCGGCATTGGCACCGGGCTGGATATTCCCTGGCTACCGCAGGGTCCCCGTTATACCGGCATCGATCTGACCCCGGCCATGCTTGCCCGCGCCAGAAAACAAACAGCCGATCGCAACGACATTGAGCTTGAAGTGGGTGATGCCATGCAGCTGCCTTTTGATAATGAACGTTTTGATGCCATTATCATGCATCTGATTCTTGCGGTCGTGCCCGATTCCCTGCGCGCCTTGCAGGAAGCCCAGCGTGTCTTGCGTCCCGGTGGGCGCATTCTTATCCTGGACAAGTTCATTCGCCCCGGCCAGTGGGCTCTGAGCCGCCGTCTGCTGAGTATTTTTCTTCGTCACATCGCCACTCGCACCGATGTTGTCTTTGAACCCCTGCTGGCGCAATGCCCGCAACTCACACTGATACGGGATGAACCGGCGCTGGCCAAAGGCTGGTTCCGTTATATTGAGTTACACAAAGAGACGGGGCGCCGGTAAATGGCTATCTACGCCATCGGCGATCTACAGGGTTGCTATGACGACTTCCGCCGTTTACTGGATCAATGCCATTTCAAACCGGATGAAGACCGGCTCTGGCTGGCCGGTGATCTTGTCAGTCGCGGCCCCAAGTCACTGCAAACCCTGCGTTATGTGGTGTCACTCGGTGACAGGGTGATCTCGGTATTGGGCAACCACGATCTGCACATGCTGGCCGTCGATGCCGGCATAAAAAACACTCGTGATCCCGATCTAATCAACATTCTTGAGGCCCATGACCGAGCCGAACTCATGCACTGGTTACGTTATCGCCCCTTGATACACCATGACGCATCACTCGCTTATACTCTGGTGCATGCTGGAATCTACCCCGCCTGGAACCTGAACCAGGCACAAACCTATGCCGCCGAGCTGCATACGGTGCTATGCAGCGACCACTACCGGAATTTTTTTGAACACATGTACGGAGACCAACCGGATTGCTGGTCCGAAGATTTACAGGGTTGGGAGCGCCTGCGCTTCATCTGCAACAGCTTCAGCCGCATGCGTTTCTGCAGCCACAGCGGCCAGCTATATCTTCAGGCTAAAGGACCGCCCGGCAGCCAGCCCCCGGGCTTTCAACCCTGGTACGCCGTCAGGAATCGCAAAACCCAGGAACAGCGAATCATCTTCGGCCACTGGTCCACCCTGGGCCGACAATCAGTGGATAACGTCTATGCGCTGGATACCGGCTGCATCTGGGGAGGAGAGCTCACCGCGCTGCAAATCGACACACCCGAGCCACGCTACATCAGCGTCAATTGCCCGATGCATCGTGAAGGCAAACTGGAATAAATGAAGGCCCTCTTAATTCAAAGCCAATCATAAACGCAGAGGAGGCGGATATTAATCGCTCTGGGTTTAATTCCCCCCGGCTTGCAGCAAACAACCGTAGGATGGGTAGGCCAAGCGAAACCCATCGGCACGTTGCAGGATAATAATGCTGTGCGTACAGGCATTATTAATCGTTGCATAAGTATTTGCATCATAGCCCCCTCTCCCTCAGGGAGAGGGTTGGGGTGAGGGGATAAAATACATGCGAATACTTATGCAACGATTGATACGAGCAACTTGCCGCTACTGTGATTCATCGAAATCAGAAAACCAGGCATCACCCTTTCCCCCCCCCGATTCAACATCACCTGCATCTCAAAAATCGGATAATGAGTCAGATCTTACCAGGTCACATTTTTTAAAAGTTCAGCTATTCATAATAGAGACACAATCTACAACTGATTTTTGAAGATGGTGATCAAGCTCATCATTGGGAGCTGATTCACAGATTGGCAATAAAAAGCCATTCCCAGTCAAAAATGGTTATACATTAACTGGATATTCAAAAATGCCAGACTTAAACTGGTAAATATGTGAGGAATTCAATATGAAAATCAAGCACGTTTTGAATAATTTGATAACGACCGCCATGATGTTTGGTCTTACTGCGGTGGCCCAGGCATGGACAATAAACATGAATTTTAACAAAGGGCCTTTAGGCAAATCCGTAGAGGACAAAGGTCATTCTTATCCTGTATTTAGTGATGCGGCAGGACATACGGTATACTCGCTTTGCCCTGGTATTGCTCAGGATGATCACTGCGCAAAGATGAGCATTAATAAAGGTGATGACGGCTGGGGTACATGGGGTGGAAGAATTAACTTTAGTGAACTGGGCGTATCGAATCCCACTGTCGGATCAGAACTATGGATTAGCGTAAAAGTATTTATGCCCACCAGCTTCAACTACACTGCTAGACCAAGATTAAAATTTCTAAGACTTCATACTACTAGACCTCCGGGCAAAATAAACGAGGGATACGATGATCTTTATATAACGCCAAAGGGTTCCCGGCTGTGGGACGGAACTAAAAATAATAATGCCCCCTTTATCTTTATAAAAGAACAACAGAACATCAACTACTTCGTAGGCAAGAATGGTGTAGACGAGCCAAAACTGGGCACATGGGAAAATTATGAAGTATATCTAAAGCTGGATTACCGTTCGGTATCAAAGGGAGGAACATCCAGAGTAAGAATATGGAAAAATGGCAAGTTATTAGCTGAGCTAAACGATATACAAACTCTGAATTCGGCAGAAAGCTACGCGAACTCCTTTTTAATATTCACCTACTGGAATGGCACCTCTCCGAAGGATCAACATCTCTATATTGATGATCTCATTTTAACAACAGATACCCCATCAAAACGTGACGCTTATGGCAACCCCATGATTGGAAATCTAGTGTTTCAACCAAAACCACCTGCATTCCTCCGCGTGAATTGATCATGTTAACCTGCCCCCAGTTTTGCGCACACTTGGGCAAATCTGCAATGCCTCACACGAAGAGCTAATTATTTTCCCAGACTGCGCAGACCGCGTTATTTGTCCGCCGCAAATTATTCGCCACGTTCCAGCATAATAAAACTGTGCGCATAGGCATTGCGCTCATCAGCGTCACAGTCAATGCGTTCAACCTGCCGCCACTGTGATTCATCGAATTCAGGAAACCAGGCATCACCCGTCACTTCGGTATGTACCTGGGTCAAATACATGCGCCGGGCCTGGGGTAACATTTGCGCATAAAATGACGCGCCGCCGATGATCATGCTTTCCTTCACATCCCCGGCGGCCTGCAAGGCCTCCTCTACGGAATGCACGACTATCGCGCCCTCAACCTGATAAGCCTGATCACGCGTAACAACAATATTACGCCGCTCCGGCAACGGCCTGGCGCCGAAAGATTCAAAGGTTTTGCGGCCCATGAGAATGGGTTTGCCCAGCGTTTTCTGGCGAAACCATTTCATATCACTGGGCAGTTTCCAGGGCAGACTATTGTTGATGCCAATAACCCGATCATCGGTCATTGCGGCAATGATGGAAATAAGAGGTGAGCGTTTACTCAAACTGCCACCGGCGCTTTGATATGCGGGTGACACTCATAATTCTGTAATTCGAAGTCTTCAAAAGTAAAATCAAATATATCTTTTACATCAGGATTGATTTTCATCTGCGGCAGCACATAGGGTGTGCGCGACAACTGCTTATCAGCCTGTTGCAGGTGGTTGGAATACAGATGTGCATCACCCAGGGTATGTACAAAGTCACCGGCTTCAAGCCCACAAACCTGTGCCACCATCATGGTCAGCAGGGCATAGGAAGCAATGTTGAAGGGCACGCCAAGAAAAATATCCGCACTGCGCTGGTAAAGCTGGCAGGACAGCTTGCCTTCGGCAACGTAGAACTGGAAAAAAGCATGGCAGGGCGGCAGGGCCATGTTTTCAATTTCGGCCACGTTCCAGGCGCTGACGATAAGGCGGCGAGAGTCCGGGTTGTTTTTTATCTGTTCAATAAGCTGACTGATTTGATCGATGTGACGACCATCGGCGGTTGGCCAGCAACGCCACTGGACGCCGTAAACCGGACCCAGCTCACCCTTTTCATCCGCCCATTCATCCCAGATAGCCACACCATTATCGTGCAGATATTTTATATTGCTATCGCCTTTAAGGAACCACAGCAGTTCGTGAATAATGGAGCGCAGATGCAGCTTCTTGGTCGTCACCAGGGGAAAGCCGGCGCCAAGATCAAATCGCATCTGGTAGCCGAAAACACTGATCGTGCCGGTGCCTGTGCGATCTTCTTTTATCACGCCATGTTCTTTGACATGGCGCATTAGATCCAGATATTGCTTCACTCAAATTTCCTGCAGACAGGGTTTCGGGGCAACGAGATCATGCCGCCAAAGCCGTGTTCGCCAATATTCGTCCAAATATACCTGCCAGACACACAGGCGTGGAAGCCTTTTTAACTCCGAGAGTCTCCCCGTTTCCGGTAGGCCAATACCAGCAGGATAATGCCGGTCAGAATCAGTGGCGCAGACAGGATCTGCCCCATGGTCAGCCAACCCCAGGCCAGATAACCCAGCTGAACATCCGGCAGACGCACAAACTCGACGGCAAACCGGAAAATACCGTAGCACAGCGCAAAAACACCCGACACCGCCATCAACGGACGCGGCCGGGAAGAAAACCACCAGAGAATGATAAACAGCACCAACCCTTCGAAAAATGCCTCATACAGCTGCGAGGGATGGCGGGGAATATTCCCGGCAGCGGGAAAAATCATGCCCCAGGGCAGATCCGTGGGCTTCCCCCAGAGTTCACCGTTGATAAAGTTGCCAATGCGCCCGGCTCCCAGACCCAGGGGGACCAGCGGCGCGGCGAAATCCACCACGGAGAAATAAATCTTGTGATATTTGCGCGCAAAAAACCAGGAGGCCACCATCACGCCAAGAAAACCGCCGTGAAAAGACATTCCCCCCTGCCAGATCTTGAACAACAGCAGCGGACTCTCGACAAAGGCGGAAAAATTATAAAATAGAACATAGCCGATGCGCCCGCCGAGGATCACTCCCAGCCCGGCATAAAACAGTAAATCATCCATCTGCTCAGCCGTCCAGTCCGAACCCGGCTTCGCCGCACGAACGCGTCCCAGTTTCCAGGCCGATAGAAAAGCGAGCAAATACATCAGCCCGTACCAGTGGACTTTCAAACCAAAGAGTGAAACTGCAACTGGATCAAAATTAACTACCATCGTGACTCCTTAGGCAAGCCCATGAACAGTCTGCAAATAGATAAAACAAAATCAGTATCCCGGCAACAGCCGGCAGAAAAAAGCTTTCAGATATTCGGTTTCCGGCATCGCTGGGTGTATGGGATGATCTGGCCCCTGATGTCCCTGTTCGATGATCTGCAAGGGCTGACGATTCTTCATTGCGGCCTTGCGAATCTCGCTTTCCAGTTGCCCCGCAGACAGGTGATGGGAGCAGGACGCCGACACCAGCAGTCCCCCGGGTTCCAGCAACTTCATTGCCAGACGGTTGATGCGCTGGTAAGCCTGGCTGCCTTCCCGTATATCCTTGCGCCGTTTTATGAAGGCCGGCGGATCCAGAATAACAATATCAAAACGGCGATTCTCCGTCTGCAACTGTTTCAGCACCTCAAAGGCATCCCCCGCCTGCGTCTCAATAGCATCAGCATACCGGTTTTGTTTCGCATTCTGTAGGGCAACATCCAGAAACGTGTTAGAGGCATCCACGCAAAGCAGGCTTTTCGCCCCCGCACTCAGCGCCTGAATACCCCAGGCGCCCACATAGCTGAACACATCGAGAATGCGTTTGTCCTTGGCATAGGTAGACAGGCGCTGCCGGTTAAGCCGGTGATCATAATACCAGCCGGTTTTTTGCCCCTTGGCCAAGGGGACTTCAAAACGCGCCTGATTCTCAACCACATCAATGGTATCCGGCAAAGCGCCGACGGCCGTTTCAGTGTAACTGGCCAGCCCTTCCAGTTCCCGCGCCGGGGTATCATTTTTTAATAGCACCACGCGGGCTTTCACCAGGCCGGTTAGCGCGTCCAGTATACTATCTTTCAGCAGTTCCATCCCGGCACTGGTGATCTGCACGACCAGCACATCAAAATAACGATCCACCACCAGTCCCGGAAGACCATCGCTTTCACCGTACACCCAGCGATAGCAAGACGCATCGAAATACTCCGCACGCCAGGCCAGCGCCAATGCCAGACGAGCTCTTATCAACCCGGCATCGAGTTGCGGGTGGCGACCAAAACTGTACAGACGCGCGCAGATCAGGGTATTGGGATTGACACAGGCAAAACCCAGGGTATTGCCGCGCTGATCGCAAACCTTTACCTGTTGACCCGCCTGCAAGGATTTCAGAGGTGTTGCGGCGGTGTCCACCTCGTTGCTGTAAACCCAGAGATGACCGGCGCGCAAGCGCCGTTCTTCATTTTTCTTCAGCCGCAATTCAGGCAGGATGGTGTCTTTCACTCTTTTTTCCGGTTTATTTTTATTCAACCCGGAATCCGCAGTTGAATGGCGATGCAGTTACAAAGTTAATTGATTTCATAATGTTAGACCTGCACCCAGGCGATAGCCTCTACTGTTATTCTGTGGACAAAAAGTGGATCATACCGCATTTTGAGAAAATGCTTGATGACAACGACGCCTTGATTGATCAGGGCTAGCACCGCACCATCGCTGATGCTTGCCAGCGTCTTTAACAATTTGGCATGCGGTATGGTGTCAAAGTATCCCCTTGAAGCGTCCCTGAAACAGGTGATCAATCCTATTGTGTCGCCAGTTCGATACCTGCGTGTATACACCGTTGAGGTGCCGCATCCCTTTTGACAGCTTGCCTTCCGGTGTCTCCACCCGCAAATGATAATGGTTTGTCATCAGACAATAGGCGTGACACAGCCAATTAAACCGTTCCACCACCTCGGCCAGCGTACGCAGAAACATCAAACAGTGGCTGGAACAAAACAAATATCCTTATTTCCAACGCTCACCTCCGATACTGCTGAGTAGTGGCTGATCGATATCGGCGGTAACAGAATTTTGGGAGGAAAAGCCGGATTTTTATTCCCTCTATATTTTTCTATTAAATCTTTTATCCTCTACATGGGGTTGCTTAACTTCTATCCAGGGATCGCAGGGCGAAAGATCAGCACTAGTCGGAACATGTATTTCAGAACAGGTTAAGGGCACGGTATTTTTCTATACCCAACTAAAACCTGATGTTTTTTTTCCGGTTTTTGACCTGCATCAAATCCCTGCAAGAAGAGCGGATGTATTGTGCCACAAAACCAATGTGGCCACTGGACCACAAAAGTTGGAGAGTATGTAATGCATGAGTTGGAAGGCGTTTCGCGGGGCGACCAGTATCGAGCACTGGGATTAAGTACGCTCGCATTCACCGTGTGTTTTGCGGTCTGGACGATTTTCTCGATTATCGGGGTCAAGATCAAACAGGACCTCGGGCTGTCCGAGACACAGTTCGGACTGTTGGTCGCAACGCCGGTTCTGACCGGCTCACTCAGCCGGATTTTTCTGGGAGTCTGGACTGACCAGTTCGGCGGACGGATTATGATGCCGCTGCAAATGCTGGTCACAGCGATCAGCGTCTGGCTGCTGGCTTCGGTCCACACCTATGAGATATTTCTGCTGGCGGCACTCGGGCTGGGACTGGCGGGCGGCTCGTTCATCATCGGGATCGCCTATGTTTCGCGATGGTTTCCGGCGAGTGAACAGGGCACGGCGCTGGGAATTTTCGGAGCCGGGAACGTAGGTGCCGCCGTGACCAACTTTGCCGCGCCGTTTCTGGTACTGGCTTTCGGCTGGGAGGAAACCGCTCGGATCTATGCGGTTGTTCTGGTTGTCATGGCAATCGTGTTCTACGTTTTTGCCAAACCTGATCCGGCTTTGGTCGAGCAAAAGAAAACCGGCAGGAAACCGGTTTCGGCCCTCTTGCAGCTTGAACCGCTGAAAAACCTTCAGGTCTGGCGTTTTGCGACTTATTACTTCTTCGTGTTTGGCGGTTTCGTGGCTTTCGCTTCGTTCCTGCCGCGTTATTACGTGGGTGCTTACGGAGTGTCACTGGCGGCGGCCGGGATCTTTTCCGGGATGTATTCACTGCCCGGATCGATCTTTCGCGCATTGGGCGGCTGGATGTCCGATGCCTGGGGCGCGCGCTTTGTCATGTACCTGACCTTCATCATCTCACTGATTGTCCTGTTTTTCATGAGCTATCCGCAGACGAGCTATGTGGTCCAGGGTATCCCCCATCCAGACGGATCAGAGAACCTGATCAAGTTCAGTTTTGGTATGCCGCTTTGGGGCTTTGTCTCCCTGTCGGTGATCCTGGGCTTTGTGATGAGCCTTGGGAAAGCGGCGGTCTACAAACACATCCCGGTCTACTATCCGCACCATGTGGGCGCGGTCGGCGGACTGGTCGGGATGATCGGCGGACTGGGTGGTTTTGTCCTGCCGATCGCCTTCGGGATCATGCTCGATACCTTCCATGTCTGGTCGGTGGTGTTCATGCTGATGTTTGTGCTGGTCGCCGTCAGCACCATCTGGATGCACCTGGCGATTGTCAGGATGGAGCGGAGGAAATTTCCACAACTGGCAGGCGAGACTTCGCTTTCCGATGTGCCGGGCGCACCGCTTGCAGAGCCCAAAAAATAGCAATCAGCAGGCAGGCGGGTCGTTTCTGATCCGCCAGAACAGCATCCTTGAAGGAGGTATATCTTGGGACAAGATCTGAAAGACTGGAATATTGAGGACGAAAGCTACTGGACCTCAACCGCCAAATCCATCGCGACAAGAAATCTATGGATTTCGATCCCCAGCCTGCTATGCGGTTTTGCCGTCTGGCTTTACTGGGGCATTATTACGGTGCAGATGATCAACCTCGGCTTTCCGTTTGAAAAATCCGAATTATTTACCCTGGCCGCCATTGCCGGTCTGACAGGGGCGACCCTGCGTATTCCGTCCACCTTCTTTATCCGTATCGCGGGCGGGCGCAACACGATCGTTTTTACCACAGCACTTTTGATAATCCCGGCTATCGGAGCCGGTTTCGCACTGCAAAATCCTGACACGCCACTGTGGCAGTTTCAGGTTCTGGCTTTTCTCTCGGGAATTGGTGGCGGTAACTTTGCCTCATCGATGTCCAATATCAGCTTTTTCTTTCCTAAAAAAGTGCAGGGCTATGCGCTGGGAATGAATGCGGGGCTGGGTAACTTTGGCGTGACCACCATGCAGATCGTGGTCCCGCTGGTCATGACATTTGGTATGTTTGGCGACAAAGGCCGTGAGCTGATCAACACCTCAGGCACGCTGATTGGAAAAATTCCCGCAGGCACCACCACCTATATCCAGAACGCGGGCTTCGTGTGGGTGCTGGCGCTGGTACCGCTGGCCCTTCTGGGCTGGTGGGGCATGAACAACATCCGCGATGAGCATGTCTCACCGAAGATTCCCGGTCCGCTTGGTGCCTTTTCCACCATCACCGGCATGTTACTGGTTGGCTTTCTGACGGCGGCCCTTGGTCTGTGGTTGATGCTGCCGGCACAGGTAGGCGGCTCGGGCTTGATGATCTCCAAATGGTTCGTCTTGCCGATCATTATTGCCCTGACCGTATTCCTGCTGAAACTGATTCCCGGACAGGTGGGGCAGAACCTGACACGCCAGTACAAGATATTTGACAACAAACATACCTGGGCCATGACCGTCATCTACACCATGACTTTTGGGAGCTTCATCGGCTATTCGGCGGCTTTCGCGCTGACTATCAAGGTGGTGTTCGGTTTCCAGCACCTGATGGTGAACGGGGTGATGACCCACAACACAATCAACCCGAACGGCCCAAGCGCCTTGATGTTTGCCTGGATGGGGCCATTTATCGGGGCATTGATTCGACCTGTGGGGGGCATGATCGCGGACAAGATCGGTGGCGCGAAAGTCACCCAGATTATTTCTGTTATTATGGTGGCCTCGGCGGTCGCTTTGGCCTATCTTCTGCAAAAAGCCTATGTGTCGGCTACGCCTGAAACCCTGTTTCTGCCGTTCATGATTCTGTTCCTGATCCTGTTCACCGCAACGGGGATCGGCAACGGATCGACCTTTCGCACGATCGCGGTGGTGTTTGACAAGGAACAGGCGGGGCCGGTTCTGGGCTGGACCTCGGCTGTGGCGGCCTATGGCGCCTTCATCATCCCGAAAGTGTTCGGCGAACAGTTGAAGGCGGGGACACCGGAATATGCACTTTATGGATTTGCGATCTTCTATGCGGTGTGCATTGCCATTAACTGGTGGTTTTACATGCGCCCAAATGCCTATGTGAAGAACCCCTGATCCTGAAATACTGTGCCGGTGTCTACGGACGGATGCCGGCACATACCCCCCAACGGAGAAATGAAATGAGCCATCTTCTGGATCGACTGAATTTTCTGAAAAGCAATCGCGTCGGGACATTCGCCGAGGGTCACGGGCAAGTGACCAATGAAAATCGTGACTGGGAAGACACCTATCGCAAGCGCTGGCGCCACGACAAAATCGTGCGCTCAACCCACGGGGTAAATTGTACCGGATCCTGTTCATGGAAAATTTACGTCAAGTCCGGCATCGTGACCTGGGAAACCCAGCAAACCGATTACCCGCGCACCCGCCCCGATATGCCGAACCATGAACCCCGCGGTTGTCAGCGGGGAGCGTCCTACAGCTGGTATCTTTATTCCGCCAACCGGGTAAAAACCCCACTGATCCGTGCGCGTCTGCTGAAAAGCTATCGCCGGATGCGGGAAACCCTGTCTCCGATCGAGGCGTGGACCCGCTTACAGAACGACCCGAGCCTGCGTGCGGATTACACCCGCATTCGCGGTAAAGGCGGATTCGTGCGTGCCAACTGGGACGAGGCGACCGAGATCATTGCCGCCGCTAATGCCTATACCGCCAAAACTTACGGACCTGACCGCGTCGTCGGCTTTTCTCCGATCCCGGCGATGTCGATGGTCAGCTACGCCTCCGGCGCTCGGTATCTGAGCCTGCTGGGGGGCACCTGTTTAAGCTTTTACGACTGGTATTGCGACCTGCCGCCGGCCTCGCCTATGACCTGGGGCGAACAGACCGATGTGCCGGAAAGTGCTGACTGGTTCAATGCGGGGTTCCTGCTTCTTTGGGGTTCGAATGTCCCGCAAACCCGCACGCCGGATGCGCATTTTTACACCGAGGCCCGTTATCGCGGCACCCAGTCCGCCGTCATTTCACCGGATTATTCCGAAGCCAGCAAATTTGCCGACATCTGGCTGGCCCCGAAACAGGGAACCGATGCAGCCCTGGCGCTGGCGATGGGCCACGTCATCCTGCGCGAATTCCATCTGGACCGGCAGGTCACCTATTTTGAGGATTATACGCGCCGGTATTCAGACATGCCGATGCTGGTGCGCCTTGATGAACAGAACGGCAAACTTGTTCCCGGTCGGCTGCTGCGGGCCGACGATTTCGATGACAAGCTGGGCCAGACCAACAACCCTGAATGGAAAACCATTGCACTTGATCATAAAACCGGTGATCCGCTCGCCCCCAACGGGTCGATCGGCTTTCGCTGGGGCGAGAAAGGGCGTTGGAACCTCGAAGAAAAATCCGGCAAAAAGAACTGTGAATTGCGGCTGTCGCTGATCCTGGAGGAAAACCATGACGAGGTGGTGGGGGTTGATTTCCCCTATTTCGGCGGCGCGGCAAGCGAGAACTTCACCAAAAGCGATCACCCTGACGTGCTGACGCGCCACATTCCTGTGCGCAAAATGACACTGGCTGACGGCGACGTTTATGTGGCCACGGTTTTCGATCTGTTCTGTGCGAATTACGGCCTCGACCGTGATCTGGGTGGAGACTGGGTAAGCAAAGACTATGACGACGATGTACCGTTCACCCCGGCCTGGGCAGAAAATATTACCGGCGTTCCTCGCGACAGGATCATCGCGGTGGCGCGTCAATTTGCCAGCAACGCCGAAAAGACCCACGGCAAATCGATGGTCATTCTGGGGGCCGGTCTGAACCATTGGTATCACATGGACATGGCGTATCGCGGCATCATCAATATGCTGGTGATGTGCGGCTGTGTCGGGCAAAGCGGCGGCGGTTGGAGCCACTATGTCGGGCAGGAAAAACTACGCCCGCAAACCGGCTGGACTCCCCTCGCGTTCGCGCTTGACTGGACGCGCCCACCCCGGCACATGAACGGAACCTCGTTCTTTTATGCCCACACTGACCAATGGCGCTATGAGACGCTGGTAGCCGATGACATCGTGTCCCCGACCGCACCGGCGGGGGACTGGAAAGAGGCGAGTCTGATTGATTTTAATATCCGTGCAGAACGAATGGGATGGTTGCCGTCCTCGCCCGCGTTCAAGACCAACCCGCTGGACATTGCCCGGGCGGCGAAAGAGGCCCGAAAAAAATATCTGGGCTGATTCCATCGCCGCCGGGTATTGTAAAAACCGATAAAAGGAAAAAACATGTTCCGGAGATTTTTCGCATTGGTTCTGGTGGTTCTTCTGGCGGCGCCCCTTATAGCCTGCGGCCGCAAGAACAGTCCCGACTTCCCCAAGGGCTCCACCTATCCCAAGACCTATCCCAGTCCTGATCGGTAGGATAAAGGCGGCGAGGTCCGGGCATGGATAATTTTACTTATAAAGGCAGTGAACTTTTCGCCGAAGGCGTGCCGCTAAGCCGGATCGCCGGCGAAATAGGCACCCCCTTCTATTGTTATTCGCGGGCGACCCTGGAACGTCACTACGCCGTCTTCGCCGATGCCTTTTCGGGCCTCGACGCGGATGTCTGTTATTCCCTAAAGGCCAACGGCAATCTGGCAGTGGTCTCGGCCTTGGCCTGTCTCGGCGCCGGCGCCGACGTGGTTTCCGGCGGCGAGTTGAAGCGCGCCCTGGCGGCGGGAATTGATGCGCGAAAGATAGTCTTTTCCGGGGTCGGCAAAACGGCGGAAGAACTTACCCGGGCGCTCGACGCCGGTATCCTTCAGATCAACGTCGAATCCGATCAGGAACTGGAAACGCTTCGCCGCATCGCCGGGCAAAAAGGCGTCACCGCCCGCATCGCCGTCCGGGTCAACCCGGATGTGGACGCGCTCACCCACGCCAAGATCACCACCGGCACCCGGGGAAACAAATTCGGTATCGAATGGCCCCGCGTCCACGAGGTCTGCGCCCGGGCCGCCGCCATGCCGGGCATTGAGCTGAGCGGACTGGCGGTGCATATCGGCTCGCAACTCCTGGACCTGGAGCCGTTCCGCGCCGCCTATAGGCGCCTCGGCGACCTGGTGGCCGGGCTGCGCGCCGACGGCATCGAGGTCCGCAACCTGGACCTGGGTGGCGGCCTCGGCATTCCTTACGACGGCGGCCCCTCGCCGTCGCCGCAAGACTACGCCTCGGTGGTCAGGGAAACGGTGGGGGATCTGGGATGCCGGATCATTCTTGAGCCGGGGCGGATGATCGTCGGTAACGCAGGGGTGCTGGTGGCGGCGGTGATTTACGTCAAAACGGGGGCGGTGAAGAATTTCGTCATAGTTGACGCCGGCATGAACGATCTTCTCCGGCCGGCGCTTTACGGCGCCGCCCACGCCATTACCCCGGTCCGCGAGCCGTCGGCGGACGGCAAACTAGAAGAAGCGGACGTGGTAGGTCCGATCTGCGAGAGCGGCGATACCTTCGCCACCGCCTGTCTGCTGCCGCCAATGTCGAGTGGCGACCTGATAGCCTTTCGCACGGCGGGCGCTTACGGCGCGGTGATGGCGTCGGGCTACAATGCCCGTTCCCTGCCGCCGGAAGTCATGGTCGACGGCGGCGATTTCCAAATTGTCCGCGAACGGATCGGCGTCGATGACCTGATGGCCAGGGAAACGGTTCCGGACTTTCTCGGCCATGCGCGGACGGAAAACGGCGGCCCCGGCGATTGAAGCAATTCTGATTTTTCTTATTTTTCAGGTGGCCGGGTGAAGGTGACTTCGATCCGCCGGGCCAGCGGCGATGGATCCTTGAGCGTTGCCTTGAAGCCCATGATTTTTGCCGGTGCGATCTCTTTCGTCCTGGGCGTGACGACGACGTTCTGCACTTCGTCACCGTTGGTGTCGAAGAGCGTTACCAGGATAAGCGGAATTTTGCGGGGCTTATCGGAAATATTGACTACCGTTCCCCGGACCACCAGCAGGCTTACGTTATTTTCCGAATTCCGGGTGGATTTGACGTTCTTTATTTCCAGCCCTTCGCCAAGCGGCGCGACGCCCAAACCAACCATGCCGTAAACGGCGGCGGCTCCCGGCAGGTATTTGACGATCATCCCGCGGCCGAAATAAAGCCCGGCGCCGAAGCCGCCGATGATACCGAGAAGAACGAAAGCCATAATCAACATACGGACGATGCCGCCACCGCTTTCTTCTTCTTCCTCCTCTTCTTCCTCGTAGTCGTCTATTTCGTCTTCCGGCGAGATAAGCGCATCGGGCAACGGTTCGGGTTCGGGAAGGTCGTCTGCTTTTACCGTTTCCGCCTCTTTGTCGCCTCCATCGCCGTCGACGAAGGATTCCGGCGTTTCCGTTTCATCTTTCTCGCCCAGCATTTCGTTCAGCTGTTCGTCCGACAGCTGTTCGCTTTCCCGTTCGGAAACGGGGACTTCTTCAGGTTCAGGTTCCGGTTCAGGCTCAGGTTCCGGTTCAGGCTCTGGTTCTGGCGGCGGAGTTGGAGCCGGTTCTGGCGGTGGCGGCGGTGGTGGAGCCGGTTCTGGCGGCGGCGGTGGTGGCGGCGGCGGTGGTGGCGGAGTTGGAGCCGGTGGCGGTGGTGGCGGCGGTGTGGGCTGGGGCGGGAAAACGCCTGGTTGCGCCGTCTGGGGCTGCGCCGCCCGGGGTTGGGGCGGCAACATGGGCCGGGGCTGTATCATTGGCGGCAGAGGCGCCGCCACCGGCACATGGCGCCATTGATTGCCGCATTGCGAACAGCCGACCATGCGGCCTTCCGGGCCAATGGCGTCGCCGTCGACCGAATAACGGGTGTTGCATTGCGGACAACTGATTATCATGGCCGACGTAATTATAGTTAAATCCCCGTTGTTTATAGGCTTTTGGGTTTTCCAAGGCAAGGCGCGGCGGGATGTATGACCGCTGGACGAAAAGGCGGCGGCCGTGCCATTGTGGTCGCGCCATTGTGAGCGGAAGAGCGTCTTGGCCCATATTCCCGGCGGCTCTCTTTAATATAAAGGTGGCCGGTTTCTTTTTTATGGTTCGACATGGGAACCTTTTACTTGAAATCCTTGGGATCGGATTACGGGAGCCCGGAATTTGCCCGTTGAATTAAGCGCCTTTAGCGGCAGTCATTTAAATAGAGCACCGGAAAACCACGGCGGCGACGTGATCAGTTTCGAAAACGTCGGTCTGCGCTATGGTCTCGGACCAGAGGTATTGCAAGACGTTTCCTTCGCTCTGCCTTCCGGCTCATTTTATTTTCTGATCGGCCCGTCGGGGGCCGGGAAATCGTCCCTGCTCAAGCTCGGCTATCTGGCGCTTAAGCCCAGCCGGGGCCTGATATCCCTTTTCGGCCGCAATATCGCCACCACGGCCAGGGGTGAATTGCCGGAACTCCGGCGGCGCATCGGCGTCGTCTTTCAGGAATTCCGCCTTCTTCGTCATCTGTCCGCTTTCGACAACGTGGCGCTTCCCCTTCGCGTCGCCGGAATCCGGGAAAGCGACGTCCGCAAAAACGTCTCCGAGCTTCTCGCCTGGGTTGGGCTCCGGGGCCACATGCAATCGCGGCCGCCGACCCTGTCGGGAGGCCAGCAACAACGGGTCGCCATCGCCCGGGCCGTCATCGCCCGTCCCAAACTGCTGCTTGCCGACGAGCCGACGGGCAACGTAGACGACAGCATGGCGCTTCGTCTCATGCACCTGTTCGACGAGTTGAACAAACTGGGGACGACGCTGATCATCGCCACTCATAACGAACATCTGGTGAAAAGCCTGGGCCATCCCTGTCTTTGCCTGGATGGGGGACGCCTGGAAATCACCCCCGGCAAGGCGGCGGGAACGGCCGGACGGAACGCCTCCGCCGAATTAGGGAAAGTATTTTAGAAACATGTTTATGCGGCGCAGCGATCTTCCCTTTGACGAGGACGGGCTCGCCCGGTTTCTGCCCTGGCTGATCGCCTTCATGGTGTTTCTGGCGACCATGGCCATGGCGGGCGCGCTGGCCCTGTCGGTGACGGCGGGGCGCTGGGATAAGGGTATCAGCGCTACCCTGACGGTCCAGATTCCAGCCACCCTTGCCCCCAAGGCCCAGGAAAAGGCGATCGCGCGCGCCCTCAAGATCCTGCGCGCCGAGCCCGCCGTGGTAAGCGCCGAGCAGATCAGTGAAAGCCGCATCATGGCTCTTCTCGAACCCTGGCTGGGGACCGCCGGCGAGGACATGCGCGACCTTCCGCTGCCGATCCTGATCGACGTCAACCTGGACCCGGACGCCGTGGTCGACGTGGCGGCGCTGGCCGGCAGGCTAAGCGCCCAGGTGCCCGGCGCCACCGCCGACGATCACGGCGCCTGGTTGAACCGGCTGGTCAGCCTGATCCATTGGGTGCAAGCGGTGACCCTGGCCGTTCTCGGCCTGATCTTGCTGGTGAGCGTCGGCACCGTGGTCTTCGCCACCCGCACCGGGCTGGCCATTCATCACGAAGCCATCGAGGTTTTGCACCTGATCGGGGCCCATGATTCCTATGTTGCAAAACAGTTTGCTTTCCGGGCCCTGGCATTGGGTTTCAAGGGAGGGGTCATGGGCCTAGCCCTGGCGGCGCCGACGCTCTGGGGTATCGGCCTGCTGGCCGATCGCATGGAAGCGGGCCTTTTGCCGGATTTCACCCTCACGTCCGCGCATTGGCTGGCTCTCGCCTCCCTTCCCGTTTTCGCCGGTCTTATCGCCATGCTGACGGCGCGCCGCACGGTGATGAAAACACTTTCGGAAATGCTATAGTTTATTAATGCCGATAATCTTTCGCCGCCGGTCGAGACACCAAAAACGCTACTGGCTTCTGGCGCTGTCACTGGCCGCCGCCTTCGCCGCCTGGGCCGTCGGGCTGTTCGGCTTCGTCGCCGCCATTCCCCAAACAGTCACCGATCCCGGCCGCAAAACCGACGCCATCGTGGTGCTTACCGGCGGCCGCGGCCGGCTTGGCGAAGGGCTGGCGCTTCTCGCCGCCGGAAGCGCGGAAAAACTGTTCGTTTCCGGCGTTTACCGGGGGGTGGACGTAAAGCGCCTGCTGGCCGCTTTCAAGGACCGGCCGGCCGGGCTGGAAAGCCGGATCAGCATAGGCAACGCGGTCGATACCATAGAAAACGCGGCGGAAACCGCCGTCTGGGCGGCGGCGGCGGGCTATAAGTCCCTGCGTCTGGTTACCTCGGATTATCACATGGAGCGAAGCCTGCTTGAATTTCGTTACGCCATGCCGGGGATTGCCCTGGTTCCCCATCCGGTTTTCCCGCAACATGTTAAAAAGAAAGGCTGGTGGCGGCGGCCCGGAACCGCCGGTCTGATTATCGGCGAATACAACAAATACCTTCTCGCCTGGGCGCGGATTCAGATCATGCGTTTAACCAAGGTTCGATGACAGGCCCCCGCCATGCTCGCTTTCCGCTCCCTTCTCTTCAACGTCTTCTTTTACGTCTGGCTGGCCGTTATTCTGGTGGCGATGATGGCGGCGCTGCCCTTTCCCCGCCGGCTCATGCAAAACGCGGTGCGGGTGTGGGCATGGGTGACGCAATGGGGGCTGGAAATCATCGTCGGCCTCGATTACCGGGTGGTGGGACTGGACAGGCTGCCGCCGGGGCCGGTGATCCTGGCCAGCAAGCACCAGTCGGCCTGGGATACCCACGTCTATCACCTGCTGTTCGCGGATGCCGCATATGTGATGAAGAAGGAGCTTTTGAAAATTCCGCTGTGGGGATGGGTGGCGCGCAAATGCCAGTCGGTCGTCGTCGACCGTTCGGGCGGCGGGGCGGCGCTTAAACAAATGGTCCGCGATTGCCGAAAGGCGCTGACTGATGGCCGTCCCCTGGTCATTTTTCCCGAAGGCACCCGCTCAAAGCCCGGCGACCACCATCCCTATTTCCCCGGCGTCTACGCCATTTACGCCCGGGGTGGCGCGCCGGTGGTGCCGGTGGCGCTCAATTCAGGGGTTTTCTGGGGGCGGCGGGACTTCAAAAAATATCCCGGCACAATCACCATCGAATTTCTCGACCCCATGCCGGCGGGCCTGGGGCGCAAGGAATTCCTCGGCCAGTTGGAAGAGCGGATTGAAAGCGCCAGCCGTCGCCTGGTCGAGGCGGCTCAAAAAGAACTCGCCGAAAAGAGCGGCTGAAAAAGTCAAAAAATAAAATACTCGTGGCTGAGCTAAACCCCGATTAACCGGTTACTTTGGCGACTTTTCTGGAGGGTTGTTTTCTCTAGCCTTCGCCCTGGGTGGCGGAGGAAGCACGAGGTCAGCATGGACTTTCAGTTCCCTGCGGACGCCATGGCCCATGTGATCGAGATAAACCCGAATTCCTTCCCGGCGGGCGAACTTGAAAGCAGGGACGAAATCACTGTCTCCCGTGACGACCACAATGGCATCAACTAACTCCCGGAGGGCCAGCCGGGCGATATCGAGGCCAATTCTCAGGTCCACGCCTTTTTGCTCGATGTTTGGGACAAAATCTTTTGCCGTAGGCTGGCGCGGATTGGCGCTCATATTTTCCAGGGCCTTACTACCAAGTTTCCATCCGTGAACCATGGTTTCTCCCATACGGAGGGCAAAATCAGGTCTCAATTCCAGGGCATCGAATAGGCTTGAATGATGGACATGGACCTGAGTCTGTCCCAGCTTGACGATAGAGCCGTCAACAGGATTTTTCAGGGTCTTGGAAGCCGGGGGGGCGTTATAGAAGTAAATTCGGAGTAAGTCGTAACCCTTCAGGGCATCGTGCGCTTTGATGCGGTTGCATTCCGTTTCCACGTCGGCGACATTGGGGAAGTGTTTGAGACGTTTTTCAAGGACTTTGGTGACGAAGCCACCGTCCATCAGGATTGCATATTTTCGGGACATGGGGCCAATAATGGTTTGACCCCGCGCACTCGTGGCCGTCCCGAAGGCTGGCGCTTACATCAAAGTACGAATGGGCGGGGCCGTTTTCTATCAAGCATTATGAACATATAGGCATTATACACCAAAGTAAGATCAAAATACAAGCGTTAATTCCTATTAATACTTAAATTAAGAAAATATACATAAATTTCACAGCCAGGAAAATAAATCCACCAAAAACTAGCCCCTGTTTTCAAGGTTCTCTCTCACCACAAAACATTCATTTCTAACTTGTGGGAGGTTCTGTGGACAAAATTTCCGCCGGCCTGTGAAATCCGGGAACAAAATGACCCGTCGCCCGGAATGCCTCGTTTTTCATGGCCGCCCGAAAAGGGAAAACCCTGTGGAAACATAACCGGAACATTTTTCGTTGACCGGAACTCCAAGCGGCCTTACGCTTATCGGACAAATCCCCCCTGGATCTTTGAATTTCCGTGCTTTTCCGGGGTATTTGGGGCCCCGCCGGGAGGGGCCTTCATGCCCGCCCCTTCTTGAAGGCCGGGGCGTTCCTTTCAACCCGCCGGAGCCGTCCGGGAGCCGCCATGTCAAACGTCGCCTCCATATCCCAGCGAATATGGGACATGAAATACCGCCTGAAAGACCAGGCCGGCGTCCCTGTGGACAAAACCATCGAGGACACTCAAGGCAGGGTAGCCGCCGCCCTGGCGGCGGCGGAGGACGATCCCG
>ENA-ORDP01000246-ORDP01000246.1-marine-sediment-metagenome-genome-assembly--contig:-NODE-246-length-36945-cov-12.072025_pt1 | contig 36945 bp, 37 predicted proteins | sample MGYA00248627_ERZ508539 | MGnify/ENA primary metagenome ERZ508539 (study PRJEB26208, sample SAMN05571518) | marine sediment metagenome | biome: deep sea; feature: Hydrothermal vent; material... | reverse complement strand
GTCTTGATCTGGCTATGCCGGTTTCATGTCCGCAATGCCCTGTTTAGCTCAAAACGTGCTTGCCGTTTACGTTTCAACTATATTTGTTACAGGTAAACGGGACAACAGTGGCTTAATTTCATTTTTTAATCAAACATGACGTTGGGATTGGGTTTAAGTAAGCGCCATCAGGATCTTCCCGATTATGACTAACGTTTCTTGATGACTTCCGCAGCCTGTATGTCAGCGTGGTATGAAGATCTTACCATGGGCCCGCTGGCAACCTGGCTGAAACCCATGCCCTTTCCGATGGTTTCAAGTTGACGGAATTCATCTGGCGTAACATAACGCTGCACAGGCAGGTGGCTAAGGCCGGGTTGCAGGTATTGGCCGATTGTCAGCATATTGCAGTCATGCTCACGCAGGTCCTGCATGACCTGTTGTACCTCGTCTATTGTTTCACCCAGGCCAAGCATCAGGCCGGATTTGGCAGGGACATCCGGATAGAGTTTCTTGAATTCCCTGATTAAGCTCAATGACCATTGGTAATCGGCCCCCGGCCGTACCTGTTTGTATAAACGCGGTACGGTTTCCAGATTATGATTAAACACGTCGGGTGGTTGCCTGTTCATAATTTCCAGTGCGATTTTCATGCGCCCGCGGAAATCCGGTACCAGAATTTCTATTCGGATGTCCGGGTTTTGTTTGCGTACCTCATGGATACATTCAATGAAATGACCGGCACCGCCATCACGCAGGTCGTCACGATCGACTGATGTGATAACAACGTATTGCAGGCCCATGGCGCGAATGGTTGTAGCCAGGTTCACGGGTTCACCGGTGTCCAGAGGCAGTGGCTTGCCGTGTGCGACATCACAGAACGGGCAGCGCCGTGTGCAAATGTCACCCATGATCATGAAGGTGGCGGTTCCATGGCCAAAACACTCTCCAAGATTCGGACAAGATGCCTCTTCACAGACGGTATGCAGTTGCTGTTCGCGCAGGATTTTTTTCAGTCGTTGCACTTCCGGACCGGCCGGTGACTTCGCCCGTATCCATTTGGGTTTACGCATCGGCTTGACTGTGGGTTCAACCTTGATTGGTATGCGAGCTACCTTGTCGGCTCCACGTTGATGCTCACCGCTGACGGGTTTACTTCCACTTTTTGAAGGTTGGTCAGACATTTAATTAATAGCCGCTATTCATAGCGTGTCATTGTATCCCAGATTCTTTTTAAGATGTTCAATTAACCCGGTATTAACGGCCAGTATATCCTTATTCACACCGAGGTCTTTCAATTGTGTAACTTCAAGACCCGGATAGCCACAGGGGTTTATGTCATCAAACGGGGCCAGGTCCATGTCTATATTCAGACTGAGCCCATGGTAGCTACGACCCCTTTTGATGCGCAGTCCGAGCGCAGCGATTTTGCGGCCATTGATATAAACACCCGGTGCGCCCTTTTTGCGCGTTGAAGTGATTGTAAAATCATCCAGCAGGTCTATAATGCTTTGTTCTATTTTGTTAACAAATTCACTGACACCTATTCTCATGCGTTCAAGATCGCACAGCATATAGGCCACGGTCTGTCCTGGTCCGTGGTAGGTTATCTGGCCACCACGATCAGCAACGATAACCGGAATGGTATTTTCGTTAATGAGGTGTTCACGCTTTCCATTGAGCCCCAGCGTGTAAACAGGAGGGTGTTCAACCAGCCAGATTTCATCCAGCGTGTCATTATTACGGTTCACAGTAAAGCTCTGCATGCCCTTCAAAACCGGTGCGTATTCCTTGATGCCAAGATTGTGAACGAGTACATACATAGCAGGTAAAAAACAAGGTTAGTTGATGTCACAAGGTCATCATAATTTTTTTGTGTGCGCTCAGGTCACGGTAAACATTATCCAGTTGCTCACGATTCAGTGCCTCCATAATGATGGTAATGGAAATATAGTTCCCGCCACTACTTTCCTGTCGTTTGATATTAAAAGATTTCATATGCGGGAAATGTTTACGTGCGATATTTGTAAAGATATTTTCAATGGGGTCTGTAGAGAGTCCCATGGCCTTGATCGGAAAATCGCACGGAAATTCAATTGCTGAGTCCTTTGTCAGTTCCATGTTCAGGCCATCTCTTTTAACTGTTGTTTATACTGCCGATACAAGTCAATCATATTAATCCAGAAGGCGCCAGGTTTGCCGTCATTAACCCTTTCATTATCCAGTTTTGTAACAGGCAGAATTTCCCTGGTGGAGCTGGTGAGCCAGATTTCCTGTGCATTTAGCAGTTCCTGTTTCATGACAGGTCGTTCCTTAAACGGGATGCCATTTACCTCAGCGAGTTCCAGTACCAGGTCACGTGTCACACCGGGCAACAATTGGTTACTTTTGGGGGGTGTAATAATCTTCCCTTTCATAACGATGAACAGATTGCTGGCTGCCCCCTCCAGTGCCATGCCATCCTTTATCAATATGGCTTCTGCTGCATCTGCATCATGCGCCTCCTGTTTGAGGATTACATTGGCAAGTAAGGTGATGGCCTTGATATCACAACGCTTCCAGCGAATATCATCAAGCGTGATGGCGGTTACTCCATACTGTAAAATTGTGTCATCAACGGGCGGGATGGGATTACACATTACAAATACTGTCGGGATAACTTCTTCCGGAAAGACATGATCCCGTTTGGCCGCGACACCACGGGTGACCTGCAGATAGACTGAATAGTCATCAGTCCCGTGCTCTGTGACCAGTTTTTGCAGAATTGTTTTCCACTCACCATGTGTGTGTGGATTTATGATTCCGATAGCACCCAGGCTGTTGTTCAGACGCTCCAGGTGCTGGTCAAGGCGGAACAGTTTTCCGGCATAGGCCGGAATGACTTCGTAGACACCATCGCCAAGCAGGAAACCACGATCGAGGACAGAGACGCAGGCCTCTTCAATCGGCAAGGTTTTACCATTCAGATAAACAGAGTTCATTACTTGAACCAGAGTTTGATGCCATCAAGACTTCTGCTGAAAATACCGCCTTTGTTAACGGATTGTAATGCGACGAGTGAGGCCTCGGCGATAACAGTTTTATCCAGCGAAATATTCAGTGTCCCCAGTTTTTTCCCCTTGCTGACGGGCGCCATTATTTCAGGTTGAATATCAATGGTTGCAGACAGTTTTTTATAACTTCCGCGCGGGAAGGTGATAAACATGTCAGAACCCAGGCCCAGTGACAATGTTTCTTTTTCACCCTTCCAGACACGAACCTGTTTGAGTGCCTGACCTGCGGAATACAGCTTTCTGCTTTCAAAGAAACGGAAACCGTAATTCAGCAATGCACGACTGCTGTTGGTACGTGCCTCTTCAGATTTATCACCCAGTACAACTGCAATTAATCGCATGTTTTTTCTTTTGGCCGATGAGACCAGGCAATAGCCGGCAGAACCGGTATGGCCTGTCTTGATGCCATCGACGGTCTTGTCACGCCATAGCAGTTTGTTGCGGTTGTATTGAGGAATGCCGTTATAAATAAATTTGCGTATGGAATAGTATGCGTAAAATTTAGGGTGTTCCCTGATGAGATTGATAGCGAGTGTCGCGATGTCCTTTGCGGTGCTGTAGTGGTTCTTGTGAGGCAGGCCGGTACTATTGGCGAAGTGTGTGCCAGTTAACCCCATTTTAACTGCATACTGGTTCATTAGTGAGACAAAGGTATCTTCACTGCCGGCGATGTGTTCGGCCAGGGCAACGGTGGCATCGTTACCGGACTGGACGATGATGCCCTTGAGCAACACCTCGACCGGAACCTTGCTGTTGACCTCAACAAAGGTACGGGAGCCGGGCATGCGCCAGGCTTTTTTGCTGATAAGGACCTTATCTGTCAGTTTCAGGCGTCCTGCCTTTATCTCATTAAAAATAACGTAGGCCGACATCAGCTTGGTAATACTCGCAGGCTCTACACGATTGACCGAACCGGATTCGGCCAGGACTGTCCCGCTGTTATAGTCCTGGAGTATGTAGCTTTTGGCGCTCACCTTCGGTGCAGCGGGAACGGGTATCTGTCCAGCTAACACACTGTTTTGTATGGTATAAATTAATAATACGAAGGCAAGTCGGGCAAGCTTGTACACATTACTCATGGTAAGATTTATATTGTCCTTTACGGGTTTCGTTGGCTATCTGCAGCTTATTGTAACGTGGCTACAGTGATAAAAACAGTCGTTACAACCGGTGCCGCAGTTATCACATGGATAGAGCATTAGTCGACACGGATACGAAACCCCTTGATACCCTGTCTGGCCAGCATTTTAATTAACTGGTCGGCTTCATGATCACCATTGACGGGGCCAATACGAACCCTGTACCTGGGTTGGCTGTTTGATATGTCCCTTGTGACGCGGATATCCGGTATGGGCAGACGTGATAACTTCGTGCTGAGCTGTTCAGCATTATCGCGCTTGTCAAATATCCCGACCTGAAGGTAAAGATTGCTGCCGTGTGATTTGTGCTGATAACTGGCAGGGTGTATTTGTGCCGGTTTCGACTTGACTGTGGCCGTTTTGGTGGTGTCCTGATATCCGGGTGTAATGGCCCTGACCTCGACATAACCTGTGCCGTTTTTTGTTATTTCAAGTTTTTGTGCTGCAACATAGGACAGATCAATTATTCGGCCATTAACGAATGGGCCGCGGTCATTGATTTTGACGATAATGCTTTTACCATTCTGCAGGTTGGTCACCCTGGCATAGGTTGGCAACGGTAATGTTTTATGAGCGGCGGTCATTGCATACATGTTGTATGGATCGCCGCTGGAGGTCAGTCGGCCGTGAAACTTGGAACCGTACCAGGAGGCAGTACCACGCTCAACGTAGTTCACATTACTTGTCATAACATAATAGGTTTGTCCGTTAACATCATATGACTTCGGGTTTCCACGTGCACTGCGTGGCTCATATCGTGGTTTTGCATCGGCTATCTTGTGGATGTCAACATTCTGTGCGGGGGCATAGTCGTCTGACTCAATGAATGAGCGATGTGGGCTGCAGGCATCAAGAACCAGCACCAGCATGGCCAGCATTACAATTCCGGATATCTGTCCGATCGATGTATTTTGCCTAATCAATGTTCTGATTTCAGTTTATTTTTTTCATGCGTTTTGTAATGGCTTCACTCAACTGGAAAACAGCCATGGCATATAATGGGCTATGATTGTAGCGGGTAATGACATAAAAATTTTGCATTCCCAGCCAGTATTCAGGGCCTGCTGTGCCGTCCAGCTTTATCAGGGCGGCCTTGATGTTTGTTTTGTCCGGAATCATGCCGGTAATCCCCATTTTCTTTAATTCCTTGAGTGAGTAATAGGGGTTGATTCCCTTATTGATGACGTCGTTGACGTGAGAGCTGTCAACCCGGGCCCTGACTGTAATGAGCTGATTTTTTTGCCATTTATGTTTTTTGAAATAATTGGCGACACTACCGATCATATCGGCAGGGTTATGCCAGATATCCCGTTTGCCGTCATGATCAAAATCGACTGCAAAGCGCCTGAAGCTGCTGGATATAAACTGCGGGCCTCCCATGGCGCCGGCATAGGAACCCTTGAGGCTCAATGGATCGACTTTTTCCTCGCGTGCCAGTAGCAGAAATTGCTCAAGTTCACCCCGGAAGAAGGCCGAGCGTTTGGGATAGTCAAAGGCCAGTGTCGACAGGGATTCCATTACAGGATACCTTCCCTCGTATCGGTTGTAGAGCGTTTCTACGCCCAGAATGGCAACAATTATCCTGGCGGGTACGCCGGTCTCCCTCTCGGCACGTTCCAGTAGAGCATGGTGTTGATTCCAGAAACCGACACCGCCCTTGATTCGTTGTTCTATCAGGAAAATTTTCCGGTACTCATACCAGGGTTTTTTTTCAGCAGGATTGGAGATTGACGCAATGATGTCAGGCCTTGGGTGTATGGCAACAAACCATTGTTCAAGCTCACCTGGCTTGAATTGATGACGCGTAACCATCATTTTAATAAAAGATTGAACCTCTGTTCTTTGCAGGTAACTGCTGTTTGTTAATCCGGATGAGAGGGCGGCCGGGTTGAAGCCAGTCAGGCCCAGCAGTAATACACTGAATAGTAGAGAAGTTTTTTTCATGAAACGGCCTTTGAATAATTAAGTTACTGTGCATGCATTTTTCTATGGGTGTGTATTGACATCAGGATTCCAAAGCCGGCCAGCAGGGTAACGATCGATGTTCCACCATAACTGATCAGTGGTAAGGGTACCCCCACAACAGGAAGGAGTCCAGACACCATGCCAATATTCACAAACACATAAACGAAGAAGGTCAGACTGATACTGCCGCCGAGCAACCTTGAATAAGAATCCTGTGCCTGTGTGGCAATGTAAATACCGCGCAGGATAAGAAAGGAATACAGCAGTAATAACATGATTGCGCCCATCATACCGAATTCCTCACTGAATACCGCAAAAATAAAATCCGTACTGCGTTCGGGCAGAAAATCGAGTTGTGACTGTGTGCCGTTCAGCCATCCTTTACCGTAGGCCCCACCCGAGCCGATGGCGATCTTGGACTGGATGATATGGTAGCCTGATCCCAGCGGATCATTTTCAGGGTTCAGGAATGTTTTGATGCGGGTACGCTGGTAGTCACGCAGCATGTAACTCCATATAGGCCAGGCCATGAGTGCCAGCAACAGGCTGGCACCACCCAGGTAGCGCCAGCGCAGGCCTGCGAGGAAAAGTACAAAAAAACCGGCACTGGCAATGAGCAGTGACGTGCCAAGATCGGGTTCGATGGCAACCAGAAATACGGGTACGGACAACAATACGATGCTGGCCAGGATTTTTCCAATTCCGGGTGGCAGGTTCGTTTCAGCCAGGTACCAGGCCACTGCCATGGGGGCCACAAGTTTCATCAACTCCGAGGGCTGGAAACGAAAAAAATAAAGATCAAGCCAGCGTTGCGCGCCCTTGACCTGGACTCCGGCCAGGATAACGAGGGTAAGCAGAATCACACCCAGTACAAACAGTCCCGGTGTCCATCGCTTCAAGGTCTGGGGGGTTAATTGCGCCAGTACCAGCATGATGGTGAAGCCGAAGCCGAGGCGTATGGCCTGTTTCTGCACTTCACCAATATCCTGCCCCGTGGCACTATACAAAACAAACAGACCGATTAGAGAGAGGATAAACAGGGCTACCAGTAACGGAAAGTCCAGGTGTAATTGTTGCAACCACTGCTGATAAAGTGGTGTTCTGTATTCCGGGTTATTCAGGTCGGTATTTTTCATTTTATTTTACCAGCCATGTAATGGTTGATTATTTTTGATGCGATCGGGGCGGCGATTTTGCCACCACTGCCACCATTTTCAATGACAACGGCAATGGCGATGCGAGGATTCTTTACGGGGGCAAATGCGATAAAAAGTGCATGGTCACGGAGTTTCATTGCCACTTTTTTCTCTTCATATTCTTCTTCCTGTTTGATTCCGAAGACCTGGGATGTCCCTGTTTTTCCGGCCACTTTAAACCTGGAATTGGCAATTCTTCGGGCTGTGCCACGATAATTGTGTACAACATGTGTCATGGCTTTCTGTATATAATCCCAGTAACGTTGCTGGACCTGTTGCAGCAGTGGATCGGTTTCAAGCCTTTGACCGGGTATTGAAGATCCCAGAACCAGGTGTGGTCTGACCGGTTTTCCCTTATTTGCCAGAATGGCTGTTGCTGTCGCGAGTTGCAGCGGTGTTGCCAGCAGGAAGCCCTGGCCAATACCGGTATTCAGTGTTTCACCGGGAAACCAGGGTTGGTTCCTTTTTTCACGTTTCCATTTGCGTGACGGCAGTAATCCACTGCTTTCGATAGGCATATCAATCCCGGTTTTTCGCCCGAATCCGAAGGCCTTCAGGAAAGGGCTGATACGATCGATTGAAAGGTGGAGAGAAAGATTATAGAAAAAAACATCACAGGATTGAGTGATGGCTTGATCCAGGTTAACAGTCCCGTGCCCGGTTTTTTTCCAGTCACGGAATTTTCTTTTTTCGCCAAATGGTATAATGAAATAACCGGGGCAAAAGATCTCATAGTGTTCATTGGTAATGCCGTACTTCAGTCCTGCCAGGCCTATAAAAGGCTTGATAGTCGAGCCAGGCGGGTATCTTCCCTGAAGTGAGCGGTTGTACAACGGCCGGGATTCATTTTTACGCAGTGCATCGTAATCCTTGAATGCGATCCCGTTTACGAACGGGTTGGGGTCGAAGCCCGGGGTACTGATTATAGCCAGGATCTGGCCATTACGCGGATCCATTGCGACGATAGAGCCGTTGTGCTTCCCCATTGCCTGTTCTGCAATGGCCTGTAGTGCGGCATCGATGGTCAGATGAATATCCTTGCCTGTCGCAGGCAGCGTTTGTTCCAGTATACGTAAAATCCTGCCTTGTGCATTTGATTCAACCTGCTGGTAACCGACGGTCCCATGCAATGTTGATTCATAAAACTTTTCAATACCGGTTTTGCCGATATGATTGGTGCTGATGTAGTTGGTCGGGTCAAGGCGTTTGATGTCATTCAGGTCTTTTCGGCCAATGTAGCCCAGCACATGCGAGAAGGTTTTGCCCAAAGGGTAGTGGCGATTGAGGCTGGCAACAATCTGCACCCCCGGTAATCGGTGCAGGACAGCCGCTATCCTGGCAACTTCACGATCACTGAGGCGAAAACGTAAAGGGATATTGTCAAATTTCTGTTTGTATTTAAGGCGCTTGTTGAATTGTTTAAGGTCATGTTCGCGGATATTAATGAGAGACTTTATCTGGTCAAGTAATTGTTCCATGTCCTCGACCTGTTCAGGAATAATTTCCAGGCTGTAGGCGGCCTGGTTTTCTGCCAGGATGACCCCGTTACGGTCATAGATCAGGCCGCGGGTCGGGCCAATCGGCAGAAGTTTTACACGATTGTCGTGCGAGAGTGTCGTGTAGTGTTTATGATTAAGGATTTGCAGATAAGTCAGCCGGGTAAGGACGACGGCTATCAATATCACAACAAGGAGGGCGCTGATGGTTGCCCTGAACCTGAACAGGCTGGCCTCGGCACGATGATCTCTAAGGTGTTCACGCCGCATTGATGGTTACTGCACCTTGAATGTTCGTCGAAAATGACGAAGCAGGATAAAGATCCACGGCCAGAGCACCATACCGGCTATCGGTGGTAGCCAGAATTGCAGGCCCTTTGAGGGCTGGCCGGTGATGCCGTCGAACCAGAGCAACAATAGCTGGTACAGGTTGAGTAGCATCCAGACAACGATGGCCTGCTGCCATAGCGGGAAAAGCCTGATGCGTTGATGCAGGTTGATAACGAGATAGGCGAGTACAGCCATGCAAAGCGCATGCTGACCGAGTAATGTACCTTTCAGTACATCAAGGAACAGGCCTGCAATCCACCCATAACCAACACCTATTCTTTCGGGTATCGCCATGCACCAGTAAATCAGGATCAATGCAGACCACTCCGGCCGGACAAATTGCAACAGACCCGGCAAGGGAACAATGGCAAGTATGAACGCGGCCAGGAAAGTCGCCAGGATTAACCAGCCGCCCTGATGTACCACCGGCTTCATTTATTCTTTCCCTTACGCTTCTTTTTTGAGACGCTATGATGCATATTTTTGATGTGTTGCCCTGAAAATACCAGCAGAACTTCACGGCTGCGGTTCAGGTGTGCGGTGGGTTCGGCTGAAATCTGTGCGAATGCGCGATCGGGTGTACGTTTCACATCTGTAACAGTGGCAACAGGGTAACCGGGGGGGTAGATTTCGCCCAGTCCGGATGTCACCAGCCGGTCGCCTTTCCTGATATCGGCATTATTGGGCAGATAGGGAAGGCTTATCCGGTTTATCTGTCCCGTTCCTGTGGCGATGGTTCTTAGCCCGTTGCGACTAACTTGTACCGGGATACTGTGCCCCGGGTCTGTTATCAACCTGACGGTGCTATGGGATGGCAGAACCTTGATAACCTGACCCATGATCCCGAAGGCATCCATCAGGGGCTGGTCAACAAAAACACCGTGTCGCGCTGTTTTATTGATGCGGATTAAATGCTTGTAAGGATCCAGGTCGACATTGTAGAGTTCGGCAATAAGTACCCGGTCTGCGACCTTGAGAGATGAGCCAAGCAGGCCTCTTAGCCGCCGGTTTTCAGCTTCGAGATCAGCATTTTTTAATGAGCGCGCCTGCATGAGCAGATTTTGTGAATGCAGGCGTGCATTTTCTTCCTGCAATTGTTGTCTTGAAGACATACTTTCCGAGAACCAGTGCACGACCTCGGCGGGGAGATCAACCAGGTATTCAATGGGTGCAATAATCAGTGACAGGCCGGCCCGCAAGGCATGCAGATGTTGCTGGCGGTGGTCCAGAGTCATTAATGAAATTGAGACCAGCACCAGTAATACCAGCCGTGTGGTGATTGAAGGACCCTGTGTAAATAACAGCTTGATAAATGCTTTCCTCCAAACCTGCGCGATACAGGATGATGTATGGCAAGCGTATTATTTATAATAGTGGGTTGCCGGATTACTCGACCGTGAATATGTCGCCACCATGCTCATCCATTAATTCCAGTGCGCGTCCGCCACCACGGGCAACACAGGTAAGGGGATCATCTGCCAGGACGACAGGGAGCCCGGTTTCCTCCATCAGCAATCTGTCGATATCCTTCAGCAGTGCGCCGCCACCGGTTAACACAATACCGCGCTCGGCCACATCGGAACCCAGTTCGGGTGGGGTTTGTTCCAGGGCTGTTTTGACTGCGCCAACAATTCCTGACAGGGGCTCCTGCAAGGCCTCCAGGATTTCATTACTGTTCAGCGTAAAGCTTCGGGGGACACCTTCTGACAGATTACGTCCCTTGACCTCCATTTCGTTGACTTCGTTACCCGGGAATGCCGTGCCTACAGTGTGCTTGATCTTTTCAGCAGTTGCTTCACCGATCAATGTGCCATAGTTGCGCCTGACATAGTTGATAATGGCCTCATCAAAACGGTCACCACCAATCCGGACCGATGCAGAATAAACGATACCGTTAAGCGACAGGACGGCGACTTCAGATGTGCCACCACCAATATCCAGCACCATCGAACCGCGTGCCTCATCGACCGGCATACCGGCGCCGATGGCCGCAGCCATGGGTTCTTCTATAAGGTATACTTCCCGCGCGCCGGCACCCGCAGCAGATTCCCTTATTGCGCGCCGCTCAACCTGGGTTGAACCACAGGGTACGCAAACCAGCACACGTGGACTGGGTTTGAAAAAACGTGTTTCATGTACCTTGTGTATAAAGTGCTGCAGCATTTTTTCGGTGACGCGGAAATCAGCGATAACCCCGTCTTTTAAAGGCCTGACGGTGGTGATGTTACCGGGTGTTCTGCCCAGCATTTTTTTGGCTTCAGCGCCGACCGCAGCCAGACTTTTCGGACCCCCTGGCCCCCTGTCCTGGCGGATGGCGACGACCGAGGGTTCATTCAGGACAATACCCTGTCCACGTACATAAATCAGGGTATTTGCAGTGCCAAGATCGATTGACAGATCATTGGAAAATAACCCTCGTAGCTGTTTTGCAAACATAATGCGGCTTGGTTCCTTATGCTGGATTAACTTTAATTGTGTGTAAAAAAAGCGACTTTATCAATGAGTGGCACTTTGGGCAAGAACTCATGTATGTTACCTTACACTTTTTAACAGTGTGTCACATTTTACGGGAGAATAGAATGTCATTGGATGCTGCGGAAGTGGTGAAAATTGCACATCTGGCAAGGTTGGCGATCGAGGAAAAAGGCATACCCGACTATGCTGGAAGCCTGTCCAGTATCCTCGACCTGGTGGAGCAGATGGGGGCCGTGGACACCGCCGGTGTTGAGCCGATGGCCCATCCATTTGAGTTGTCGCAGCGCCTGAGGCCCGACGAAGTAACCGAGACAAACCAGCGGGACCATTTCATGAAAAATGCCCCACGAGTCGAAGACGGGCTTTTTCTTGTTCCTCAAGTTATTGAATAATATATAAATAATATTTTATATGGAATAGTTATGTATAGCAAAACAGTCGCCGAATTATCAGACGGGTTACAAAAAGGTGAGTTTTCAAGCGAGGAGCTGACCCGTATCTACCTGGATCGCATCAATAATCCGGGGGAGGATCTGAATTGTTTCATCAGCATCACCGCTGAACTGGCGATGGATGCCGCCAGGGCGGCTGACCGGTCAAGAAGTAACGGCAAGGCCGGCCCGCTGACCGGCATACCGATTGCCCACAAGGATATTTTTTGCACCGAGGGGGTCAAAACCAGTTGTGGCTCCAGAATGCTGGATAATTTTATTGCGCCCTATAGTGCAACCGTTATTCAGCGACTGAATTCAGCCGGGATGGTCATGCTGGGCAAGACCAATATGGACGAATTCGCGATGGGTTCATCCAACGAGACCAGCCACTATGGCCCGGTTAAAAATCCCTGGGATACAAGGGCCGTTCCCGGCGGCTCCTCCGGCGGCTCGGCATCCGCAGTCGCTGCCCGACTGGCACCGATAGCCACCGGCACCGATACGGGTGGCTCCATTCGCCAGCCTGCGGCCCTTTGCGGCATCACCGGACTCAAACCAACCTATGGCCGGGTCTCCCGCTATGGCATGATTGCCTTTGCCTCCAGCCTGGATCAGGCCGGGCCAATGACCCGTACGGCCGAAGACGCGGCAATGGTTTTGACCGCCATGGCAGGGTTCGACCCAAGGGACTCAACCTGTGTGGATCGTGAAGTACCCGACTACACGGCCGGCCTGGATACCCCTGTCAAGGGCCTCAAGATCGGCCTGCCCGGAGAATTTTTTGGAGAAGGTCTGGATAGTGGTGTCGCTGATGCCGTACAGGCTGCACTGTCTGAATATGAAAAACTGGGGGCGGAACTGATTGATATCAGCCTGCCAAACAGCGGACTTTCAGTTCCGACCTATTATGTTGTGGCCCCCGCCGAATGTTCCTCCAACCTGTCACGCTTCGATGGTGTTCGATTTGGATACCGTTGTGAAAACCCGAAAGATCTCGAGGATCTGTACAAACGCTCACGTGGCGAAGGGTTTGGCGAAGAGGTGAAACGCCGGATCATGATCGGCACATACGCGTTGTCTGCCGGTTATTACGATGCCTATTATCTGAAGGCACAACAGTGTCGTCGTCTGATCAGTGATGATTTTCGAAAGGCCTATGAAAAGGTGGATGTCATCATGGGCCCAACTGCGCCTTCGGTTGCATTTAATATAGGCGAAAAGACAGATGACCCCGTGTCCATGTATTTATCAGATATCTACACCATCGCGGTTAATCTGGCGGGGTTGCCCGGTATGTCAATCCCGGTCGGGCTGGCCGACGGCCGGCCGGTGGGCCTGCAGATCATTGGCAACTATTTTGAAGAACCGCGTTTGTTGAATGTGGCACATCAATATCAGCTGGTTACGGATTGGCATCAGCAAATCCCGCCGGGGTTTGCTGATGCCATTCCGTAACCACAGGAACCTGGTTCCTTAATTATTTAGTCTGAAGTTGTAAAAAAACCGGCCATGTGGCCAATTTAAAAAAGCATGGGGAATTTAACAATGTGGGAAGCAGTGATCGGCCTGGAGATTCATGCCCAGCTGGCAACCAGAAGCAAGATTTTCTCGGGGGCGTCCACTGCCTATGGTGCGGAACCGAATACCCAGGCCTGCGCAGTTGATCTCGGTTTGCCCGGGGTGTTACCCGTACTGAATAAAGAGGCCGTGCGCATGGCCGCCATGTTTGGTCTTGCCATCGGAGCGAATGTCTCTCGACGTTCTGTGTTTGCAAGAAAAAATTATTTTTACCCGGATTTACCAAAAGGGTATCAGATAAGCCAGTTTGAATTACCCATCGTTGAAAGCGGGCAACTGGACATCGAACTCGGGGACGGCAGTACAAAGACAATTGGCGTTACACGCGCGCATCTGGAAGAGGATGCGGGTAAATCCTTGCATGAAGACTTTCAGGGCATGACGGGTGTGGATCTGAACAGGGCAGGAACCCCGTTGCTGGAAATTGTTTCAGAGCCGGATATGCGCTCGGCAAAGGAAGCCGTGGCCTACATGAAAAAAATACACGCCCTGGTGACCAGCCTTGAAATCTGTGACGGAAATATGCAGGAAGGTTCATTTCGTTGTGATGCCAACGTTTCCGTTCGCCCAAAAGGTCAGGAGGAGCTGGGTACCCGTGCCGAATTAAAAAATATTAATTCCTTCCGTTTTGTTGAACGTGCAATCAATATAGAAATTACACGTCAGATTGATATTATCGAGTCGGGTGGTAAAGTGGTACAGGAAACCCGGCTTTATGATTCAGATAAAAATGAAACACGTTCCATGCGAAGCAAGGAAGAGGCCAATGACTACCGCTATTTCCCTGACCCGGATCTGTTACCGGTGGAAATTACCGATGAGTTTCTGAAAGATCTGAAAAAGAACCTGCCTGAATTGCCGCAAGAGAAAAAGGCACGTTTTATAGAACAGTATGAACTTAAGCCAGAAGATGCCGGGGTATTAACTGCATCGCCGGCACATGCCCGTTACTATGAGGTGCTGGTTGAAGCATCCGGAGGCGAGGCCAGGCTGGCGGCCAATTGGGTTGTGGGCACCCTTGCGGCCATGTTGAACAAGGAAAACAGGGATATAGCAAATAGCCGTGTCAGTGCGGGTGAGCTGGGTTTGTTGCTGAATAAAATAACGGACAACACAATATCAGGGAAAATAGCCAAGGAAGTATTCGAGGCAATGTGGGCGGGAGAAGGCAGCGCCGATGATGTAATCGAGTCACGAGGTCTGAGACAAATAACCGATAGCAGTGAAATTGAAAAAATTATCGATGATATTATCGCCGCCAACCCGGAGCAGGTAGAGCAGTTCCGGGCAGGCAAGGAAAAGGTACTGGGGTTTTTTGTTGGCCAGGTCATGAAGGCCTCCAGTGGCAAGGCCAACCCGGGGCAGGTTAACCAGTTGTTAAGAAAAAAACTGAGTGCATAAAATATTTTTTAGATACAAAGTCACTACCAATGCTCCGTTAACTTTATGAAACACATATGAATGTGAGGGCATGAAACCGGACTAGCCGAATCAAGACCGGTTGCCGCACGGATGCGGCAGCCGGACGGCCATGGATGGCATGTTTTGCGTATCTTGATCAGGCTTAACAGACTCCTGGTTCAAAAAAAGAGACAAGGGGCTGGAAAAGATACTATATTAGCTGATGATCAACTTACCGGAAAAGTCAACCATTGTATTTGTCACTGTCCTTTCATGTGCCTATCTTGTTGTTTCCGGCTGCTCAACCACCCCGCCCAGAAATATAAAAGACGGTTGTGCAATTTTTTCCGAAAAGGGTGACTGGTATGAAGAAATGTATGACAGCTACAAGAAGTGGGGTATGCCTGTCCATGTCCAGCTGGCCATCATTTACCAGGAGTCGCGTTTCAAATATGATGCCAAGCCTCCTCGCGGTACCTTGTTATGGGTAATTCCATGGTTCAGGAAATCATCCGCATATGGCTATGCACAGGTAAAGGATTCAACCTGGGACTGGTATCGCAGGTCTACCGGAAACAGGTGGGCCGATCGTGATGATTTTGACGACGCAGTCGATTTTATCGGCTGGTATGGTAACGTGACGTACCGCAAGCTGGGTGTCTCGAAGTGGGACGCCTATAATCAGTATCTGGCATACCATGAGGGCCATGGTGGTTTTAAAAGAAAGACCTATCGAAAGAAACCCTGGTTGATCAAGGTGGCACGCAAGGTTGAAGCCCGGGCCAGGCGTTATCGTGCGCAACTGAAAAGGTGTGAGGACAAGCTGGACAGGGGATGGAGCCTGTGGCCTTTCTAGCCTGAAGGTAATCCTTCATAAAATATACGGGTCTAACCGATTGAGTATCAAATTCATCTATGAAAAAAATTGCAGTTATCCTGGTGGTTGTTTCAGTTGTCCTGTTTGGCTATTGGCGTTTACAGGGCGGCAAGCGTCCTTCTCCAGCCAAAATCGAGGGCCTGCCCTGGCAGATAGACAGCCTGGCGGATGGTGCCTCCCGGGTTTTCGGGATAAGCCCTGGCAGAACCACCCTGGGCGAGGTGAAAAAATTGATGGGTAGCGGGGCCGTGTTGGCAATCATCGGTACGTCAAAAACCGATTACGGACTGGAAATGTATGCCAGTCATTACCAGGCGGGAATATTGAAGGGCAAGCTGGTTATTGTCTCCGGCCTCGACAGGGCAAGTCTGGATGCCATGCTGCAAAGAGCGGTTCGCCAGGGTGTGTCGAGGCGGTTTTTATTACAGGCGGATGATATTCCAGTGGCATTGCAATCAAGGGTAAAGTCGATCACCTTTATTCCCGCGGTGAATCTGGACGAGGGCGTTGTAAGACGGCGCTTTGGTACCCCGGTACGTATTGTCAGTACAGGTGATACAGTGAAACACTTTCTGTATCCGGACAAGGGGCTCGATGTTATCATTAATGATCGCGGCAAGGAGGTGTTGCAATATGTGGCCCCTCGGGATTTTTCAATATTGATGGACCCGTTAATCAAAACTACCCGGGATATTATACCCGGGTGAATACCTGTTCGTCTGGTTGATCAAGCTGGATAACAGTAACACCTCTGCATTTTCAGTATCCAGACAGGCAATGGGTAAAATGCATAAATACACACATTGTTGTCCCGTTAACCTATGATGAATGTAGCTGAAATGTAAGCGACAGGTGCGCTTTGGGCTAGCCCGCAATCCGGACATGAAACCGGTATGCCTGATCAAGACACGCAAAACATGCCATCCATGGCGGCTCGGCTGCCGCGTCCGTGCGGCAGACGGTCTTGATCAGGCTTACCGATTCCATGTCCTCACATGGTTATGTGTTTCATAAAGTTAACGGGACAGCAGTGAAATACACACGATAATAAAACGGGCAAGCACTGCCAGATCGTATTCAGATACGGTACAAATTACCGTCGGTTTTCTTCCTGGTTCTTCCTGATTTTTTCCCTGATCCTTTCTTTCTGGTATTTTTCCTCAATTTCATCCTCGATATCGTTCCATCCCATACTGACGGGAGTTGTTATCCAGCGGTAAATTTTTCTTATAAACCCTGGTTTTGCAACTGGTTTCGGCGGCTCCGGTTTTTTTACGGGGTGGTCTGATTTCGTGATCGTCTTTTTCTTTTTGATTTTTCTTCTGATCGGTTTCCTGTCGTCTTCCATCGCCACGTTATCAAAAACAACAGGCAGGGTTTCCAGGCTCTTTCCGGCTTTCAGGTGATCAAGATTCAATTGCAGGTCTTCACGAGTGAACGCTACCATTTCACGCATGGTATCCGGCAGGTCATTCCTTTCCAGCATACGGTCTGTGTTTTCGATTAGTGTCACGGTTTCTTTTTTGACAACAGTGCGGCACTTCGTTTCTCTTTTATCCAGAATTGTTAACCGCTCCCTGATTTCCCTGGTGGATATAACCTGAGAGGTTGGTTTGGTTGGTTCGCCACGTGCCCTTAACATAACGCGAAGGGCTACAGCGGTTTGTGCCTTTTTTAAATAATCCTGCAACAGTTCATCACAGGATTCTCCCTCACTGGTTCGGCTTCCGGGTAGCTGTTCTTCACCTTTCTCCGCCAGATCGAGGATGTTCATCAGTTTTTCATGAACGTTTTGTTCCAGTTTATCGAGTATGTCCTTCAGCTTGCTGCTGGGCAGAAGCTTGGTTTTTTGATCCAGTTCTTCCAGGTTTTCCATGATATGTTTCGGAATACTGGCCGTCGGTTTGCCCATCAACAGCACAGCCTGAAGACCATGGTGGAGCTTTTCAACCGTCTTGGCTATTTGTATGGCCTTGTCCAGCGTTGATCGCTGGATTTCCAGGGCCTTCATTTCATCTGCGGGATTGATGTAGTCTATCACTTATACATTCCGGTATTTTTCTGCAGCGCCACTGCCATGTATTGCAGGTCAATAAATAGTCTTTATAATCATAAAGTTATAAATTTATGGGTCTACCCGGGCCAGCGCGAAAGCCAGTAAACTCCGAAATCATCAGTTGCTTCTCTATATATTATCGCCCGTTAAGTTATAAAATTGAGCCTGTCGGAAAGATAGTTAACGGCACCCGCGGGACTGACACGGGCCCGGTATGTGGTCATCGGCATCAGCACGGTTTTGAGGCTTGTCCATGACAGACTGGACAGCCGGGGTCTTTTTTTAGCTTGATGGTACGCCATTCCATATACCGGGCGTCCAGTAGCAATAATTTGCCATTCAGGTCTTCACCGAACCCGGCAACAATCTTCAACACCTCAAGGGCCTGTATGCTGCCAATGATGCCTACCAGCGGTGCCAGCACACCATTTTCACTGCAGGAACCATCCAGTTCATCTTCGTCCTTGTACAGGCAGTGATAACAGGGGCTGTCATCAATATCGTTTCTGAAAACGGCAACCTGTCCCTCGAGCCTGATGGCAGCACCGGAAACCAGCGGCGTATGCGTCCCGACACAGACCTCATTGACAAGAAAACGGGTCCCGAAATTATCGCTGGCATCGATGACAATATCGGCCTGACTGATCTGTGTTGTCAGTTCAGTCTTGTCCAGTCTTTTTGCCAGGGTTGTAATCCTTGTTTCCGGGTTGAGTGCCTTCAGTTTCTCCTGTGCAGAGTCGACCTTGCGACGACCGATATCGTTGGTGGTATGGGTAATTTGTCTTTGCAGGTTGCTGAGATCGACATTATCGTCATCAACAAGAACGAGATGGCCAATGCCGGCAGCAGAAAGATACATGGCCACCGGTGATCCGAGGCCACCCATGCCAATGATCAGAACCCGTGCCGCTGACAGCTTTTCCTGTCCATCAATACCCACTTCGGGAAGCATGATTTGTCGACTGTAACGGAGTAACTGTTCGTCGTTCATAAAATTCGGGTGTTTGTGGAGTAAACAAAGAGTATATTTTGTTTATCGTGGTTTGTGTAGAGAGATCGAGGTGGTGAGAAATGCAGGCTAGAGGTATTTCCGCCAGTAGTCGGGGCGGCTATCCCGGCAACCATGTTGCAGGCGGTTGTAACGGTTAATAAAAACATCGCGGGTGTGCTGTTGGCTCTTGGTATAACCACAGTTTTCACGCTGAACCTCTTCGGTGTAGTAATACAGGGCACGCTTGAGTTTGGACAGCAGGCTGTTATCCAGATGAAAGCCGAGTTCTATCAGTGTTTCCTCCAGCAATTGCAGGGTGATGAGGCGGATATCATAGCTGACATTGAGTTTATGGGTGCCTGACAAATCCAGGTGGACAATCCCGTCGAGACCGCTGAAGAACAGCATGGCCGTTTCTGCCTGGTGCGGGTCTGCGTGCAGGCTGCAAAAAGCGATCTCACGGTGTTTGATCAAATCTTGATCTGGATCTTCCATAATCTTTATTCTAGCGCAGTGGAGTGGATATGCGAGCCTCGGTGACGCGATCATGTCCGGCCAGATCCGGATAGGTATTAATATCGCTATACCCTTGTTCTACAAGTATTTTCCTGATCGTGCAGGCCTGGTCACAGCCGTGTTCCAGTAATAACCAGCCGCCATCGACAAGGTGATGTTTCGCCTGCATGATAATTATCCTGATGTCATCCAGCCCGTCCTTACCGGAGGCCAGTGTGGTAACGGGTTCATGGCTGACGTCGCCTGTTTCAAGATGCGGATCATTTTCCGCTATGTACGGCGGGTTGGACACGATGATATCAAACCGTGTATGGCTGACAGGTGAGAGCCAGTTGCCCGTCAATAGTGATATATTTTCTATGCCCAGTTGTTGTGTATTCCACCGGGCCACTTCCATCGCGTCGCCAGATTTTTCTATGGCGGTCACCGGGCATAAAGGTCGCTCGTACGCTATTGCCAGGGCAATGGCCCCGCTGCCAGTGCCCAGATCGAGGATCCGGGCTGGCTGATCTTGCGGAATCCGGGATAATGATTGTTCCACCAACAATTCGGTTTCAGGGCGGGGAATCAGGGTTGAATCATTAACCTTGAGGCTGAATTCCCAGAAGGCCTTGCGACCGGTGATATAGGCTACAGGCCGGCCCTTTCTGCGAAGGGCAATGCATTGCCGGAACTGTGATAACCGGCCTTCATCAAGTTTATTATCAGGCCAGGTATACAGACAGGAGCGGTCACAGGCGAGCAGGTGGCAAAGTAAAATTTCCACGTCCGCCTGAATGGTGTCAGAAGACCCGGCAAGTTCCTGTCTGCCCCATTCAAGCGCCTGTTTGAGAGTAAGTATGGAGGCCGGGTCAGGCACTCAGTTCTGCCAGCAGTTCCGCCTGGTGTTCGGTGGTGAGTGGGTCAATGATCTGGGCCAGGCCGCCTTGCATGATTTCATCCAGTTTATACAGGGTCAGATTGATGCGATGATCAGTGACCCTTCCCTGTGGGTAGTTGTAGGTGCGAATACGTTCTGAACGGTCGCCACTGCCGACCTGGAGTTTGCGGTTGGCCGCCTGTGCAGACTGTTGTTTCTCCTGTTCCGCTGAAAGCAGCCTGGATTGCAGCAGTGACATGGCGCGTGCCCGGTTTTTATGTTGTGAGCGCTCGTCCTGACATTCAACGACAACGCCGGACGGCAGGTGGGTAATCCGGATGGCCGAGTCAGTTTTATTGACGTGTTGTCCACCTGCGCCCGAGGCCCGGAACGTGTCTACCTTGAGATCGGCAGGGTTGATATCAATCTCCTCAACCTCGTCCAGCTCCGGCATAATGGCCACGGTACAGGCAGATGTATGCACACGTCCCTGAGATTCGGTTTCCGGAACACGCTGGACACGGTGGGCACCTGATTCGAATTTCAACTTCGAAAAGGCACCCTGGCCGATGATGCGTGCAATAATTTCCTTGTAACCGCCGTGCTCACCCTGATTTTTATTGATGATTTCTATCTGCCAGCGATTCAGCTCCGCATAGCGGGAGTACATACGAAACAGGTCACCGGCAAAAATGGCGGCCTCATCTCCACCCGTACCGGCACGTACCTCCAGAAAAATATTGCTGTTGTCATGGGGGTCTTTGGGTAACAGTAATTTTTGTAACGCCAGCTCCAGCTCCTGTTTGCGCTGCCCCACCTCCTTTATTTCCTCTTCGGCCATCTCGCGTAAGTCGGCGTCATCCTCTGTCATCATTTGTTCTGCACTTTTGATGTCTTCGAGGGTCCGGTTGTATTTGTTAAAAAGATCGACAATGGGATTGAGCTGTGCGTATTCCTGAGAGAGGCTTCTGAATTTGTTCTGGTCACCAATAATTTCAGGATCTGATAACAGGTGTCCGACTTCCTCAAAGCGTCCGCTCAGGGCTTCAAGTTTTTGGTGTATAGATGATTTCATTGAACCCCGAAGTGTTTATTTTTTTTGTGACAGGTTGAAGATTTCCTGTGCTGCACGGAGCAGTTCCATTCTGCCCCGGGTCGCGGCATCTCTCAGGTTTGTGCTGGGGTCGTGCAGGAGCTTGTTGGTCAGGGTGTTTGCCAGGTATTGCAATACTTCTTCAGCCGATTTCCCTTGCTGCAACTGTCGTTGGGCTTTCACCAGTACTTCATCACGAGATTGTTCCGCCTTGCTTCTGATTTCACATATCGTTTCAACGGCATTAAGCGACTGGATCCACCCGAGAAAATGCTGGACCTGTACATCGATAATCTCATTGGCCTGTTTTGCCGCTTCCTGTCGTGTCCGCTGACCTTCCCTGATGACATCGCTCAGATCATCGATACTATATAGATAGATATCTTCCAGTTCACCGACATCAGGGGCAATGTCGCGGGGGACGGCAATATCGACCATAAAGACAGGCTTGTGTTTACGTCGTTTGAGGGCATCTGTAACAATCCTCTTGTCCAGTATGGTTTGCTGGCTGGCCGTTGATGATATGACAATGTCGGCCTCTGACAGGTGGACAGGTATTTCCCCAAGGGCAATACCATATCCGCCAAACTGTCCGGCCAGGTCATGGGCGCGTTCAACCGTGCGGTTGGCTATGATCAGTCTGCCGACCTGGTTATTAAAGAGATGCCGTGCAGCCAGTTCGATGGTTTCGCCGGCACCAATTAATAAGGCGGTCTGGTTTTTAAGCTCGCCAAAGATCTGTTTTGCCAGGCTGACGGCGGCATAGGCAACGGACACCGGGCTGGATCCGATAGCCGTATTGGTGCGAATTTGCTTGGCGACATTAAAGGTATGCTGGAACAGTCGACCCAATGTCGACCCCAGCGTGCCTGCCTTGATTGCCTGTTGATAGGAATCTTTCATCTGTCCCAGAATCTGGGGTTCGCCCAGGATCAGCGAGTCCAGGCCGGTTGCAACCTTGAACATGTGGCGGATGGTCTCGTCTTCCGGGTAGGTGTACAGGTAATTTCTCAATTCACGGGTATCGATTTTGTGGTATTGCCCGATCCAGTCGATGACCGCCCCGGCATCCTGTTCTTCCATTGTGCAGTAGAGTTCAGTCCGGTTACAGGTGGAAAGAATGGCAATTTCATTGACAGGGTTTAATGCGGCCAGTTTTTTCAGGGCATCAGTGAGCTTGTCCGGGGCAAAAACGACCCTTTCCCGCAGTTCGACAGGGGCGGTTTTATGGTTGATTCCAAGTGTTATCAGGGGCATTTGCAGCTTAAGTACAATAAATCGGCAATTTTGAGGGTTATATATGGATATTACAAGTCAGATTGTAAGAATATCCGTATATAAAAAATAGTGCTATGGTATAAAAAACCGCAACTTTTTGTTTATTACCAGTATTTAATTGAGGATTCAGGTTGAAATGACCTTATTTGTAGAGAAAATTTCAAAAAATCTTGTTTTTTACACATTTTTGTTTATCGCCGTCTTCGGGATGCAGGCCTGCAGCAGCATGGCGACTAAATCCGATAAAAAAGAGCAAAAGCTATCCAGAATCAGTGAAGAGATAAATTATTCCCCCGTCAGGGGAATCAGTCCACGCTATTCAAAAGACGCACAACTGATCTATTTGTTGCTGTTAGCGGAAATCTCTGCGCAGAGGGGGGCCTTACCGGTTTCAGTTAGCGCCTATCTGAAGGCATCACAGTTAACCACTGACCCCAAAATTGCCGAGCGGGCTACCCGTGTTGCCTCGTTTGCACGCGATTATAAATCTGCCTTGAAGGCGGCCGAGCGTTGGGCCGTTCTGCAACCCCGGAATCTCGATGCCCACCATTCCCTGGTTATTCTCTATCTGAGGAACAAGTTGCTTGATAAGGCAGTCCAGGAAGTCGATATCGTTCTCAAGCTGACCGACAAGAGTAAAATACAGGGTTTCGGTCATCTCATTGCCCTTCTCAGTAACGAGAGCGACAAGGGAATGGTTCTCTCGCTGATGAACAAGGTCGTTACAAAATATAACAACAATGCAAATGCAAATTTTGCCTATGCGCGCCTTGCACTGCAATTCAGGAAATATACGATTGCCAGGCAGCAGGTCGAAAGGGCCCTTGAGCTCAAGCCTGATTTTGATGCTGCCAAGTCCCTGTTGGCCAGGGTACAAATGATCCAGGGTGAAACAGACAAGGCACTTGCAAACATGAAGGCCCTTGTTGAAAAAAACAGGGATTCGGTTCTGCACCGGGCCTCCTATGCACGTCTGCTGGCGATAGCCAAGCGTTACGACAAGGCGCTGGTTCAATTCAAAATGGTTCTGGATAAAAACCCGGATAATGCGGATATTGTCTATGCCATCGCCTTGTTGACACTGGAGCAACGCAAGCTGAAGACATCGGAGAAATATTTTCTGAAGCTGCTCTCCATGCGTAAACGCACACTTGAGGCATATTTTTATCTTGGAACGATTGCCGAGAAATACAAGAAGAATAAAAAAGCTATCGAGTGGTACAAAAAAATCCGGCATGGGCAAAACAGGGTTAATGCGATAATCCGCATAGCACAGCTTTATGCAAAACAGGGAAATATCAAGGCCGCACGTGAATACCTGCACTCACTACATGGGAGAGATTCCGGTCTGTCTGTGCGACTTTATGTTGTCGAAATTGATATCCTCTCCAAGGCAAAAAAATATGATGCCGCCATGGGCGTAGCCAACAAGGCACTGGATAATTTTCCCGATAACATTGACCTGTTGTATGCACGTTCATTGCTGGCCGAGAAGTCAGACAATCTGGATAGGTCCGAGGCGGATCTTCGGAAAATTCTTCAGAAAGAACCCGATAATGTCCATGCACTGAATGCACTTGGGTATACCCTCGCAGACAAAACCCAACGGTTTTCCGAGGCCTATGGTTATATCAAGCGGGCGGTGGAACTGGCCCCTGATGAACCCGCCATCCTCGATAGCATGGGATGGGTTTTGTACCGAATGGGTAAAATGTCTGAATCAGTCAGGTTTCTTCGCAAGGCACTGAAAATTTTACAGGACGATGAAATTGCAGCGCATCTGGGTGAAGTCCTCTGGGTATTAGGGCAAAAAAAAGAGGCAAACCGTATCCTGAGCAAGGCACTCAAACTGGTTCCTGACAGCGTGCATGTAAAAGAAGTCCTCAAACGCTTCAAAAAATAGTGGGACGGTTATCTTTATTATTGCTACTGGTTTTCATTGCCAGTGCCTGCAGTCAGCAAAAGCTGGTCGCCACTTCCCGACAACTCGATGCATGGAAGGCCAGACAAGCCCTCCTGGCCGGCCTGGAAAACTGGAAAATTCAGGGTCGTGTCGGGATTTACACCGAGGATGAAGCCTGGCCTGGTGACCTTCAATGGACACAGTCGAGGCAACAATACGATATCCGGATTATTGGTTCACTCGGGGCAGGAACCTTGCAGGTGGTTTCGGTTGAAGGGGGTGTTGTACTCAGATCCTCATCTGATGCCAGTCCACATTTCTCACCTGATCCGGAGTCCTTGATAAAAAGCCGGTTTGGCTGGACGCTGCCCATTCGCAACCTGCGCTTCTGGATGCGGGGGGTCCCGAGCCCACTGGAGCCCCTGGCAGGGCAGCCGGAACTGGACCATGCCGGCAGGGTAAAATCGATGGAACAATCCGGGTGGAAGATCAGCTATAACGGCTATCGCAAGGTTGCAGGTTTCGAGCTGCCAGTAAAGATATTGATGGAGCATAAGGAATTATCAGTCAAGGTGGTCATCAGGAAATGGCAGATCCGCTAAGTAATAATTGGCCAGCACCTGCCAAACTGAACCGGTTTTTACACATCGTCGGACAAAGACCGGATGGCTACCATTTATTACAAACTGTTTTCCAGTTTCTTGACTACTGTGACCTGCTGGATTTTCAGCTGCGCACGGATGGCCAGGTAATATTGCAGTCACCCATTGAAGGCGTCCCGACAGAAAAAAACCTGATATTCAGGGCGGCAAAATTATTACAATCCCATAGTGGCTCAGCAATGGGGGTTAAAATTTCTCTGGAAAAAAAATTGCCAACAGGTGGCGGGCTGGGCGGCGGTAGCTCCGATGCCGCCACAGTACTGGTTGCGTTGAACCATTTATGGGGCCTGGATTACAGCCATCGGCACCTTGCCCGGTTGGGGCTGGAGCTGGGTGCGGATGTGCCGGTGTTTATAAATGGCAAGGCGGTCTGGGCTGAAGGGGTGGGGGAGCAATTCCAGGATATCGGTTTGGACGAGCCATGGTTCTGTGTTATTGTGCCGGCCGTTAATGTATCCACGGCAGACATTTTTTCTGATCGGGAATTGACACGCAACACCAGCCCTATCACAATATCTGACTTTATCGGCGGGGCGGGCAGCAATGACTGCGAAGCCTTGGTGGCTGCAAAATATCCCGAGATAAAAACCGTGATTGAATGGATGAAAAGATATTCAGATACACATTCGGGTTGTATAGTGCGTACGAGGATGACAGGCACCGGTGCCTGTGTGTTTGCAGGTTTTGAGACAGAGCAGGATGCCAGGGAGGTGCAGCTGCAAATACCATCGGGTCAGGTGGCCTTTGTTGCAAAGGGGTTGAATCAATCACCCTTGCTAAAAAGGCTGGATGAGGAGGCCGGTAAAACTTCCGGATAAACAAATGGGGTGTCGCCAAGCGGTAAGGCACGGGGTTTTGATCTCCGCATGCGCAGGTTCGAATCCTGCCACCCCAGCCAAATTACAAGTGGTAATTTCTTTCTTGTAGATTGTATGACACACAGGTAGAGTGTTGACGTGATTACTGAAAATACATCCGGTGCGAGCGGGAAAATGATGGTTTTCTCGGGCAATGCCAATCCGGAACTTGCCCAATCGATTGCCAGTTATCTTAATTTATCCCTGGGTAAATCTGTCATTGAAAAATTCAGTGATGGTGAGGTCATGTTCGAGATCATGGAAAATGTCCGTGGTGCCGATGTTTTTATTGTCCAGCCAACCTGCGTACCGACCAATGATAACCTGATGGAGCTGATGGTCATGATGGATGCCCTGCGCAGGTCATCGGCCTGGCGCATAACCGCTGTATTGCCCTACTTTGGTTATGCCAGACAGGATCGCCGACCCAGGTCGGCCAGGGTGCCGATCACTGCAAAGGTCGTTGCCAAGATGATCTCGCAAGGGGGTGCCGATCGTGTCCTGACGGTTGACCTGCATGCCGACCAGATTCAGGGTTTTTTTGATGTCCCTGTTGATAATGTCTATGCCTCACCGATATTACTGGGTGATATCTGGCGGCAGAAATACACTGACCTGATGGTTGTGTCGCCCGATGTGGGGGGCGTGGTACGCGCGCGCGCACTGGCAAAAAGACTGGATGATGCGGATCTGGCCATCATCGACAAACGCCGGCCAAGACCCAACGAAGCCAAGGTCATGAATATCATTGGTAAAGTCGATGGCCGTACCTGTATCCTGATCGATGACCTGGTGGACACGGCTGGAACCCTGTGCAAGGCAGCAGATGCCCTCAAGGAGAATGGTGCCCGGGAGGTTGTGGCCTATATCACTCATGCAGTACTGTCCGGAGTGGCCATTGAAAATATAGAAAATTCGCGGCTCGATGAACTGGTTGTGACCGATACCATCCCGTTATCCGAAAGGGCGTGCGCCAGTACGCGTATTCGTCCGTTAAGTATTGCGGAAATGCTGGCCGAGACCATGAGGCGGATCAGCAGCGATGAGTCGGTCAGTTCACTTTATATGGATTAAAGGTAGTTAAAAGGGTAAAGATAAAAGGAGAAAGGGCTGTATATGGCCCTTTTTTCGTTATTTTTATTGCTTTCATCTTGTATATTGTACCTTTTCCCTGCCTTTTTGTTATAATCCCCGCCCTGTTTTGCCGGTCTTCCCTGGTCGCGGGGGGAACCGGATCAATTATTTAGGAGATAAATCATGCAAGAAACATTCGAACTGACTGCTGAGGTTCGTGCCGACAAGGGTAAGGGTGCGAGCCGCCGCCTGCGTCGTGAAAATGGTGTCCCTGCTATCCTGTATGGGGGTAGCGCCGAACCTCAGAGTATTACGCTGAAACAAAATGAACTGGCTCATCACCTTGAGCATGAAGCATTCTATTCACATGTTCTGACTATCAGTATTGATGGCAAATCCGAGAAAGCAATCCTGCGTGATCTGCAGCGCCATCCGTTTAAAGCCATCATCATGCATGTGGACTTTCTGCGTATAGATGAAAAGTCTCATCTTCGTATGAACGTACCACTGCATTTCATTAGTGAAGAGGATGCTGCGGGGGTCAAGGAGGGCGGCCTGGTCACACACTTGTCGACCGATGTTGAAGTCAGCTGTCTGGCAAAGGATTTACCCGAGTATATTGAGATTGACCTTAGCGACCTGGAAATTGGTGAATCTATCCACCTGTCCCAGATCAAGTTGCCCAAGGGTGTTGAGATCGTTGCGCTGACACACGGTGCAGATCATGACCTGGCTGTGGTCAGTATTCATAAGGCAAAGGTTATTGTTGAGGATGATGCCGTCGTCGCTTCAGAAGAGTTGGCAGGGGAAGAACCCAGTGGTGATGAGTCCGGGGAATAATATAAAGCGTAGCCAAGACATAGCCAATGAATAAAGCTGTCATTTCACTGATTGCTGGCCTGGGAAACCCGGGTAACAAGTATAAACAGACCCGGCATAATGCCGGGTTCTGGTTTCTGGATGCCCTGGCCAGTGAATATGGTGCCGACCTGCGTACTGATGACAAGTTTCATGGTGAAACGGCAAAAATTAAAATTGGTGATCAGGAAATCTGGCTGCTAAAGCCGGATACCTTCATGAATCTGAGTGGTCAGGCCATTGCTGCGATTTCCCGATTCTACAAGATTCCGGCTGAAGAAGTTCTGGTAGTTCATGATGAGCTTGATTTACCTCCCGGCACTGCGAGGTTGAAGCGTGATGGAGGTCATGGTGGTCATAATGGTCTACGCGATACAATAGAGAAACTGGGAAGCAAGGAGTTTGCGCGCCTTCGTTTGGGCATAGGTCACCCGGGGGATAAATCCAGGGTGCATGATTATGTATTACATCAGGCGTCACGCGATGACCAGATAGCCCTGGAGATCGCAATACGTCACTCCACCGGTGTCATTTCTGAAATTGTTAGCGGCGACTGGGATAAGGCGATGAACCAGTTGCACACGGGTTCATAAAGAAGCCACCTAACCAGGATTTAAACAGGAAGAAATTAATGGGATTCAAGTGTGGCATTGTTGGCTTGCCAAATGTGGGTAAATCAACCCTGTTTAATGCCCTGACCCGGGCCGGTATCCAGGCTGAAAATTATCCATTTTGCACAATAGATCCCAATATTGGCGTTGTGCCTGTTCCTGATCCACGGCAGCAGAAACTGGCAGACATCGTCAATCCCCGGAGAGTGGTTGATACACACATGGAGTTTGTCGATATAGCCGGTCTGGTTGCAGGTGCATCGAAAGGTGAGGGGCTGGGAAATAAATTTCTGGCCAATATCCGTGAAACAGATGCCATTGCACATGTTGTCAGGTGCTTTGATGATACCGATGTTGTACATGTTGCCGGCAACATTAATCCCTTGTCTGATATAGAAGTTATCAATACCGAATTGAACCTGGCCGATATGGAAACGGTTGAGAAGGCATTACAGCGTGCAATGAAGCAGTCCAAGTCAGGCGATAAAGACATGATTGCGCTGGGCAAGTTGCTCGAACGTGTGCAGTCACACCTGGATGAAGGCAAGGGTGTCAGGTCAATGGAGCTGAGCGATGATGACAGTAAACGCCTGTATGAACTCCATCTGTTGACGATCAAGCCAACCATGTACATTGCCAATGTGGCAGAGGACGGATTTAGTGATAATCCCTATCTTGACCAGGTGTGTGATGTTGCTGACGCAGAGGGGGCCATAGTCGTACCGGTTTGTGCATCGATGGAATCAGAGATTATTGAACTCGAAGACAGCGAAATGAAAGAGTTCCTGTCCGAGATGGGTCTTGAAGAGCCAGGCCTGAACCGGGTTATTCGTGGGGGTTATTCCATGCTGGGATTACAAACCTATTTTACCGCGGGCGTAAAAGAAGTGCGTGCATGGACAATACAGATAGGCGCGACGGCCCCGGAAGCAGCCGGGGTTATTCATACCGATTTTCAAAAGGGATTTATTCGCGCTGAAGTCGTTTCCTATGATGACTTCATCCAGTACAGGGGCGAACAGGGAGCAAAGGAAGCAGGCAAACTAAGGTTGGAAGGAAAGGACTATATTGTTCAGGACGGGGATGTAATGCATTTCCGTTTTAATGTGTGACAGTTATGTGTCATTGATTTTAGTGACAAGTAACGGTTGAAATAATTTTTCATACCGAGGATAGTGTTAGCAGATATCCTCGCGATCAAGGAGTAAACATGGTTCTGCTTCGGCGTACCAAAATAGTAGCCACACTGGGTCCGGCAACGGATAAAGCCGGTGTCACAGAACAAATGATTGATGCAGGCGTTAATACATTCCGCTGTAACATGTCTCATGGTACACATGAAGATCATCGCAAGCGTGTTGAGCGTGTCAGGAAATATACAAAGGAAAAAAGCAAGGCCGTCGGTATTTTGATAGACCTGCAAGGCCCCGAGATTCGTATCGGTGAGTTCAGTGCAGGCAGGATAGCGTTACATGATGGCGATCAGTTTATTCTTGATATAACCCTGGATGACAAACAGGGTACCAACGAAAGGGTTGGTGTAACCTACAAGGACCTGCCCAAAGACGTCAAGGCCGGTGATCACCTGTTACTGGACGATGGCCTGATCGAGCTGGAAGTTAAAAATGTAACTGATACAGAAGTGGTATGTATCGTAATAGTGGGTGGCCCACTGTCCGGGAAAAAAGGGCTTAACCGAAAGGGTGGCGGATTAACCGCAGAGGCCCTGACGGAAAATGACCGTCATGATGTTGCCTTTGCCGTTGAACTGAATGCGGATTATATAGCTCCCAGCTTTGTAAAAACTGCAGCTGACATAGAGAATGTCAGAGGGTTGATAAAAGATTCCGGCGGGGATTCCTTCATCATTGCCAAGATTGAAACAGCCATGGCCATCGTTAATCTTGATGAGATTATCAAAGTGACAGATGGTTTGATGGTGGCACGTGGCGACCTCGGAGTCGAACGTGATGATGCCGACCTGCCCGGGTTACAGAAAAGTATTATCCAGAAGGCACGTAAGGCCGACAAGGTTGTTATCGTTGCCACCCAAATGATGGATTCCATGATCAAGAGTCCGGTTCCCACACGTGCCGAAGTATTTGATGTGGCCAATGCGGTACTGGATGGAACCGACGCAGTCATGTTGTCTGCCGAAACTGCGGCCGGTGATTTTCCTTTGAAGGTAATACAGACTATAGATCGAATCTGTCGTCGTGCAGAGCGGGAGCATATAGCGTTGCTTTCACAACACAGAATCGGTGAAAAATTTGAACGTTTTGACGAAAGTATTGCCATGGGGGCCATGTACATCGCCAACCACCTGGGGGCGGCCTGCATTGCCACGTTGACCGAATCCGGTTCGACAGCATTGTATATGTCGCGCATTTCTTCCGGGGTGCCAATCTATGCCATGAGCACCCATTCGAAAACACATACCCGTATCAGCCTGTATCGTGGTGTCTATCCTGTTGTACATACACCAAAATCCAGTGAGCATGTCGCCTTTAATATAGAGGTCGTTGACGAACTCAAGGCAGCCGGTGCGGTCAAGACGGGCGATAAACTGATTATCACCAAGGGTGATTTGAGGGGAGAGGCAGGCGGTACCAATGTGCTGAAGCTGATCCTCGTTCACTAACCTGAAATATTGTATATAAACAACTGGTTGTGATGAACAGATTCCAGTCGGGCAGGTTTTTACTTTCCGGCCAAAATCCTGTATCTTACGCAACTTCTGATAATGGCTAGGTAGCTCAGTTGGTTAGAGCACGGCACTCATAATGCCGGGGTCGGCAGTTCAAATCTGCCCCTAGCTACCATTTTCAAATTTTCACTCCCTTCATCATTTTCAGATATATTCAGAAAAATGTCCCGTGACCAGATCGTGACCAAGCTGTGACCATGTGGGGAATATAGCTGTACAAGCATTCGATAATGAAGTCCTGAACGCTGGCCATATTTATGGAATTGATACACCTAAATGTTGCATGGTAGTTTGTATGTGCGTGATTGTTGTATATAACTAACAAATATACCGAGTTCATGAATTCGTAAGTATTTCGTTAGATTGATTGAATATTCCCTTTATAACTTCATTTCTATTGTATGTGATGCAGATGCAGGTTGGTTTGGATCTACTTTGCATAGTCATTAATGGACGGGGAGGGCAATGGTGGCCTGGTTTAAACCTGGGAAGACGAAGTATAGGGCACAGGCTATTTATGAATAATCAGACTTTAATGGAGGGCGCAGTAAAATGAAGCATTTAATCCAGTTTAATGCGCAGGTGATCCAGTGTGAGGTTCGTAAGACAGCGGGTGATATGGACTATTGGAAGTTGAGCTTGCTCGTGAATGGCAGGGAGATTGAAGCCTTTCATTGGGTGAAAAAAGGGGAGTGCACGGTCCATTACAATATCGAGTCGATGATACGGGTGGCAGGAAAGTGGTCCCATCAAAAACGATTCCAAATTGTGTATTCAGACAAGAAGTCGTTGATGGCAGCTAATGACGAAATCTTTACGAAAGAAGAGCAGCTACGATTAGATTTCTGGACGGATTAAAAGGCGTATGGAGGTGAGACATATTGGGGCAATACGTTGTATCTTTAACCTTTTTGATTAGAGCTGCACAATGGATATTGGAAGCTCAATCGCTTATAGTGGATGTGGATATTTTTATAGCGATGCCGGATTCGGGTACTCGTCTTTCGGGATCGAAGGGTGGTGTGTCCATAAGTATCCAGTTAACGGACATTGGCGAAATGTCACTTGATAGCTCAAACATTTCAGCCCCACAGTAAAAATATGCCTGCGGTTGTATAGGGATATCATCTATAATAAATCACTTGCCAGGTGGCCATGTTTCCTTCTTTATCTATGTAAAAGATATGAAAAAAGTCTTTATTAGTTCTGTCATCAATGGTTATGAGCAGTATCGTTCCGCGGCCAAACGCGCGGTGGAAATCATGGACGACAGGCCTATTATGAGTGAGGCGTTTGGCGCTCGTCCCTATTCCTCAGACGTAGCCTGTGTTACCGAGGTAGAACAGAGCGATGTCTATCTACTGGTCATGGGTTCAGATTACGGCTACATAACAGATGACGGGATATCTGTCACACACATAGAATTCCGTGCAGCAAAAACCGCGAATCGTCCAATCCTGATGACAAATAACCATGTGCAGGTCAGAATGACTGGAATAAGAATCAAAATCATAGGATATGAGGCTGCATTTAATAACTGAGGAATGACTGAGTGGTAAAACAGAATAATAAGGATAAATCTCTCGAATCCTGGATCTGGGACGCGGCTTGTTCCATCCGTGGTGCCAAGGATGCACCGAAGTACAAGGATTTCATTCTGCCGCTGATCTTCACCAAGCGGCTGTGCGATGTCTTCGACGATGAAATCAACCGCATGGCCGCAGAAGTGGGTTCGCGTAAGAAGGCCTTCCAGCTCGCCAAACGCGACCACAAGCTGGTGCGCTTCTACTTGCCACTGGTGCCGGAAGATCCCGAGGAACCTGTCTGGTCGGTTATCCGCAAGCTTGCAGACAAGATCGGCGAGCAGATCACTACCCACATGCGTGAGATTGCGAAAGAAAATCCGCTCCTGCAAGGTATCATCGACCGGGTGGACTTTAATGCCACGACCCACGGCCAGCGCGATCTGGATGATGATCGCCTGTCGAACCTCATCGAGGCCGTCAGCACCAAGCGCCTGGGGCTTGCGGACGTGGAGCCGGATATCATCGGTAAGAGCTACGAGTACCTCATCCGCAAGTTTGCCGAAGGTGGCGGACAAAGTGCCGGTGAGTTCTACACCCCCTGGGAAGTCGGCCTGATTATGGCGAAAGTCATGGATGCCGAACCCGGTATGGAGGTGTACGATCCCTGTTGTGGTTCTGGTGGTCTGCTCATCAAGTGTGAAATAGCCATGGAGGAGAAGATGAGTCTGCGGAGCAAAAAAAAATACGCCCCACTCAAACTCTATGGGCAGGAGTACATCGCTGAAACCTGGGCCATGGCCAATATGAACATGATCATTCATGACATGGAAGGCGAAATCGAGATCGGCGACACCTTCAAGAATCCTAAATTTCGACACACCAAAAAAGAGGGCGGCGGCCTGCGCACCTTCGACCGTGTGGTCGCCAATCCCATGTGGAATCAGGACTGGTTCCTTGAGGCCGATTACGACAACGACGAGCTCGATCGCTTCCCCGCCGGTGCTGGCTTCCCCGGCAAATCCTCTGCCGACTGGGGTTGGGTACAGCACATGCAGGCCAGTCTCAGTGCAAAAGGCCGCGCTGCCGTGGTGCTCGATACCGGTGCCGCATCTCGCGGCTCTGGTAATGCCGGAACCAGCAAGGAAAAGCAGGTGCGTAAATGGTTCGTCGACAACGACCTTATCGAGAGTGTGCTCTACCTGCCTGAAAACCTCTTTTACAATACCTCTGCACCGGGCATAGTTATTTTTCTCAATAAGGCCAAGCCAAAGAAACAGCAAGGCAAGGTACTGCTGGTCAACGCCAGCCAGATCTTCGAAAAGGGCGACCCCAAGAACTTCATCCCCGAGTCCGGCATAATGCGCATTGTCCGTACACTGAAAAACTGGAAGGAAGAAGATAAGCTCAGCCGTATCGTTGAGCACGCCGAGCTGATCAAGAACGACTATAACATCTCCCCCAGCCGTTACATTCATACCTCGGATGCCGAAATCTACCGGCCCATCGCAGAGATCGTCGAGGAACTGGAAGCGATTGAAATCGAAGCCAAGGAAACGGATGCGGCGGTGAAGGGAATACTGGAGAAGATCAGGATATGAGCGATTGGCAAACATGCGCCGTACCTGATTCCTTTGTTAAGAACAAGGTAGGGCGTAAGAATCAGATTCCAGCGAAAGAAATTGCTGAAACTGGTAGATTTCCCGTCGTCGATCAGGGACAAGATTTTATCTCGGGTTACTGTGATGATGAAGAAAGGCTCATCGATTCTGATCTGCCACTGATTATTTTCGGTGATCACACGAGATGCTTCAAATTTGTCGACTTCCCCTTTGTTCTCGGGGCAGACGGTACAAAGGTGCTGACTCCAAACGCCGATCTATACGATCCAAAGTTTTATTACTTCGCGCTAATTGCTCTGGAACTCCCCGGTCGCGGTTACAACCGGCATTTTAAAATGCTGAAGGAGAGGAGTATCCCTCGCCCACCACTCCCCGAGCAGAAAAAAATCGCGCACATCCTTTCAACAGTACAGTGGGCAATTGAAGCGCAGGAGCGGATCATCCAGACCACCACCGAACTGAAAAAGGCCCTCATGCAAAAGCTCTTCACCGAAGGCCTCCGCAACGAACCCCAAAAACAAACTGAAATCGGACTTGTACCGGAAAGCTGGAAGGTGGTGGAGTTGGGAGCCATTGCGAAAGTTGGCAACGGTTCTACTCCCAAGCGTGCCAACGAAGCCTATTGGGATGGCGGCACGATCCCATGGCTGAACAGTGCCCGCATTCATGACCGCTTCATTACAGAACCAGATCAATTCGTTACACCACAAGCGGTTAAGGAATGTCATTTGCCCCACGTTACTCCGAACAGCTTGCTCATTGCGATCACTGGACAAGGAAAGACTCTTGGCAACTCAGCCCTGACTCGTTTCGAGACTTGCATCAATCAGCACCTTGCCTACGCACAGTTTCATTCCGATGAAGTTGTACCGGACTTCATACTTTGGTTCATGCAAACGCGCTACGACTTTCTTCGCTCAATAGCTAAGGCCGGCGGGAGCACGAAGGGTGCGCTCACTTGTGGTTATCTTAAGACTCACCTTATTCCGGTTCCCGAAAAGGATGAGCAAATGGAAATCGTAAATATATTCAGCCAGCTTGATAATAAAGAGCAAGTTTATCTTAGAAAGCAGGCGAGCCTCCGAGACCTCTTCCGGACACTGCTACACGAGCTGATGACCGCGAAGATCCGAGTTCACGAATTTGAACTCTTAGGTGGCACTACAGCGATATGAAATAGTTAATAGTTGAATTAAAACACTGTTACGGAATAGAAACTTCATGCCGAATGGTGCGAAATATTTAATCCATCACCCCTTTTTGAGAGCAATATTCTCTATAATATTAGATGCAATTGCTGACTTTGATGTTTGTGGGATGATAATATTGATAATTCAAGTGGATAGCGTGGACAGACCCATGTTCTCTGAAACGGCAAGAGTAAAAAATAATTTATATCCTATTTCGTTAGGAGGATATTTCGGATATGCCAGGTAATCGAATAGTGGATTTTTCTGCATTCTATAATTCTGAATGTATTACAGTATCATTATCAATGTCTACATGGCTTGCGATAGTTATCTTTGTCGCTTTAATCACATTAGCCATTATTAAATATCGTCGATTCCTTCATTACAACAAGGTAGCATTAAGAAAAATAGTATTAAATTTACCTGGGGGTAGAGCAGAGTTCGAGGTTGAACGTAATCATCATAATTTAGAAATAGCCCATAAAATCTTAATCGAACTGATCACAAGAAAAGCAGCCATACCTATTGAGGAAGATAAGGATGTCATTACAGAAGTATACGATTCCTGGTATGCCTTGTTCTGTACAACAAGAGATGAAATAAAATTAATAAGTGGTGAACTACTAAAACATCCAAAATCAAAAGCACTTGTTGAAATGGCAACGGATGTATTAAATAAAGGGCTAAGACCTCACTTAACTGAATATCAAGCTCGCTTTCGTCGGTGGTATGGGGTGGAGCTTGAAAAAGAAGAAAATATTGGCTTATCCCCGCAAAAGGTGCAAAGGAAATTCTCTGACTACGACGAGCTTATTGCATCAATAGAACAAGTGAATGAGTTGTTAATACAATATGCAAATGAATTGAAGAAATTCATTTATTCATAAACATTATTAAATATCCTGAATATGGAGAAACGAAAATGGCAAAAGATATAAGAAATGTTTTTATCAGTCATTATGGTCAGGATGAAGAACATATAGCAAAGCTTAAGGAGTTGTTAGCTAAAAGAGGGTATGTGCTAAGAAATAGTTCCATTGATTCCACGAAAGCCAACGATGCAAAAAATGAGGACTACATAATGAATAAATTACTTAAGCCTGGTATTGAATGGGCAGGTACAACTATTGTCTTGATCGGCTCTAATACACATACTAGATGGTGGGTTGATTGGGAGATCGAACAATCAAATAAAGCGGAAAACCGAATTGTTGGTGTACAT
>ENA-ORDP01000245-ORDP01000245.1-marine-sediment-metagenome-genome-assembly--contig:-NODE-245-length-36946-cov-4.369792_pt1 | contig 36946 bp, 35 predicted proteins | sample MGYA00248627_ERZ508539 | MGnify/ENA primary metagenome ERZ508539 (study PRJEB26208, sample SAMN05571518) | marine sediment metagenome | biome: deep sea; feature: Hydrothermal vent; material... | reverse complement strand
TTATCATCACCTGTCAGGGGGGGGACTACACCACCCAGGTTTTCAAGGTACTACGAGAAGAAGGTTGGCGGGGGTATTGGATTGATGCGGCCTCAAGTTTGCGTATGACGGATCACAGTGTAATCGTTCTGGATCCGGTAAACCGGGAGCTCATCGATCAAGCTCTTGATAATGGGGTACGAGATTTTATCGGTGGAAATTGCACAGTGAGCCTGATGATGATGGCGATGGCAGGCTTACTCAAAGCCGATTTGGTAGAATGGATTTCTGTGATGACCTATCAGGCGGCTTCGGGTGCAGGGGCTCGTGCTATGCGGGAATTGCTGACCCAAATGGCTGCGTTGTGTGTGGCGACGGCGCCACTACTCGAAGATCCTGCAGCGGTCATACTCGATATTGACCGTCTTGCAATCGAGGCCATGCGTGGAGCCTCATTCCCGGTGGCCAACCTTGGTGCTGCGCTGGCGGGTAATTTGCTGCCATGGATTGATCGCATAGCGGATAACGGACAGAGCCGGGAAGAATGGAAGGGTTACGTGGAGTGCAATAAAATTCTCGGTCGTCAGCAAAATCCCATCGCTATTGACGGTTTGTGTGTTCGTATCGGGGCCATGCGTTGTCATAGTCAGGCCCTGACCGTTAAATTGCGTGTAGATCTTGGTATGGATGAAATCCGTGGTCGGCTGGATGAGGCGAATGATTGGGTTCGGGTGGTCGAGAATACTCCGCAGCATAGCATCACTGAATTAACTCCGGCTCATGTCACCGGCACGCTTGAGGTAGCCATTGGGCGCCTGCATAAAATGCGAATGGGGCCTGAATATTTGACTGCTTTCACGGTCGGAGATCAGTTGTTGTGGGGTGCGGCGGAGCCATTGCGGCGAATGTTGAAATTGCTACTACAGCGTTAGCAGTTGCTTGCGCCGGCAGTCTGGTCGGCCACTATTCTCGGGCAGTCTCCTGGGCCAGCACATCTACCACGTATCCGGCTGCCGAGATGGTCGCTCTCGACAATAGATGACAATTCACCGACGCTGTCACTAAAAAAACAGCAGTTTTCTGACGCAACTTGAAAAGCAGCTCTCATTGATCATTTCTCTTGTTCTTGTGACTAATTTATTGTGAGCTATAAGCCGCTGAAAAAAAAGTATAATAAAATAGACCCTGTGTAGGGCGATGGGTATAGCACGGTGTCGCGGGCTGCGGCGATTGCGATGGCATATGATTTGCTACAAGGCTCTGTGCCAGCAATAAATTGTTTGACTGACGTGTAGCATGGTGCGGCACGTATTTTGGAGTAAAACATGGCAAAGAAAGAAGAGAAACCGGTCGAAGAAGAAGGTTCGAGCAAATCAGGGATGGGGAAAATCCTGATTTTGGGTCTTGGTGGGTTGTTAATTATTGGAATTTCTGTCGGGGCAGCACTGTATTTTACGGGGTTTTTTGACTCGAATACGGAGCCGGTTAAAGCTGCTCAGGCTGTTGGTAAGGCGAATACGGCTACGGAGAAAGTTGCCACGACACCCAAGAAGCCTACAGAACCGGCACAGTATATGAATCTACGCCCCTTTACCGTGTCACTGAATGGCAAGGATGGGCGTCGGTTTTTGCAGATCACGGTGTCCTTAATGGCCCGTTCCAGTGATGTTCTCGGTGCTGTTAAGAGAAATAGGCCTGCAGTGCGAAATGCCTTGACACTGCTTTTTAGCAGTCAGAGCGAAGGGGCGTTGAGTAGCCGGGAAGGTAAGTTGGCACTGCAGAAGCAGGCACTGGCCGAGATTCGAAAAATTCTTCTTTCCGAAGGTGTGCCGTCAGAGTTAAAGGCCATTTATTTCACCAATTTTGTGGTGGACTAGAGATGACCGATGCGGATCTGCTATCACAGGAGGAGATTGATGCCTTACTCAGTAAGGTCGACGGTAGTGATATTGAAACGGGCACGGAAACTGCACCCAAAGGAGGGGTCACCGTATTCGATTTTGCCAACCAGGACCGGATCGTCCGTGGTCGGATGCCTTCGCTGGAGATTATTAATGAGCGATTCTCGAGAGAATTCCGGATTAGTCTTTTTAATTTATTGCGTAGAAATGCCGAGGTTTCGATTGTCGGAATACGTGTTCTGAAATTCTCGGACTATCTACGGAATCTATTGTTGCCATCCAGTCTGAATATGGTGAGGGTTCACCCCCTAAGGGGGACAGCGCTGTTTGTTTTTGATCCCAATCTGGTTTTCAGCGTTGTGGATTTTTACTTCGGTGGCAATGGCACGCGTTACAACAAGGTTGAAGGTCGTGATTTTAGCCCATCAGAGATGCGGGTTATGAGCCTGGTTCTGGAAGAGTGTTTCCGGAACATGAAAAGGGCCTGGTCGGTCATTCTGTCACTTGATTTTCAATATCTGTCTTCTGAGGTCAACCCCCAGTTTGCCAATATTGTCAGTCCATCCGAGACCGTCGTAAGTTCGGTTTTCCGTATTGAAATAGACAATGTTGGTGGTGAATTACTGTTTACGATGCCTTACTCAATGATCGAACCAATTCGACAACAGTTGATTGCTGGCGTACAGAGTGATACGAAAGATATAGATGAGCGCTGGATTGCCAGTTTGCGCAGTGAAATTCTCTCGGCAGAAGTCGATCTAACGGCTGTCTTGGCAGAATTCAAAGGGATATTGGGTGACGTGAACGATTGGAAGAAGGGCGATATCATACCGATTTCAGCTCCTGAGGAAATATTGCTTCGTGCTGATTATGTGCCAGTGTGCCGTGGTGCCCCAGGCTCCAGCGATGGCCACTATGCGGTACAGGTTGGATCATTCGTGCGATCTGGAATTCCCTCTGAGAATTCTAGGGAAATACTCGATAGTTTAGTTACTTAGGTACCCTGTCAGTTGCCGGGTTGGCTCAGGAGAATGGAAAAATAATGAGGAAATCATAATGACTGATGAATTCCCGGTTGATGGGACCAAGCCAGATGAAGGTGTTACCGAAAAGGGTGACGAAACTGCAGGGGACGGTGCTGCGGTCGAGCAGGCAAAAGCCGGCAACGATGAACAAGGTGATGAGGCAGCACAACTTGCCGCATGGAACGACTTGCTGGAGGAAGAATCGGGTAACGATTCATCTCCATCGAAGCACGAGGAAGAAAATAGCTCACAACTTGATATTATTCTGGAGATTCCCGTCACGATCTCTCTTGAAATAGGTAGGACGGCGATCAGTATCCGTAATTTATTGCAATTGAATCAAGGATCGGTGGTTGAGCTGGATCGCCTGGCTGGTGAGCCGCTGGATGTCATGGTCAATGGCTGTCTGGTGGCTCATGGTGAAGTGGTGATGGTGAATGAGAAATTTGGTATTCGACTGACCGATATCATTAGTCCTGCGGAAAGGGTCAGGAAGCTACGCTGATGGTCAGGGAATCTACAAATAACCACCAGGTATGGTACAAGATGTCTTTTGTTCTAGCCTTTGTGGTCGTTTGTTTGTGGGTTGACCCCGTGATGGCCGTTACAAAGCCTCTACAGACACGCCCGGTGGTTGAGCCTTTTGGTACCGGCCAGGTTATCCAGGTGGTACTTGGGCTGTTACTGGTGTTGCTGGTAATCGGACTGGTGGCCTGGGTCATGAAAAGGATGGGTAGCATACAGGCTATAGGGCATGGCGTGATTAAGCCGTTGTCGGTTATCTCTGTTGGCCAACGTGAACGACTGGTGCTGGTACAGGTGGGGTCAGATCAGCTCTTACTCGGGGTAGCTCCCGGGCACATTACCCGATTGCACCAGCTTTCGGAAGCGGTACCTGTGCAACAGCGAACCATGCCTCGGGGTTTTGCCGAAATGCTGACTCGTTTTCGAAAACCCGGCATGGTTGTGGAGCAGAATCCACGATGAAGACGCTATGCAAACCCAAGGCAATCTCATCACAATTCCTGGTTTACTGCTGTTTGTTGCTGACAGTGTTGCCTGATGTGGTGCAGGCCGCAGGATTGCCGGCTGTAACGGTAACCGGTAGTGGCTCGGGGCAAACGTTCAGTTTAAGCCTGCAGATTCTGTTGCTGATGACGGGGTTGACCCTGTTGCCTTCGGCGCTGACGATGATGACTGCATTTACCCGGATCATTATCGTGTTGGGGATTTTGCGGCAAGCGATGGGTATGAATCAAACACCTTCGAACCAGATTCTTATCGGCATGGCCTTGTTTATGACCGTGTTCGTGATGATGCCGGTATTCACTACCATCTATAACAATGCGGTACAACCCTATGTTGCAGATCAAATATCAGGCCCACAGGCACTAACACGGGCTACGGCACCTTTGCGTACCTTCATGCTCAATCAGACACGAGAAGCTGACTTGACACTGTTTGCCGATATGGCCAAAACCAAGCTTGAGGATCCATCCAAGGTGCCGATGTCGATTTTGATACCCGCCTATGTCAGTAGTGAACTGAAGACTGCTTTTCAGATTGGCTTCTTGCTATTCATTCCATTTTTGATTATCGACCTGGTGGTTGCCAGCGTATTGATGGCAATGGGCATGATCATGTTGTCACCGATGATCATCTCACTGCCATTTAAAATCATGCTCTTTGTTTTGGTGGATGGCTGGAGCTTGACTTTAGGGACTTTGGCGTCGAGTTTTTATGTCTGACAGGGGGCAATAAATGGGTGATTTGAGCGCAATTTTTCAACAGGCCACGCAGGTGATTCTGGCCATGATGCTGATCGTGTTACTGCCGGGTCTGCTGGCTGGCCTGCTGGTGAGTATCTTTCAGGCAGCCACCCAGATCAACGAACAGACCTTGAGTTTTATTCCCAAGCTGGTGGTCACGATTGTGACCTTGATGGTGACGGGCTCCTGGTTGCTCAGTCTCTTGATGGACTTTACCCGGCGCCTGTTCGATACCATACCGTTCGTGATTGGATGAACCTGAGCCGTGGATCCTGTACTGCATCTCACCTGGGAAGGTATTACCGCACAACTCGGGTCCTTTCTATGGCCATTTCTACGCATCGGTACGGCACTGGGTATTGCCCCCGTACTGGGGGCAAGAACCCTGCCGATGCGGGTTCGAATCGGCTTGGCACTGATATTGTCCATGATTGTCGCACCGTTGTTGCCACCCGCTCCCGCGATCTCACCCTGGAGTCCGGAGATGGTGGTTTTGGTGCTGCAGCAGATTCTCATCGGTATGGCATTCGGCCTGGCCTTGATGGTGGTTTTTTCAGCTATGATCCTTGGAGGACAGATTATCGCCATGCAGTCCGGACTTGGTTTTGCTTCCTTGATCGATCCGGTTAGTGGTGTTCAGACTCCGGTTGTCAGTCAGATTTATGTGGTGATGGCGACGCTGGTTTTCTTCGCTTTAAATGGCCATCTGGCGATGATTTCCTCGTTAGTGGATAGCTTTCGAGTCCTTCCGGTGGATGGTCGCAGCATCCGTCTTGATGGCGTTTGGTCGCTGTTGTTGTGGACGGGTGAGATTTTTCGTTATGCCGTTCGCATCGCGCTTCCCGGGATTGCGACCTTGTTGCTGGTCAATCTGGCATTGGGTGTCATCACCCGTGCGGCACCACAGTTGAATATTTTTTCTATCGGCTTTCCGGTCATTATCATGATCGGGTTAGCGGTGATTTCCCTGACCTTGCCTTCAGCAATGGTCATTTTCAATCATATGCTGGATGCCGTCTGGCTCTTTATTCATCAGGCAATGGCGGTTAGCAGGGGCTAGGCCATGGCTGAGCAATCTCAGGAACGAACAGAACAGGCCACACCGAGGCGTCAGCAAAAAGCCCGAGAAGAAGGGCAGATTGCCCGCTCAAGGGAGTTGAATACCACTTTTTCACTCCTGACTGCCAGTGGGGGGTTGCTGGTGATGGGGAGTTATATTCTTGATGGAATTGAAACAATGATGGTTCATGGTTTGACCTGGACACGCGCAGAATTGCTTGATCCTGCAACCATGATTACCGCCTTGATCAGCATGTTCTTCCAGGGCATGAGGACGGTAACCCCACTTATGCTGTTGCTGGTAGTGGTCACGCTGTTATCTCCAATGCTGCTTGGTGGCTGGTCATTCTCGAGTAAATCCATGGCCTTTAAATTTGATAAATTGGATCCAATCAAAGGCTTAGGTAAGATTTTCAAGATGCGGACACTGGTCGAACTAGGTAAGGCCCTGGCCAAGTTTGTGCTGATCCTGGTGGTTGGGCTGATCGTATTTAAAAACGCGTTCAACGAGCTGATTGGCTTGTCCACTCAACCGTTATTATCCGGCTTGGGCCGTGGTTTTCATATTGTCGGATATGGTTTCCTGTTTTTGTCGATGAGTATGATCCTGATTGCCCTGGTTGATGTGCCCTACCAGCTTTGGGATAACAAGCAGGAGATGAAAATGACCAAGCAGGAGGTGCGGGATGATACCAAGGAAACCGATGGCGATCCACTGTTGAAAGGCAAAATACGCAGCCAGCAACGGGAAATGGCACAGCGACGCATGATGACAAAAGTTCCAGAAGCAGATGTTATTGTGACCAATCCGACCCATTTTGCCGTCGCTCTGCGTTATGACGCAGAAACCATGGGAACACCGGTGTTGCTTGCCAAAGGGGCCGATTTTATGGCGTTACAGATTCGTAAGGTGGCTCGTGATGTGAATATTCCCCAAGTTGAAGCACCGCTGCTGGCCAGGGCTTTATATCACAGTACCGAATTGAATCAACCGATTCCCGAATCGCTATTCCTCGCCGTCGCCCAGGTATTGGCCTATGTGTTCCAGTTGCGCAGCCAGCATCGCAGCGCTGCGGACAGTGCGGTGGTAATGAATGATTTGCCAGTGCCGCCGGAGCTGCTGCGGCAATCACCAGCTGATTGATGGAAAGAACATGGCTTTTGCAATTCCCGGTCTATCCGATTCGTTAAATATTAAGCAGTTGGCTCGTTTTGAGCTGGGCGCGCCGATATTTTTGATGATCATTCTGGCGATGATGGTGTTGCCACTACCGCCCGTATTGTTGGATATTTTCTTCACCTTCAATATTGCCCTGTCATTAATGATTTTGTTGGTGGTAATTTACAGCGGCCAGCCGCTACAATTTTCAGCTTTTCCGGTTGTGCTGTTGTTATCGACATTATTACGGTTGGCTTTGAATATCGCTTCAACCCGGGTTGTATTACTGTATGGACACACCGGCCCCGCTGCTGCGGGACGGGTTATCGAGGCATTTGGTGAGTTTGTTATCGGCGGCAATTACGCAGTGGGCCTGGTGGTTTTTTCGATTCTGGTGATTATTAATTTTGTCGTCGTGACCAAGGGTGCTGGCCGAATTTCTGAGGTGACGGCACGATTTACCCTCGATGCTATGCCCGGCAAACAGATGGCGATAGATGCCGATCTCAATGCTGGCATAGTGACTCAGGAAGAAGCAAAAGAACGTCGTGAACACATCACCAGGGAGGCGGATTTTTATGGCTCTATGGATGGTGCCAGTAAGTTTGTCCGTGGTGATGCGGTGGCGGGTATATTGATTTTGATGATCAACCTGATCGGAGGATTTTCCATCGGTATGTTACAGCATGGGATGAATTTCAGCGATGCCACCCAGGTGTACACGCTGCTGACCATTGGTGACGGCCTGGTAGCACAGATTCCCTCGTTGATGTTGTCAACGGCTACCGCTGTGATGGTTACCAGGGGCAGTGATGATGATGACGTGGGCCATCAGATATTGGGCCAGTTATTTGCCAATTTCAGAGCACTGTATGTTACCGCCGCGGTTATCGGTGTGATGGGGATGATTCCCGGCATGCCTAACCTGCCTTTTCTGGGACTGGCACTGGTGTTGTTTGGTATCGGCTTCACGACAGGACGCAGTCGTGCGGTCAGTGCTGAGGAGTCGGCAGCGCAGCAGAACGAAGTCGAACTACCCCCGGCAGAGGAAGTTCGGGAACTGAGTTGGGACGATGTACAGCCCGTTGATGTTGTGGGTCTTGAGGTGGGTTACCGTTTAATTCCCCTGGTTGATCAAAAACAGGGGGGGCAGCTAATGTCCCGTATCAAAGGTGTACGCAAGAAATTAACCCAGGAACTGGGCTTCCTGATTCCTGTTGTGCACATCCGTGACAATTTGGAGCTGTCGCCTAATATCTACCGAGTGCTGCTGAACGGTGTGGTTGCAGGTGAGGCTGAAATTTATCCAGATCGGGATATTGCGATCAATCCGGGGCAGGTTTTCGGAGAGTTGGAGGGTATTACAACGGTTGATCCCGCCTTCGGATTGCAGGCGATCTGGATCGATCCGCTGTTGCGAGAACAGGCCCAAACCATGGGTTATACCGTAGTTGATGCGGGAACAGTGATTGCCACACACCTGAGCCAGTTGCTTAAAGATCATGCGCCAGAGCTGCTGGGTCGTGAGGAAGCCCAGAAAATGCTTGATAATCTTGGCAAGGTGGCGCCAAAGTTGGTTGAGGAACTGGTGCCCAATTTGCTCAGTTTGGGGGTAGTGGTCAAGGTTTTACAGAACTTGTTAAAGGAAGGGGTACCCATACGGGATATTCGCTCAATCGCCGAAGCATTGGCGGAGTTTGCCCCAAAGAGCCAAGATCCCGCCGTATTAACCGTTTTTGTACGAACCCGGCTGGCCCGAGCCATTGTAGAACAACTATTTGGTTTTACAGGAGAACTGGAGGTTTGTACCTTGCATCCGGACCTGGAACGAATTTTGCGTCAGACTGTGCATGAGACCGAAGGTGGAGGTGTTCTGGAGCCTGGCTTAGCGGAACAGCTGAATAGTGCGCTGCTCGAAACCTCGCAACGCCAGGTAGCTGCCGGCAAACCAGCCGTATTGCTGGTTTCCGCACCGGTACGTCCGGTGTTGGCCCAGTTTGTTAGGCATACCGGTACGGAGATGAGTGTATTGTCTTTTGACGAAATCCCAGATAATAGAAGGATCAAGATTGTGGCAAATGTGGGAAATGATGCCCCTCGACTGGGGGCTCAATCCGCTTGAGCGGGAGGTCTAACGTGGAAAATCGGAGTTTCTGATTATGAAAATCAAGCGATTTACGGCGAAGGATATTCGTGGTGCAATTGCCCGAGTGCGTAAAGAACTTGGGGCTGATGCCGTTATTTTATCCAATCGGGTTAGCGGGGGAGGTGTTGAAATCGTTGCTGCGGTGGATTATGACGAAGCATTGTTTCAGGATATATCGACAGGAGCAGCACCGTTAGCTCAGGATACATCGCCCCCAAAAAAATCGAATCCTGCGATGGTAGGAATTCCCGAACGCCCTGGTGTCGCTATGGCCGGCACTACTTCGCATATTGATCCGGCGCATGTTGATGTGGCCAAAGCTGTGGCAAAATCTCGGCAACAACGGGATATGACAGCTACTGCAGCGGTTTCCCCTCCCCCTGCCGCTACAATGAATGATGTCTATCCATCGCCAGCTTCTCCGTCGACCGGCATGATGCCCGGGCAGGGTGCTGCGGTCATGGAGCGGCAGTCCAATGAGGCATTGACTGGAATTCGTCGGGAACTGGATGACATGAAAGGATTGCTCGAACATCAACTTAGTGGTTTGGTGTGGGGTGATAAAGCCAGACGGAACCCTTTGCAGACACGTTTATTGCGACTTTTGCTGGGAGCAGGTTTCCAGCCGGGATTGTGCGAGCAGATTGCGAACAAGGTGCCCTGCGAGGGTGGGTTTGACTGCATGCGTAGAATGGCCCTGGGTTTGTTGGCGCATCGTCTTGCGGTACTGGATGGTGACCTGGTCGAGCAAGGGGGTGTGGTGGCGCTGGTTGGTCCTACCGGTGTCGGCAAGACCACAACCCTGGCAAAATTGACAGCACGTGCAGTACTGAAAACCAGTTCAGGGCAAGTTGCTTTGATTACTACGGATAACTATCGGGTCGGTGCGCATGAGCAATTGCGTACTTTCGGACACTTACTCGGTGTCCCGGTGCGGGTGGCAGGCAATGCCGCAGATCTGGATCGGTTGCTGAAAAAACTTGCTGACAAACACCTGATTCTGATTGATACTGCGGGTGTGAGTCAGCGTGATTGCCGTCTGGTGAAGCATTTGCATACACTGGACATCAAAAAATCCATACGCAGTTTTTTGGTGTTGTCGGCGGCAACGGAAACCGCCGGACTCGAGGAAATTATCTGGCAATTCCAGCAAGTTGGTCTGTCAGGGTGTATATTGACTAAACTGGATGAGGCGGTACTGATGGGAGGTGTCATCAGTGCGGTTTTGGAGCACGGTTTGCCAATAGCCTGTGTTACTGATGGCCAACGGGTACCCGAGGATTTGAAAATAGCTAAACCACATACTTTGATCAGTCGGACCATCGCTATGGCACTGAAATATCAACAACACCGACAAGCACGGATTCCCTATGTCGGCACCGGTGCGGTGGATCGGGTGGCAATGGCCATGGCTTTTGGCAGGAATTGAATAATGCCTGCAGGCAATAATGGTGACGGACAAGCTTCTGGATTACGACAGATCATACAGCCACAAGTGGTACGGGTGATCGCAGTCACCAGCGGCAAGGGTGGTGTTGGAAAAACCAACATCAGCGCCAACTTGGCTCTTGCGATGGCACAAAATGGTCATCGTGTGATGTTGATGGATGCCGATATGGGGCTGGCAAATCTAGATGTCATCATGGGTTTGCAGCCGAAAAGGAATCTTTCTCATGTGCTCGCTGGTCGCTGTGATCTTGATGATGTGATCGTTCCCGGACCCATGGGAATTTCAGTTATTCCGGCTGCCTCCGGAGTGCGAAAAATGGCTTCTCTGAGTGCGCCGGAGACCGCTGGGTTGATTCATGCATTTAGTACGTTACGCTCCCCGGTTGATGTTCTGATTGTGGATACTGCTGCTGGAATTCACGATACCGTGACGGCTTTTTGTCTGGCGGCTCAAGAGGTATTGATGGTGGTTTGTGACGAACCGGCATCCATTACCGATGCCTATGCATTGTGTAAGCTACTGAGTCGGGATTTTGACTTGCGGCGCTTTCGACTGTTGGCTAATCGGGTTCAAAGTTTTGCCCAAGGGCGGGAGCTGTATAACAAAGTGACTCGTGTCACCGATCGTTTTTTAGATGTAGTGATCGATTTCGTCGGTGCGATACCAGAGGACCCGATGATTCGTGAGGCGGTACAGGCACAGCAGCTGGTAGTCGAAAAGTTTCCTTCGGCACGAGCTTCTGTGGCATTTCGACGTCTCGCCAGCGATGCCGAACATTGGCCTCAAAAACAACAGGCGCAAGGCCAACTGCAATTCTTTTTCGAACGACTCGTTCAGGCGCAGTCTGCTGCGGTGACTACCTAGTGGGCCACTGGGTATGAAAGGCGTCGCTAACTACGTGGCTGCAGCGGTTCATCATAATGATGATCTGGTGCTGCAACATGCCCTCCTGGTAAAGCGAATCGCCAGCCACCTGATGCTTAAATTACCCGATACGGTACAAATAGATGACTTGGTCCAGGCTGGATTGATTGGTTTGCTTGATGCCACCAGGCATTATCGGGAAACAGGAGGAGCGAGTTTTGAAACGTACGCGGGGATTCGCATCAGAGGGGCGATTCTTGATGAAATACGTAAAAATAATTGGGCTCCACGGTCTGTTTATCGCAAGGCCAGAATGATTTCTGGCGCGGTCAGGGAATTGGAAAATCAATTGGGGCGCAGTGCTGCCGATCAGGAAATTGCTCAGGCGTTGAACATGACGATTGAGGATTATCACCAGCTTTTATCAGAATCCAATAGTCATGTTCTGTTTTCATTGGAAAATTCACTGGAGCGGGAGCAAGTCTCAGGTCGTGATGATCCGCTCGGCCAGGTTGAGAAAGGCGCTTTTCGAGAGGCCTTGGCCGAAAAAATAAAAACCTTACCAGACCGTGAGCAAACTATCCTTTCGCTATACTATGAAGAAGAGCTGACCCTGCGTGAGATCGGTGAGATTATGGGAGTTAGTGAATCCCGGGTTAGCCAAATTCATGCCCAGGCAGCACATCGACTTCGCGCCAGATTGCAAGACTGGGTATAATGGGGCTGTCTATGAAACTGTTCTCGGGCAGACTTCTGGTCCTGCGTACTGGTGCTTGATGCGAAGATTGGGGCCATGTTTGGGAAATCTGCGGTAGCCGTTGTTTCCCCGGTTTTCCAGGAGTTTTTTCATTAAAGGACCGGGTTTGCTGGCCGATAAACTTTAATGAGTTTTGTGTGTGGAATCAGCATCTCCGAAACCGGGCATGCAGTCGCCAGATCCGAGAATAGGAGCCGGCCGGTTTGTTGCTCCAGCAAAACCGTCACTTTTGCCGTCCATGGCGGTTGTGGCGAGGGAAAGTGGCTATGCGGTAGATTTTCCTGTGATTTGAGGCAAATCGTGCTCGTAATCCTGGTTGTGTGTAACGAGGATTATGGGGAGATCGGGTCGAAGTCCGCTTTTTCGCAGTAGGCTGTTTGTTTTCGGACAGGCCTCCTGGGGGTGATTAGATGATGGATAGCGAGTAGAGTATGGATAAGAACATGAAAGTCCTGATTGTTGATGATTTTTCGGTGATGCGGCGTATCATTAAAAATCTTCTGCGAGAATTGGGGTTTAGCAGTATTTCGGAAGCGGATGATGGTAAGACCGCGCTGCCAATGTTGCAACAAGGGTCTTTTGATCTGGTCATCAGTGACTGGAATATGCCACTAATGACCGGGATAGAATTGTTGCGCGCAATTCGGGCCGATCAACGGTTGCAAGCGATGCCGGTATTGCTGGTGACTGCGGAGAACAAACGTGAAAATATCATCCATGCCGCACAGGCGGGGGTAAACGGTTATATTGTCAAACCGTTCACCGCAGCGACACTGAATGATAAATTGACACGTATTTTTGAACGAATCGCCGCCGAAAAGGCACAGGCGATTCAATAAGCGGGACGGTTTTATGGTAGACAGTAACGGAATGCAGCAGCTTGGTTCTGGATCCGAGATTCCAGACGTGAAAGATATTTTGGAGAAAAGCAGGTCGATGGTGACTTTGCTGGAGCAGGGGCAAACGGACGCAGCTGTACAGTTGCTTAATGAACTGGCCAGAATGCGGGAGCGCGAGTTGTTTGCGGAACTTGGGCGCTTAACACGGCACCTGCATGATGCATTGAAGTCGGTACGCCTCGGCGATGAAGTTTCAGAACTGGTTAATGAATTTCCTGATGCACGGCAACGGCTGGGCTACGTGGTGCGTCTCACAGAAGAAGCGGCCAATAAGACACTGTCGATTATCGAAGGGTTAATTCCTAAGGCGGAAGCTGTAAGCTCACAGGCAGAGCAATTGCTCGAGCAACTGCAAACATTCGAGTCAACGGCAGGTGTTGTCAATAGTGAAACTGCTGCACTGCATACCGGGTTGCGACATTATCTTAAGATGCAAATCAATTCAGGATGGCATGAAGCTTTGTCTGAAATCATGATGGCACAGGATTTCCAGGATATTACCGGTCAGATTATCCAGCGCGTTAGTTTGTTGGTGGGAGATATCGAGATGGGACTGGTCGATATTTTACGAAAAAATCCCTTTGCGGGAGAAGAGTCAAGTAGGATCGGTGCACGGGAACAAGGCCTTGAGATGGGGCCTGCTGTACCTGGAATTGACGATGCTGACAGACTTGATAATCAGGATGACGTGGATCAGTTGCTGATGGAATACGGTTTTTAGGGTCTTGCATATGGCCGATACCGCTGTTTTTATGGTCCTAGGGGGATGCGGAGATAACAAACGATGACGATTGATCTAAACGATGAACTGGTGCAGGATTTTCTGGTCGAGTCCGAGGAGACGGTCGAGCTTTTGAGTGAAAAACTGGTGGAGTTAGAACAATCACCTGATGATATAGAGCTGTTGAATATGGTTTTTCGCTCCTTTCATAATATCAAGGGTGGTGGTGGTTTTTTGGGTCTGGATGAACTGGTCAGGGTTTGTCATAGTGCGGAAGAGATTTTTGATCGCCTGCGAACTGGACAGCGTACTATCGATGGGGCGCTGATGGATGCTATCTTAGAGGCTACCGATGTTGTCGCCGAAATGATTGTGGGGATACGCCAGGGTATCGAGCCACCACCTGCTGATCCTGAACTACTGCAACGGTTGGCAGGATATGCCAGTTTACAGCCGAACAAGCCCCAGCCTGGGCAGTTGTCATCTGAGCAACAACAATCACAGCAAGCCGATTCAGAGCCGCCTGGGGTGGCTACGGTGCAAGCCGATATCGTAACATTGCAAACACCTGAAAGTGTCACAGTGCCTGCGCATGAGGCTGAATTTTCCTTGTTGGCTGATGCCTATGTAGAGCCGGGTAGTGCAAAGGAAGTTTCCGTAGCATCGGTTCAGTCCGTATCGACTTCCCCTGAAAGTCCTGTCGATGAGGGCACAGTGGACACCTCGGATGCGGCCAATGATGAAATTTCTGATGATGAATTCGATGCGCTACTGGACCAGTTGCCCGGCCTCAGGGGTGGTGATATGAAGTCGCAGGAGACCGTAGAGGCGGCGCATGCGACACATGATCAGACCAGATCAGATAAGGAGCTTGGTGACCTGCTCCGCAATGTTGCTGACCCACCGCAGGCAAATGTTGCTGACCCACCGCAGGCATCGGTTATCCCGGCTAGCCCACAACCGGCAGAAGGGGCTGCCGATACCGTGATGCCTACGGACCACCAAGAGAAGAAACAAAGAGCGGTAGCACTCGCATCCGCGCATCCAGCAGAAGTCGCAGATAGCACCATACGGGTCGATACCAAAGGTCTGGATGATATTATGAACATGGTGGGTGAGCTGGTTTTGGCGCGCAATAGACTGTCAACACTGGATGCTGATTTGGGCAATGAGCATCTGACTCAGGCTGTCAACAATCTCAGCCTGGTGGCCAGTGATCTGCAAACGCTGGTTATGAAAACTCGCATGCAACCGATCAAAAAAGCTTTTGGCCGTTTCCCGCGGGTCGTTCGCGATCTGGCACGTATCCTCAATAAAGAGGTGCTGCTGGAGATGGAGGGTGAAGATACCGCTCTGGACAAGACCCTGGTTGACGCGCTGGCTGATCCGCTGGTGCATTTGGTCAGGAATTCAGTTGATCATGGTATCGAAATGCCAGCACAGCGGGCTGCCGCCGGCAAGCCAAGATGTGGCCGGGTTCGTCTCATGGCATCACAGAAAGGGGATCATATTCAAGTGGGCGTCGCCGATGATGGTGTCGGCCTGGATGCGGAGAAATTGCGCAAAAAAGCCCTTGATAAGGGGTTAATCAGTGTAGAGGCAGCTGCTCGAATGAGTCGTGAGGAGTGTTTCAACCTGATTTTTATGCCTGGATTTACCACCATGGATGTGGCCTCAAATGTGTCTGGAAGAGGGGTCGGTATGGATGTGGTTAAAACCCGGATCGGTCAGTTCAATGGCTCGGTATCGATTGAGTCTGAACTTGGGGCCGGCACGGTAATTTATATCAAGGTGCCATTGACTCTGGCGATTATGCCGACCCTAATGGTCAAGGTGGCGGGCCATATATTTGCTATTCCGTTGCTGAGTATTCTGGAAATTCTTGAATATGATGAAACCCGTACCAAGCGGGTCGACGGACAAAAAGTATTTATTTTGCAGGATAAGGTGGTGCCAGTTTATTCGTTACGGGACTGGTTGACTACCGATTCCCTCGCTCCACCATCGCAGCAGGCACATCTCGTGCTGGTAAGTCTTGGTTCGGCACGATATGGTTTGATTGTTGATGATCTGGTGGGTCAGGAAGAGGTTGTCATTAAGCCTTTGGGTAAATTATTGCATGGAACCCCGGGGCTGGTTGGGGCCACCATTACCGGGGATGGTGAAATTGCCCTGATTCTCGACATCCTGGGTTTGATTACCCATTATGCTTCGCTGAGCAATATACAGGTGGCATGATGCGACCGATTCGAGTGTTGGTGGTTGATGATAGTGCCTTCATGCGCCATGGAATCACTCGAATGCTGCAAGAGGATACTGACATCCGGGTTGTTGGTGAAGCAGAAAATGGTACACAGGCGATTGCCCAGGTTCGTACACTACGACCCGATGTGGTCACTATGGATGTTGAAATGCCCGGGATTGGGGGTATTGAATCCGTTAAACGGATTATGGCGGAACACCCTTTACCTATTTTGATGTTTTCCTCTCAGACCCAAGCTGGTGCGATTTCGACAATTCACTCACTGGCGGCCGGTGCAACAGATTTTTTGGCCAAGGAAAGTAACGGTGACATTTCCGGAGCTGGCGCCATATTGCGTGCCAAGGTTCACATGCTTGCAAAAAGTCAGGTTTCGCGAGCTGTGCTACTACCCACTACGATCGCACCTTCTGCTCGAACCAGCAGTCAGAGTGGTCGTGTTGTTCCCTCACTGGTGCTGATCGGTGCGTCGACCGGAGGCCCAAAAGTGCTGCAAGAGATGTTGGTGCAATTGCCGGCAACCATCCCTTACCCCATTATTGTGGTACAGCATATGCCGGCGCAGTTTACCCAGGCCTTCGCACAACGCCTTGATCAGTTATCGCAGCCTGTAGTGAAGGAAGCGGCTGAGGGTGATATTGCTGTTCCCGGGCATATCTACATTGCCCCTGGTGGGCAGCAGATCACTGTGCAACGACGGGGCAGACAATACTTGATTCATGTGAGCGCATCAAGGCCGGATGAGCTGTATAAACCGTGCATAGATCAATGTTTTAGTAGTCTGGCTACAACAGCTTGTGAGTTCGTGTTGGCAATTGTCCTAACCGGTATGGGTAGTGATGGTGCAGTGGGTGCTAAAAGTTTGTTTCAAAAAGGGGCTGATGTCTGGACACAAAGTCCAGCAAGCTGTGTGGTAGCTGGCATGCCTAATGCCGTACATGCAACCGGTATTGATGCTCATACTCTTACTCCTGCAGAGATAGTGAGCGGCTTGCAACAAGGATCAAAATCGGTTGGCAAGTGGGCATGACCGATGAATATGCTGGCGATTGCAAACCAAAAAGGTGGGGTGGGCAAGACCACAACCACGGTTACTCTGGCTGGTTTGTTAGCATCGAGTGGTCAGCGTATATTGCTGGTGGATACGGATCCGCAAGGCTCTTTAACCAGTTATTTCGGTTTTGAACCCGAGCAACTACGGTATTCTGTCTATAGTTTTTTTGAGGAATCGCAGTCCAGGATAAAACTGCCGGTGCAGCAGGTCGTGCAAAAGACCCGCTTCGACAATATTGATCTATTGCCTGCGGTACCTGCTATGGCGACTCTGGATCGCCAGTTGATCAATCGCCCTGGTATGGGTTTGGTGCTATCACAAGCGATCTCTCCCCTGGTTCGAAGCTACGACCGTGTTCTGTTCGATTGTGCTCCGGCATTAGGCGTGCTGTTAATCAATGCTCTGGGGGCGAGTCGGGAGTTGGTTATTCCCGTTCAGACCGAACACCTGGCGATTAAAGGTTTGGAACGAATGCTCAAAACGTTGGCCATGGTCAACCGAGTCCGCAAACAGCCGCTGCCGTATGTAGTATTACCGACTTTTTACGATAGCAAGATATGGGCTTGTGTCGAAGCTTTACAATCATTGCAGCAACGGCATGCTGATCGACTGGCGCCCAAGCCGGTTCCTTTTGACCCTCAGCTTAAGGAGGCGAGTCGAAAAAATACTCCCTTATCGTTGCTGAATTCTGATGCTGACAGTATAGATGCCTACAAGGCACTTCTTACGGTGTTGCAGCGACCAGAAGACTTACCAGCTACCAGGCCGACCAGGATTTCGAACAATGGTCAGCGCCAATAGTTACCCGGAAAGAAGGATGTATGGCACTATGGCATGAAACTTGCGTATATTAAGCTACGCTACGTCGCTAAGGGCTGGTTTTGGAGTGGTGGTGGTCACCGGGCTGTGGGTGGTCCGTAACGATATATAGACAGGATCTGTAAGATGACGACGAAAGCAGTTACCGAATTGGCAGCAACCGAGCAATGGGTAACCTTATGTATTGACAATGATGTCTATGGGATTGGTGTTGGCCAGGTGCAGGAGGTGCTGAATGTCCCTAAAATCACTCCCGTTCCGGGAGCCCCTGATTATGTTATAGGAATTGTCAACCTGCGTGGTAATATCGTGACGGTGCTGGATGCTCGAAAGCGATTCGGACTGATGCCAAAGCAGTATGATCAAGATTCGCAAATCATTATATTGCGGATTGAGGAACAAGCGGTTGGTATTTTGGTGGATAGTGTATCAGAGGTAGTTGAACTTCCTATAGATAGCATTGAACAGGCCCCTGAGACGGGACCTAACAGCTCTAAGAAGCATATTCGGGGCGTTTACAGTGCCGATGGAAATCTGATTATATTGATTAACACCCAAGGTCTTGTGAGGTAGGAAATATCGCTGGCTGCCACAGGCTACCTGGTATAAATATGACTGATTAGAACAATGGAATCCACAATAAAGAGACTGACAAGCAACAAGGTGCCCGCAGTTCTGCCAACGGTAGACGGACGTCAGCGACGGGCCAGAACCTCGCAGAAGTTGGGTCGCAATAAGCAGCGCAGGCACTTGTTGAAGCGCAACAGCAGTAAAGGACGACACGTGGATTCGTATTGTTAGTCGGCTCAGGAGCCTCAGCAATGGCAGGAGGAAAAGAACGATGCATAGTATTGAATGGTTTTTGGTCATCAGCATCACAGCACTGATTGTGGCGCTGTACTGCCTGTTTACCCTGTTATCGATTCGATTGCGTAAGAAAATAAATACTGAGTCGACCACAAGTCACGATGAACTGGGCAAGCTGGAGCAAAGAATTGATCAGTTGCAGCTCAGGTTGATTTCCCTTCAGTCTGATCGTTCGCAGTCGCTACCGATAACCAGGCAATTGGCGGAGCTTGAGGAGCGTATCGATGAATTGGATCTTCGTGGTGGCAGTGGTGAAGTCAGTTACAAGCTGGCGTCACGGTTAGTAAAGCGTGGTATTGCCGTCGATGAGTTAGTTAAGACCTGCGGTATGACCAGGGGTGAAGCAGAGTTGTTGCACTTTATGAGACGAGCTTGAAGGATCGTGTTGCCAAATTGTTCTACGAACTACCGGGTTTTGGGTAGGGCCAGATAGAAAGCTGCTGTGAACTATATCGCTATATTGGGGATATTAATATTTTGGCATGAATCTTGTAGCTTATTTTGGGTAACAAACCTAGAGCGTCAAAATATTATCACTATGCCGAATGGATAGAAGAATGACTATGGCCTCCCGTGTAATCGATGTTGATCCACAAAATGATCCGCTGTATCCCGGTATCAGCAGTAGAACTGGTGCTGGCAGTCGGCAGGATCCGCAGCGTTCATCAGCATTGGCTCGAGTGTTGCAGATTATTGGTGTCTTGCAGACAACGTTGGATGTTTGTCGATTGCTTGAACTGTTTTCCAGCGAAGTGGGTAAATCCATACCTCATCATGGCTTGACCTATCGAAATGATGAAGAAAATATTGATTTGGCACTTGGTACTAAAGCAACCCATTCTCTGAGTTACCGCTTGGTGGTGGTTGGTAAACCAGTTGGGCAAGTCCGTTTCTATCGTGAAACACTGTTTCAGGAAACGGAGATACGGGAGCTTGAGTATTTGCTATGCAGTCTGGTTTATCCGTTGCAAAATGCCCTGATGTACGGTAGAGCGCTACGTGCTTCCCACCTGGACCCACTGACGGGCATCAATAACCGTAGTGGGATGAAGGATGTGATGGAACGTGAGATCCGTCTTTGTAGCCGTCATCAGCAGCCTTTGACGCTGATGATGCTGGATATCGATTTCTTCAAATCCATCAATGACCATTTCGGACATCAATTTGGTGATGAGGTTCTCAAGTTGGTGACCCAGGCCATCGTATTTTGTGTGCGTACCAGTGATTTGGTGGCTCGTTACGGTGGTGAAGAATTTGTGGTGGCGCTGCCCAATACCAGTATCGACGGCGCCATGATGTTAGCCGAGCGTATCCGTCTGGCCGTATGGGAGCAGACGTACAGTCCTGCTTTGACTTCTTCAAATATTTCGACAAACCGTGTGTCGATTAGCATTGGAGTCACAGAATATCAGCCTGGTGATAGTATGGAAGAACTCATCGATCACGCAGACAAAGCCCTGTATCAGGCTAAGGCACAAGGCAGAAACCGGGTCGTACTTGACGATTCGAAGGCTGACTGAAACGTTGATTAAATCTGCTTTCCCTCGCTACGGCTCCTATTCTCGGACAGCCTCCTGGCTGGCAGCGGTGGTTCTTTGTGGCTGATTCCGTAGGCAAAGGCAATAACCTCTGCAATAGCCAGATAAAGAGTCGACGGAATTTCGTCACCAAGTTCGACTTTCGACAATAAACCGGCGAGTTCGCGGTCTTCATGTAGTGGAATTTTGTGTTCCTTGGCGATACGCAAGATATTCTCGGCCACCAGTCCCCCACCTTTGGCGGTGACCCGGGGCGCTCCCTCTCCCGTATATTCGAGTGCCACAGCCAGCGCAGGCGGCTTATTGACGATAGGTTCATTCATGTGGAAAGATCAATCAGGCGTTGTTGTGTGGTGGTAGGTGACGGTGTAGGTCTGGGTGGTATTCCACGCAAAGCCTGTACACGCGGCGCGATGAAGCCTGCTGCAGTAAGGCGCTCGCTGAGTGTTGGCAAAGCGGCTTGAAAGTGTGCGGCCGTGGTTTTTGAAGGAGCCCAGAAGATGGTTGATAACTGCTCGCCCCTGAGGCTGATCCGAGCGTGTACGGCACCCAGCTCAGGGAGGTCAAAAGCCAGATTAGCGGTCCAGGTGTGCTGTAGTTCAGTACCGTTAGAACCTGACTCATCGGCATCGATACTGACATGCATCAACTGCGTGGTATCCTGGTAACGAATGGGCAACTCAAATATCCATGTTCGGTTCGCCGCTTCAGCAGATGTGGGTAGTGAAGCCAATTGATGAAGCTGAATTCTTGACAAGGCCCCCTCCAGCTGCTTACGCAGATGATCGATTTGGACGCCGATATTGGCGATCATTGGCAGGTCAGCCGCAGCCAGTGGTTGGGCGCTCACCGCGGCACCGCGTTGTGGTGGAGCCGGGGCCGTGTTATTGACCGTGCCGGGTAACTTCGTGGTGGTGGTCGATGTCAACTCGGCGTCCGTGACTGCAGTCGCAGTGGCTGTTTTGACGCTTGGGTTGGTATTCGCAGAAGAGAGTTGAGTAGTGCCTGATGGGATATTGTTGCCAGGGGTGCTGAGCAACTGGCTCACGGGGCGAAGTGTTGCCAGTATCGACTTGAGCAGTGTCGATTTGAGATTAGCAGGTAATGGTAAGGTTCGATAACTAACGGACTGTAATTTACTTTCCAGGTATAGACTGGACTTAATGACCATGGCCCGATTGGTAGCGGACAACTGTAGGCCGGATAATTGAGCAAGTAGCAGGCGGGATAGTTGCGCTAGTGGTTGCAGTTGTTGCGAGATTTGCTCCTGTGGTTGTGTCGCCAGCCAGCGAACATTGGCAAGTTCCGACAGTACCGGGTTCCTTACGCCCGGGTTCATCGCTGCTACACTCCGGGCGGGTAATGCCGGGTTAGTGTTGGCCAATTGTTGTAAACGCAAAAACCCAGCTTTCAAGTCGCCCTGCAAGATCAAGGTTGTGCTGTTGGGCGCAGCCAGTTTGGATTCCAGGAAAATCCCGGAATCGATGACGGCTTTTTGTAGTCCGGATGGCTTCGCCAAATCCGAGGGGTTGGATAATTGGGTGAGCAACTGTTGTGCTGAAGTGGCCAGTTCACGCATGGCAGTAGGGAGCTGTTGTGGATTTTGAGAGGCCAGCCAATTGATATTGGCCAGCAGTGGTGGTAGTCCGGACTGGCGCGGCAGTGCCTGACGCAAGGCAGCGGCAACTGGGGATTCTCGCGTGACGTCGGGTTCGGACAGAACACGCAGGATCAAAGTCGGCTTGTTGGCTACCACCTGCAAGCGCAGCTGTGTTCCCGGTTGCAGGGTCAGGCCGGTTTGTGCAGTGGCATCCAGACCGCCAATCCTGAGCGGTAGCAAATTATCCACCGTCGGACCGGTCACAGTGGCTGACAGTATAGCCCCGATCGCCCAGTTGCGTTGCCCTGAACTGGTGGCAGCAGTGAAGTTCTGGTTGTTGACCGGCAGACCTGACGGGATCTGGACCATAAAAATATACCTTGTGGTCTGTTAAGACACGATTGAAACCGCCGGGAAAAGCGGCACAACTTGGTAACTTCCGCTAGCCTTATCTCGAAGTCTCTTCGGACCAAGCCACTCCAAAATTGTTACCCGATCTGTATTTTCCCCAGTCAGTGGGGGCTTCTGCTCACATCCCACCACGGCAGTTATCGGCAACCGCAGTTAAATCTTTAGCTTCAAGGCCAGGATAGTGTTTGAGCATAAATGATAAGTTGCTGAAATCAAAGGCATGCGTATCTAAAATACACTCGAGTTTCCAGACGCAAATGAACTGAAGTTTTCGGTGATGCTGCCGATTACCTTTGCGCGGATATTGTCGATTGCAGCGGAACAAGTCGCGTTCTGCCCCGATTGACAGGAGGATTTTGTTACAATAAGCCGTTAGGGACTTGTCACTGTTGCTTGTAGTGCGCTCAATTGAGGATATTTAGCGATGATTCATGACCGGATTATTGGCCAAGCCAAGGATTTGAAGCACCGCTATGATCAGGGAGAGAGGGGTGTCGCCATGGAGTTATTGATGTTTTTGAAAGATTGGCTGGTCGAACATATCCAGAAGGTGGATCGGCGTTATATGGATTGTATGCGCAAGCAAGGGATCAATTAGCAGGCGCCTGATCTTATAATTCTTCGTTATCCTTCGCTGTTGTTTGAGATAATGCAAGGCGCTCCTCACGAACCAACTATTTGAAGGTAATGTCATGGTAGAATTTTTGAAATCAATTGACGAACGAACCCAGTTGGCAGGCACGAACAAGCTGGAGTTACTGCTCTTCAGCTTGGGCAAGAATCAGGCGACCGGCCGTGAAGAAGTGTACGGCATTAATGTGTTCAAGGTTCGGGAGGTGATGACGATACCGGAAATCACTCACGCTCCAAATATGACAGCGGCTATAGAGGGCATGGTCAACCTGCGCGGTGAGATGGTGCCGGTAATTCATCTGCCGCATTTTTGTGGGATTGTGGACTCGGAACCGACTAATTTTATGATTGCGACCGAATTCAATCAACATGTTCAGGGCTTGCTGGTGTGTTCGGTGGACAACATACGACGCGTTTCCTGGGACGATGTCAAGAGTCCCCCACCGATGCTGTCTGCCAACGTAAGTGGTTTGGTTACTGCGGTCACCAAGCTTCCCGACGGACGTCTGGTGATGATTCTGGACGTGGAGAAAATCCTTGCTGAGACGGCGGATTTTTATAAAGGTGACGACCTGTATGAGGGTATTAAGCAATCTGCACAGACGTTTACCGTATTGTTTGCCGATGATTCCAGCGTCGCACGTACCCAGATTGAGCAAACCCTGCGGCATATGAAACTGGACTACATCTCAACTACCAATGGCAAAGAGGCCTGGAACAAGTTGCAGGAATTGGCAGGCCAGGCCGAGGCAAGAGGGGTCGATGTAAGTTCTATTGTGTCGATTGTGTTAACGGATGTGGAGATGCCGGAAATGGATGGTTATGTTCTTACCCGAAAGATTCGCGCCGACGCACGTTTTAGTAAGGTCAGAGTGGTTATGCATTCATCATTGTCTGCTGAAACCAACAAGCAGATGGGGATGGGAGTCGGTGCCGATGCGTATGTGGCCAAATTTAAGCCCTTAGAACTTTCCGCTATGTTGCATAAAATTATTACCGATCGCTAAGCGTTCTCTTCTACGATCTGGATGAATACGCTGAATCGTTACCTTAGAATAACTCAATTTGCGGGGCCGCTTCTGCCTTGACCGTCGCACGCTCGCCATTGCTGGTGTTGGCATGGGTTTGCCGTTGGGCGTCCATCAGATATTGATCCATCAGTTGATCTACGTGTAACATCTTCATATTGGCCAAATAGTCTTCATCGTTACTGTGCGTCAGCAGGTCGATAATATTCTGGTTGATAGTTCCCAGCGTGCCCATGACCTGCTCCAGGCGTTGCCGTGTAATATCCTGAAACTGTACGCTGGCATAGCTACTCATTACATTCTGCCTCACCTGTTCGGCATTGTTTTCAATGATTTCGATCATTCGCCTATTAACGCTATCATAGCTGGCGTACATTGTTGAGATAACCGATAACTGGTCTGAAAAAAGCCGCAATTTCCTTGACTCCTGCGCAATCAGTTCTTCATCCACCATGCTTGACATCTTTTCCGTCACCGTATGTTGAACCTTGAAGATCTCAGTCTCAATATTTTCTGCGGCAGCGGAAGACTGGGCGGAAAGTTGCCGCACTTCGTCGGCTACCACGGCAAAGCCCCGGCCGCTTTCTCCCGCTCGAGCCGCTTCGATGGCCGCATTTAATGCCAACAAATTGGTTTGTGCAGCAATTGATTTTACCAGCTGGGTTAATTCGGAAAGATTGCTGGTTTGTGCAATCACTCCTTCAATCTTGGTCTTGTGCTCAAGGGTACTACTTTCCCGCTCCTGGATATAGTCCGACATCTCCTCCAGGCTATGTTCCACTGACAGCAGCTGATCCGAGCTAGAATTTTTTAGCCGGTCAATTTTGGCCACATCTTCACGCAGGCTGGTGGAGAGTATGGTTACCGACTCATCGATCATCTGCAGTTGCTTGATGATCGAGGTGGCGGCTGCATCGGTGGTCGCTGTGACTTCCGACATCTGTGCCGAGAGGACATTATTGATCTGTTCGATGCCGGTGAGGGTACTCGTTGTAGAATTCAATATCGCCTTACAGCGTCGATAGGTCGTAACGAGCTTTTTATCCTCAACCAGTTTGCGGGTATCAAATTTTGATGCCCGGTAGAAAATAACAAGTAGCCCGGGGATGCCAACGGATTGTAACAGCAAAACATCGGTGGGAAAAATTAACCCAAAGAGGCTCATGTGCAACTTTCCCGTATGGTGGCCCGGCACTACGATGTCTAAAATTACATACAGCACCACTGAGATAACATAGAAGCCGAACAACAGCAGCCACAGTTGTTTATGGGTAAGAATAATCAGCCCGTCCGTGATGTTCCTGGCACCTATTTCACCCCTATTTGCAGAGTTATTACGATCTACATTGTTATCCTTTGATTTCATCACCGGCTCCGTTAGTTTTGCCCATTTTTTTGTTTCTGCTCGTTACCGGCAACTTGTGCCAGGCACTTGCCCTCAGGCACCCGGCACCAGTTTCTTGATGACATCCAGCAATTGATCCGGCTGCACCGGCTTGACCAGCCACCCTGTAGCACCGACCGCCTTGCCCTCTTGACGTTTGGAAGCCTTTGACTCGGTCGTTAAGATCAGCATCGGCTTGAAACGCAGGGCCGGTTGGTTTTTTAATTTGCCAATTAAGGTAATCCCATCCATACCCGGCATATTCAGGTCGGTGATAACCAAGTCTGGTACATAGCCAGCAACCTTTTGCAGTGCCATCGCACCCCCATCGGCAGTTTCCACGGCATAGCCCGCTTTCTTCAAAATAGCGGACATACTCATTAACATGGTCGCTGAGTCATCCACCAATAATATTTTCTTCATCTTTCACTCCTGGGTTAGGTGCCCGCAAGATACATTGTCTGCTCCATTGTGCAGTCAAATGAGTCTGCACCCGCGGTACATTTTGCTATGCCTGTCCACCATTATCGGCACGATGGCCAATAGCTTGAGTCCTGGTACCATGAGCAGTTTTGCGGGCATTACGGTGCCCGGAAAAAACCATACTGCCTATTTGTCGGCACGGTGTGGATTTGTTTATGTCATACTTCCCACCCCCCGAGCGGTTTGTCACCTATTTGCCGTTTGTCACTATTTGCCATTTGTCACTATTTGCCATTTGTCACTATTTGATATAGCCCAGACAGCCATTGAACCGTTTGGGTTTGAACAGGTTGGAGATACGTGACATCGACTCGGTGGCGCTGATAAAGAACAGACCACCAAAATTCAGACAGCCATGCAGGTGATTGGCCACCTGCCTGCGTGTCGGCTCATCAAAATAAAACAATACATTACGACAGAAGATCACATCCATCCCCCGCATCTTGCGGACTTCATTAGCGGCAGTCATATTCAACAATGAAAACTCTACGGACTGTTTCAGCACATCACGTAAATGATATTCTGCCTGGCCCTGGCGGGTTCGATGATCAAAGTAGGTATCAGTCCAACCATTCGGTAGTTGTTTGACCGCACGGGTACTATAGATACCCACCTGCGCATGTTCCAACACGCAGGTATCAATATCGGAGGCGAAGAGGTGTACATTCCAATCATCAATCTCGTGTATTCGTTCCAACAGGTGCATGGCAATGGTGTACGGTTCCTCACCCGTTGCACAGGGCATGCACCAAATTTTCAGCTCCCGCTTGCCACGTTTGGCCTTTTTAGCCATATATTCTGGCAGAAACTCATTAATCATGGCATCAAAATGCTGTGGTTCTCGATTGAAATAGGTTTCATTCACGGTAAGCAGATTGATCAACTCCTGCATCTCATCGTTAGAGCGCGAAAAGCGCAAATTGATAAAATATTCGCGGAAGCTACCGGCCGCCAGGGCCTTCATACGGCGCTTGACTCGACTTTCTACAAAATAGCGCTTCTCTTCGTCAAAGAACAGGCCTGTTTTTTGATAAATTAACTCACAAAAGCGCCTATAAGCCCCTGCTGGAATAAGGCTTCCATCACTCATCTGGTGCTGGCCTCACCCTCAAGTTTGTCAATGGCATCCGCAACGGCAAAGGTGATATAGGGAACATTCTGAAACCTTTGGGCCGCCGCCTTGAGGGCGCGAATATCACTGCGGTCCGGCTCGGAACGATCACTCCTGCAACCAAGATTCCCAATCACATCGATTGCTGCTGCGACCACATTGACTTCCTTATCGTTAAACAACACCTCTACCACCAGAGGTAGTAGCGTTCTCACACGGCGGTTACCCACCGTGACCACGGTAAAAATGCGCATATCCGGGTCTTCACTCTTGATCATCTCAAAAAATAACGCATCCGGCACTTCCGTAGCTTCTGCAAGAATATCAGAGGCCACATTGCGTACATAGGCATCCTCACAGCCCATTAGCCCGGCGATACGCCGGATCACATCCTCATTATCAATACTGATCAGTGAGGCGCAGGCAACCTCCTGTACAGGTCTGCTGCTGCTATTGGTCAACGCATCCACCAATGCCGCAGTGACTTCAGGATCATCCCCAAAAGCGATCAGATCCTCAGCGGCAAAGCAGCGTTCATCCTCATCTTCCGCCGTCCTTAAGGTCCGTATCAACTCTACTTTATCGGCCATTATAGCCCTCCTGTAGGTAACGATTGGCACATCACCAAACAAATTCACCATTTCGCCTACAATAATTTTTCCAGACGACTCGCTATCGCATGCGACGGTTCAACATAATCACAGCCTAAATCCGCCAGTACCTTTGGCATACCGAACACCACACAAGTCGATTTTTCTTCGGCTATAGCAATACCGCCCTGGCGATGCACGTGATTGGCGGCTCTGGCGCCATCGTCACCAATACCCGTCATAATCACCACAATAATCCGCTTAGCACCCAGGCACTTAATGGTGGTTCCAATCGTAAAATCAATATTGGGTATATAGTAGAAGTATTTAGGATCGGCTTTGCGGTGACGAATCTGGAAATGCCCGACACGCTCTTGACGGATTTCTGCATTGATGCCACCGTGAATCACTGTCACTGTACCGGTTTGAATCTCGATATTATTCTTCGATTCTCGTACCGTAAGAGGGCAATAACGATCGAGACGTTCGGCGAAGCCTGCGGTGAAGGTGGCTGGCATATGCTGTAACAGTATCACCGGATAGGGATAATCTGCCGGAAGGTAGGGCAGTACATCCATAATGGTCGAAGGGCCACCTGTCGAGATGCCGATGAGCAGCAGTTTATCGAAACGACTGGAAGATGTTGCGGTACTGACGTCTGTTGTAACTTTGCTTGCTGTAGTGCGTAGCCGACGTTGGGGTTGTAAAGACATTTTGTGCGCACCCAGCACCGTTTCAATAATTTCCTCCTCCACCTGCTCAAGCCGCATACTCATCGTACCCGGTTTTGCCACATAACCCACCGCGCCCAGTTCAATGGCCTCCAGCGTTGCCGATGCGCCAGCATCGGTCAGCGATGACACCATCACAACGGTAATATCCGGAGATTCTTCCTGTAAGTGGGCAAGACAGGTCAAGCCGTCCATCTTCGGCATATTAATATCGAGGGTAATGAGCTGGGGTTTCAGCTCACGCGCCTTGACCAGCGCATCCTCGCCATCACGCGCCGTACCCACAACCTCGATTCTGCGATTCTTCTCCAGAATCTGTCTAACCGAACGCCGCATTAATGCAGAGTCGTCCACCACCAGAACTCTGCAAGGCCAATTTTTTACTACCATGGGTATTCCTTGTTTTATATGACGAATTCTTGTTGCTCAGCACGGGTAACTCATCAGCCCTCATCCCCCCCTTTTCCCCCAAGTGGGTAGAGGAGAATAACGACCCGGTTGATGAAAGATGAGAGCGACCTGCACGGTTAGACTTCGATGGCTTCGCTTGCAGATACTTCCTGCAAGGCCAGGAATTCATCATCATTCAGCACCCGATCCATATCCAGCAACATGATGATTCGTTTGCCGTTATCGAGTCCGGCAAGCCCGGTGATGATAGCGTTCTTTCCCGACACGATCTCGGGAGCGGGCTGGCACTCAGCATCGGAGATGTCCATTACCGCGCGTACGCTATCGACCAGCATGCCGGTCACCACGCCTTGCATTTCAGCAACAATAATCTTGGTATCATCAGTGGTTTCCCCCGCAGCTTCTCCAAAGCGTTTGGCAAGGCTGATCACGGGTAGAATACGGCCCCGCAGTGCAATGGCTCCTTCCACAAAATCAGGCGCCTGAGGGACTGAGACAATTTCGGGTACCCGGACAATCTCGCGGATCTGCGCGCCTTGTACCGCATATTCCCCTCCGTTTAGTATAAAGACTACCCATTGCATTGTTTTACCTCTCTCGATGGCCTGACCGACGTCCTCAGCTTCCGTGTTAGCTTCCTGCTCTTCAGCATGTTGCATCGCCTCGGTCACCACATCTTGCGATAGCAGGGCGGCTTCATTGAGGTTGGAGACCAGGCGATCACCATCAAGCTTGCAGATGGAATGAATCAAATCACCCATGCGCCCTTGTTTGAGTAGCCCGGGTGTTTCTTCAATCTGGTGATTGGGAATACGCGTAACTTCACTCACATGATCCACGATCAGGCCAACCCGTTGCCCCCCAACATCAATCTCCAGCGCCTTGGATCCCACCTCTACCTTGGTATGTGGTAAGCCGAACAATACCCGTCCATGCACCAGCGACAACACCCGCCCCCGCAGGGTGGTGACCCCCTCAATCTCATCGCTGGCATGAGGCAGTCTGGATACATGCGAATTCAGTGAAATGATTTCAGAGACCGCCTTGATGCCCAACGCATACTCCTCATCACCGATACCAAAAATCACCCGCATTTCACCGTCATCGACGATATCACGGCTATGGTCCTCATCGGCACCAGGCTTCGTGCCAGCAGAGGCGCCCTTCCTGTCCGCTTTTTTTCTCGATGTGCCGTTGTCCTGCGTTAATTTATCCGCATCCAGCAACATCGCTACTTTCTGAGCATCTCCAACACCCAGTCGGGCCATGCCGCTGACAAAGGCACGGCCGGTATCCGACTCTCCACCCACATCCGAGGCCTGTTCAATATCACTTTCGGCAATCGCCTGCACCCCGGTCATGCGGTCCACCAGCAGGCCATGCATGGAACCATCCACACGGACCAACACCACGACGCGGGTGTCCTTATTGCGCTCACCTTCTTCCATGCCCAGTAGTATCGCCATCGAAGAGACGGGCAGCATGCGCCCACGCAAGGCCATGACCCCTAATAGGTGTAGGGGTGTTAAAGGAATACGCGCCATCTCGTCAGGTCGCACAATCTCCTGTACTTCGCTGATCGGTAGTGCCATCGTCTCACTACCCAGGTTAAAGGTAACATACAATTGGCCATCATTGGCAGCCTCTGTATCGACAGTTTCATTCTCAGTAATTGTTTCGCTACTCATGGTTTACTCCGACCCAAAGGACTGCATTTCATCCGCCATGGCAGCAATTTCTTCAACAGCCTCCGCCTGTTCACCCAGTGCCTGCGACTGTTGCTGTGCGGCCGAGGCCACCTGGGTAATCCCCTGACTGGCCTCTTCAGCTGCAGAAGCCAGTTCATCACAAGTCGCAACCACTGCATTAGAATCACCCACCACCCGCTCGGAACCCTCTTTCACTTCGGCACAACGCTCATCGACCGTATCCAGAAGGCTCAGCAAATCCTCCATATTGCGCAGTGAGGCATTAGCGGCCACAATTTGTGCCCTGCTCAAGGTTACGACGCCATCCAGTTCGCGTTCAGCCAGCACAATCTGATCCTGGGACTGCTTCACGACCTCGGTAATTTTGTCCGCATTCTTGGCAGTATCCGCCGCCAGATTACGAATATCCGAGGATACCACGGCAAACCCGCGACCAAACTCACCCGCACGTGCTGCTTCCACCGCACCCGATACCGCCAGCATATTGACCTGGATACCGATCATCGCGATATCACCCACGATTTTATCGATCTTGGTCGCCTCGGCGGCCAAAGACTTGACTCGCCCGGTCACTTCCTCCGCATCCTTGACACCCTGATCAACTGCGCTCGCAACATCGGAAAAAGCCTCTCTGGCACCGGTCGCCAGTTCACGTACCCGTGCCACCACTTCAATTGACTTAATGATGGCCGTATTTACCGACTGTGATGCCTCCTTACAGCCACCGGCCATTTCCCTGCCGGATTCCACCGCTACGGCCTGATTTCTGGCAATCTCAGCCAGCTCATCCACCTTGGCGCTGATTTCGCGCGCTGCCGCTGCGGTTTCTTCCACCGCCGCATTTAATTCCTCGGTTACCGCCGCGATCTGCTCGGCCTCTTTGGCCGCATCGGTGGCATCGCGCAGCGCATCGGCCCGTTCAGACAAACCCGAAGCCGCATCACCCATCTCAGTCAGGGCATCGCTTTGCTGGTTCACCGCTTCCACACATTCTTTAGTGCCTGCTACACAATTGATTGCGCCTTCATGTACCTCACGGGAACGCTCACCAAGACTGGCAATACTTACACCGGCTCGTTTGGACTCCGCATTCACAATAATCATCTGGTCATTAAACAGGCTGGCCTGTTCAATGGTATCTGCACAGGCTTTGCCCAAGGTCTCTCCCTGCGCCTGCAAGGCATCAATATTGGTGACGATTTCATCCATCTGTTTGGCGCTCACGCCCACCTCTTCCTGAAAACCTACGACCAAGCCATCAATATCCTTGGCCGCTTGCTCGGCGATTTCTGCCAGAGCACGCACCTCATCAGCGACCACGGCAAACCCCTTGCCATGCTCGCCCGCACGCCCTGCCTCAATGGCAGCATTCAACGCCAACAGATTGGTCTGATCCGCAATCTGGGCAATACCACCCACAATTTCACCCACTTCCTTGGCGCGTTCACTTAAACTTTGCACCTGTTGTGCCGTTTCTCGAATCCTGCCAGCACCCTCATCCAGATTAGCGGACAACTCTTTCACATCTTCCGCCGTCTGGGTGGCGGCGTCTGTTGTCTGCTTGGCAGCATCAACACCGATTGCAGCGTTTTCTACACACTGATTGGCAATCGTGGCTGAGGTATCCACCTTCTCCAGAGCATCCTTAGCCAGCTCTTCACTACGTTCAGCGGCCTGTCCGACCTGGGTAAAGGCCGTTTGCATTTCTTCACAAGCGGCTGACACTTCTTGCACTCCGGCGGACATCTCTGCTGTTGCAGTGGCCAGTTTCTCCGCCATCTGCTGCTGACGTGCCAGAGTCCGTGCTTGTGCCTTGTTAGCGGTTGCTGCCCGCTTGCTTGCGCCTGCATTGCTGCCACTCTTTGTAGTTCCCGTTTTGACTAGAGCCATGTGATTCTCCTGAAGGTTACTTGTATCAATTAATACCGCATCTTATTGCTGCTACCTTTACGACAGTACTCGTATCCACCCACATCGACCATGAGCAAGGGATGCATATCAGGAGGCGGCAGACGACGCTACCGGAACAGCATTTTGTCTGCTGTCCTCAGTTTTCTGCCCCCTGATTGCCACCTTGGTAGCCACGACCTGTGCCAGCCGAACATAGCCATGGCTTCCCACGGAATGTGGTGCATACTGGACCCCAGGCATTCCATGCATAAATGCCTCCTCCAATTTGATATCACGTCGAATCGGCGCAAACACCCGGTCTTTACCAAACTGCTCCAGAGCTTGTTTCAAGATCTGCCGATGCATGCGAGCTACCGGATTCAGCATCACTGGCAGAACCCCCAGCAATTCCAGTTTATGGCGATGCTGTAACGCCGCCTTGAACAGAACACGCAACATCTGGCCCACGCCTTCAAAATTCAAAAAGCCGGGCTGAAACGGGATGAGCAGGAAATTGGCGGCGAGTACCGTGTTGTACATGGGCAGATCAAGGGAGGGAGGAGAATCCACGACCACCACATCAAACTGTCCGGATAACCGCTTCAGGCCGTCGCGTAGTACAGTAATCGCTGACAACTTGTGAGGAATCTTTGTCACATCAAAATCCTGATTGGCCGGTAACAGCGAGAGTCGCTCAAAGGCGGTAATTCGCACACAATCCTCAATACCCTCGGCACTGGCCACGGCCAGTAGATGATGTATGGTGTTATCCAGCTTTCGAGGATTGATACCCAGGCCAATGGTGGTATGGGCCTGGGTATCCAGGTCAGCCAGCAACACGTGGTTGCCTGTACGTGCCAGCGCAGCAGCGAGGTTGACGGCACTGGTTGTCTTACCGCTCCCGCCCTTTTTGTTGGCGACCGCAATCACCTTCATGTATCAGCTCCCTGCACCGGCTTCAGCCATTGCTGCATACGTGTGGCAAACGGTTTGTCATCCAGCCCGACCAACTTAAGCGTGTCAAAACTCTTGGTGGATGAAACCACCAGTTGGTAGATGGTGGTATCCACATCTGCCGTTTGAGAAAAATCCAGTGTGGCCCGCTTGGGTGAGCGCCCGTACAAATCCAGCAGGGCTGCTCTTGCCTCTTCAGCAATCGTTACATCAGCATGCTCAGGGAAGATAATTCGTCGTTTCTTGCGATCCACCTTCATGATCCCCCCCCAGCCAACAAGGCTTGAGTATTCAATACAAACAGTAGCCGCCCATCTCCCAGAATAGCACCACCGGCAATATGGGCTAAATCACCCAGGACCCCGGACAAAGGCTTGATCATGATATCCATATCACGCTCGATATGATCCACAATCAGGCCTGCCTTGCTGTGAGTCGTCTGGATGACGGCGATGCGTAAATCTTGTTCCGACTGCGTATCAAAGTGTGTCTCGGTCTCTTGAAAGTGCGCATTGAGCCCTAACAAGGGCAGCACATTACCGCGTAGCGCAATAACCGGTCGCCCACCTGAATAACGCACTTGGCGAACCGGCAGACTGATTGTTTCCACCACATCCTGAGCTGGAAGGCCATAGATTTGCCCATCCTGATTGATCACAAGCACCTTGGTAATAGCCAGTGACAAGGGTAACCGTAGGGTAATTTCCGTACCCACACCTAACGTCGAGGACATCCGCACCTCGCCTTTCACATCGGCAATGGCGCGTGCTACAACATCCATACCTACGCCCCGGCCTGAAAGGTCTGTCACCTTCTCGATAGAGGAAAAGCCGGGGCGGAAGATCAGGTATTGCGCCTCTTCATCACTCATGGCGGCCACTTCTTCCGGTGTGGCAAGCTCTTTTTTAACCCCGATCACACGCATCGCATCCGGGTCAATCCCCCTGCCATCATCACGGATACGGATACACACCGTATTACCCTCCTGCCAGGCATCCAGATTCACGGTTCCACGCTCTGGCTTGTGTGCCGCTGTGCGTCCTTCCGGCGCCTCAATGCCATGGTCCAGGGAGTTGCGCACCATATGGATCAAGGGATCAACCATTGATTCAATCATGGTCTTATCCAGCAACACCGTTTCGCCGCTCATCTTTAATTCTATTTTCTTGCCCAGCTTACGCGCAGTATCACGCACCAGGCGTGGGAATCGAGAAAAAGCATGGGAAATGGGCAGCATGCGCATGCGCATGGCAAGATTTTGCAGGTTATCCGCGATGCGAGCAATGACATCCCCACGCTCACGTAATTGTGCAGCCGCTTCCGGTACCTTGTAGCGGGTTACCAGCTCGCGCTCAAAGTAGGGAATGGCATTCTTCGCTACGCCCATTTCACCGACCATTTCCATCAGTTGATCCAGATGCTCCTGGTCAATTTTGATGGTCTTACCAAAGACTTCCGTGCGGCCAGAGGCACCCTTGCGTCGGCCAGCATCGCCGTCAGCACGTCGTTCCCCTTTCCTGCGATCCGTTTTCCGCCTCTCCACGTCCTCCGCCGCCAACGTGTCTGTACTCACCTGTGGTGGCACTAACGTTATGTTCTCCGCCTCCAGCGAAGCGACCACCGCTGCCAGTATCGGCATCAGGGGATGAGCCGATTGCTCATCCAGCGTTACGGCCTTTACTACCCATTGGTCAAGCGTGTCAGTGTTGACATGTAGAGCGCGACACGCCAGCTGTAGCATGCGCAGGATCCGGCGCACACGTTTTCTGAATCCGTCTACATCCAACACCCCATCCACATACAATTCAATTGTGCGCCGCATGTTGAGCAGGCATTGCCGGCCCTCTTCTACGGCGGCTGCCTGCAAGATGGCGGAATCCAGGCTACTGCGAGGCTGCCCTCCTTTTGTCCGGGGCTCGTTTGTTGTTTCGGCTGTGGTGGCTACGGGGGTCTCTGACATCGCCAGAGGGGTGAGTGAACCGGCAGGCTGTGCGGTGGCCGGCTCAGGCACCACCCTTTGAACGGAGACGGCTGTATCCGCTTGTCCTCGAATGGCAGCCACAAAACGACGCACTGTATCGATATCCGCCTCGTTGATCCCGCTATCTGCAGCAGTCAAGGACTCAAGATAGTGAATCATTGCCTCGGCATGGCCATAGACTCGCGCCTCAGGATTGGTCAGAGACAGCATTGCCTGCAAGGTGTCGCATAAGGCTTTAATCTGTTCGTGCCAAATCGTTGAATCAAGCGTGGGAGCCATCTCGATCAGCTCTTCACAGGACTCAATAAAATCATCATGCACCGGCCCCAGCGTGATCTTAATGCCGGTGATTGCCACGGGCTCATTACCCACCACAGCGACCTGCTGCTCAGACACCGTATGGAAATACCAGACCTCACCTAACTCGGCAACCATCTCGAAATAATCCAAAAATTCCTGTTGCTGATCTTCTCCCATCCTGATGCAGGCATTGATCTTCAGATAATTATTGAAAGGATCCAGATTATCCAGTGGCGGCACAGCGGATACATCGATCTCCTGACAGATGACCTCACCCAGTTGCAACGCACCATCGAGCATACGCAGGGGATCAATACCAAAATTAAAGATATTCTCATCCAGGTTCAGCATAAATCCGTAGATAGAGCCTGCTGTGGTATCGAGGGCATCCCTGCTGTTTGAATTGACGACTTGCCGCCAATCCTGCTGCGTGCGCCGGGTAATCTCAAGCTCCTCCACATCATCATCATCATCGTCGTCCGTAGCAGGCAACATTCCCTGCACGGTTTCCCGGATCTCGGCGAAGGCTACCTGGGTGTGATCACCACCATCTGCAATGACCTCCACCATCTCCTTGACTAAATCAAAGCCATCCAGCAGCACATCGATCATGGCTGGAGTAAACGCAATCTCTTGATGGCGCAATGCATCCAGCAGGGATTCCAGGGTATGGGTCAACTTCTGAATACCCGACAACTCAAAAATACCGGCATTGCCTTTCAGGGTATGGGCGGTGCGGAAGATGTCGTTAATCAGCTCAGGATCATCGGCAGTGGACTCCATCGCAAGCACCTTGTGCCCGATCACTTCCAGTAATTCATTGGCTTCCTGGATAAAGGTGTCCAGCCCCGGTGCTGTCATCAGCTTTTCCCTGCATTATTTTCCAGGCGCCCGGCCTGGATTTTGACATGAGACTCCAGGACCTCGGGTCGGGTCGGTTTGATCAGGTACAGATCTGCACCTGCATCCATGGCAGCTATCTTGTCCATCTCTTTGGACTCAGTGGAAATCATAATGATGGGAAGGTCACACAGGTGATCATCGGCACGTAACTGGCGCACAAATTCGTAGCCATCCATTTTTGGCATATTGACATCGACAAGGAACAGGTCGAACGATTGCATTAAAGCCTTCTCCAGGCCCTCGACGCCATTGTATGCAGCCTCTACCTGATGGCCACACTGCTCCAGAATATCACAGTGATAGCGGCGTACCGCAGTACTATCGTCGACAACCAGGACACGCATAGGCCTCTCCATAAAAAAATCCGTGGTACCCACAGCAGATAAACGCCTATGAGCGTAATAGGTATTCCCAGTAAAGTCCATAGTTATTATGTATTGGCTATAAGCTTCAGGGCAACACATTGATTAGCAAAATTAAAGAGTAACGATTCAGTGTATTCATCTTTTGTCCCATTACGGCGTGTGTTCGTACTCGAATGGTCACATAGGACCTATATG
>ENA-ORDP01000244-ORDP01000244.1-marine-sediment-metagenome-genome-assembly--contig:-NODE-244-length-36987-cov-4.445928_pt1 | contig 36987 bp, 32 predicted proteins | sample MGYA00248627_ERZ508539 | MGnify/ENA primary metagenome ERZ508539 (study PRJEB26208, sample SAMN05571518) | marine sediment metagenome | biome: deep sea; feature: Hydrothermal vent; material... | reverse complement strand
AGCATTCGAGTACGAACACACGCCGTAATGGGACAAAATGATGAATGCGCTGAATAGTTACCTGCTAACAAGCCCTGGGAATTGATTTGAAAACACCCAACATTATCAATATGCGGCGCTATGGTCCCGGACTGGCGATTATTTTGGCTGGGGTCTTGCTGGTTTTGTCGAGTTACTGGCCTTTCCTGCTGCTCTTGTTGGGACAATCGAACATTCAAGTCATTTCGCCCATAACACTTTCCTTATTATGGGCCGGCGCCGCCATGCTGGTGGTCAGTGGAGTTGTATTGCTGGGTCGAGCCCTGCCACCGTCGGCTTCTGCCATACCAACTCCCGATAATAAAAAGCTCCGTCGCCGCCTGGTGCTATTGTCTTTAACCACATACCTGGGCCTGCCATTCGCGAATATACTACTGCCGCTGTGGTGGCAATATCGCCATGCGACTTGCGCGGAAACCCAGTTCCTGTGTCGACGGATGCTCGATTTTCAGCTGTCTGTTACGCTCTACGCCATACCCGGGTTATTCCTCAGTGTCCTTCTGGTTGGCTTATTGTGGTTACCCCTTCTGGTAATCGGCCATATTCTGGTCCTGCTGCGCGAACTGGTGGCCTATCGCCCAGGCGAAGAAGCATTACCCGGTTCCCTGCATATCATCACCTGGCCCGATACAGATACTGATACCAGCACAGATTTGCCTTGAGCCCGGAACTACTTGCAAAACATCTGGTAGATGCGTGGTGATGCCAATCACCAACCTTAATAAGGAAAACACGCACAGCGTGCTCCTGCACTCGAGCATGTTTGACACAGTTATCGGTCAGATCAAGGGTGAGCTGAGTCGTTATGCCCCTGCAAAACCAGCGAATACCTGGTCTGCGGCGGCAATAGTTGCCTTGATGTCTGCCGCGCTGTGGGCTGCCGACATAAAGCCGGTTTCATAGGCGGATGGTGCCAGATTAATTCCTTGCTCAAGCATGCCATGGAAGAAGCGGTTGAACGCCTCAATATCACAGGATACGGCCTGTGAAAAGCGGCTGATCACCCCCTCACTGGTAAAAAACAACCCAAACATAGCGCCACATTGCTGGGTGGTAAAAGCAACGCCATGCCGGTCCGCGGCCCGCTCGAGTCCAACCAGCAATTGTGCCGTACAACTTTCCAGCTGCTCATAAAAACCCGGTTTGACGATCTCTGCCAGGGTGGCCAAACCTGCTGCCATGGCTACGGGGTTACCTGATAGTGTGCCAGCCTGATACACTGGTCCATCAGGAGCCAGCTTGTCCATAATTTCAGCACGGCCACCAAATGCACCGACCGGCAATCCGCCACCAACAATCTTGCCCAAAGTCGTTAGGTCAGGGCGAATACCGAAGCGGCCCTGCGCGCCACCCAGACCAACCCGAAAACCGGTCATGACCTCATCAAAAATGAGTACTGCACCATGGCGATCACAGCTCTCCCTGAGCGCCTCCAAAAATCCAGGCAGCGGTGGTACACAATTCATATTGCCCGCCACAGGCTCGACAATAACTGCTGCAATCTGCTCGGACCAGGCGGCAAAAGTTTCCTCAACCTGAGCCACATTGTTGTACTCAACGGTCAGCGTGTGTTCGACAACCGAGGCCGGCACACCCGGTGAAGTGGGCACTCCCAGAGTCAAAGCACCAGACCCCGCCTTGACCAACAAGCCATCAGAATGACCGTGGTAACAGCCTTCGAACTTGATCAGTTTGTCGCGCCCGGTAAAACCGCGGGCTAAACGGATAGCACTCATTGTCGCTTCGGTTCCGGAATTAACCATACGCACTTTTTGCAACGAAGGCACAAGGTTGCAAAGGACTTGTGCCATCTCGGTTTCCTGTGTGGTCGGGGCTCCAAAACTCAATCCCCGTGCAGCGGCTTTCTGTACTGCATCCACCACGGCGGGATGTGCGTGGCCGAGGATCATGGGGCCCCAGGAACCAACATAATCTATATATTCACGATTATCCTGATCATACAGGCGACTACCCTGGCCACGAGAAAAAAATACCGGTGTACCACCTACCGATTTGAAAGCACGTACCGGCGAGTTGACGCCTCCAGGAATTACTTTACAGGCTGCTGTAAACAGTGCTTCATTGCTGTGGGTCATTGTGGATTCCTGTACTGGGAGTTGGAAAATAACCGGCTCAGCTCGATTGCGGCCCGGTAGCTGTCTGCCGTGGTAAATAAGCTGCTGATGACTGCCAGAGCATCGGCACCTGCTGCCACCAGAGTGGCGCCATTCGCCGCAGTGATGCCTCCGATGGCAACAATGGGTCGCGACAAACTGGCGCGGGCCTGGGTTAGTAAGTCCGGTTCTGCACAGACTGCATCCGGCTTGACACTTGACGGGAAAAAACTGCCGAAGGCCACATAGTCGGCGCCGGCCACCGCCGCATTCCGTGCTTTATCGAGGCTATTGTAGCAGGAGACACCGATGATTGCTGATGGCCCGAGCTGTTCCCGGGCCTCGGCAATGCTCGCATCCTGCATGCCGATATGCACACCATCAGCCACAACAGCAACTGCCAGTGTAATATCATCATTGACGATAAAGCAGGCACCCCGATTGCGACACATCATGGCCAGAGCTCGCGCTTGTCGCCAGCGACGTCCTCGATCTGTACCCTTGTCACGATACTGGATCACCCGTACCCCACCATCCAGTGCGGCCGAGGTGGCATCCAACAGTTTTTCCGGACCCAGTATCCCCGTATCGACAATACCGTAGAGACCGGCAATCCTGTATTTGCTGTCACTCACTTGCGGCTTTTCTGGCCAAAATAAAACTGCTACTGTCGCCATTGTCTGGTGTGTCATTACTGGCCAGAATGGTCAAACCAGCGAAGGCCTGTTGTAACTCACCGGCCTCCAGTAAATACCTGGACGAAAAACCGGGGCGTTGGTGCAATATATTGCAATTAAAGGTCTGGTACAACAGCAGACCATGTGGTCGCAGTGCAGCGGTCAGACCCGGCAACAAGGGACGCAGTAAAAAAAAGTTAACCACAATCAGGTCAAAAGCAACACCCGGCACTGTCCAATGTTCAAGATCAGCCACCCAGGCATGGATGTTAGCATCCTGCTGGCGCAAGCTTTGCAATGCCAGCAATGAACCGTCGACCGCAAATACCGTCTTGCCAAGCTGGGCTAAAAATATGCTGTTACGGCCCCTACCACAGGCCAGATCCAGTGCCAGACCCGGCCCTCTCAGCAGCTGAGCGTATTTTTCCAGCAAGGGATCCGGAGCCAGGGGGTGATCCGCTGGCGCTGCGTATTTTTGCTGCCAACGGGCAATATCCTGCCGACTCAAACATTACCTCCGGCAAACAGGTTTTCAGCGAACGGCTCGACCAGTACGGTCTGGCCCACTTTCACGCCATGGCTGCTTGCTGGCAGAACAATAAAACAATTGCCTTTGCCCATCGAACTCAATACACCCGAACTCTGGTTGCCCGTACTAACCACTTGCAAGCAACCGGAGTCGTCCTGGGTCAAGATGCCACGTTGAAACTCCATGCGACCGGGACTCCTGACAATATCCATCAATGATGTGGCCTGGAACCGTAGACTTTGGCCCACCTCACCACCAGACATTTTCAATAGTGCCGGACGTACAAACTGGTGGAATGACACCATGGTCGATACCGGATTACCCGGTAAACCAAAAAATACGGCACCGCCTATGTTGCCAAAGGCCAGCGGCTTACCAGGTTTGATGGCGATCTTCCAGAACCCGACTTCACCAAGTTCTGAGAGCACCTGCTTGACATAATCGGCATCACCCACCGAAACCCCGGCAGTCGTAATCACCATATCCGCCTGGCCGGCCGCAGCAGCAAATGCCTGGCGGGTCTGCCCCAGATCATCGGCAACAATACCCATATCAATCAGTTCCACACCACAGGTTTGCAGCAGGCCAAACAAGGTATGCCGATTGCTGTCATAAATCATCCCTGGACCCAACTGCTGGCCCAAACCACACAGTTCATCGCCGGTCGACAAAATTACCACCCGGGGACGACGCCTGACTACGACTTCCGCAAATCCCAACGAGGCCAACATACCGAGCTGTGCCGGCCCCAGATGACAACCTGCCGGCAGAGCGATTGAACCCGCCTGCAGGTCTTCGCCGGCATATCTGACATGGTCTCCTGGCAGCGCCTGTCGCTGAAGAATAATCGAATCTCCATTCACCGTAACCCGTTCCTGCATCACCACGCAATCCGCCCCGTCGGGCATAACCGCACCGGTCATAATGCGTACACATTCGCCAACCCCGACCGCCCGGTCGTAAGGATGGCCAGCAAGTGAAGCGCCAACACAGGGTAAGCAGGTGCCTTTAACCGCATCTACAGCATGCAGGGCGTAACCGTCCATGGCGGAATTGTCATAACCGGGGACGGCATGTGGTGAACACACATCCCAAGCCAGGCGACGCTGCAGAGCAACATGTAATGGTACTCGCTCCTCGCCCTCAACCCGCACAACCGTACCGAGGATTTTATTACGTGCGGTAGTAAATTCCAGTGCAGCCGTATCTTCATCACAACCACAACTTGCCACGACGGGTTTATTCATACACGCTCCCATGTTGCGGATTTACCACCAGATTTATACGCCAGGCCGATGTCCTGCATCCGCATGCCGCGATCAACCGCCTTGCACATATCGTAAATGGTCAATAAGGCGACTTGCACGGCGTGCAAGGCCTCCATCTCCACACCGGTACGATCATGACTTTCCACTTGTGCCCGGCAATACACGGTGTTGGCGTCGTGCTCCGGTTGTAACTGAATATCGATACGCGTCAGACGCAAGGGGTGACAAAGTGGCACAATGTCGGCGGTACGCTTGGCAGCCATAATCGCCGCAACCCGCGCAATACCCAACACATCACCCTTTTTGTGATCACCGTCGATAATTTTCTGTAATGTAGCCGGCTCCATTTGAATGCGACCATCGGCAATCGCAGTACGATGTGTTTCCTGCTTGGCTGCGACATCGACCATATGGGCCTCACCACGCCTATTGAAATGGGTCAATTCCTGCTCCATGTCTCTCCTGACCGATGAGCCGTTTATGCGCTATTTATGAGCTGTTGATTCTACACCAGAATCTGGTCTAGGAGGCTGTCCGAGAACAGGGGCCATAGCAAAAACTCGGTTAGCCACGCATAGCTCAGCAGTAAAAAAAATTATTGGCTTTTCCGGTTAAAGATCCTTGGCCAACGAGTCGATAACCCATGCGATAATTGAGAAAGGACTTTGCTATCCATGGGCAGTATGAAAACACGCTATACTCCGCCGCAACGTAACAAATGCCTGATGAATGTGTACTTGAGGAATAGGAAATGTTGAAAACCATCCAGAGAAAAATGTTTTTTATCACCGTATTAATTGTGCTCTCCCTGGCTTCTTTAACCGGCCTGCAACTCTATAATTCCAACATCTCATCAAAGTTACACCATGTCAGGCTCACTACTGACGAAATCAATCTCGACTTAGCCCGACTGGTGGGCTTGGAAAAAGACTTTCTGGGCTTTAAGGCGTTAGCCTCTGTAGACAAATTCAAGAAACTCGAAGCTCATATGATCAAGACTATCGGGGAATTGAAGGCCTATAGCACCGAATTCGACATGGATCAATCGCTCGTCCAGCAATTACAAGCCGGTCTCGACAGCTATACCCAAACCTTTCAAAAGATCACCAACTTACAACAACGAATTGGTCTGACTCCAAAAACCGGTCTGTATGGTGCATTACGGAACTCGGTTCACAAAGCAGAAGCCAATTTTATGAAACTGAACAACAACCTTCTATCCAAAGATGTGTTAATGATGCGACGAGCAGAAAAAGACTTCATGCTGCGTTTCGATCTTAAATACTTGAAAAAATTTACCGCACACTTCGCGGTTTTCGAGCAAGACCTAAACTCCAGCACACTCTCTGCTACAGATAAAGCGACTATTTCTAAAGATATGGTAACCTACAAAAAAGATTTTCAGACTCTGGTTGCTGCGGAGAGAACCAAGGGGCTACGGGCCGACAGTGGCTTGCGGGCCCAATTGAAGGAAGCTGAAGCCAGCGCCATATCAAACTTTTCAGTGCTGAATGAGGCTGTGAAAATCCTCCAGGGAAACAATAATTTATTTGCGGTTATAGCTGCAGTGTTGATCGCCCTGGTTGTCTCTTTCCTGGTAATGTGGCTTGCAGGTCGCATTGTACGGCCGATCAAGGCCTTATCTGAACTTATGAAACGAGCCGGGCAGACACATGACCTGACGCTGCGTGCTGAAGCCAAAAGTGACGATGAAATTGGTGAAATTGCCAAAAATTACAATGCCATGATGGGTGAGATTGCTGGCTTGACGCAACACATTATCACCACAGCCAAGGAACTTAATTCAACTTCAGGGCAACTGATGTCTTCGATTCAGAACAGTAGTGAAAATATGCAACAACAACACTCAGAAACCGCGCTGGTCTCCACTGCGGTTACTGAAATGACCGCTTCATCCAGGGAAGTGGCGAACAATGCCAATGAGGCGGCTGGCGCATCTAAAATAGCCGATGAAAATGCTCAGGAGGGACTACGCGTAGTACTCGATAACATGAGTAATATTCGACAACTTGCTGAGGATGTACAAAATGCGGCAAACGTCATCAATGAACTAGGAGAGGAAAGCAAGAATATCACCTCAGTTCTCAATGTCATCCGTGATATCGCCGAACAAACCAACCTGTTGGCTTTGAATGCCGCCATCGAAGCGGCCCGGGCCGGTGAGCATGGTCGTGGTTTTGCCGTGGTTGCCGACGAAGTACGGTCACTGGCACAGCGCTCTCAAACCTCAACCGATGAAATCAATATCATTGTACAACGCTTGCTGAGCAGTTCACAGACAGCCGTTTCAACGATGGAACAGAGTCAGACCAAGGCGCTCGGTGGTGTCACTCGGGCCGAAGCCGTGCAAAATTCGCTGGAGCTAATCACCGGTGCCATAGCAGATATCAACAACCGCAACTTGCAAATTGCCAATGCCGCTGAAGAGCAAAATGCCGTCTCCACTGAAATCGATCAAAATGTCAGTAGAATACGTCAGTTATCTGAACAAACCGTGGAACAATCCGGCGAAATTATCAGTGGCAATGAGCGCCTGGTGATGCTGGCCGATAATCTGAACAAGGCAGTTTCAAAATTCATCGTGTCATAGGCAAACCCTTCTATTTTTGAAGTGACGCCGCTGTGTAGTAACACTGAGCGTGCAGCAGCTCCTGTTAGGAAGCGTGTTTGCCTACCGCCGCAAAGTGGTGTCTTGTTGTCATTCTGTGCATAATGCTGCTGTGTATTCACAGCCGGAGTGAACCTATGGCCAGAACTCGTTCCACAATGCTTGAGCTGGGCACCCCTGCCCCGGATTTCTCATTGTTCAATTTCAATCCACCCGGCCCCAGGCCAGTTATGCTGTCCGACTTCCGTAACCGGCGTGGCATATTGGTGGCTTTTATCTGCAATCACTGTCCGTATGTCATTCATATTCTGCACTCTTTTGCCACATTCGCTGCCGACTATGAAAACCGTGATATTGCGGTTATCGCTATCAATGCCAATGATATTAGCACGCATCCGGACGATAGCCCGGAGCAGATGACTCACATTGCTAACGAGTATGGCCTCAGCTTTCCCTATTTGTTCGACGCGGACCAATCTGCAGCCCGTGCCTACCAAGCCGCCTGCACCCCGGACTTCTTTCTTTTTAATGCCGGATTACAACTGTATTACCGCGGCCAATATGACAATGCCAGGCCTGGCAACGGCCAGCCAGTAACCGGCAAAGATCTCGGTGCTGCTACCGAACTACTGTTGGCCGGCAAACCCGCGCCACAACACCAGCTTCCCAGCATGGGTTGCAACATAAAATGGCAGCCCGGACAGGAGCCAGACTACACCTAAGCCCCGGGAGATTACCCGAAACAGGATAATGCCACCAGCATGGATGAAGAGTCCATTGTTTATACCTTTTTTCTGATTTTTGCCGGTTCTGCGATTCTGGCTACGGTGGCCTTGTATGCCCGCCAAGCACTGCTCGTTGCCTACATCTTACTTGGTGCCCTGCTCGGTCCCAGTGGCTTTGCGCTAGTCAAAGATCCACAACTGATTCAAAGTATTGCCAATATCGGCATTATCTTTCTGCTATTTTTACTGGGCCTGAATCTGTATCCGCAAAAATTGTTACGCCTGTTCCGGCAGGCGTTACCAATTACCCTGATCAGTGCTTTGGTCTTTGGTCTGTTGGGTTTTGGCTTGACCTTCTCTTTCGGGTTTGGGGTTGTCGATGCCTTGCTGGTTGGAGTCAGCTGTATTTTCTCGAGCACCATACTGGGGTTGAAACTCCTACCCACGACAATACTTCATCACCGACATGCTGGAGAAATCATCATCAGTATCCTGTTGTTACAGGATTTATTGGCAATTCTCGTACTATCACTCCTGCATGCCGTTGAACAGGGCCAGCTACAGCTATCGGGTATTTTGAAGCTGAGTATAGCTTTTCCACTGTTACTCGCCATTGCCTATTTTGGTGAAAAACTGTTGTTGCAGAAATTATTACGGTCTTTTGATCGAATCCACGAATACATCTTTTTGCTGGCCATCGGCTGGTGTCTTGGTATCGCAGAACTGGCCTCTGTTGCCGGCCTGTCTTACGAGGTTGGGGCCTTTATCGCCGGTGTCTCCCTGGCCAACAGCCCCATTGCTCGCTTTATCGCCGAAAATTTGAAGCCATTGCGGGATTTTTTTCTAGTGATGTTTTTTTTCGCGCTGGGTGCCGGCTTTGATTTTGCCGCCGCCAGAACCATGCTTGTACCAACGTTCATCCTGGCAACAATGCTGTTAGTGATCAAGCCGGTGGTGTTTCACACGCTCTTAAGACGAACTCACGAAGCCGAGCAATTTTCTTGGGAAATCGGCTTTCGACTAGGACAGCTGAGTGAGTTTTCACTACTATTGGTATTCGTTGCCCAACACTCTGGTGTACTATCAAACAGCGCGGCCTATCTGATTCAGTCAGTAACGCTACTCAGTTTTGTGGTGTCATCCTATCTTGTTGTGCTGCGCTATCCGACCCCGATGGCGGTAACCGAGGCTTTGCGACGTGAATAATACCACTATTAAGGCGTTCTCCTCATGATTGCGTTTAATGACATGCTTAAGTCCATGATTAAACTGCAAGCATCGGATCTTTATCTCACTACCGGCGCACCACCATGTATTAAAAGCATGGGACTACTAAAACCCGTTACTAACGAAATATTTGCCCCGGGTGACATTGCCAGTATTGCTGCCACAGTGATGGATCAAGCCCAACAACAGGCGTTTGCCGCCCATCCGGAGTGTAATCTGGCACTTTCACAAAGTGGTATTGGCCGATTCCGCGTCAATTTCTTCCGCCAACGCAGTGAAGTTGGAATGGTGGTTCGGCATATTAAGGCCACGATCCCGGATATGGACTCCTTAAATCTTCCGACCATCCTGCAATCGGTGATTATGCAGCAAAGGGGCCTGGTGCTAGTCGTCGGTGCTACCGGCTCAGGTAAATCTACCACCCTGGCCTCACTCATCGATTACCGTAACCGCCATGCCTCGGGACATATCATCACCATTGAGGATCCGATCGAGTTCATCCACCGCCACCATCGCTCCTTAATTAACCAGCGTGAGGTCGGGGTAGATACCGATAGCTACGCAGATGCCTTGAAAAATACCTTGCGTCAAGCCCCGGATGTCATCTTGATCGGTGAAATCCGCGATCAGGAAACCATGCAGCACGCCATTACCTTTGCCGAAACCGGACATCTTTGCATATCTACACTGCATGCCAATAATGCCAACCAGGCTTTGGATCGTATTATTAATTTTTTTCCACAAAGCCACAAACCCCAATTACTACTTGATTTATCGCTCAACTTACGTGCTATCATCTCACAACGCCTAGTCCCAACTCTTGATCGGCAACGTACCGCAGCCATCGAAATCCTTCTCGACTCCCCGCGCACCCGTGATTTGATCGGGCGCGGTGAGGTCGCTGAACTGAAAAATGTAATGACCAAATCCGGTGCCCTGGGTATGCAGACATTTGACGGTGCTTTGCTAACTTTGCTGCAACAGGGCAAGATCAGTGTTGAAGAAGCCCTTCGTCACGCTGATTCTGAAAACAATCTTAAACTACAAATTCAACGTGGTAAATCGGCGATAGCGACTACCGCTGGTACCGAACTCAGCCTTGTTGATGAGGTGCAAGACGCCGGTGAAGATCAGCGGCGGTAGCTACAATTATTTTATTGCCATTATTGCGGGAATTACGTATGTAACTAGCAGTGAAATCGGCGTATAAAGCTTCTGGAGTCACCGGTTTTAAGGAGCTGACATGCGCAGAATAACCCCAAATAATACGCGAACTACCTGTAAGCAGTGCAGCATTGTTTGTCGCTGTCTGGGCCGCAATCTGTCCGCTGCTGATATTGAAGAAAATCTGGGTATCAGTGGCTGTGCGCGGGTCCTGCACAAACAAGAACACTTGTTCGATATGCATCAGCCCTTTCATTCTCTCTATATTATTAAATCCGGTGCCATCAAAACCTTCTCCACCACCCACACCGGAGAACAACAGGTCTTGGGGTTTCACCAACCTGGAGAAATTCTTGGGCTTGATGCCGTCAATTCACGCTATGCCACAACAGCGGTTGCCCTCACTACCACTGGGGTCTGCGCACTCAACAAAGATGAAGTTACCCGGGCAATGCGTAGGTCATCCGCTTTTCTGGAGCAGATAATGGAGCACTATCGCCAGGAACTGTTTCAGGAAAAACGCATGCTGACCGTGTTGGCTCGCAAGGATGCTGACCAGCGTGTTGCAACGTTCCTTCTCTCCCAAATCCGTGGCTGTGATTTCTTCAACCACAGCCAGGCCGAGTTAACTTTACCCATGTCCCGCTCAGACATCGGCAACTACCTGGGTCTGGCGCCGGAAACCATCAGTCGAGTACTACGGCGCTTTCAGGAAGCCCAACTCATCGTTGTACAGCGTAACCGGGTCAACAAAATTAATTCTGCTGGCCTGTATAGCATGGCTGGTGAATCCGTCTGGCTCGATGAATGTTCTTGCAAACAGAGGCAATGCGCCTCCTGAAACAGAAATGTTTTTACTGACATGTAGTATGGGCACAAAATCAACGACTAGTGGGAACAACTGGGGCCTCGATTATTCCCGCTAGCAGCGGATTTATTTTCTTCTTTCTGCTTGTTCATCCCGAGATTCCTGACGGGCTTTTTTTTGTTCCGCAATCAAATTCATTGGGGAGCTGCCGATACCACACACTTATTGCGCCCCACCAAAACCATGCTATAGTTATTGGTGGAGAGACTGTTATGCAAGTAGGTGCTTCAATTTCTACCCTGGCCCGCGTTGCCACCATCAGCAATGCAGGGACGGCTGCGACCCTACCCAAGTCAAATCAACACAAGTCATCACCTTCATCCACATCTCAAATATTTCGACAACAACAGAAAATACGCCAGCTGCAAAGTATCGACCGTGAGGTGCGTGCTCACGAACAGGCGCATCTTAATGCTGCTGCAGGTATCGCCGTTAGTGGTGCTCATTTTCAATATCAGGTCGGCCCGGATGGAAAGCGTTATGCGGTCGCCGGCGAGGTGCAGATTGATACTGCACCGGTCCGGAACAATCCACGGGCTACACTGCGCAAGGCAACTGCAATCGAACATGCAGCGCTGGCACCAACAAAGCCATCTACACAAGACCGAGAAGTTGCCCACCAGGCCAGTGCTATGGCCCGACAGGCACAGTCTGAGCTGTTGCAGCAACAACTCTCTGCTCGTGGCAGCCCGACTCCCGGCCAAACCATCAACCAATACGCTTAAGGAACTGTAAATAAATAGCATGGCTATTTATTTACCGCTCTTAAGGTACGATCTGTAACGCAGCGAATCTGGCAACACGGACACGGCGGGACACAATAATCGTGTACTCTTTATCTTTTCGCCTACAGTTGCCCTCTTATGTATAAATTTGCTGTCTTCGGTAATCCGGTTCAACACAGTCTTTCGCCAACTATCCACAATTTGTTCGCCCGCCAGTGCGACCTCAGCGTTCAATATGATGCGATCGAATGTACTTTAAGTGCTTTTGCAATCACTGTACGTGATTTTTTCCTCTGCGGCGGCCATGGCGCCAACGTTACCCTGCCTTTTAAGGAGCACGCTTTCGCGCTAGCCAACACAGTTAGCTCCGCTGCCAGGCTGGCAGGAGCAGCAAATACCTTGTGTCGATCCGATGATCGAACGCTGTTTGCCGAAAACACCGATGGACTGGGGCTAATACGGGATCTCACAACAACACAGGGCCTCAATCTGACCCACTGTCGTATCCTACTTCTCGGTGCTGGCGGTGCAGCACGCGGTGTATTGGGTCCACTCATGCAAGCCACAACGCACCCTGTCACCCTGGTGAATCGCACCCTTGCGAAAGCCAAAGATGTGGCGGCTCATTTTTCCAGGGTGGGTAAGGTGATCACCCGCAGTTATGCCGAGTTGGCTGACGATCATTACGATGTTATTATCAATGCGACTTCTGCCAGCCTGTCCAGTACCTTGCCAGCATTGCCAGATACCCTATCGTGCCGCAATGCTCTGGTCTATGACATGATGTATAGTAAAAAGCCGACCATCTTCATGCAGTGGGCAAAAAACCAAGGTGCCTCTGTGGTGTGTGATGGCCTGGGCATGTTACTGGAACAAGCTGCAGAATCATTTTATCTCTGGACCCAACACCGGCCCGAAGTGTTGGCTGTACGCAGGCAATTACTGCACCCCTCCCGGCCTCTATAGACTATACCATTGAGCTGTAAAATCTGAAATTAATAACCACTGCCTTAAATGAAGTCCTATGAAAACAATTACTCCCAGTAATACTTCCCCACATAACGACAGTAAAAACAAGGATTCTGATTCCTGGAAAAGTAAATACTACGGCCTACTCAAAGAACTGGAACTGCAAGAGCGCAACTGGGGTGAGGTGGAGGTCGTATTGCGTCGCAGTCTCTCAAGAATGACTGCGCTGGGAACGGGTCAGTCTGCCCTGCTCGACACCCATCTTAATCGTCTGCGACAATCGATCCGTGAAGAAATGCCAAGCGAACAACTAGCCGGCTTGGTCGAGGATATGATTGATTTATGTGAGCCCCTGGAAAACGAAACGGTAGGAGAGTTCACGGATGCAGGCTTAGATTCTACCAATAGTCGACACATTCTTGCCTTATTACTGGAGATTTTAGCCCTGCCAGGGAATAATGAAACACAAGACAGGAAACGGTACGACTGGCAGCAACAGCTACGTCAGCCAACGACATCGCTGAACTCCTTAGCAATGGAAATTATCCAGGAGCTCGGCACTTGCCCTGTTGCTAAAACTGATCTATACAGCATCACCACCGATGCCTTGCGCAGCTTACTGGATCAACTACCATTACCTGATACACTGCAGCTACAAATACAGCGTATCCGACAGCAACTGGACGCTGGTCTGGACCAGATCTCACTCACTCAGGCTATCACTAAAATTGCTGATTTAGCCCGCGCTGCACAATCGGATCTACAGCAACAACGCCAGGAACTGGAGCGTTTCCTACTACAATTAACACAGCGACTCCGAGATATGGACTTGGTGCTGGCGGACAGCTCGGAACACAGTCGTCGGGGTCTGCAGACGACTCGGGAAATGAATCAGGCAGTACAAAGCGAAATGGCCGGAATTAGCAGCCAGGTTGAAACGGCAGAAGAGTTGGGTGAACTCAAAAAAACGGTTCAGCAACATTTGATGAGAATAGAAAAACGTCTGAATGATCATATTGAAGGTGAAGTAGAGCTGGACCATAAACACCGCCGCCATATTGAACAGTTGGTTAGTCGACTTGGAGAAATGGAGAAGGAAACCCGGCATCTTCGTCTACGGGTGTCCCAGGAACGGGCTCGGGCCTTGACAGACAAACTCACCGGAGTCAGTAATCGACTGGCCTTCGATGAACGACTGGAACAAGAGCTGACGCGCTGGAAACGCTATAAAAATCCACTGTCACTGGTATTCTGGGATATTGATCACTTTAAACAAATCAATGATCAACTAGGTCACAAGGCAGGTGATAAAATCCTTCAGGCGCTAGGAGCTCTACTCAATAAGCGATTGCGGGAAAGTGATTTTACCGCCCGCTTTGGTGGCGAAGAATTTATCTCCCTGTTACCTGAAGAATTGTCTGCCGCTGCCAAGGTTGCTGATGAAATTCGTGCCGCCATCGCAAGCTTTAAATTCAACTACCAGGGCAAACGGGTACCGATGTCGATTTCCTGTGGTGTTACCCAGTGTCGGGAAGGTGATACCGCCAGTACCCTCATTGAACGTGCTGACCATGCCCTGTACAAGGCCAAGGAAGGTGGTAGAAACCGTTGTGAGGTAGCCGTTTAGTATGCTGCGATTATTGTGTCAACGCAGGGTCACCAACTCTTCACCCGCAGTTGGGTGAATTGCAATCGTCTGATCCAAGTCCTGTTTGCGCGCCCCCATATTGATTGCCACGGCAAAACCCTGAATGATTTCATCACAGGCCTCACCAATCAGGTGACAACCGACAACGGTTTCCTCCTCACCGACCGTGATTAGCTTGACTACCGTTACCGGTTTTTGAGGCGTCATGGCATAGTACAGATTCACAAATCGACTCTGGTAGGTATGGATTTGTGCTTCACCATAACGCTCGATGGCTTGTGATTCGGTTAAACCGACTGTACCAATAGGGGGGTGACTAAAAACTACGGTAGGAATACAGTTATAATTAATCCGTGCCTCTGGCTGTTGGTTAAAAAGACGCTCAGCGAGTTGTCTTCCGGCAGCGATGGCTACCGGTGTCAGAGCTGCACGTCCGGTTACATCCCCCACAGCATAAATTCCTTTCACTGCGGTATTTTGATACTCATCGGTGACAATAAATCCGTGCGTATCAGTGCTCAAACCACACTTCGTCAAGGCCAGGTGTGCCGTGTTGGGTTTCCGCCCGATCGCCCAGATCACTTGATCAAAACCCTGTTTGTTTTCACCGTTATTTTGTTCAACCGTCAAGCCCTTGTTGGTATCACGATATAGTGCTGTGGTCTGGAATAAGTTGTGAATGTGGATGCCATCCTCCCTCATGCTGTCCGTCAAAACATCGCGTAAGGTTTGGTCGAAGGTTCTCAGGATCTGTTGTTTACGCAGTAGCAAACTGACGTCGGACCCTAAGTGATTTAATACACCGGCCAATTCAACCGCAATATACCCGGAGCCGATTATTGCGACACGTTGTGGTAGTGTCCGCATTGCGAAAAAACCATCACTAGTCAAACCTAGTTCGGCTCCAGGTAGTGCTGGCAGCAAGGGCTTACCGCCCGTTGCAATCAGAATATGTTCAGCCTCAAGAACCACAGTATCAAGCTGAACACGGTGTGGACCACAAAACTGACCCCGACCAGCAAAAAAATGAACGCCGGAATCTACCAACATGTGGTCGTAAATTTTATGCAGCCGCTGGATGTGCGCATCACGACGCTGTTGCAGTATCTTCCAGTCAAGTCCTTTATTTTCAAGCACAAAACCATAATATTTTGCATCCTCGATTTGTGTTGCCAAATGTGCAGTATTCCACATAATTTTTTTCGGCACACAGCCAACATTGACACAGGTACCACCAATAGCACCACTTTCTATCAAGGCTACACTCGCACCATGTTCAGCGGCTCGGCGTGCTGAGGCAATACCTCCACTACCTCCGCCGATTACAAGATAATTAAATTGCTTTTGCATTTTCACCCTCTCATTATTTATCTGACTTTCATTTTTTCAGACCCATAAATACGATTATAATCATCCTCTGGTAATTACCTGGTGTTATTTTCCTTATTCGATATGATAACATCTGAATATAGCCTGAAAGTGCCACTGTATTAACCTGCTGTTTCTTTAGGGACTACAAATAAATAACACGGCTATTTATACGCCTGAATTAGCATCGCCTGGATTTATATTAAATTAGCGTGATGTGATTTAACGAGATAACAAAATTTGGTTGTTCCTGCAAAACCGGCACTTGCACCATCCATGGTGGTCGTAGCGAGGAAAAGCAGATTTGAGGCGAATACTGGTTGTATTTAACGAGAATCAGGGAGAAATTGGACCAAATTCTGCTTTTGTACAGTAGGTTCTCTATTCTTGGAGAGCTTCTTAGCACCGAAAGACTTGTCAAGAATGGAGTCGATCGGTGTTGCTCCCACATAATTGGTACTTTTACCATCCTTGTAGTCTTAGCGAGGAAAGTAATTTTAGGTAGAACACTGGTTGCATTTGACGACGCATGAGGAAATCTGACCAAAGTCGGCTTTTCCACAGTGGTTTATCTATTCTCGAACAAGCGCTTGGTAACAACCCATCGCCACCATAAAGAAAAACCAAATGAGCCAAACCGCCTTGTTGCCTCAATTCTCAAGTATCGATCTGACGACAGTTGAATCTATTCTTGATCACTTGATAGCAAAAAATCGAGCCATAATCTCCCGTTTAGGAAAAAGCGAATCATCACAATGGGACTTGGTGATGCTACCTTTGATCGAGGCCAATGATGCTCTGGATCGATTCTGGTCGCCGATCTCACACCTCAACTGTGTTAGTGACAGCACTACATTGAGAGCTCTTTATCAGGCATGTCATCAAAAGTTGGTCGCATTCAATACCGAAGTGGCACAGAATGAGGCCCTTTTTCATACCTTTGAGCGAGCCTCCAATGCTCCGGGTTTTGCTCGGCTGAGTATTTCTCAGCAACAATCTTTACTGCATGCCTTGCGTGATTTTCATCTTTCAGGGGTTGACCTAACCGCCGATAACAAAAAAACGTTCAGGAAGTTACAAGAAACACTGGTGAACTTGCAAACCAAGTTTTCACAAAATATCCTTGATGCTACTTCCTATTGGTACTTACATGTCGTTGATTCTAAAGATCTTATAGGGTTGCCCGAGAGCGTGATACGGCAAGCCCGTAGCAAAGCCATGGAAGAAAGCCTTAGTGGCTGGGTATTTACTCTGCAAGCCTCATCCTATATCCCTTTTATGCAACATGCCAGTAGCCGTGTTTTACGCCAGAAAATTTTGGATACTCGGCAACAGCTTGCTTCTTTACTGGGCTACAAGCAGTATGCCGATCTAGCATTACAAACCCGCATGGTGGAAATACTGACGAAATTCTGGGCTTTCTTGATGAACTGCTGCGGCATACCCAACCAATAGCTGAGCAAGAGTGGCGACAGTTACAAGCATTCGCCAAACGATCCGGGCAGCTGATACCAATACAGGCTTGGGATATTGCCTATTTGTCGGAACAACTCAAGAAACAGCAATTTCATTTCACGGATGAGGAATTACGGCCATATTTTCCATTACCCAAGGTCTTAGCGGGTCTATTTTCGCTCGTGCAATCATTATATGGCATCCAGATTACACCACCTGCTCATTACAGTCGACGCTGAATAATATCATAAAACAAACACCCATGTTTCCGGTAGCCCCGTGGAATAGATTTCAACATAGTTTTTCACATATTTTCTCTGGCGATTATGCTGCAGGTTACTACAGTTACAAATGGGCCGAAGTGCTTGCTGCAGATGCCTTTAGTCGTTTCGAAGAAGAGGGATTGACTAGTCGTGCGGTGGGTACTGCACTTCTTGAACAAATACTCAGTCGCGGTGGAAGCTGTAGTCCCGCTGTTTTATTTAAATCCTTTCGGGGGCGTAAACCAACGCTGACTGCCTTGTTGCGCCATAGTGGCTTATCTCAATCCTACGACCCCCTATCTAATCAGGAATAATAAGACCAGGAGTCTATCCACAGATGGAAGTGACGCTGTAGATAAGTGGACTTTAGCCAGGCCTTCTCCTACGTGATTATCTATTCAGTGGGCATTCACCTCGCTGGAGAATATAACCTCAAATTTATTTCTCTTGGGATTTCGCCATGAATAGTGGAGGTGGTTACTTTGCAGAGATGATAGATCGTTCGATTTTTCTTCTTGAACAGATTTCCAAAATCTATAGCTATGAGTATCGCAATCCAGATGACTAATGACTGGTTTAATGCTACTATCCCACACCAGGTCAAACGTAAGCTACTGTTTTTATTCTATGTTAACAGCTCTGTGTAGAACTCTGTGGATAACCGGTCAATAAAGTTACCCACAAGTTCTCAGCTTTTTTACCACAATATTATCAACAACACGAACATAAGATAAGTATTTGAATTACATATTAAATATTTGTGATTACACATAATCAACTGCACTAACAATTACAGAATTATTATGAAACTACATATTAATAAACAGGAACTGTTACAACCGTTGATAAAAGTTGTTAACGTAGTAGAGAAGAAGCAAACCATTCCAATTCTTGCTAATGTCTTAATCAAGGCTTCTGATGAATATCTGCTACTTTTGTGTACCGATCTTGAGGTTGAGTCTCGTATCCGTATTGATCAAACTCATTATCAAGAGGCGCACGGAGGTTGTACCGTCGATGCAAAAACATTACTAGATATTGTCAGGGCTCTACCGGAGGAGCAATTAATTTCCCTGCAGCAAATACGAGACCATTTGCAAATTACTTCCGGGAAGAGTAAATTTTCTTTACAAACACTTCCGATAGAGGATTTTCCTTTAGCCGAAAATAATGATTGGGATTTCGAAACAAAAATAGATCAACAACCTCTAAAACGAATGATTGAACTTTGTGTATTTACCATGGCTCATCACGATGTCCGGTTCTTTCTTAATGGAATGTTATTTAGATTTATGCCAGGAAAACTGATTACTGTAGCTACCGATGGACACCGATTGGGGATGGCACAAATCATCAACGATAATCTACGTCATGAATTGGATGTAATTATTCCCAGAAAGGCTATTGTAGAAATTAACCGTCTATTGGAATACAAAGACCAGATTATTACTCTACAAATGAATAAACATTACTTTCGTTTAAATATTGGATCATTAAGTTTTATTTGTAAACTAATTGATGCACAGTACCCAGATTACTCACCGTTGATTCCTACCGATCTTGATAAAAATATTCTTATCAATCGGGAAGCATTTCTGCAAGCTGCAAATCGCTCAGCCATTTTGTGCAGTGAAAAAAAACCTGGTGTACGTATAGTCGTAACGGAGAACATGCTAACACTTGCAGTGGCAACCATAGAGCATGAAAATGCCAGAGAAGAGCTGAGTGTTCAATACAATGGGCCAGCATTTGAAGTTGGTTACAACATTATGTATTTAATTGAAGCTGCCAAAAGTATGGAAACGGAAAAAATCTGTTTGCAAATAGGTAACATCGAGTCAGGCTGTATCATCTCTTCAGCTCAACCGATGGATTATGTCGCTGAATGTAAATACCTGGTGATGCCGATCAGGCTTTAGATGTTTCACGTGAAACATCTAAATTCCTAACATTTAACAAGTGTAACAATTCAGCGTGTTTAGATTTTGGTTCAGTACAAGGCGCTCTCGCACGGAGAATGTGAGCATTTGAGTACGAACATAACGCCGTAATGGGACAAAAGATGAATACGCTGAATAGTTGCTAACAATTTAGGTTATCGTATTGAACGTACAAAAACAGAACGAAGCATATAACTCCTCTAACATCAAGATTCTTAAAGGACTTGATGCAGTTAGAAAACGGCCTGGAATGTATATTGGAGATACTGATGATGGATCAGGTCTGCATCATATGGTTTTTGAAGTACTCGACAATGCTATTGATGAAGCGCTTGCAGGCTATTGTGATAAAATTATAGTGACAGTTCATGAAGACAAGAGCGTTACTGTAGAAGATACCGGTCGTGGTATACCCATCGGCATTATTGAAGAAGAAGGTAAATCTGCCGCAGAGATCATCATGACTGTACTACATGCTGGTGGAAAGTTTGATCAAAATGCCTATAAAGTTTCCGGTGGTTTGCACGGTGTTGGAGTTTCTGTCGTGAATGCACTGTCAAAAAGCCTTGAAATGAAGATTTATCGGGAGGGTAAAATATTTCTACAACATTACCTGATGGGCGTACCAGAACAGGATGTACGCGTCATCGGTGAAAGCAAGAAGACCGGTACCACCATTCGTTTTTATCCCAGCGACCAGGTGTTCAGTCACATAGAATTTAAACATGATATTTTGGTCAAGAGAATTCGTGAGCTTTCTTTTCTTAATTCCGGTATATGTATTACTCTGGTTGATGAAAGAAAGGATTCACGTGATGTCTTTCATTACGAAGGAGGCATCAATGCGTTTGTCGAATATCTTAACCACAATAAAACAGTCTTACATAAAAACGTCATTAATATTAATGGTGTAAAGAATGATACTCATGTTGAACTCGCAATGCAATGGAATGACACGTACCGAGAAAACGCCTTTTTCTTTACCAATAATATTCCACAACGTGATGGTGGTACCCATATGGCAGGTTTTCGAGCTGCGCTAACTCGAAGTCTGAATCACTATATGGAGGAAAGCGGACTAGCAAAACGAGAGAAGGTACAGATCTCGGGTGATGACACACGCGAAGGTCTAACTGCGGTGCTTTCCGTGAAGGTTGTAGATCCAAAATTTTCGTCACAAACCAAAGATAAACTTGTATCCTCCGAGGTAAAGTCGGTTGTTGATGCGATCATCTCTGAAGGCCTACGTACGTTTCTAGTGGAAAACCCAACAGACGCCAAAAGTATTGCGGAACGTATTATCGAATCGTCACGCGCACGCGTAGCCGCCAGGAAAGCAAGGGATCTAACACGCAGAAAGAATGCTCTGGACTTAGGTGGACTACCCGGTAAATTAGCCGATTGTCAGGAAAAAGATGCCCGTCTGTGTGAGATTTACCTGGTTGAAGGAGATTCAGCCGGTGGTTCCGCGAAGCAGGCCAGAGACCGAAAATATCAGGCGATTTTGCCATTGAAAGGTAAAATTTTAAATGTAGAAAAAGCCCGTTTTGATAAGATGCTATCCTCGGATGAGGTCGGTACACTCATTACCGCTCTGGGTACGGGAATCGGCGAGGGCGATTTTAATATCGAAAAACTACGTTATCATCGCATTATCATCATGACCGATGCCGATGTTGATGGCTCTCACATCAGAACCCTATTGCTGACATTTTTTTATCGACAAATGCCAGAATTAATTGAGAAAGGATATATTTATATTGCCCAACCGCCACTTTACAAGGCTACGATAAGGAAGCAGGTGCAGTACTTAAAAGATGAAGAAGAAATGATGATATTCATTATCAATCAAGCACTTAATAACTCATCATTCGTTCCGGAAAACGGTCAGGAGATAAAAGGTGAGGGCCTTTTGCAACTTACGCGTGCTTATTTTGACCTACAGGAGCATATTGCACATCTGGCACAGCACTACGACCGTTATCTGCTGCAACTGATCACTACATTACCAAACCCGGTGCAGCAGGATGGCACGATTCAATGGCAACAATATGCTGAGGTAATCCATCTCGCGCTTCAATCCCAAACGAAGGAGTTCACGTCCTATGATGTTAGTGCCGATACCATCAAAGACGGCAGCTTGACTATTACCCAGAATAAGAATGGAACAACGTCTTACAATATTTTTTCTGCACAATTTTTTCATTCCAGGGAAATGCAGGCAATTTATGCCATTGCCGAAAAGATCCACCAACAATTTCCGGCCAGGATTCAAGCTTATTTTGGGGAACAGCAAAAAAATGCTGAAAATTTTAGCGAGGCACTGGAGTGGCTAATGAGCAGTGCGCGAAAACGCATCCAATTCCAGCGCTATAAAGGACTCGGAGAAATGAATCCAGAACAGCTTTGGGAAACAACCATGGATGTAACCAAGCGTAGACTACTCCAGGTTACGATTGAAGATGCCGTGGCTGCTGATGAAGTTTTCTCCATGTTGATGGGAGATAATGTCGAGCCAAGACGGTTATTTATTACTGAAAATGCTTTTTCTGTCAGTAACTTGGATGTCTGATAACGATCAGTTTATTGCACTGAATGATTCGTCTTGACACGGCACGTTAACCATGGTGACCCGAGTAGTATCAAGTCTTGCTGCGGTCAGTTTACCACCCCAGATACATCCGCTATCCAGCCCCAACAAAGAGGGTCGCTGATAAAGACCGAGTGCTGACCAATGGCCAAAGACCAAGCGAATATCTGCTGTTTTTCTATTTGGTAAATCAAACCATGGAAGCAAACCTGGCGTTTGTGAACCGAGCGGGCCTTTGTGGAGCAGGTCAAGTGACCCATTGGCTTTACAGTAGCGAATTCGGGTGAACACATTAACCAACATGCGCAAGTGTTGTGCCAAGGGGCTTAGATTACTGGTCGTGTTCGAATGATTACCATAAAGCTCCTGCAGTTGCTCAAATGTGGGGTTTGAAGCCAGAATTTGACTTACCGACGCACTGTATTGCAGGCAATGGTGTAGATCCCAGTGCGGAAGGACGCCAGCATGAACGAGACCGGTGTTGATTGCCGGATCAAAATAAAATAGCGGTTTATGACTCAGCCAGTCTAGCAACTGATCCCGATCTGGGGCAAGCAACAAGGCATCTAATGTGTCTTTGTTACTTGCGGGTCGTGCACCACGAGCCACACAGAGTAGATGAATATCATGGTTTCCTAAAACAGTGATGACCTGTTTCCCAAGCGACCGAAGAAGCCTAAGGACCTGTAGAGACTGCGGACCCCGGTTGACCAGATCACCAACAAACCAAAGTTGATCCTGTGTCGTCGGCGCCAGTTTATCGAGCAATTTACTCAGGGCTGTATAACACCCCTGAACGTCTCCAATAGCGTAGATGGTCATCAATTAGTTCGTTGGTTCCTCATCCAGTAGGTCATCGGGTAATGGGGGTGAGCCATTAAAAATAACATTGAGCCTGGATTGAGTGTAACTTTCTTTGGTGAACGAGTAAGGATCCAACTGCAAACTCAAGACCTTCTCCAGCCCTAATTTATTACTGCGGTTATCAACAATATTGACCATGGTAGCTGCCCAGTAGGACGAATGATCAAATAGATAAGGCACGGCATCAGTATAGGAGTATTCAGGTGCCAGTCCAAACGCATCACGCAATGAACTTGGCCCCAATAGGGGTAGGACCACGTAAGGTCCAGGAGGAACGTTCCAGACAGCAAGTGTCTGACCGAAGTCTTCTCGATGTTTCGGTAGCTCCAGATAACTGGCAAAATCAAATAAGCCCAATACGCCAAAAGTGGAGTTGAAGACAAAACGTGCTGTATCTTGCAGAGATTGTTCCAGCTGTCCCTGCAGGAGGTCATTGATAATGGTGGTCGGTTGAGTAAGATTGGAGAAGAAGTTGTTGATCGAAGCACGTAGCCGCAAGGGTACAAGCAGTTGATAGGATTTGGCAGCCGGTTTAAGTACGTATTGATCAATTCGCTCATTAAACCCGTAGACACCCCGGTTCCAATACTCCCAGGGATCAGTAATCTCTGTATTTTTCAACGCCACAGGATTAGCGGCGCTCTGGCTGGTATCAAGCGAGGCACAACCACTGGCGAGTAGGATATAACCCAGAGCAAACATGCGAACCAGGTAACGCGATTCTTTGAAACGATTAAGCGAACAGAGTTTACTTATAGTTAACGTTTTCATAACAGTTTTAATCTGTGGTGGGTAGTTGGCCGACAGAAGGCCGTGTCAAAGCAGGAGCCAACCGTCCATTACTGCTGGAAAACTATTACCTCCAGCTGATTCAAGGATAGCATGATTAACCAGGAGGCTGTCCGAGACAATCCTGCATTTTTTTGTAATCAAAATCACTGCTTACAAAACAATCGCCGATGGAATGAAACAAAACCAGTCTTAAGCGTCCACACGCAACTTTCTTATCATTGGACATCAGGGCAAGTATACGCTGAGCAGATAGTTCCTTCGGCATGCGTACCGGCAAACCAGTTTTTTTCAACAGTCCGCAAATTCGTGTAACCTGCTGTCGATCGAGCCAACCCTGTGCACAGGATAAGCGGGCCGCCAGACAGATACCTGCGCTGATCGCTTCCCCATGTAGCCAGTTTCCGTAACCGAGGCCGGCTTCAATGGCATGTCCAAAACTGTGTCCCAGATTGAGTAAGGCTCGGCAACCCTGCTCCCGTTCATCCTGTGCCACAATCCTCGCCTTGTTAGAACACGAGCGCTCAATAGCGGTAACTAGTGCAGCGTGGTCTCTAGCCAGCAATGCATCGATGTGATCTTCCAGCCAGCAGAAAAAATCATAATCGTTGATCAGGCCATATTTAATGACTTCCGCGAGGCCGGAGACCAACTCACGTCTTGGTAGAGTGTCAAGGGTATCGATATCGACAATAACGGCGGCAGGTTGATGGAATGCACCAACCATATTTTTGCCAAGAGGGTGATTGACCCCGGTCTTACCACCTACTGAAGAGTCAACCTGAGACAATAACGTTGTAGGAATTTGAATAAAAGTAATGCCACGTTGATAACTGGCTGCAGCGAAACCGGCAATATCGCCTACTACCCCCCCACCTAAAGCCAGTAAAGTTGTCTTACGGTCACAATGCTGCTGTAACATGGTCGTGATGATTGCCATAACCGCGTCAACATTCTTATATTGCTCTCCTTCAGGCAACAGATGTAAGCTCTGCTTTAGTGTTGGAAAACAATCCTGTAATTTCGATAGATACAATGGTGCCACAGTGTGATTACTCACGATCATGAGATGACTACTGTTAAGATAAGGCAAAAATAATTGCGGGTGAGATAACAGGTCTTGGCCTATCATAATCGGGTAGGTTCGTTGACCTAGATCTACGCGAAGTTGAATCACTGTGTACCCAGCCGGAGCATGATTTCCCGGGCGACATTTCTTGAACTTTGATTGCCGGTTGCCACCGTAATATCTGCCTCCTGAAGATACAGCGGCTCTCGTTCAGCCATCAGTGTTTCAAGTAGCTGCTGCGGGTTCTCATTTTGTAGCAGTGGCCGATGGGTACTATAACGGGTACGGTTCAGTTGCATTTCCACTGTGGCAGCCAGATAAATCACAGTCCCGCTTTTTCGTAACGCTTTGCGATTTTCTGCCAACAGAATGGTTCCACCACCAGTCGCCATCACTAGATTTCTTTTCGCAGTGAGATGTGAAATAATCTTCTGTTCGCGACGTCGGAATCCGGCTTCACCCTCAAGGTCAAAAATAGTTTGAATATCGACCCCCGTCGTCCGTTCCAGCTCCTGATCCGAGTCAAGAAAGTCCATGTGTAAAAAAGAGGCCAGTGCTTTACCCACAGTGGTTTTTCCGGCACCCATTGGGCCGATAATATATAGATTGGTCAAGGGTTTAACAGACAAAATGTGGTCTCCAGCAGAATTAAGAGTAGTCGGACAAGCTCTTATGTGGCTGTCCGGGAATAGGGTCCGATCAGTTTATAACCCCTGCACAACCGGCGCTTCTGCTATCTGTGGCGATCGTAGCGAGGGGTACATTTTGAAGCAACATTTCATGGTGAGGCGAATGCTCATTATAGGTATTAACTTAGGGGGTAAATCTCTCCAGAGCTGGTTTTCCCACGGCAGGATCTCTGTTCTCAGACAGCCTCCTAGATGGTATTGAGTGCCGGGTTAATTATTTTTGGAGTCAGAAAAATCAGTAGCTCAGTACGATGCTTGCTCGTTGTTTTCTTTCGAAACAAAGCACCAATCAGCGGGAGGTCGCCGAGTATGGGTATCTTCGATACACTAGTGCTCTCATCCTCGGAATAAATACCACCGATGACAACGGTCTCCCCATTATCCATCAATACCTGAGTAATAATCTGCTTGGTGTTAATGGAGCCTGTTTGGTTGGAGACAAAACTATCTTTGGTGATACGTACATCAATTACAATGCGATCATCTGGTGTAATTTGTGGGGTCACGGTAAGACCCAGCACGGCTTTTTTGGTCACTACCGAACCATTCCCGAGCACGCTGACGGTGAAGATCCGCTCCTCACCCTGTTCAATGTGGGCCTTTTTCTGGTCGGCGGTGATCAGCCGTGGGCTCGCGATAACCTTGCCTTTGCCTTCAGCCTCAAGAGCAGACAGCTCCAGTGATAACAGGTTGGCAAAACCCGGTCCCGCCTTTAATAGTGAAAAGGCAAAACTACCTGCCAGGTCGTTGTTGATTCCCGTCACCGGCAAGTTGACATTCATACCATTGTTGCCGGTATCAAAGTTAATCGGTGAATCATTGTTGGCGACTGATGTGGCGATCGAAGTGGCACCAGCGTTAGAACCACTGGTAATCACCTGACCAAGATTTGATTTACTGGATCCTGGCAATAGGGTATTTTTAGTAACACGTTGAAAACCTAAGCGCGTCCCGAGCACCCGGGAAAAGTCATCATTGGCTTCGACAATGCGGGTTTCAATCAATACTTGTCGCACCGGGCGGTCAAGTTTGGCAATCAACTTTCGGATTTCACGGATTTTCAGTGGCGTATCCTGAATCAGGATAGAGTTGGTTCGCTTATCAATGGTGACACTACCACGCTGTGACAGCAAGGTATTGCTTTCAGTCTGCACCTGACCTACGGAAACACCACCAAGCACTGAACCGGTGATGCCCGTGTCTACGGAGCGTACCGACTTCAACAACTTGGCGATATCCTTGGCTTTGGCATAGTTGATCTGGATTAACTCGGAAGACATCGGCTCGAGTTCAAGTACCTTCTTATTGGCTTCCAAAGCTGCCCGCTCCTTAGCGGCGATTTCCTTGGCTGGCGCGACCCACACGACATTGCCTTTTTTGCGCATGGCCAATCCTTTGGATTGCAAAATAATATCCAGGGCCTGGTCCCATGGCACATCTTGCAAGCGTAAGGTGAGATCACCTTTGACGGTATCTCCGGTAACAAAATTTAAGTCAGTAAAATCGGCGATTACCTGTAATGCAGCACGTACGCTGATCTTCTGAAAATTCAATGATAACTTTTCACCAGAATAACCAAATTTATCGACCTTCTTGACTTTCTTATTTTCTACAACCGGGGTGACGTGTAATGTAAAAACAGACCCAGCCTGGTAAGCGAGTTGACGATATTTACCGGCTGGGGTGATAATCATACGGGTACCGGAACGGCTGGAAAAACTATCGATCGTCTGTACCGGGGTTGCAAAATCAACGACATCTAGCCTTTTTTCAAGGCTTTTTGGTAAACCAGTACTGAGAAAATCAACAATAATTTCACCATCTTTTTCCTGAATATCAATACCGACGGCGGGATCGGAGAGTTTGACGATGATTTTACCGCCACCATCCCGACTACGTCTGAAGTCGATACTCTTTATAGTGTGTTTTCCAGGGTTTTCCGGTTTCGAAAAATGCCGAGAGGGTTTTTTCTCCGCCGCTTCACGAATTCGCAATGGCGAGGCAACGACAATGGTCATGCCATGCTCGTTTATTTGGGTTTTGTAGACCGCAGGCTGCAGCAGAGAAAGTACAACACGGGTTCGGTCACTGGTTTGGACCGCAGCAATATTCTCGACTACGCCAACCCCAATTTTCAGTAAATCTTTTGCCAGCATATTTTTGGTGGCAAAAAAATCGAAAGCTATTCGTGTCGGCTTACTGGTACTGAAAGTGCCAGGCCTGGAAGGCCGCTGCTTCATTCTTAGATCAATTTGGATGCGATCACCGGATAAAATGGTGTAGTTAATGTCGAGCAGCTCATTGCCTCCTGTACTAAGCTTGCCTTTTTTTGGGGTCGTTGAATTGACAGCAGCAACGGTAGCTATGGGCACAGAGGGTGGTACGGTAATTTTCTTGGATGTAGCAGCAACCGGCTGCCCAGCTACGGCAGCAACGGTGGTTGTGGGCACGGAGAGGGGAGCTGCTTTGTTCCTGGCTTGCGCGGCCGTAACTAACCGTTCAGCAATGCTTACGACAAGGCCTGAGTCAGAGCGCTTTATCGTAAGTCCGGCGGCTTGTTGCAAAAGTATATCAATCAGAACAGCTTTGCCGTTACTGGCAAGATAGGGAAAGACACCATTAACCGGCCCGTTTCCACCAATATCCAGTGCTTCTGAACCCAATGTGGTGTTTTGCAGTGCGATGCGAAAACGTCGTCCTTGATCTAGCCGGGTGGTTTTATAGGCCACTGCCTTGCCATCAATCTGTAGCTGGAGCATCGTTTGTTGTGGAGTATCGGCCCACTGCAGTCTGGTCAGTTCGCTACCTTCAGCGGCGCTAAGATAGAGCAAGAACGGTAACCACACGACAAATTGTAGACTGCGCGCTAAAAAACGCTGCAGTAATAACGGGCGGTCCGGGACACGCACCGCTGGGAATTTGGTTTGCTTAGTCATCATCCGGTCTCCAGGACGGGGTCTGCTTAGTTTAACAGGCTCAGCTGTGCTTTTCTGGTAATCCAGTTGTCATTGCTGTCCCGTATTTTTTCGATAATAGCAATTTTGTCTTCCTGGATTTTGGTGATAAGACCGGAATGTTTGCCGATATAGTTGCCTTGTGAGGCTCGATGTACCGTACCATCGGGTGCTTCGATCACCACCCAGGTGTTCTTGTTCTGAAATAGGGTCCCCACCATTTTAAGAGAGTCTAGAGGATATTGTTCCAGTATTTCGCGACGCCGTTCCGGATCCGGAACACTAGTAGATCTACGCCGCTTCCTGGGCTTTTGTTGGTAGATATTTTTTTTCGAGAACGGGTCCACCCTACCAGCGTTAGCGTACAGAAACGTGGCATGTGGCTTGATAATTGGTAATAGTTCGACCTGTGGTTTCCTGTCTTTATAGGCATTGGCAGTAAATTTGCGTAGATCATCCATGTTTTTGTCAACGCACCCGGATAAAATAAGAATCAATACGAATAGCGTTACGCGGATCATCACTAACCCCGACTTCTGCGGTTATTGTTATTGGTCGAACCAGCAGTTTTACCAAGATCATTGGTATCGAGATAATGATAGGTTCTGATTTCTGCGGTCATTAGTAGTTTTTTGGACGTGCCCTTGAGTGGGTTGATATCCAGGTTTCCTACGGTGACAATACGTGGCAGGGCCGCAAGGTCACTGACGAAATTGGCCAGCTGGTGATAAGTGCCGCGAACCTTGATTGTGATGGGCGCCACGGCATAAAAATCAAACAGACGTTTTTCACCGGGCTTAAATAACTCAAAATATAATCCACGACCAAGACCCGCCTGGGTGATATCAATCAGTAATTCAGGTATTTCAGTTTTGTCCGGAAGCTGCCTGAGCATGACCGCGAAGGTTTTCTTCATGGTTTGCATCTGTTTTTGGTAAACCGGCAAATCTAAAGACAGCTTCTTCTTGATTAGGTAAGATTGCCGTAGGTCTTTCTCGTGTCGTTGCACCTGCTGGTAATCGGTAATTTGATTCTTGATATCCAGCCAATAACCGGCAAATAAAATAAGGCTGGCGACAACCATGGCAGCGAAAATTTTAAAAGGCACCGGCCAAGATTCGATGTCATTTACATCCAGTTCCTGTAAATCCTGTAGTCGCATAGTAGTATCTCTGTTATTCAGCGTTGTGCCACAGCACCCGATGATGTATCGGGCTGTTTTTGCTGGGTTATTTTGATAGAGAATTGACTCAGCGAATTGCCACTACGGCGGGAGGCATTAATAACATTAAGTTTGGCATTTGAAAGCCAGCGGGAAGCCTCAAGTTGGTTCATCAGCGCTGAAATACGAGCATTGGACTGGGCATAGCCCTTGATGATCAGTTTATCACCATTCTTTTTGAGCCGGGTGAAATAGACGCCTTTAGGAAGCCTGCGTACCAATTCATCGAAAACATGAACGATACGCGTTCGGTCTCCCTGTAGTTGTTGAATAACATCCATGCGGTCAATGAGGGCTTGTTTCTGTTTGCGGATAGTACGAATTTCACCCAACTGTTTGTCCAGCTTCTTGATCTGCCCGGTCAAATAGTTGTTACGAGCCTGTTGCTGGGAAATGAGGCTGGATGTGTAGAAATGTCCATAGGCAACCGCTGCGGCGGCAGCAACCCAAAGCATGACGCTGATAATGAGAACATTGCGATGGAGTTTGCGACGCTGAATATCCCGCCATGGCAGCAGATTGATTTCTGGCAGTATCACTTTTTATGCCTCCGCATGGCAAGCCCGCAGGCAACCACCATGGCAGTGGCATCTTTGTTGATTCTCTCCGGATTTATACGTTTGGCCAGGGACATTGCTGAAAAGGGGTTAAAAATCTCGGTCGTCACACCGACCCGATCAGCGATAACCTTGTCAACACCGTGAATCATGGCACAACCGCCGGCAATCAGTACCTCATCGATACTATTGTATGGACTGGCCGAATAAAAAAACTGTAAGCCACGTGCTGCCTCCTGACTCATAGCGTCGACAAAAGGCAGAAGAATTTCTGATTGATAATTTTCCGGTAAGCCGCCGACTTTTTTGGCCAAACCGGCTTCATCATAGGACAGGCCGTAACGTCGTTGGATTTCTTCGGTCAAACGTTTGCCGCCAAAACTATGGTCTCTGGTATATACGGAATGATTGTTATGCAAGACATTGACATGTGTTGTTGTGGCGCCAAAGTCTATGATGGCTATTGTTCTTTCCTGGTTTTGGCGCACTCTACTACTGCCACTTTCAACAAAGGCACGGGCCACAGCATTGGCATCCACGTCAATGATAACGGGTGTTAGACCTGCCGCCTCAATAACTGCCACATAATCGTCAACAATTTCTTTGCGACATGCCGTGATGACCACATCATCTTCATTCGGATTATCTAGCGAAGGACCAAGTACCACATAATCCATATTGACCTCATCGAGCGGATACGGAATATAATGCTCAGCCTCAATTTCAACTTGGCTGGACAACTCATCATCTTTCAGGTTGGATGGCATGGTAAGGGTTTTGGTGATGACATGAGATGCGGAGACCGCTACAGCAACATCCCGGCTTTTGGATCGGGATTGCTTAAAAGCGGCCCGGATTGATTGAACCACTTGGTCAACATCACTGATGGCATTTTCCGTCATCGCATTCGGTTGTAGTGCATGTACGGCAAAATGTTCGACCCGATAGTGATCGCCACTACGCGATAGCTCCACCAATTTGGTGGCAACGGAGCTGATGTCAATGCCGATCAGAGGTTGATATGCTTTTTTGAATAAAGACAATATATTCTATATTCCCGACAGTTAGAGACCATACATTGTAGAATGGATGAATGAACAGAACCCGTACAACTATAGTCCAGAATGTTAAGAAAAAACAGTCCTGTACGGCTAGGAGGCTGTCCGAGAATAGAAGTCGTAGCGAGGGGAAGCGGATTTGAGGTCGATTTTTTCATGATTTGAGGAGAATGCTGGTTGTATTTAACGAGAATCAGGGAGAAATCGGGCCAAAGTCCGCTTATCCGCAGCAGGCTTTCTATTCTCGGACAGGCTCCTGGTAGGCTGTCCGAGAACAAGGACCATGGTGGCTGAAAGCTGTTTTGAGGAAGGTTTTCCGTTCTCGGACTGCCCTCTGGGTAGATATGGTAGACTGCAGATAGACATTTTCCAGGAACAATACCGTGTGGCTGTTACGATTATTGATGCGCTTGTTTGTTTTGGGCTTGGTCGGAGCTGTGTTCGGTGGATTGACCATAGGGATCGTGGCTTATCAGGTTTGGCCGACCTTGCCGAAGATCGAGTCCTTTCAGGATCTTAAGGTCAAGGTACCGCTGAAGGTTTTCAGTCGTGATCTGCAACTGATCGCCGAGTTCGGTGAAGAGCGCCGGATTCCCATTCGTACCCAGGATACACCGCAGGCTCTGATTGATGCCATTCTGGCTGCAGAGGATAGTAATTTTTATCATCACTTTGGTATAGACCCCAAGGGTTTGTTGCGTGCTTTGTTGGCCAATATCCGTGGTGGCAAACGCGGTCAGGGTGCGAGTACGATCACCATGCAGGTGGCAAGAAACTATTTTTTAAGTCGTGAAAAAACCTATACACGTAAGTTCAAGGAAATCATGCTGTCTTTTCGACTTGAATATTTGTTGAGTAAGGATCAGATCCTTGAGTTGTATTTAAACAAGATATTTCTCGGTCAGCGAGCCTATGGCTTTGCTGCTGCAGCACAAACATACTACGGGCGTACTCTGGACAAACTCACGATACCTGAGTTCGCCATGTTGGCTGGCTTGCCCAAGGCCCCTTCACACAACAACCCACTCTCCAATCCCACGGCGGCCCGCGTGCGCCGAGACTATGTGCTAGGACGCATGCGGGAATTGGCTAAGATTGATCAAACAACCTATGAGCAGGCGATTTCCAGTAAGTTGACCGCAAGCCGGCACGTGCTGAAAACACAGCTTAAAGCCCCGTATGTGGCAGAAATGGTACGACAGGAGATGTTCGATCGCTTTGGCGAGGAAGCCTATAACGCCGGCTATCGTGTAATTACTACCGTACGGGCCGACCTGCAGCGCAAAGCCCGCGAAGCTTTGCGGGCGGGATTGCTGGCTTATGATAAACGGCATGGTTTTCGAGGGGCGGTAATAAAACACTCTGATTTATTACCTAAGGATACTCGTGTCTTACTGGATCGTGACAGTATGGCAGCCAAGGCGATTAACAAGATGTTACTTGCCATTCCCAGTAGTGGCAATATTGAGCCAGCTTTGGTGATCACAGTGCAGGATAAGCTGATCCGGGTCTATATCCGTAGTGGTAAGGTGGTGGAGCTTGCCTGGCCGGCATTGGCTTGGGCCAGGCCTTATATCAGTGCCAGAAGACGCGGTAAAAAACCCCACAAAGCAGCACAGATTGTTGCCGTCGGTGACGTTATTTATATTAAGCCGGGCAGCAAGGCCACCTACGTTCTCAGCCAGATCCCTACCGTTTCCGGCTCGCTGATTTCATTAAATCCGGATAATGGAAACATCATGGCACTGGTCGGAGGTTTTGACTACTACCTCAATAAGTTCAATCACAGCGTTCAGGCCAAACGTCAGCCAGGTTCGAATATCAAGCCTTTTATCTATCTTGCAGCGCTGGAAAAAGGCTTTACACCGGTTAGCCTGGTCTCCGGCGCACCGATTGTACTCAAGGATGCCACACTGGGTAGTGTCTGGCGGCCAGAAAATTACAGTGGTAAATTTTTTGGCCCCGTGCGCTTGCGTGAGGCCTTGAAACGATCCATGAATCTGGTGTCGGTACGGTTGTTGCGCAGCATAGGCATTGATTATGCTATTCGTTTTATGCAACGATTTGGTTTTAAAGCACAAGATCTCCCACATGGTCTGTCATTGGCTTTGGGCACACTGGAGATTACTCCGCTACAATTGATCACTAAATATGCCGCACTGGCCAACGGTGGCTATCGAGTACAGCCTCATGTGATCGAGCGGATCGAGGATGGCACTGGTAGGGTATTGGAACAAATCCGGCCACTGCGGGCGTGTCGTGACTGCATTCTGCCACTGACCACAACTGCAGCTAAAGGAGTTTCCGGGTCTGTTCCTGCTGGTACATTGCCACGCGCTGCGAGGATTGTTCGCCCGGAATATATCTACCAAATCACGGAGATGATGCGCGAGGTGATCCGAACCGGTACCGGGCGGCGGGCGCGGGTGCTGGGCAGGCATGATCTGGCTGGGAAAACGGGCACCACCAACAATTACCGTGATGCATGGTTTTCCGGGTTTAATTCTGGTGTAGTAACGTCCGTGTGGGTCGGGTTTGATCGGCCTGCTGATCTGGGTAATAAGGAAGCCGGATCCAGGGCGGCATTGCCGATCTGGATCAATTACATGAAAACTGCTTTGGCTGGAGTGCCTGAAAAGCCCTTATTGATGCCGGATAATGTAGTGCCGATTGTCGTTGACAAAAAGAGTGGTCGTACTGTTCCGGTGGGTAGCCCACAAAGCTATACGGATTACTTCATTGTCGGTACTCAACCACAAACGGCGAACGGTGTAAAAACAGGCGATAGTTCCACGGGCAATATACCTGCAACTACTAAAAATTTGTTTTAGCCGTATCGGACGTTGGACGTAGCAACCACAGGAGTGAGCCATGGAAAACAGTAAAGAACCCCTTTCGCGAGATCTGCAGGTTAAACGCATGTTCGGTCAGCTTGAGCATACTATTTTGGAAACCAACAGAAGTATGATCCGTAGTACCTTAGGGAAGATCAATAATGCTGATTTTGAAGCCGTTGCGGTCACCGTAGCAAGAATTCGTACCCTCTATCTGCAACAGGCGATCAAGCTGAAAGATTTTGCGGCCACTGAGCCTTTGTCGAATATCGATGAAATGTCAGAACTTTTGGTCAGGCTGCGGCGTATTCGTAACGCTTATGAAGAGGCGATAGCGGGGTATACGGCCATGCAGCATGCTGTGGAACGCAACTATTTGGCCATTGAAACAACACCGAGTGACACGTCTGTCTGAACAGGTATCATCAAAATACCAGCTGTTCAGTCTGTTACGTCACTCCGCAACAGCAAGCAAACCCATATTACAGGAGTCTTTTGCCAGTTGTTCCTGTTCATGTACCTGTTTCGGAGTCAAGCAGTCCGGAATCTGTTCCTGGCCGGCCGCAAAGGCCTGTTGCTGAGCGTCAAATACAACCTGCCAATAGTTTCTGGCAGCGCCAGCTTTGTCAGTTCTGGCGTATTGTAACCAATACTGCAGTTGTGGATCTTCAAGTCCTGCTTGCTCCCAATACTCGAGAAACTTCAACAACAAATCAGCATTGCGCTCCGAGCACCATGGGCGGCTTTTTGCGGATTCGTGGCGGTTGATCGCTCTTGCCAGGGTATAAAGGTGCGCCTTATAGTCAAGGTCAAGGCCGTAATGATCCTGAAGAATTTCATCGGTAATCGATTCCGACCATTTTCGGTGGAAACGACAGATCCCGGTGTTGTCACTAAACAACTCATAAACCATACGCTCCACATTGCGTTTACCAAGCTGCTCTGGGGCCAGGAATTCGTCACCGTAATAGACATAGTATTTGCCCATAATCGGCATGGGACTGAACATCCCCGGAACCCAGTACTGATTCGGAACCATGTGGCCGTGTTCACCATGGCGTAGAAACACCGCCCGGTCGGAAGGTCGTAGGGAACTTTGTTCATCTAAATGTTTGGCCGCAGCACGGATCCCCTGGCGAAAGATTGCGGCCTTGGGGTCGTGTAAAATGGCATTGATCACAGCCATGGCATATTGGGCATTGCGCATACTGTCATCGACCATATGGTGTTGTGCGGGGTCGGCGGTGAACCCAAAACGCAAGTCATCCGTTGGTGGAAAACCGAAATTCCGGGGTTCAATCATTCCGGCATCAACGATTTCCATAATCCAGGCAATGGAACCACCGAGTTGAATAGCATCAAATCCCATGGCATCAGCATGATCGTTAAGGAGCTCCGCGGCGCGTTGATCGAAAATGCCAAGCTGTGGGCCGAGCGCATGATAGGGCTCAAAATCTTTTTTGTACTTGCCATTGAGTTTTTTACAGGCTACTGCACAGGGTTCACCACAGTGCTGAAAGTTTTTTGGCACAATTGTTTCTTCATTGAATTGTTTGAGATAGTGCTCGAGAATGAAGAGTTTGTGTAATTGATAACGCTGCTGATTGCTGGCATAGATGCTGCTGTAATTGTACGTTAGCATTTTGTCGGCCATCTGCAGATTGTTCATACCGAAAGTACCACCGGTCTTAAATTTGGGGTGGTAACGGTACTTTTCGGTTAATGACAAATCCGCTTTCGATGCTGATTGCCCGAAATGCAGTTGAAAATAGGTGTTCATTTTGCGGGTATCGAGAGCTAGCGGGTCTTTGTAGTCACCACCGAAGATACAGGCAGCGATATTATGTGATTGCAACAAACGGCTACCCAGGCCACCGCGACCACACCAGTCGACAACGCCCGTGAATTTGCCTTTGTGCAATGTACTTGAGGCAATACCACCCTCCCGGGTCACAGCCGCGGCTGGCCCTACACCAATAATACGCATTTTTTTCAGGTCGTAGTTTTGGGCATAACGATCGAAAACTGCCTGTTGCAAAGCATAAAAACCGAGCAAATCAGGGCCGCCTTCCGGGTCTGGGTAACCACGCCACTTCTGGGCGCAATCGATGGGTTCGAGCAGCAGTTTGAGCTTGTCATCACGATAATTAAGAATCAGCACGCTGGGCTGTTGACAGCGGCCTTGAAGTTCGAAATAGTTGATTCCAAGGCCATGGAAGCTGTGGGCAGCACCACCCATGCTGGAAATATAGAAGCCATCCCACTGCGGACTATAAGCACAAAACACCAGTCGTCGACTGCCGGGAATGGGGCTGCCCGCCAACAGGCCCTGGCCGAATGTAAAACAGTCAGGATTCTGGTTGTAACGAGCCCAGCCATAATCTACTGGCCCGAGAATGTTTGTCTCTATTGCGATAGGTTCGATACACCAGTCGCCAGTATTGAGATCAAGTTTTAGTTCATGTTGTTGCATGGCGCTAATAAGTCAAAAATAACCATAAATTTAATGGGTTGTGGTAATGGTCAAGTCGTGGGACGGCCAAAGGTACGATCTTTGTGGAACCCAGTCAAGACAAAACCGAGTGAATCTGTCGGAAAAAATGAAACTCTCTAGAAGGCTATCCAAGAACAGGAGCCGGCCGGTTTGTTGCTCCTGCAAAACCGGCGCTTGTACCATTCACGGTACTTGTGCCATTCACGGTACTTGTGCCATTCACGGTACTTGCGCCATCCATGGCGGTCGTAGCGAGGGA
>ENA-ORDP01000243-ORDP01000243.1-marine-sediment-metagenome-genome-assembly--contig:-NODE-243-length-36993-cov-11.761898_pt1 | contig 36993 bp, 34 predicted proteins | sample MGYA00248627_ERZ508539 | MGnify/ENA primary metagenome ERZ508539 (study PRJEB26208, sample SAMN05571518) | marine sediment metagenome | biome: deep sea; feature: Hydrothermal vent; material... | reverse complement strand
CAGGTTGGCTATACCGCAAAAGCAGCCAGTTTCATGCTATACGTCAAAAGACGTCTAATTAAGCTAGAGCCATATGTTGGATCAACAAAACTGCCAAAACTGTAATGCCACACTGTTTGAGGATTCCTCTCTTTCTCGTTTGCCTTGTCCGGCTTGTGGTTGCGTGGCTCGCAACCAATTTGCAGAAGTCGAGGAATCAATGGAGATCAACGATGGCTATCGTATTAAGCATAAGCGCCCCGGGCATAAACGCCCTCTCGCCGAAGAACGCAATGAGCTCAGCTACTTTGTGAAAGATGGTGAGTGGCACAGACGCCACGTACTAGTTGATAGAATCAATAATATCTACGCGGAAAAAATAATTCGTCATAGCACAGGAGAGGTGCTAATTGACAAGCGTGAACTCCTACCAGACCATATTGATCACGGCGACGACAAGGGGGAGCGCAAATGAGCTCTAATAAATCAATCCAGCCGACCGCTGAAAGCGGCGGCTAATTTCAGACGTTATACGCAAAAAATAGGAAACATTATAGTGAAAGAAGAGTTTGAATCTCAACTTAAAGAATTTGTTGAAGGGCTACAGGAACATATCAGTACCGAAGACGGTCAATGGACAGTCAAGGGTTTCATAGATGTATTCCAAAATATCTACACAATTTCTTCTGATACAAAAATTGTTTCAAAGATACTGGAAATCCATTTGTTCCCAAAAATCATGGAATTTGCACAAACTTATGGATATAAAATAGTTTTAGCCGAACACCAAAATTATTACCCTGATATTTCGTTTGTAAAATCGGATAATGAAAATATAAAGTTTGCTGTAGATTTTAAAACCACATATAGAGATCCAGGCAAACCTTTTTTGTGTAATGGCTTTACTCTAGGCTCGCATGGCAAGTATTTTGAAGACCGAACGAGCACAAAAAACATACAGTTCCCTTATGGTAAATACACAGGGCACTTTTGCCTTGGCATTATTTATGATCGAGCAGATGGCTCATCTATCGATGAAACTAAAAGTCATAATATCAACGACTTACACTCCATATCATCAGTTGTTAGCAATTTTCAATTTTTTGTTACGGAAAAATGGAGCATTGCTAGTGATAAAAGTGGTAGTGGAAATACAGCTAACATTGGAAGCATAAACAACATCAATGATATTATTAATGGCAATGGTCTATTTTCAAATCTTGGAGAATCATGGTTTGATGATTATTGGATGAATTACAACAAAATCATCATTCCTGACGGAAAAGGCGGTACTAAGAAAATCACTTCTTTACCCGACTTTGTTGAATACAGAAAGGGGGATGTTTCATTAATTGTCCAAAAACACAATAAGGCACCAAAAAAGGCTGATAAATAAATGAAGGTAAATGTACCACCCATAAAATCTCAAGGTATAAAAACAAAATTGGTTCCTTGGATAAAAACTATTGTGCCTCAAGAATTTGAGGGAAAATGGATAGAGCCTTTTATGGGTACTGGAGTTGTAGCATTTAATCTTGCACCGAAACATGCATTATTATGTGATACAAATCCACACTTAGTAAATTTTTATCAAGCAATTGCAGACAAAGAGATTACTCCAGAAATCGTAAAACAATACTTAAACGAAGAAGGTGCCCAATTATTAGAAAAGGGTGAATCTCATTATTATGAATTGAGAGCAAGGTTCAATGAAGAGCACCGTCCTTTGGATTTTTTATTTTTAAATAGAGCTGGTTTTAATGGGATGATTCGGTTTAATAAAAGAGGAGATTTCAATATCCCTTTTTGCAGAAAACCAGAACGATTTGCACAATCATATGTAACTAAAATTGTAAATCAAGTTGCACATGTTAGTAGGTTATTTGAAACAAAAGAGTTTGAATTCAAATGCCAGTCATTTGATAAAACTATATCTAGTGCTAGTCTAGACGATATTATTTATTGTGATCCACCTTACATAGGTAGACATGTGGAATATTTTAATGGTTGGGATGATGAGCGAGAACGTAGTCTCTTTAATGCCCTGTCTATCTCTCAGAGTAAATTTATCCTGTCAACTTGGCACCATAATGATTTCCGAGAAAATGAGTATATAGATTCATTATGGGGTGAGTTTAATATTCTAACAAGAGAGCATTTTTATCATGTAGGTGGAAGTGAAAAAAACAGAAACCCTATGATTGAAGCCATAATCACAAATTACGATACAGTAATTTTTGAAAACCAAGAACAAGAAAGGCAGGAGCAATTAATGCTTCTAGAGGAGCAGGCATCATACAGCGTATAACACATATGAGCCTCCAGCCTGTCAATAGGCATTAGCAATTTATTCAGTCATGGTCTTCATCAGAACTCCAAATTTACGCACTAAATTTCACGAACAAAAAAGGGTCAGGTCTTGTCTTTTGCCTGTTACCTATTGCGTGCTAATCTTGATAGATGGCGAGGCCTTTAAGAATTGAATTCAGAGGTGCGTTATATCATGTTACCTCCCGTGGCGATGGGCGCGATGCCATCTACTTGGCGGATAAAGATCGCGTGCAGTATCTCGATGTTTTGGCGCAAGTTTGCGATCGCTTCGCGGCTTATGCCAGTGGCGGATACAGCATGAAGGACATTGGTGAGCACTTTGAATTACACTACTCCAGAATCAGTCGTATCACCAATAATGGGGGGGAAAGGCAAAAGACGAGACCTATATATTCTTGAGAATTCCGCCCTCCAATCGGCTTGAGAAGCTTAAAGGTGACCGCTCCGGACAGCACAGTATCCGGATAAATAACCAATGGCGAATCTGCTTTGTGTGGAAGAGTGGAGACGCCTACGATGTTGAGGTAGTGGGCTATCACTAGAGGTGTAATATGAGCAAGCGAGATTTTGACCCAATCCACCCAGGAGAGATTCTCTTGGAAGAGTTTCTTCACCTGATGGCTATTTCCCAGTATCGCTTGGCCAAGGATATCAGCGTCCTCCAGCGCCGGATTAGTGAAATAACCCAGGGCAAGCGTTCAATTACTGCTGATACCGCTTTGAGGCTGGGGCGCTATTTTGGGATAGAGGCACAGTTTTGGCTAAATCTTCAGTCTCAATATGACCTTTTTCAGACGGAATATAAACTAGATAATCGATTGGATAAAGAAGTCAGGCCACATGCAGCCTAGCTGCGTAGTGTCGAGACGTGCGACGAATTACATCGCTTTCACCAAAAAGTAATCGGAAGAATTTTCCAATCCAGTCTTTTGCGCTGGGCTTAGTTTCTTCCAGGGTAAATATAGACATCCGGCCAGTTGTCGTTACCGGTATGGAAGCTGAGACGTGTGGCATCGGCGGCAGGTGTGCCCAATTGCCATAGGAAAATCTCATAGTCGGCGCTGTCGTGCTCGTGCCCACTGCTGCTGGCGCCGATGACAAGATAGCGCTCGTTATTGGACAGCTTGGGAAAGTATTCGTGGCTAAATTTTCCCGGCAGATCCATCCATAATCGGGATTTACCCTTTTTCGGGTCATAGCGATACAAGGCGTTCTTCATGTGCCCGCCGTATCCGATGTAGTACAGATAGTCACCGCGTTTGCTCCAGGCCAGTTGGCAGCCATCGGTGATGGGGGTGAATTTACCGTTCAGGTCCATTATTCCCATTGTGCGTTGGGCGCCACGCAGGGTAACCGCCACGCGACCCGTTTCCGCGCTGTAGCTTGGGGTCTGCAATACAGTGCCGTCGCGTACATCGCCGGTTCCACTGGTGTAAAGGATACGCTCTTGGCCGGTTTTTACATTGATTTCGACAAACTGGGTGCTGTTACGCTGAAAGTAGACGTGGGCCCCATCGGTCGACCATGTGGGGGTATTACCGTTTTTGGCCAGCAGGCGTTCCTTGCCGTTGTCCAGGTCGAGCAGAATGACATCCCAGGGTACCGGGTTGCGTTGCGAGACCCAGGGGGTTTGAGAGCGGGAGAAGACGATGGCCTTGCCATTGGGCGCGATGCGAGGAAAGTACTCGGTATGGGGGTGCTGAGTGAGCCTGGTAATGCGTCTTTCAGGCAAATCCATCTTTAGGATGTCATGGTTACCATGGCGGTTCGAACTCCACACCACAAAGCCTCTGGGTAACCCGGATGCTATTACAACGTCACTGAGTGTTGCCGATTCACCAGGAGGGGGTGGGGTGCGGCGACCTTGTTTGAGCTGCCATCGCATGACGCCCGCCACCAAAACGGCGAGCACGGCGATGGACAGCAGTGCTAATAGAATATATTTCTTCTTGCTCATGGATAGTGGCCTACGTTGCTGATAAACGGTTGTGGGGTGAGTGCTAGAATGCGCACTGCGTTTGGCCTAGGTCATCCGCTCGGCGCGTAGAATGATCGGCGATCCAAACAGGCGTGTTATGCCCAGGCCTGAACACAGGGCCTCAATCCATTGCAAAGGTCGCGCACCTTTTGAGGCGCGATGTAATACCATGGGCAGCAGAAATTGGGGGATCACCTGGACCCGTTTAAAACCATGGCGGGCAAATTCTTGATCAAGTTGTTTGGTAGTAAAACTAAGATAGGTGCGGGTATTTTTTTCAATGCCTTTTTTCATGCCAAACAATAGCGGGGTGAGGGCGTTAAGGCTGCGCAGGCTGGGGTAGTCCAGGATCACGGCACGGTTGGCTACCCGGCACAATTCGGCTATAAGCTCAGGCCAGGCCTCAATATGGGGCAATAACCTTACCGAAACCACGGCATCGAAAGCTCTATCCGCAAAGGGTAATGCCGTCACATTACCGGTGATGAACGTGGCCGTGGTGGCGGGCCAGCGTTTTCGGTACTGGGCCTCACAACTGCTGTCACTGCCGAATTGGGTGAGAGGGGTATCCAACGTCTCCAGTACCGATGCCAGTTGTGCGTGTCCGCCGCCTACCTCCAAGATTGTTTTAAAGTGATCATTGGCCAGGGCCCGCAGCAAGGTTTGGGCTTGGCGTTGCAAGAAATAGCCCCCGGCCGCCCCGGTAAAACGGCTGGCATAATCGTCAGAGGCGGTTTCAATATCGGGAGTTTCGCGCACGGTCCGATTTTTATCCGATATTAGCGATGTGCGCAAATTATCTTTTGGGGTAGTCATTTTTTGTGTACGGATACGTATCTGATCACGCAAAAAAGGCAGCAGGGCGCGGCCATGACCCACAAGAGATCGAGAGCCTTGGGTATTGTGGAGGTGGGCGAGCAGACTCTCGGGCCGGTCTAAGGAGACACCATCCGTGTCCAGGGTGATGCCGAAGCTACCTACGCGGGTGGCCTCACAGGCCAAGGGTAGGGGATCGGTGCCCGCAATCACACCGCGTCCGTGTTGTTGGGCGAGATCAAACAGCCTGGGCCGTGGCCACAGTCGTGGCCGTAGTCCTGAATCCGACAGCAGAAAGTCCAGCTCGGGTGTTTGGATCAACTGGGTTAGGAGTTTAGCCCGAGCGCCCAGCCACTTACCCGCGCCCCAAGGGATGGCGGCCAGGGCGCCACTGGCATTGATTTCTTCCACAGTCTTTGCGGTGGCGAGACCATCCTTGAACTGTCGTTGGCAGCCCAAGGCATGGACCTCAAGACCGTCTGCGGTGGCAACCTGCCAGCCGGGAATCAGGATAAGGTGATGACCGTTCTTGTGCAGCTCCAGTCCGATTTCTGGGGACGTGGAGGACGTTTGCCAGTGGCCCACTTGCCCCCTTAAGGCGGACTCCACTATCTGCTCATAGCTTCGGTCTTTGGCCGTCAGGGTCAGGAGCAGGGCCCCGTGGACGCCAGCGGATGGACTGGGGTTTCCTTTCCAGCCTTGGAAGTTTGTAACGGCGGCGTCTAACAGTGCGGTCAAATCGAAATTGGGATAAATATGGACGTGGCAATCCAGGCAGAGCAAAGGGTAAGTCCTATTTTAGATTTTAGATGATCAAGCACTCTACCATAGCACGTTGGCCAATGAGCAGGGCTGGACTGGTCTGTGAGCCAGCAATTCTAAGTTATGGTGTCATCCTCGGGCTTGACCCGGGGATCCAGAGAACTAAACGCATGCAACCTGCTGTTTTCTGGATTCCCGCCTTCGCGGGAATGACGGTTCTTGGTGAAGGAAATGTCATAATGAGAATTGCTGTCTGTGGGCTCGCTGGGACGCCCGTATAGTCCTGTCATGATATAATTGGCCGTTGTGTTATATCATGCCGCCGTGCGCCAAGCTCAGCTTGCCGGGTCGATGTGGGCCACTCCCCCTCTTCGGCTGGCGGGTAGGTCACAAAATATTTTGGGTGGGTTCGTGCGTAATATTTTTAATTAAATCAATAAGTTAGGTATTTAAGAGGCCATAGATGAAGATATTAGTTACCGGTGGAACCGGTTTTTCCGGCAAGGCACTGGTCAAGCGTTTGCTCGATTTGGGTCAGGATGTGGTGGCCCTGGATTACAAAGAGGGGATCAAAACCGATGAGCTGCGCAAGGCAGGTGCCGAGGTGGTCATTGGCAGTGTGGCCGATAAAGATGTGGTGACCCGCAGCACCCAGGGTGTAGATAAGGTGTTTCATTTGGCTGCGGCGTTCAGGGAACTGAATGTGGAAGACAGTTACTACGACGAGATTAATGTTCAGGGCAGTCGTAATGTCCTTGAGGCGGCCTACAAGCAAAAGGTGAAGAAATTCATCTACGTCAGTACCTGCGGTGTCCACGGCAATGTGGAAAAGATACCGGCTCCCGAAACCGCCGCCATAAAGCCTGCGGATTACTATCAACGCACCAAGTATGAAGCCGAGCCCCTTGTCGCCGAATACCATGCCAAGGGTATGAATACGGTGATCCTTCGTCCGGCGGCGATCTACGGTCCGGGTGACCCGGAACGGTTCGGCATGATCTTCCGGCGCGTGGCTAAGGGCAAGTTCCCCATGTTCGGTAGTGGCAAGACGCTTTACCATCCATTATATGTCGATAACTTTGTGGATGTGATGGTGGCCTGTATGGATGAGCAAGCCGGTAACGGTGAGGCCTATCTCATCGCCGACGAAGAGTACCTGGCCATTGAGGACCTGGTCACGAAGGTGGGTGAGGCCATGGATGTCCAAGTTAAGATCCCCCATTTTCCGGTGACGCCTTTGGTGGTAGCAGGGCATGTCTGCGAAAAACTGTGCAAACCTTTTCATATCACCCCGCCTATCTTTCCCCGCCGGGTGGACTGGTATCGGCAAAATCGCGCCTTCGATATCAGCAAGGCCAAACGTGAATTGGGATATGCCCCCAAGGTGGGTATTGATGAGGGCCTTCGCAGGACCGCTCAGTGGTACAAACAAGAAGGTTATTTGTAATAATTCTGGAATACCAGTCAGCTTAATAATCAACGACGAATAGTTCTATGTGCGGGATAGCCGGAATCATTTCTGCAAACCATAGGCGCCTCATCAAACCCATGACCGAGGCTCTGGTTCATCGTGGACCCGACGGTGAGGGCTATTTCGAGGACAGTGCTATCGCCCTGGGCCACCGTCGCCTGAGTATTATCGACCTTGCCACCGGACAACAACCCATTGCCAATGAAACCCACTCCCTGCAATTGGTTTGCAATGGTGAGATCTATAACAGCCCGGAATTACGGGTTGAGTTAGAAAGCAAAGGTCATGTGTTCAAAACTTCCACCGATGTGGAGGTCATCCTTCACCTCTACGAGGAATACGGCAGGGAGTGCCCCAAATATCTGCGCGGTATGTTTGCCTTTGCCCTGTGGGATGCGGACAAACAATCTTTGTTTATGGCCCGAGACCATCTGGGCCAAAAACCCTTGTTCTATTATCACAAGGACAACGAGCTGTTGTTTGCCTCTGAGGTCAAGAGCATCCTGGCATCGGGGCGCATCGAGCCCAAACCCCAACTCAATGCCCTGTGGCATTACATCTCGTTAAGATTTATCCCCGATGACTGTTCGTTGTTTGAATCCATAATGAAGCTTCCTGCGGCCACCTGGCTGCATTGGGAAAGGGGGAGGCTCACCAGCGCCCGTTACTGGGACCCGAGCTTTAAGGATAAGCTCAAGCTGGATGAGGCCCAGGTTGAAGAGGGACTCGACGAGTTGTTACGCGACACCGTAAAAATGCACTTGTTGAGCGATGTGCGCGTCGGCGCCTTGCTCAGTGGTGGTATCGACTCCAGCACCATTGCCGCTATGATGGCCGGTTTCACCGACGATCCGGTGCCCAGTTTTTCCATTGGCGTGGCGGAGCAAAAATTTAACGAGCTGCCCTATGCCCGCATGGTGGTGGATCGCTATGGCCTTGAGGCCCATGAAAAAGTGGTGAAGGCGGACCTGATCCACCTCATTCCCAAGATGATTTACCATATGGACGAGCCCTCCGATCCTTTTGGGGTGGGTGTCTATCTGGTGTCTGGAGTGGCCAGCCAAACCGTTAAGGTGGTGCTGGGGGGTGATGGCGGTGATGAGAACTTTGCTGGTTACGATCGTTTCGCCGGTCAAAAACTGGCGGATTACTATAGTTACCTGCCGCACTGGTTTCGCAAACAAATCATGCAACGCCTGGTGGATCGCATCCCCGACAGCTTTGGCTACAAGAGTCTGGCCCAAAAGGCTAAATGGATGAACGAAATGTCGTTCTACACCCGTGGGCAACGCTACGCACGCAGTATGTCTTTTTTGCGCTTTACCCAGGATGCCAAGGGTGATCTGTTTACAACCCATGCACGTAAGCAGATTGATGACGAAGATTCAGTAGCCAAGATTCTGGTACACTTTGATGCCGAAAATGTGGATGATCTGGTGGACCGTATGTTGTATACCGATCTTATGACCCGTATCCCGGATCATTTGCTGGCCATTGTAGACCGTATGGCCATGGCCCATTCTTTAGAGAGCCGCTCGCCGTTGCTGGACTACAAACTTGTGGAGTATGCTGCGTCTATCCCGGGCAACATGAAGCTCAAGGGTACCCGCCTCAAGCACATCTTGCGCCGTGTGGCCAGCCGCTACCTGCCCCATGAGTTGGTCTACCGCCAGAAGCAGGGATTCGGTTTTCCCATGGCATTATGGATGCGAAATGACCTGAGTCAGTTTCTGACCAATCTTTTTAAGGAATCACGGTTTGTGCAATTGGGTATCTTCAATCCTGATGCTGTTCAACGTATTTTGAGTGAACACCTGTCCGGCAAGGTCGATCACAACTTCAGATTGTGGATATTGATGAATCTGGAACTGTGGTACCAGATCAATTTTGAGGGTGCCTCGATGGACACCATGCAAGAACAGACCCATCGCTTGATGGCCAGCGCGAATGCTTAGCTAGATGGAAAACGACGCGGACAAACAAGCCTTTGACAAGACCCACGCCACGGTCACTGGCGGCGGCAGTGCCTATCGCCGCTATCAAGACGTGGTCGTGGGCACATCCTCTTTGAGCAAGACTCTCTACTACGAATGGTGCATGTGGGTGGGGGCTTTGCCGGGGGCGTTGGGTCTGCTGATGCGTAAACAGTTCTGGCCGCAGATGTTTGGTTCTTGTGGCAAGGGGGTTACCTTCGGCGCCCATGTGGTGGTGCGTCATCCCCACCGTATCCATATCGGAAGCAATGTCGTCATCAGCGAAGCTTGCGTGCTCGACGCCCGCAACAAAGGGACTGATCGTGCCTTGGTGTTGGGTGAAGAGTTGATGATCGCCAATGGGGTGATCCTGTCAGCCAAGGGTGGCACCATTGTAATCGGTGCCCGCAGTGGTTTGGGCGCCCAGACCATTATACAGTCTACTCATGCCTGCCCGGTGAGCATTGGTAACGACGTCATCATCGGGCCGCGTTGTTATTTGGTAGGAGGGGGTAATTACCACATTGATCGCCTGGATATGCCCATGTGGCAGCAAGGGATTCAGGCCGATAGCGGCGTACAGATTGATAATGATGTGTGGCTGGGGGCCAATGTGACGGTGGTGGGGGGTAATAGCATCGGTCACGGGAGTGTCATTGCCGCCGCGTCGGTGGTGACCAAAAATGTAGAACCCTTGTCGGTTTGTGTGGGCACGCCCGCCCGGGTGGTGAAAAAACGTGGCGAGTCGGCATAGCATTAATAAGCCGTGAATAAAAAATTTATCTTTATCACGATAAAGATCATTGTCTCCGGCGCGTTGATCTATTGGATACTCACTAGGGTATCACTCGAAGAAGTATTCGCCGCCATGGCCAATGCCCGTACCGGCGTCCTGGTGGTCGCGTTCCTTATGTACTTTGTTGGTTATAGTATTACTGCCATACGTTGGCGATTATTGTTGCATGCCCAGGGGGTTGAAGTCCCGTTATTTCGCCTGGTCCAGTCCTTCATGGTGGCACTCTTTTTTAACAACTTTTTGCCCTCTACCATCGGTGGCGATGCTGTGCGGGTCTATGACAGTTGGCGGTTTAGCGGTAGCAAGACCCGGGCAGTAGCGGTCGTGTTTACTGATCGTGTTTTTGGTATGCTGGCCTTGATGCTGATTGCAACCCTGGCGGCCATGGTGTCCGAAGACGTGGTAAAACTTGCGCCCAATCTGCAACTGTGGCTGGGCCTCATACTTGCAGGTTTAGTGGCAGTGGTAGGGGCAATCTTTTTTACCGACAAGTTATCTCACCTTTTACTGAAGGGCTTGGATAACGCGCCTGTGGGACTATTGCGCAAGTTAGGCGATAAATTAACAGATGTGATCCAGGCGTTTCATGGCCGCCACGATGTAGCGTCCAAGGCCTTGGGTTTATCCATTCTGCTCCAGGTCAACGTTATTATTCATTTTTTTCTTATCGGATACGCCCTACAGTTATCGGTACCTGTGCTGGCTTTTTTTGTCATCATTCCCATCGCAATTGTGATCATGATGCTACCGGTCACCATCAATGGTATCGGTCTGCGTGAGAGTGTATTTGTATTCTTGCTCGGTGCCTATGGGGTCAGCCAGGCCGATGCCGTGGCCTTTGCCTGGATCAGCTTTGGTTTTGTTATCCTACAGGGTGTAGTAGGTGGGGTAGTTTATGCGTTGAGAAATGAAAGCAGCTCTCAAAAGGATAGTAAAATGAAAAGCACAAGCTACAAATGATGATGTGAAATCGATGGACCCTTTGATTCTATGCTTTGTCTAGTTTTGTGTGGGCTAATGTGCCAAGTAGTATAAAAAAAATAAAGTTAACCCTCATTGTATTGCTAATCGCATTTTTAGTGGGCGGAGCATATGGGCTGTATGTTTCTCGCAAACCGGCTGTGGTATGGACAATGGTGAACGTTAATACCACTGGATTGCAAGGTGACGCTAATCTTATTCAAGTCAAAGGCGGAAAAACGATCTTGATTGATGCAGGTTATCGCGGGCCGGCAAGCAGTCAGTTGATACCCTATTTACTCAAAAACAATATTAAATTTATTGATGTGGTATTTATAACCCACCCCCATCGTGACCATTACGAGGGAGTGGGTGTGATGATAAAGGCAGGGGTTAAAATCGGTGCAATCTATTCTAATATTCCCGATAAAGAGATTTGCGACAAGGAAATCCCCTGGGGTTGTAACTATAAAGATATTGTTCAGCACCACGAACTGTTTCAACAGCAGGGGATACCTACCTATCGAGGTGCGCAGGGCCAGAAATTTGACTTGGGAAACGGTGTAAAGCTAAATATTTTGTATGCCTTTAACGGTGTGTCTACCCCGGTTGGGGAAACGGATGTCAATGATCTGTCTTTCATCATGATGTTGAAATACAAAAACCATAAGATAATTTTTCCGGGTGATGTTAACCAAGACATAGGTGGATATTTAGCAGAGCACGCTAATGATATTTCAGCCGAATTACTGAAAGTCCCACATCATGGCACAGAGAGTGTGGCGCCGAATAGTTTTTTTGATCGGGTCAAACCGCAGTTTGCATTTGTACCTGCGCCAACCGGATTATGGTGTAGCAAACGGAGTGAGAGGATTCGTGACTGGTTTCACAAGAATGCTATTCCTGTCTACGTTAATGGCTATGCCGGGCATGTGAGGGTTGAGTTGAATGATACGAGTGTCCGTGTTATTGCTGATCCTTTCCCGTATGGTTATTGTAAGAAGGTTAATAGGGGGCTTAAATAAGCGTCATTTTGCCCTGACCTATTGGTCTATTGTTGTGGGGGGTGACATCAATCAAATTCATCGATTTACATCGAATGCGCCTGGAATCGTTTTGATCGTACGGCGTTTGTTTTTCCGGTCAGTTTGTATCGTTTAATTGTCGTGTTCACTTTTCTGAGTCGCTCTGAGGCGGGTGGATGGGTTTTGTTGAACCCGGCATTATTCGTTTTGCTGCTAACTGCGTTGAGGGTGGACAGAAATTCTGACAGGCCTGCCGCGTTGTAACCCGCTCGATAAATGATTCGTAGAGCCTCGCCATCTGCATTGTATTCCTGTCTCCGGGAGTAACCGCTCACAACTATCTTGTTGACGATATCATTTATGCTGCCTTCGAAGACCTTGGTCAATTGTGAAACTTCCGAACGCGAATATTCCTTAACCGCCTCAGTACCAATGATTGTAAAGGCCTGGGTGAGGCGAGATGATTTTATTGCTCGCAGGCCATGTTTGAGGGTCACATGGGCGATCTCGTGGGCAAGCACTGCGGCCAACTGTTCCTCATTATCGATTTTTTTATAAAGGCCGGTGGTGATAAATATGAACCCACCCGGTGCTGCGAAGGCATTGACCTCGTTAGAGCGTATAAGTTGAAAATGGTAACCGCCATAGGTTTCCGGGCGTGTGGAGAACCGAGCCAACATCTGCCCCAGTGTATTGATATAGCGGTGATGCCTAGCGTTATAGGCCGGTTTATAGTCACTGAGAATCTTGGCTGCCACTGCACGGCCGATGTAGTATTCTTCTTCATTGGTGAGTGAGGTAAAGCCCTTTCGTAAAGCCTTACCACTTTTTATGATGGCATCTTTTTTCTCCCAGACTTTACCCGCGAGTCCGCCAAGATCAATCGCCGAAGCTGAACTGCCGACAGTGCACAGGGCACCCACCAGGAAATATGCAATGACAAGCCTGAAGTTAATCCTCATTTTCATCCCCTTCAGCCTCGTTGCTATTGTTACCGGGGAAGAATTTCGAAAAACCACCTTGTCTTGACTTGAGTTGGCGTTCTTTCAGTCTGCCAGACGACCTGAAATTCGCCATATTTGATTGGGTGATAGTGGTTTTTTGCATCTTGTTAACGGCTGCAAAGTTCAGTCTTGGGTTTTTTCTTTTAAATTCACCTTCTACCGTGGCATTAAATCCCTTGCCAGCGAGGGTAACTTCATTTTGTGACAGTTTGCTGGGGGAAGTATTTCCAGATTGAGAGTGCTTAGCTCGAATCACTTTTGCAGTGATGGCTGATTTATGGATCCAACCCGTTTTGCCCTTGTGAGATACTCTTAGCCAATCACCCGCCTTTTTGATGACACGCAGCTGGTTTTGGTATTTTACCGTAGCGACGGTGGGCGAAAAGAACGCGTTGCTGACACGAATAGACGTCTTCTTGACCGCTACGGTTACGGTCTCCGATGCCGGAGCAGGTTTTGGATGGAGCATAGAGAGTCCACAAAATAGTGTCACAAAAGTCAGACGAACTAAACGACTCATTGATACTCCCCCCCCCCATTGTTATTGTGATCAGTGTAGCCTGTGTTTAATCGATTTTGCAAGCTACTGACTATGACGATGTTTGTCACAGGTATGGTAGCGGTCTATTTTGTGGAGTGGGTATAGGACCCATCCCAGGCGTCGGATGGTGGTGTTTTCCTAAATTGTTGAGCACGCTTAAACAAGATATTGGATGGGCCATCGTTTAATTGTTTTAGGATGAACTCTGTTATTTTAATCACATCGTCCCATTGTCTGTTGGTGTAGGCTTCAAATGCCAAGTCATAGTGTTTTTTCAGAAACGCCATGTCATCTGACTGTTCACCTGCCAGGCACATGGCTTCATAGGCTCGAATCGGGATTTCTTTACCTTTGACCTTCAGGTAGTCGATCAAACGCCCGAATGCTACTTTACCCGAGGCCTTCCAAGCGGCTTCTGATACCAGTATGGATGTGCCATAGGTTTTGTTTAGAGCCTCCAATCTGGAGGTTTGGTTTACCGCATCACCTATAGCGGTGTAGTCGAATCGGCTTCGGGAACCCATGTTGCCGACGATGCACATGCCGGTGTTGATGCCTACACGCATAGCTACATTGACCCCATATTGTTTCAACATGGCCTGTCGGAACGACGCCATTTTTTGTTGGCATTCCAGGGCTGCGAGTACGCAGGATCGGGCATGTTCGGTCTGTATGATCGGGGCACTCCAGAATGCCATAACCGCATCACCGATATATTTGTCTACGGTCCCATCGCGTTGCATGACGACGTCTGATACCAAGGTTGTGTACTGATTGAGTACGTTGACCAGGGCATTGGCGGACAAGGTTTCAGACAGGCTGGTGAATCCCACCAAGTCAGTGAACAAGATGCTTAGCTCTTTCTTTTCGCCACCGAGGGTCAGACGTTCCGGTTCGGCGATGATCTGAGCCACCACCTTAGGTGATACATAGTGGGAGAATGCTTCAGAAATAAAGCGACGTTGGCGTCCTTCCGTGTTGTAACGAAAGATGGATGCCCCGATAAACGCCACCAGGGCCGATGTTTCTATGCACAACAGGTTCAATAACAGACCATCGCTAAAGGCAAGGCCGACTATAGCGAATAGAGCAACGGCCACGGCCAAAAAAACCGCTATGGGTGCAATGACGTTTATTAGGCGTATTACAGCAGCGGCTACCAAGAATGCCCCTAAATAGGCAATGATTACAGACCACCAATAGGGCGCCGGTTCGAGGTAGTTATTGTTTAGCAATGTATCCAATGCTGCGGCCTGGATTTCTATGCCGGGTGAATTGGCGTGCAGCGGGGTGGGTTTTAGATCAAAGAGTCCGGGCGCGCTATAGCCGATGATGACATAGGCATCTTTGAACAGGTCTTTGGAGAGTGTTGCGGAGATATTTGGGGGGGCGTCTTCTTGGGTTTGTAATGCGGAGTCCATGGCCTTTTTGATAGATATGCGCAGGTAGGTGCCCCTTGGCCCGTGATAATTAATCCAAATATTTCCATCTCCATCAATGGGTATGAGGTGTTCCCCTACACGTAAACCGTGGGGCGTAAATACTGCTTCAGGCCTGGACATGAACAGTGGGGCGGAAAAAAGAGCGGGGATTAAGTAGCCGTCCACTTCTGTAAACGGTTTTACTTTTCGATAGACCCCATCGGGATCGGGACCTAGACTTACTGAACCTAATGCGGCTGCGGCCTGTAACATGACCGGCTGAGGGAGCGAATCCAGATGTCGGCGTATGGGCAAAGGGGCGGTCCCTTTATAGGCCAAGCCAAATTTCTGGCTTATCTTTAGTCTGTCTCCTTTAGAGTGTTGGCTGCGAGTTGTCGCGGCCAGGGTGACGTTGCCAGCTTGGCTTATGGCCTTGGCAAATCGGGCATCCACCGCTTCACCGTAGGGCGACATATTGTTGAATAAGATGTCAAAAATAATCGCTTTGACGCCGCTATCGTTAAGGTACGCAATGAGCGGGTTATATAAACTACGGGGCCAGGGAAAGGAAATGTTGTCACGTTCGTAGTGATCCAGGCTAAGCTGATCTACTTCAAGTATAACAATACGTTTGTCAGCCTTATCGGGATCTGCATATGCGCGGAACAGTAGATCCACAGTTTTGCGTTCAAAGACGCGGCTCACCGGCGCAAGCTGGATAAATGCCGTGACCGCGATGGCGAGTAGTGGGATGAGGGGTAGAGCAGGGCGTACTTTCATTGCCTATTTTCTATTCATTACTAATGTGAGTTCATTGGTTACCTGGCACTCTCCGCGGGACGCGGTAAATACGTCCCTGTACGCTTGATGGCAGCGTTCATGCTGCCAACACCCGCTGATAGAGAGTGTCAGGTAAATTTCGTACCCATTAATATGCGCCGTCATGAGGGGCTTAGTGATCGATAAAAATGAGGCTTAGCTCGGGCCAGTAGGTGATGATTAATACGCTCACCAGCAACAGCAACATAAACGGTATGGTGGAGCGATAAATCTCGGTGATGGGTTTTCCAAACCGATAGCTGGCAATAAACAGGCTCATGCCTACGGGGGGCGTCAAGTAACCTAATTGCATATTGGCGAGAAAAATAATGCCCAGGTGTATGGGGTGTATCCCATAGCCCATCGCCACCGGTACAACGAGGGGCACCATGATGACGATGGCGGAAAAAATATCCAGTATCATGCCCAATAGCAGCAAAAACAGGTTCAGTACAATCAAAAAGGTGAATTTGTTGTCGATATGTTGTTTGATCCATTCAAACAGATTGATGGGTACCTCGGCATCTATCAGGTAGTTTGTCAGCGCAAGCGCTACGCCCAGTATAAGCAAGATACCCCCCACCATGGTCATGGAGTCCTGTATAACCTTGACCAGTTTTTTGAGATTAATTTCCTTGTAAATGAAAACTTCGACTACCAGGACATAGAGTGCTGTAACTGCGGCGGCCTCGGATACTGCGAAGATGCCACTATAGATGCCCCCCAGGACAAAGAACGGCAAGGGGATTTCCCATATTGCTTCGCGCAGGGCGCGCCGTAATTCGGTGAAGTTAAATGGAACGAGTGCGACGGGTTCGGCACGGGTGACCCACAAACCCCAGGCAAAAAGCATGACCAGCATCAGCAGGGTGGGAAGTACCCCGGCTAAAAAGGCCTGTTCGATGGTGATGGCTTGCCCCAGGTTCATTTGCTGCACGATGATGACATACAGTATGAGGGGCAGCGAGGGGGGTAGCAGCAGACCCATGCTGCCCGAAGTGGTGACCAGACCAAGACTGTAGTCTTTCGGGTAGCCGGATTGCGTGAGTGCCGGGTACAACAGCGCTCCCAAGGCGATGATGGTGATCCCGGTAGCGCCGGTAAAGGCAGTGAAAAAGGCACACACCACCACCGTCACAACGGACAACTCGGTGGGAAACCAGCCCAGTATGGCCCGTGATACGCGAACCAGCCTGTGCGAAGTGTTGCTCTCGCTCAATAGATAGCCTGCGAAGGTAAACAAAGGCAGGGCGAGCAGCAATGGGGTATTGGTAATACGATACAACTCAATGGGGATGACCATCAGATTGATGTCCTGATAGTAGAATCCCAACATGGCAACGGCCAGAATCAAACTGAACAGTGGCGCCCCAAAGTAGGCCAGAACCAGCAGGGCGATAATGATGGGGGCCAGGGTCATGGTTCGTTGAGTAAAGCCAGTATCGCTGCAACAAAGTAACGTATGGCGATGACCATGAAGGCAAAGGGAATGATCGACTCGCATAGCCACACCGGTATTCTGGCAAAGCCATATTGGCCATCTTCCAATTCCAGTAATACCAGTTGCAGGCCGTACCAAAAAACGATGGTGCAAATAACGGCGGTAAAGATAAAGACTAACGCCTGCACATAGGGTTTGATATGCGCAGATAGGAAGCGCATGCCGATATCGATGCTGATATGACGATCATCACGGCTGGCATACATGGCCCCCAGCATGCCGATCCAAAGTACGGCGATACGGAGGAAACTGTCGCCCCAGATGATACCGGTATCGAAAAAGTTGCGCAGCAATATCTGTAGGCTCGCCAGCACTATGGTAAGCACCAGGAACCCGACCAGAAAAATATCTTCAAGTTGTAATAACCTGGTGTGCAGGGCAATCAGATTGTGCATGCTACGCGTTATTTGCCTTTACGGAACTCTTCGAGGTGTTTGTTAATGAGGCCAATGACCTTATGACTGATGATGTTAGCGCTCAACATTCGTTTTTCTGAGTCATTGGCGTATTTTTGCCATTCCTTCAGTTCGGCCGCACTGGGCTGGACAAACGTGATCCCCTGGTTGCGTAGGGCAGCCAATGCCGATTGATTGTCCTTAATATTTTGTTTGTCGACCACTTTAACGACATTGCCTAATACGCTGCGAACGATATCCTGATCCGTGGTAGTGAGTTTTTTGAAGTCCTTTTTGTTTAGCACTAAAGTTCCAAAAGAATACAAAACGGGTAATTCGGTAACATATTTTATTTGGGTATGCCATTGCAGGATGATGGCTCCAATGGGGGATACGGCGACGGTATTGATGAGCCCTGTTTGCAGGGCGGCGAGTACATCCCCAAGCGGCAAGGTAATGGGTTTAACCTTAAATGCCTTTACCGCCTCCAAAGCAGCTTCATCATTTGAGGGTATCCAGGCCTTTAGTTTTCTGAGTTGAGATACGTTTGTAACGGGTCTTTTTGTGGACATGATGTAGGAGAATCCCGAACCCACCAGGCCAAAGGACACCAGTCCACCTTTTTCAAGTCCTTGCATAATCAAAGGGTCAACAAAACCTCGAACATATTCGATCTCTTTTTGAGATCGAAATTTCAGGATCAGGCTATAAGCCTGGTTATCGGAAAAGATATGACTGAGGCTGCCGCCAGTGAGGGCGCCGCCCTGTAATTGGCCAATTTTAATTTTTCGGATGACGACCTTATCGTTACCCATGACACCGCCAGGGTAAAATTTGAATTTTACCCTGCCTTGGGTTTTTTTGTTTATTTCATTTGCGCCAATACGCATTTTCTGCATCCAGCTTGATCCGTCAGGAAACAGAGTGGCGATTTTGAAGGTCGACGCCTGGGCAGGTAGGGTTGCAAGCACTAATGTTAAAAGGATGCCCGCCTTCATTAACTTCATATCATTTTCCTTTGTAGGTCGAATTATCTAAAAGTAGTCCTGACCCGTGGCCAGGAGTTCACGGGCACGTTGTTGCGCCAAAATGTTCATTAAGGTGAGGTCCGGGACTATGGGGTTGGCAGATATTACCTCATTTAGAAGTGCATCGTGCAGATCTTGATCAAAGACCAATCTGGCATACTTCTCGGCGAACATGACTTTAATTATGAGATTTTTTCCTTTGGCTATTGAGTCCGCTTTTTCAAAGTGCCGGCGCCCCATTGCTGGCTTGCCACCCAGTGCAGGGGGTAGCAAAGTGGAGAGGATGCCTAAGTAGAGGTGTGGTCCACCCTGCTTAAAACTGCCGTCCAGGGTTGCCAGTCGGTCCATGATGGCTTCGACACGCGGCAGTTCGGCCATGGTGCTCCAGTCTTGGCGGTTGGCATCTATCCACCCTGCCCAGGCCACGCCCAGAATATACCACCCCGGCACATCTTCCTGGGAGAGCGTATCCAGCAGAGCCTGATAATCTGTGAAATTCATCTGATGCAGGTGGCAAGCGGCTTTGTTCTCTACGCACACTGCTCTTATGGCGTAGCCTAGAGCATGTTTCGACATGCGCTGGACCCGCCGCTTGTCTTTAACAAATACACGGGCATAGGCGCTGTAGAGTGTGGCAGCAGAACGTAACAGTTGAGGTTTGTCTGGCTTGTTGCGTAGCATGCTATCTAACAATAGTAGATAGGCGGGTGCACCATCAGCGACAGTCTGGGGGTCATCAGAATTGAGTATGGCGCTCGATAGGTTAGTCGCCATGGTGGCGGTGGCCGAGTTAACCAAGGAGGTGCAGGCCGATAAAAGTGTGAGTATGGCAGCCGTAACAATTATGTGAAGAGAATAAGAGATTTGAGAAATTTCCATTGGCCTATCCCCACTCAGGATATACCACCATTATAGGTTATTTACCGGTGTTCTTGAATTATATTCTGACGGCTTATGCGGGTTGCTAATTTCTGCTGGCCTAGGTTTTTCTAAAGAGTTGCAGAAGCACCAGTGCGGTGAGGGCAAGAAATAATAATAGAGTTTGTTCCGGTATGCTCAGACCTAAAAATTGCCACTGTATCTCGGCGCACTCACCGGAACCGCTAAAAACCATTTTTAGTGTTTTGGAAAGGGGGAAAACATCCAGCATATAGTCGAGACCTGGACCGCATTCCGGTACCTGATCGGCGGGTAGGTGCTGTAACCACACATGACGAGCACCCACCAAAAACCCTAGTGTTACCAAGACTAGATTGATCCCGGCGTAGATACGTTGCCCAAGTCGTTTAGGGTTGTGTACGACGGCGACAAGGAAAACCAAGGCGAGCGTCATAATAATCACCCGGTCAACGATACACAGGGGGCAGGGCTCGAGATTAAGAGTGCCTTGGAGGATGAGCACCGCAAATAGTATGGCGGCAACACAAGCCAATAGGCCGAGGACATTGGTCAATCGATAAGAAGGAGTCTTCACTGCGGTTTCCTTGGTGAAATAGTGCTTATTGTGTAAGTTATTGGGTGTATTGATAGTAGCCGAACCGACCAAAATAACAAAGTCGTACTCAATGATCCATCACATCCGACTGATGTAAGCAGAGACTATCAGTTACCACGCATGGTGTAACAAGGAATAGCAACCTACTTTTCAACCGTGGGTCACGGTTATTGTGTTTTAGTCGGGCTAAAGGCCGACCTACACAGGACGGTTCATGCAATGATGAGGTAAATTGCAACCCTGTAAAATACTGTAGGTGCGAATTTGTTCTCACATGAATTTATTTGCACATAAAGGCCCGTAGAAATCTTAGGGTGGGCAATTGTACCCACCGGGTGGCGGCCAAACATCCCGATAGGAGTATTGAAAATATTGGGGTGCCATCATGACTGGTTTACTTTCGTTACTTCGATTTTGTGGCGGCATTCAAAAAAAGCGCTGGATCCACCCGGGCATCGTTGAGGCTGACTGACCAATGTAAATGAGGACCGGTGACCCGTCCTGTGGCGCCTACCTCACCGAGCCGGTCTCGCCTCTGAATAGTTTGGCCCGGTTGAACGCTGACCTTGCGTAAGTGGCAAAACATGGAAATAAGGCCCTGGCCGTGGTCTATGAATACGCTACGGCCATTAAAAAAATAGTCGCCGACAGCGATGACGGTGCCGGTGGCGGGGGCCTGTACCGGGGTGCCAGCGGCGGCGGCAATGTCCATGCCGCTATGGGGTTTGCGGGCCTTTCCATTGAAGATGCGGCGCAGTCCGAAGCTGCTTGAGCGCCGACCCGGGGTAGGGCGAACGAATGCCTGTATCGGGTGATCCTGTTTAATATAGTGGCGAAAATAGGATTGAATCAGTGCTTTTTCTTTCCAGATACGCTTGAGGTCCTCGGTGCTGGGGTCCACAAAGCGTTTGTTTTTTATACGCAGGCGTTGAGTGCGGTAGCGCTTGTCTCGCACCGAAAAGGCGACATGGTAGTTGGCCCGTCCGGCCTGCTGGACGCGAATATGGTATTGCCCTGGTGCGGTGCTGAGGGCCAAACCGACCAGGGCTGTCCATTGGCCCTGATGAGACAGCACCATCAAACGCCGACCCTGGAAATAGGCTACGGGCTGCGGTGACGTAGCCGACGCCAGAGGCAGGATGGCGATGCCGCCGGGCACCGCGCTGGCGCGGGGTAGGCCATGCTCGCTTAACTCAGTCTGGTTTGAACTCGTCTCAGCGGCCCAGGTCGGCATGGGCCAGGTTATGCTGGACCCAAGCAGCAACCATAGCATAGCCGTGCCACCCAGAGACCTAATCATCTTTGCATCGGTCAACGGTGCACCACAATCTACCCTTCGCCAGACGGGCCTCGACTTGATCTCCCGGTTTGATTTGAGTTGATTGGGTGATCATCTGCCCACGGCGGGGGGTCTGTAGCACTGCGTACCCCCGCTGCAAGGTGGCCAGGGGGCTGATATCATTGAGGCGGGAGAGTTTTGTCTCAGTGCGATGCCGAGTCCGTTCCAATTGCATCCTTATGGCACGATGCAGTCGGTGGCTGGCGTTGTGGGTCGCCACCGCCAAGCTGCGCAGGCGGTGGCCAGGGGTGCACTCCCGTAATCGACTGCTAAGCTCGAGGCTCACACCGGCACGTTGGTGTAACCCGAAACGGGTTGCCAGCCCCAATCGCTTGGCAAGATCAGCCAGGCGTTGTTTATGGATGGCGATGCGCTGTGATGGATGGACGATGCGCTCGCTCAACCAATCCAGGCGCTGGGCCAGGTCCGACAGTCGATTGCCCATATAGCGATGTAATCGGTACGTAAGATGCGCCAGGGTCTGGGTCAAGGCCTGTTGATCAGGGCTGACTAACTCTGCGGCGGCGGTGGGCGTCGGCGCCCGTTGGTCCGCCACCAGGTCGGCGATGGTGAAGTCGACTTCATGGCCGACCCCACATATCAGGGGGATGGGGCAATCGTAGATGGCTTGGGCCAGGATTTCTTCGTTAAAGGCCCATAGGTCTTCTAAAGACCCGCCGCCGCGGGCTAATAGGAGGACATCACAGTCGCGCCGTTTGACCGCCAACCTAATGGCTTGGGCAATCTCCTCAGCGGCCCCCTGACCTTGTACCGGTACCGGGTAGAGCAGCACTGGGATGGCCGGGAAGCGTCGCCTCAGGGTGCTCACGATGTCCCGTATAGCGGCGCCGGTGGCGGAACTGATGACACCGATACGGCGCGGCAGGCTCGGCAGCTGCTGTTTGTGATCTTGATCAAACAGACCCTCACTGGACAAACGTTTTTTCAGTTCCTCGAAGGCCCGGCGTAGGGCTCCTTCACCGGATTCTTGCAGTTGTTGGACGATGAGCTGGTAGTCTCCCCGGGCCTCATACAGTGTGACCCTGGCTCGCACAAGGACCTGCATGCCGTCCTGGGGCTCGCAATCCAGGTGACGGCGTTGGCCGCGAAACAGGGCGCAGCGGATTTGGGCGTGGCCGTCCTTGAGGGAAAAATAGGCATGACCGGAGGCCGGTTGGGCGAGATTGGAGATCTCCCCGGAGACCCATACCAGGGAAAAGTGGGATTCCAGCAGGGTCTTGGCCGATTGGTTTAACTGGGAGACCGTGAGGACGGTCTGCTGTTTATGATCGGGTTTTTCATGGGGGGGGTTGGTCATGGGCGGTTGCCAATCTTGCGGCAATTAGAAAACTGGCGGCAACAAAAAAGCCGGGCCACGGGCCCGGCTTTTTTGACGACGGTTAGCGTCGTTTACATCAATAGGCCGGTTTTGCGCCAGCTTGATCCTTTGCCTGGACTTGAGCCAGTTTGGCCTGGGTGATGGCCTTTTTCAGCAGTTTTTTGGCCTTGGGCGTATTGGAGTCGGCACGGGCCGCTTTGGCCTTTTTTACAAGTTTACCCGTATCACGCCACAGATGGTCTACCTTTTTGGCCTTGGCCATTTCGGTTTTCGCCTGAGCCAGGAGTTCCTTGTAGGAAGGCCCACTATCGGTACCAGCACAACCCGCCAAACTAATGAAGGCTACAGACATTGCGGTCAAGATAATCTTTTTCATGTTACTCCTCCGGAGGTTTAAACAAATTTATTATGCGCACATAATCGAGGGATTTAAATCCCTACATCAAATTACCGGTACCTGCCACAAAACGGAAAGGGCACCTTAGCTTGAGTGTGGCCGCAATCCAGGGATAGGGTTCGATCTTGTTTTTCTCGATCCTGCCGATTTCCCCAGGCTGGCTGGCTACTTGGGACCAACTTAGCCGGTTTACGCTACTGGTGTCAATCCTTATAATCGCGCGATGAGAATATTAGAAGAAGCTTTAACATTCGATGATGTCCTGCTCATCCCCGCCCACTCCACCGTTTTGCCCCGCGATGTCGACTTGAAAACGGTCCTGACCCGGGATTTAAGCCTCAATATACCGCTGCTTTCGGCGGCCATGGACACGGTCACGGGTGCGGAAATGGCTATTGCTATGGCCCAGGAAGGGGGATTGGGAGTTATTCACCGCAATATGACGCCGACGCTGCAGGCTGCGGAGGTTCGTAAGGTCAAGAAGTTCGAGAGCGGTGTCATCACTGATCCCATCACCGTGTCCCCCCAGGCCACCGTCCAGGAGGTCATTGATTTGACCCGGGCCAACAAGATTTCAGGGGTGCCGGTGACCGAGCAGGGCAAATTAGTGGGCATCGTTACCAGCCGTGATCTGCGTTTCGAGACCCGGTTTAATGAACCCATCAGCACGGTCATGACCCCTCAGCATAAATTAGTAACGGTAAAGGAGGGGGCCTCCAAGGAAGAGGTGCAACAATTGCTACACCAGCACCGTATCGAGAAGGTTTTGGTTATCAACAACGAGTTTGGCCTGGCCGGGCTGGTCACCGTAAAGGACATCCAGAAATCTACCGAGAACCCACAATCCTGCAAGGACAGCACTGGGCGGCTTTTGGTGGGGGCAGCGGTCGGTGTTGGCGAGGAGACGGAAGAGCGCGTTGCTGCCTTGGTAGAGGCCCAGGTGGACGTGATCGTCGTTGATACTGCCCATGGTCATTCTCAGGGCGTGTTGGATCGGGTACGTTGGGTAAAACAGCATTTTCCAGACGTGCAAGTGATTGCCGGCAACATCGCAACCGGCCAAGCGGCCACGGATTTGGTTGCAGCCGGTGCCGATGCGGTGAAAGTAGGGATTGGACCCGGCTCCATCTGTACCACCCGTATGGTTGCAGGGGTGGGTGTGCCGCAAGTTTCCGCAGTGTTCAACGTAGCCGAGGCATTGAAGAAGACTGGGGTCCCACTTATCGCTGATGGCGGTATTCGATTCTCTGGAGATTTGGCCAAGGCCATCGCTGCTGGCGCCCATTCGATCATGGTGGGGGGCTTGTTGGCGGGTGCCGAGGAGGCCCCAGGTGAGATTGAGTTGTATCAGGGCCGCTCCTACAAGACCTACCGGGGTATGGGGTCTTTAGGGGCGATGCAGGAGGGTTCCAAGGACCGTTATTTTCAAGAAAAGACCCAGAGTCCGGACAAGCTGGTCCCCGAAGGCATCGAGGGACGGGTGCCCTTTAAAGGCCCTATGTTGAATATTGTGCACCAACTCATGGGTGGCATTCGTGCCAGTATGGGGTACACCGGCTGTGGCACCATTGAGGCCATGCGCACCGAGCCTTATTTTATACGTATCACCAACGCCGGGATACGGGAAAGCCACGTACACGATGTCACCATCGTAAAGGAAGCGCCCAATTACCAAATGGAACGCTAATGACTGATCCCCATTCACAACCTATTTTGATTCTCGATTTTGGGTCTCAGTACGCCCAGTTGATCGCACGCCGGGTGCGGGAAGCCGGGGTGTACTGTGAACTCCATCCCTACGATATCCCCATAGGAGATATCGAGGCGTTTGCCCCCAAGGGCGTTATCCTCTCCGGTGGGCCGGAAACGGTCACTGTATCCGATACGCCGAGGGTGGCCACCGAGGTATTTGAATTGGGTGTGCCGGTGTTGGGAATCTGTTATGGCATGCAGGCCATGGCCGCGCAATTGGGTGGTGCAGTTGAAACCTCCGATCACCGTGAATTTGGGTATGCCCAGGTCGAGTTGGTCGCCCAGTCGCCCCTGTTGGTGGATCTCGTCGATCACAAGACCACCGATGGAGAAGTTTTGTTGGACGTGTGGATGAGTCATGGCGATAGGGTGAAGGCTATGCCCGACGGGTTTAAGGTTATGGCCCGCACCTCCAGTGCGCCCTTTGCCGCCATCGCCGACGAGACGCGCGGGTTTTACGGATTGCAGTTTCATCCAGAGGTCACCCATACCCAGCAGGGGCAAAATATCCTGCGTCGTTTTGTCCATGACATCTGCGGTTGTGATTCACTGTGGACAGCAGGGAACATTATTGATGGCATGGTGGACGAGGTCAGGGCCACGGTGGGCGAGGCCCCGGTCCTGTTGGGCCTGTCCGGTGGCGTGGATTCCTCTGTGGTAGCCGCGTTGTTGCACAAGGCCATCGGTGACCAGTTGACTTGTCTGTTTGTGGATAACGGTCTGTTGCGCCTCGATGAAGGTGATCAGGTGATGTCCGCCTTTGCCCAACACATGGGGGTGAAGGTGATTCGTGTCAATGCAGAAGATCGTTTTTTAAGTGCCCTGGTTGGTGTCGATGATCCGGAGAAGAAGCGCAAAATTATTGGTGGTATTTTTATCGACGTGTTTGAGGAAGAAGCGGCCAAGATCGAAGGCACTGAATGGCTTGCCCAGGGCACCATTTACCCCGACGTCATCGAGTCTGCCGGTGCCAAATCGGGTAAGGCCCATGTCATTAAGTCTCACCACAATGTGGGTGGCCTCCCCGAAGACATGAAGTTGAAGTTGGTCGAACCCTTAAGGGAATTATTTAAAGATGAAGTACGCAGGATCGGTGTGGAATTAGGTCTGCCACACAAGATGGTCTACCGGCACCCCTTTCCGGGGCCGGGGTTGGGTGTGCGCATACTCGGTGAAGTTAAAAAGGTATACGCCGATATCCTCAGGCAGGCCGACGCGATCTTTATCGAAGAGCTCTACCGTCACAATTTATATGATGACATAAGTCAGGCCTTCGCCGTATTTTTACCGGTGAAATCTGTGGGGGTGGTGGGTGATGCCCGGGCTTATGAATATGTTATCGCCTTACGCGCAGTACAGACTGTGGATTTTATGACCGCCAATTGGACCCACATACCCTATGAAGTGTTGTCCGCTATTTCCAATCGTATCATCAATGAGGTCCGAGGCGTGAGCCGGGTAACCTACGATATCTCCGGTAAGCCACCGGCCACCATAGAATGGGAGTAAAACAGACACGAGGTGCGAGATTGTTTTTAAACTCTAAAGATTAAACTTCCCACTGATTGAGACGTTATTTGTAGGTGCGAATTCATCTGCACAAAACGGTCGGCGAAAATAGATGAATGGATCAGCGTGAATACGACTGATGTTGACTACATGCGCCAGGCTCTGGTGCTGGCGCAGCAAGCCGCCGAGGCCGGTGAGGTCCCCGTGGGCGCAGTGGTGGTCAAAGACGATGAGATTCTGGGGGAGGGTTGGAACCGGCCCATCAGTCTGCACGATCCCAGCGCTCATGCCGAGATTATTGCGCTACGGGCTGCGGCGAAAAAAATAAATAATTATCGTCTTGTCGGCTCCACACTTTATGTCACGCTTGAACCCTGTGCCATGTGTGCTGGTGCTATTGTACATGCGCGCGTGGCGCGGGTGGTGTTTGGCGCCCGTGACCCACTGACCGGTGCAGCCGGTTCCGTGTTCAATCTCTTACAATCAGACAGAATGAATCATCAATCCCAGATTGAAGACGGTGTGTTAACGGAAGAGTGCAGTCAAATGCTCAAGGTATTTTTTAAGGAGAGGCGGCAGAGTAAAGACAATGTAAAGATGCAAGATTAAGGGCGTTTACTGTAGTGGCGTTTAACGCCTATTGGGGCGAACTCAAGACCAAGGAGATATGCTATATGTGTAATAGCAAGCGTATTGTAAAATCGTCAAAATGGGCACTGGCTGGCCTGTTGGTGTTGACGCTCGCAATCTTTGCGCAAACAGTTCATATGCGACAGGCATGGTTTGGGTGGTTATCAGAGGGGATGCACGAGTGGTTATCAGGCACCACTTTGGTTGCCAGTAAGAATTGGTATCGGGAAGGTGTGTTTAATCTGAAATTTCTGATCCTTGAAAATCCTAAATCGATTGAATTTGACACCATAGAGAAACGAAAGCCGTATTATTCATACCCGCCAGGTGCGGTATTGCCTATATACGCTATTAGCAAGATAAGAGGGAAGGAACCTTCCGCAGCGGTATTGATGGAATACAATCTGCTCAATCATTTTCTTATAGCCTTTTTGCTGGCGCTTACTACATATTATCTACTGCTTGGTATTCATCTGAGCAGGATCAGTGCATTTATCTATTCTCTCATTCCTCCTGCGAGTGAGCTTTTATTGCCGGCGCCACTTTACTGGCATCAGAATGTGTTTTTTTCTGATCAGGCGATTATTCTTCCATTCGTTGCATTTGTGTTTCTGGAAACCATCAGATACAGGATGTTGACTAGCTCCAACAGACTATTGCTCAATGTTGTGCAGGGGCTGGTGTTGTTTTATGGAATTTTCACAGACTGGTTTTTTGTGTTCCTGTCATTGGCCGTTTACTTGGTGCGATTTGTACGTGGCGAGATGGGCCTGGGGATTATAGGCTTCGTCAGAAAGAGTTTTGTTTACTGGTTGCCTGCTGTTATAGCGCTCTTATTGTTTGGTTGGCAGATTGCTCAATTGGATGGGTTGGATACCCTGATAAGTATCGGAAAAGGTCGAATAGGTACGGCGCATGATGTTTATTCACAGCACTTTAACACCAAATTGTGGGCCAGGTTAATACCTTGGGGGTATGGTCAATATGGTGTGCATTTGCTCACGATGAGCATAGCGGGATTTGTGGGCGGGATGATGTATGTTATCTACAGAAAAATACGTGGCCTGGAGGTTGGTTACAAATTAAGTGCACTGCTATCGCTGATGGCCATCACGCTGGCACCAAGTTTTGCGCAAATCTATACGTTCCAGAATCATTCTGCGGTCCATGATTTCTCTGTTTTAAAGCTATCTGTGTCCATCTCGTTAATTCCATTTGTTGTGCTGCCCGTGATGCTAGCAGAATTTTTCAATGTAGATTATTTCTTATCATTCTTTTCAAACAATAAGTTTGTAACCCACCTGTTTTCATGGAACTGGAAAAATTTTCCGATACTTCCCGTATTGATGGTGATTGTTGCCTCGGCATACTTGATAGACCAGGGGAGCAGGCACAATCGATTTTTTGGCTTCAAAGAACGTAAATATATGACGTTTCTGGATATTGGGACTTTTATTGATACGAATACAAATTTTAATGATGTTGTGTTTTCGCCGGATTTTGAGATTCCGCGAGCACCCCCAGACAGACTCAGCTATTCGATGAAGCGAGTTTATAAGGCTAAAAATTTATCAGATATTAACAGGCAGTTGGAAAATATGGGACTTCGTGGTAAGGCGTACAATGTTGTGCTTTTTCAAAAAAACGGTAAAAGTGAATCTTTGCCTCGTGAATTGCGCGGGTTGGTTATTGGTATGAAACTTGTTTCTCACAAGTATGGCTACAGATTGTATTATTTGAAATATAAAATTGAATAACCTCTCCGATCATTCCAGGTGCGGGGCTTGACCCGGCACCCGGAATGACAATACAAGCTTAACGGGATAGCACTTGAGTCATGAATAAACAAAAAACTGCCATTATCATCGGTGCTGGGCCAGCAGGGTTGACCGCTTCACTTGAGTTATTGCGACGAACAGAAATCAAACCTATCATTTTTGAGGCTAGTGCTGACAATGGTGGCATATCCAAAACTATCAAACATAATGGCAATTGTATTGATATCGGTGGGCACCGATTTTTCTCTAAATCTGAGCGTATCATGCGATGGTGGCTGGATATTTTGCCTTTGCAAGGCGTTATTGGGGAGGATAATCAGCTTGATATTTCGTACCACAATAAATCAAGATCAATCGAACTCAAAAAAGAGGGTCCTGATCCAGATCTCATTGATGATGTAATGCTTGTACGGAATCGGATATCGCGTATCTATTACTCAGGAAAATTATTTAACTATCCTTTGTCCCTGGATATAACAACGGTGCGGAATCTAGGTGTTGCCAACGTTGTTAAGATTGGCCTGAGCTATATATGGTCCCAGCTTGTCCCTATCCGGGATGAGAAATCCTTAGAAGATTTTTTTATAAATCGTTTCGGACGCAAATTGTATGCTACTTTCTTCCAGGACTACACTGAAAAAGTGTGGGGTATTCCGTGCAGTGAAATCAGCGCGGAATGGGGTGCGCAGAGAATTAAGGGATTGTCTATTAGCAAGACGGTGATTCATGCCGTAAAGCAACGTTTCTCAAAAGACAGGTCTTTGGGGCAGAAAGACGTCGAAACTTCACTGATTGAACACTTTATGTATCCAAAGTATGGGCCGGGACATATGTGGGATACGGTGGCACGAAAAATAACAGAGCTTGGTGGGGAAATTCATTACAACACAAGAGTTGAAAATGTGTGCATAAAAGAGGGTCTCATCAATAAGGTAGTGGTGAAAGACGCAGCAACAGGCAGGGCGCGTGATCAATACGGTAATTATGTTTTTTCAACTATGCCTGTGCGGGAACTGATCAATGGTTTTGAAGGTTCAGTTCCGGAAAATGTGAAACGTGTGGCAAATGGTTTGGTTTATCGAGACTTCATTACTATTGGGTTATTGCTCGATAATCTTGCAATTTCTGATAAACATGGATCAGAAAATGGATCGAATCTTGTGTCCGATAACTGGATATATATTCAGGAACCCAACGTTAAAATAGGTAGGTTGCAAATTTTTAATAACTGGAGTCCCTATATGGTAAGAGACGCCAAGAAGGTATGGATTGGGCTTGAGTATTTCTGTGACGAGGGTGATGAATTGTGGACGATGAGTGATGATGAAATTGTTGCGCTTGCCAGGAATGAGTTAGATGAAATTCATATTACTCGAGATGCAAATGTACTGGATAGCATTGTTATACGGATGCCTAAGACATATCCTGCATATTTCGGCACTTACAATGAAATGGATAAAATTAGAGCGTTTGTAGATCCAATTGAGAATCTATTTTTGATTGGGCGCAATGGAATGCACAAGTACAATAATCAAGATCACTCAATGTTGACTGCCATTGAGGCGGTGGAAAACATCATTAATGGACAAACCTCCAAGAACAATATTTGGGATGTTAATACAGAAATGGAATACCATGAGGATAAGTCTTAACAGTTCAATTCAATCCAGAAGGTGCTGCCCTTGCCGGGGACGCTCTCCACACCGATGGTGCCGCCCATCATCTCAAGGATAAGCTTGCAGATCACCAGGCCGATGCCCACACCCCCGACCCCAGAATGCTCGGCGCCCAGCCTTTCAAACGGCTGGAACAAGAGTCCCTGTTGCTGAGCCGATAGCCCAGGGCCGGTATCGGTGACCTCAATGCGCAATTTGTTATCCGCAAGTGGTTTGACGGTCAAGCTTACCGTCCCTCCTGCCTGGTTGTATTTCACCGCATTGGACAGCAGGTTCAGCATCACCTCTTTGAGGCGAACCGGGTCGGTGTGCAGCATCACTTCCTGGTTGTGCTTACCAGGGTAACGTAGATCGATCCCGGATTGTTGTGCGTCCGGTAAGATCAGTTGTACGCACTCCTGCAAAATTTTGTTCAGAGCAACCGGCTCCTGGGTAAGCTCGATATGTCCGGTCTCAATTTTGGCCAGATCCAGCACCTCGTTGATCAACGCCAGCAAATGATCGCCTGCCATGTGAATCTCCCCCACCTGTTCAAGTTGTTCTGGAGACAGGGCGTTTTTGTCATATTCCAGTATTTGGGCAAAACCCAGAATGGCATTCAGGGGGGTGCGTAACTCGTGACTCATGCGCGATAGGAACTCCGATTTGGCGTGGCTGGCTTTTTCTGCCTCTTCCAGAGCCACCTCCAGACGTTCCCGGTTGAGACGCAGCGTTTTCTCTATACGCCTCCGTTCCGCGATAAGAAGGTTGAAAGACCGTCCCATCATACCAATCTCATCCTCGCCTTGTTCATCCATGCGCCCGCTAAAATCTCCCGTGTCTTTCACCCGTTGCAGCGCTTGCGTGATGCCGGTAACGCCGAACACCAATCGTTTGGTCACAAGGATGGCCACTAACAAGGTGATAGCCAGGGCAATAATCATCAGCAACACATAAGAACTGAGTTGAGAGCGCGTATTAGCTATCGTCCGCTCGGCATAGCGTGTGATATCCCGTCCTATTTTGTCACTGACCTCCTTGATCAGGGAGATACGCTTTGTGGAATGACGGAACCACTCCTCTGCATCCACGCCGCCGATGCTCTCTCGTAGACGTTTTGTGGCGGCAAGCGCAGGGCCATCGTCGACCTTGACGGCCTCATCAATCTTTTTAATGCTGGCTGCGTTAAAGTGCATTGTCTCAACGGTGCTCACAAATTTTTGATATCTCCGGAACGTAGTAATAACAGTGTCAAGATCATTTTTCTCCACTTCGCTTATATCGGGTAGGCGACCATACTTCCGGACAACCTCTTCGGCCTTATTGAAATAGTCATTGAAGCGTTCCCGATATCCCGGTGTCCCTCTTAATACATAATTCTTAAAGTCATGGATTGCACCACCGTAGCCGATCAGCGTTTGTAGCGAGTTGAACAGTTCGTTTTTCTCGCTCTTTTTGAGAAAGGTCCTGCGTATGGCCCGTACTTTTACAGCTGAGGGGTCGCGTAGCTTGTTGTTTAGCAGGCGCCTTTGTTCCGCGGTAGCCACTACTTTTCGGAAACGCCTCAAGGTGTTGTTTTGCTTGGTGATGTATCCTTCTATAATCTGAGTCGTCTTCACATCAAGCTTGCCCGATGCGAACACGCTGTGCATGATGCCCCTTTCCTGACCGGCATATTCCTGTAGCCAGAGCAATGTACTGTAGGCTTCGAGCTGCCGGATAAGTGGCGCTTCATCCAACGCTGTGCTGACTTGCTGGGAAAACCGGAGGGTTCTGGCGTTAACATCAGAATAATACCGAAAGAAGTCATTGTCCCGAGACAGGGCATCCACTGCGGAACGAAATACCCCCCGTTCATTGAAAGCCTTCTGTAGTTGCTGGTAATATTCTTTCAGGTTCCAAAATTCATTACCTAACTTTTGGTCTACGATAAGCTCCTGTAATGAAAGAATCTGCTTATCAACACGGGTCCGCTGGATGCGTAATTTATCGCCGAAGCGCTTTCCCCCACTGCCTAAATAGCCCGCACTGATATCGCGCTCCAACTGAAATTCATGTACGAGGTTGGCCAACACCAAAGACAATTCCTGATTTGCATAACTGGAGTGCGCATTGTTCAGGTGTTTCCACAGGCCCGTGGTTATGCCGACGGCCATGCCCACTACCAATATTGTGGGCACCAACACGAGCAGCACAAGCTTGTGCTTGATCTTCAGATTGTTGATCTTATCTGTGAACATAAACAGGCAACCATCATCGGCAACGATCCGCTGAGTTTCAACAGATCCCTGCATTTTTAAGCAATTTTATAGGTCGAACGTAGGCTAGTTTGCGGTCGTCCGTATGCTCGTGTTCGTGATTAGGTCGTGGATGGTCCGCCAGCCACTTCCTATGAACACAAACCAGGACGCGCCAAGCATACCACCAAAACGCGCGGTGGTTCCACCGCAGCTAAAAGACCGCTCATGACAACCACCTTATAGCCCAGCTAGGTGTATTTACCAGTCTAGATTTGGTGCTATCCATAACTTAGAGAAAATCTGATCAATTGAACTTGAACCGCCAAGATGCCAAGAATTTTCTTTATAAAATCAGCATCTATTAGCTTGGCGTCTTGGCGGTTGAGCGTATTAATCAGAGGTTCTTTAGAAATAATCAGTGTCAGGTTGTCACAACCCGACTGATCGGGATAATAAATGGGTATGCTGACCGAATATTAGAGTGCCGACGGTTCCACTTTGATGGCTTCGGTGGAAGTGGTGGCTTTAATGTCTTCATCGACCTTGACCAGGATATCGTAGTAAGTTCGGATGCGGCGCACATACTGCACAGGTTCGTATCCGCGGGCATAGCCGTGGCGGGTCTTGCGGTACCAGGCGGGTTTGGCCAGTAGCGGCAGGCGTTCGCGTACGTCTTTCCAGATATTGGGATTGCCCCCTTGCTTGGCGGTAATGACGCGTGCGTCTTCGAGATGGCCCATGCCCACGTTGTAGGCGGCCAGGGCCATCCAGGTGCGGTCGGGCTCTTCCACGGTCGCCGGCACTCGGTCTATCAGGTCGCGCAGATAAAGGGTGCCACCACTGATGCTTTCGTAGGGATCGACACGATCTTTGACGTTCAGGAAGCGAGCGGTGCGATTGGTCAGCATCATGATGCCGCGTACCCCGGTGGGGGAGACCGCTTCTGGGTTCCACAAAGATTCCTGGTAGGCCTGAGCCGCGAGCAGGCGCCAGTCCAGGTCATGTTCGGCGCCAACCTTTTCAAACATGGATTGATATTCCGGTAGAATGCTTTCGATACGCCGTTGATAGGCAGCGAGATTTGGATAAGTCGAACGGCTCGCCGGTCCATAGTAGCGATCTATGATTCGGCTGAGCGCTCCCGAGGACTGCGCCTCTTTAATAAATTTAGCGGCTGCATTGTAGAGTGAATGGTCGTCGCTCAGTGGGAATGCCCAGGCCAGTTGCTCCGGGCGTTGAATATTGAAGGCTACACTGAGTTCGGGATAAAACTGTTGAACCACGGCTACCAGGTTGGAGTCGGCTATAGTGGCCTCTTGCAGACCTTCCCAAACTTCTATTAATAAATCTTCAGGCCCCTGGTCATCGACCTCGGTCCATTCCAGTTTGGGGTGTCTTTTTTTTAGTTCGTTCAGTCGTTCGCTAAAGCTGGTTCCGGCCACAATGGTGGGGTGGTGTTTGGCGAGCTCTTTAATATTGTAGGGCTTTTCAGTGCCGCGGCGGTAGACTACCTGTTGACGGATTTCCTGGTAGGGTGGCGAGAAACGCACCAGTGATTTACGTTGTTCCGTTATTGTGATGCCTGCGGCAGCGAAGTCACCTTCTCCACTGGCAATACGGGGTAGCATGTCTTTGAAGTTTTCCACGACTACCATTTCCAATTGCACACCCAGGGAATTGGCAAAGGCACCGGCAAGATCGTACTCAAAGCCCACGTTTCCATCGGGGCCACTGTAGAAGGATGTGGGGCCATTGAGGGTCAGCACCCGAAGTGTTCCAGAAGCCTTGACAGTGTCCAAACGGTTTAATTGCATGAGTGTTGCGGGCAGCAGTAATAACGTCAGGGACAGCAGACCTAGCCATAGCCATTCCAGCATTTCTCGATTGGCGTGAATGTATTTTGGTAATAGGCGCATGGACTTAAGCTAAGGCAAATGTGGAATGAATGACACCATCAGAAAACCATGGGTAAGCGCGAAGTCATGGGTTTGATGAAGTTCTTGTTTATTGGACGTCAGTCCTGACGATCCGGTTATTTTACTTAATTTTCGCGGAATTGTTTAGGAGATGATCCGATTGTCGATGCCAGCGAAAGGATCTGAAGAAAGCCACCAGGGCCCCATTCTGCCTCAGGTTTTAAATGATGGTGGTTTTAGTGTCTAATATAGCAGGCTGTCAGCATATCTATCTTGAAGGCACTCCTATTACTCCCCTATCCCTCCGGGAGCACCCCCAGGGCATAAAAGGGTTAGAGCCTGCCCCGGAGGGACCTCGGTGCACCCCTCGAAGGGGTGCTAAAAAGAGCCCCCTGGTGGGGTGGAAGGAGTTATCAATTAATAGGGGTGCCCTTTACTTGGATTATCTGCGATAGCCATTCCGGAGAGGTACCGAAGTGGTCATAACGGCGCAGACTCGAAATCTGTTGGGGGCTTTATGTCCCGCGTGGGTTCGAATCCCACCCTCTCCGCCATTCATTAGGCCAGGGTCTTAAAGACCCCTGGCCAGCGGTGATATATTCTTCGTTGCGCCAGACAGGCGACTGGTTTACCCTTGCGCGCCTGCTGAGTTCGGCGGCAGTGTAAGTTTAAGAATATTGGAGAGGTGGCCGAGTGGTTGAAGGCGCACGCCTGGAAAGTGTGTGTACGTTAACCCGTACCGAGGGTTCGAATCCCTCCCTCTCCGCCAAACACTATTTGTAGCTAACTGAAGTATTTTTATCATGCCGATCACCTCGGCCCCCTGTCCCTGGCGAATTACTAACTCATGCCGGGATCGGGGTTTGAAAAAGTCCCCGGCAGTGATGTCGCCATGAAAAGTCATCAAGCAGTGCCTTGGGTTGGGTGGGTTTCTGGCCAAATTCGCAAGGCGGTTGACCGCCGAGCGAGGCATGGACGCGGTGATGGTTGTAATATTCCTTGAACGCGTTCAGTTTCCGTTCCAGATCGGTTGTAGTCCAGAACAGGGTCTGGTCGAGATGGAGTTGGCCCACAGAGAGGAACATAAAACCACTATCCAAGTGGTTGTTAACGACGAAATGCTGGACTTTTATCTGGAAGAAAAAGTTCGGCGTGAGAGGTATCAGCCTACACTGGCTGAGCAGTACTTGGGCGGGTGGCAAAAAACAGCGGGTTGAGGCGTGACTGAACAAATTCATAGCGGCATCCTATCAGGCAGCCGTATACAAGAAAGCAACGCGGTTAAAACGTGAACGTGAAGAACGAGAGTGGGCTGAACAACAGAAAAAAGAGGAGGTTTTAAAGCAGAGAATTGAGCAAGAACAAGGTTATCTTGATGCGTTGACCAAACAGGTTAAGGCTTGGCGCGAGGCTGAGGAGTTGTGTGCTTATATTAAGGCTGTTCGCGCGGTGGGCTCGCGTATATTTCCGTTATAGATAATCTATTTGACCTTGGGTGGTATCCATGATGGCGTCAAACGGTATCTGTTCGGTGAAGTAAAGTGATGCTGTTGCCTGGTAGGCACGAGTGTATTGCTCTTTAGTGTCTGGATCCGACAATAAAAATGCCTCGTTCTTGGCGATATTAAGGTTATCATCCTTCCTGAAGCGATGTTCTTTTCGAGATTGATATTCAGTTGTGCCTATGAATGCTATTACTTCTGGGTGAGCTAGGAGTTGACTGATATCGTAGTAGTGTCTAAGAAAATTGGGTGGCAGTTTCCCCCCTTGTTGCTGTTGGCGGAACTTTGTTGAGACAGTCTGTAGTTTTTCTACAAATGTATAGCCCGGGTGATAGCAAGGAACGTCTATCGCCCGATTGTCTGCAATGGATATATCGCTTTCGGAGGCCTTGTCATAGGCCCAGGATGTTATCGTTTGTGGCGTGTTAGGTTGGGTATCATCGAAACCGGTCTCCAGAAGGACACCTTCTTTCAGGATGGACATTTTGTCAAAGGCGCTTTCATACAATAGTCGGATGCCGCCACTTCTGAATTTCTCATCATCAAAAGCACAGTCACGTTCTATATTTTCGACCAACAGAACTTCCCGCTTTAGCGGTGCATTTTGCCCCTTTAAGGGGCTCACCCGTTTAAGCCCCCGG
>ENA-ORDP01000242-ORDP01000242.1-marine-sediment-metagenome-genome-assembly--contig:-NODE-242-length-37077-cov-8.012560_pt1 | contig 37077 bp, 34 predicted proteins | sample MGYA00248627_ERZ508539 | MGnify/ENA primary metagenome ERZ508539 (study PRJEB26208, sample SAMN05571518) | marine sediment metagenome | biome: deep sea; feature: Hydrothermal vent; material... | reverse complement strand
AACAGCGGACACAGCGAAGCTTACGGCGAATCAAACGACCTCATAACACAAATGGCATATAAACGTTTTGAAGAGTATTTTGGAAAAGAGGTTGCCACATTTTTCGTATATAACGGAACGGCAGCCAATGTACTTGGCCTAAAGCAGATTATGCAATCGTATCATGCTGTGGTTACGGCGAAAACAGCCCATTTAAACGAAGACGAATGTGCTGCGCCCGAAAATTTTATTGGCGTAAAAATCCTTGAAATAGAAACACAGGATGGAAAAATAACGCCGGAACAGATAACACCATTTCTACATAGTATAGGTTTTCAGCATCATGCTCAGCCCAAAGTTATTTCCATTTCGCAGGTTACCGAAATGGGAACCGTATACACGCCCTCCGAAATAGAATCGTTATCAGATTTTGCGCACAGCCACAATATGTTTTTGCATATGGATGGCGCTCGAATTGCTAATGCAGCAGTTGCACTTAATATGGAATTTCGTGCTTTTACAAAAGATGTGGGAGTTGATGTATGCGGAAACAAAGTATGCAACTCCATTCGAAAACGCGTTACATTTCAGCACAATTCCAGCGCTATTTAACGGGAAATTTATGGAAGAAAAATGCAGCTAATGCTAACCGTATGGCAAAACTTCTTGCTTCGGAAATCGACAAAATCAATGGGCTAAAACGCACACAAGTAGTAGCAGCCAATAGTGTTTTTGCTGTTTTACCATCGAAACTTATTGCACCATTACAACAACACTATTTTTTCTATGTATGGAATGCGCAAATCTCCGAAGTACGACTGATGTGCTCGTGGGATACCCGCGAAGAGGACGTTGCACAATTTATGTTGCTGTTAAAAAAACTTCGGGCAAAAGTTTGAAAAGCAATTCCCATTGTGTTTATTCTTTTTTTAATGTGATTTATACATACTAAGAGCCATGAATTATAATATTAAATTGCTCATATTTTTGTTAAAACCATTGCTAGACAATTTGTTTTCACTGTTTAAACCCAACGTAGATGTAAGTGCTATATTGAAAAAATATTGAACTGCAACCAAATTACCGAATAATAATGCAATAAAAAGTTAATAAATCCACTTAATAAAATATTTTTTGCCATAATTTATCGTTCTCTGTTTCTGGTCTTTGCTTGTGCCTAACATCGTAACAAACGTATTACGTTTATTACGGATATAGGTTAAATTATTATTCGTTTATTAAGTAAAAGTATATATTAAAGTATGAATAAAACAAGATATAATAGAAAAATATATTATGATAATAAGTATTTCTCATATCAAACTTATTCAGTATTCAAAATATAAACTTATAAAGATACTGCTTAAGAAAAGTTCGGTGGTAAGTAGTACCCCAAAACTGTACTATAACTTGCAACAAATAAAGGACTTTAGCAACAGAAGTTAAAAACATTTTTAAATTGTTTGTTGTGGTAAGTTTTTTCTTGAATTTTGTATTCTTATAAATGAGTCTGCTCTAAAAAGGTATGTTAAACAAAATTATGTTTTGTTTTTGTTCAAAATTTTGACCTGATTTTCTCACAATTAACCTTTTTAGATTCGACTCATAAATATCTCTTTATTGTTATTCCTTTGTTCTTCAATGTCAAAATCATTTTGTAAACCAAGCCAAAATTTTGCAGAGTTACCAAAGAAGGCACTAAAACGTAATGCGGTATCGGCAGTTATTCTTCGTTTACCCTTAATAATTTGAGATATACGTGTCTGTGGAATTTCAGTTTCTAATGCAAGTCGATAAGCAGTTAATCCCATAGGTTTAAGAAACTCTTCAAATAAAATTTCACCCGGGTGTATGTTTTCTAATTTTTTCATAATATATTAAAATAACAATAATTATCTTAAATTTTTTCCAAATCTTCTTTGGTGAATTTGTTCTGTGTATTACCTGTTTTTAATTTCACTTTTTTTATTTAGCCCTTTTTAGATTTTAATTTTTTGTTACTTTCTGGACTTTCCAAATAATTTTGGTTTGTGCTTACCTTTTTCCCTGTTTTTTTCTCCAGTGCTTTTTTTGCATCACCGGCAATTTTTCCACCTTCGTTTGCATCTTTTTTTAATTTAATAAAACCTTGTGTATCATTTGTTTTTGTTATTTCTGTTGTTGCTCTTTCACCCAACATTGCAAAAATCAATTCCAAATCGGTCATATGGTCGCGTAAATTTTCTTTTTTGAGTTCTTTTAATTTTTTATATTCATTTGGTGTCATCCCAAAAGTAGCCTTGCTTATTTCTGCTGTCAAAATCGCATACTCTTTTTGCTCTTTTACACCCCGTTTTTCCCATTCATCGGTGAGTTCTTCCCGTATCGCAATGCCTCGCATCCTTTTTTCTATCCAGTCATTGCTATATCCTTTGGCTTTATACAAAGCTCTTGTCCTTTGTGTAGCGAGTTCGGGGTCTTCTATTTCTTGCACTCGTTCATAGCCTACTTTGGCAAGCCATCTTTTAAATGGTTCGGCTTTTGGACTTGGGATTGATTGGATAATTCTAAAAATGCCTTCTGTATTAGAGCAATTTAATTTTTGTTTTCCGCCTGGAGTTTCAATTGGAAGGGGGGTGACAATTTGTCCCCACCCTTTAGAGAGTTCGTTGTCTCTGATTTTCATTTTACGGATATAATCTTTGGCGTTAGGAGTATTTGTTAAAGCCTCTACTATATCATTTATTACGAACCACCATTCACTATTATGAATAGTTTTGCGGATTTTTTTGCCTTTGAAAATTGCAAGTTTAGCAGTCATTCTAATCCCGGTTGTTATAAAATTCTTAAATACTTTTTATAAATATATAAAATAAGATACCGCTTTGGTGAAATTGTATGAGAAAAGTAGTACCCCGTAAATTGTATTACAATTTGTTATAATTAATGGACTTTAGCAAAAAAAGTATTAAATTCTTTCCAAATCTTCTTTTGTAAAATCGTTCTGTGTATTTCCGGTATTTAAAATAGTTTTAGGTTCAAATAACATTACGTGAACTTCTTCTTCTGCGACCGGTCTGTGTTCAACGCCTTTGGGAACAATAATAAATTCGCCCTCATTTACTTCAATTGTTTTATTCCTAAATTCCATTTTAAATTTACCATTCAGCACATAGAACATTTCATCTTCATTTTCGTGTTTGTGCCAAATAAATTTTCCTTTAAATTTAGCAAGTTTAACCTGCTGTCCGTTCAGTTCACCCACAATTTTAGGATTCCAATATTCAGAAAATGATGACAGTTTTTAGGAGATATTTACTTTTTCTATTTTCATAATAAATAATCTGTCTTTAGTGAAAAGAGGGGATTAAAAATTATTATTTCTTGTATCCGGATTAAAATAATTTCGTTTTGCCATATTTGTTTGTAATTGGACCGCAGCACTTGTTATATCGTAATTAATAAGTACATCATAGTAATATCTAAGTAAAATATTACCATAATAATTTGCCGGGTTTCCGTTATAAACTGCTCCGATCATAAAAAATGGTTCGGGTGTAGCAATCCATTTACCTAATTCTGAGTTCGTCGGAATATCAGCCGTTTTAAGAATAAAATTATCATACTTCGCGTTGAACAAAATGTAGTTTAACGAATTTTTTTGAGGAGCAGTGTTTATTAGCTGGACTTTTAATCCAACAAAAGTATTCCCGCTTTGTGAAACTGCTTCAAAATAACCCTTAGAAAAACTAAACCCTACAATTTGGTACCGGTTGGCGAGTTTGTTTTTTAAATATTTCCCCATTGAACCCCCGCCCCAGTAATTAGAATTATTCTGAATATGTCCGTTGTGTGCCCAAACTGCAATCTTTGTATTTGCACCGAACAAATTAGATATCCAGACAGCATTATCAGCCATGTACTTGTCACGGTAATTTATACTGTAATCAAAATGCGCCGATGAATAAATAACATCATTAGCCTGTATTAGATTTATAACTAATTGTTTCACCGTTTGATATTCAAAATCTGATGATTTAGAAATCAATTCACTTTTTATCGCTGTAATTTTAGTCAGTGCATCTTTAAGGCTGTCGGCTATTTCTAATTTACGTTTCTGAGAAATATTTTTATAGTATTCCCCAACAAGGCTGGGCAAAGTATTTCCAATATTTTTTATCATTTGCATTGAGGGTAATATTTGGCTTACAAAACCGGGTTTAACCCTGTTGAAATATTCAAGGATTAAATCAGGCTGGTACGTTATAAACTGGGAGTCAAACCCAATATAATGAATTTTACTATCTTCTGATTTTCCAATATTATATTGTCTCATCCATTTCAATAAATCCTTTACTTCCTGTGTTCTCCAAGTCCAAAAATGCATCTTTGTTGTCATTATATTTTCTAAGTTGCCTTCACCTTTTGTTATATATCTGTCAATATAAATAGATTCTCCCATATCAGCTTCAAATCCGAAAGCTTTAAAACCGTAATTCTCTACTAAATATTTAAAAATTCTGTGCTTTAGCTGAAAAAATTCTTTTGTTCCGTGAGTAGCTTCGCCCAGTCCTACTATTTTTGCATCCTTTAAAAAAGATAATGGAGCAAGATCGTTGTCGTCAAGTAATGGTGAAGCTCCGTTTAATGGGTGAATAATAGAGTTTAAGTCTCTAACTATTTGTGTGTTTAAATTATCGGTAGTAGCACCAATTTGATCCTTTATTACAGGTGGTTCGGTAGGACTTTGACAGGAAGGAAGCAGAATGGTTAATAAAAATAATATAGAAGATAAAACTTTTAGTTTCTTCATTATGTCACCCCAAACTTAATTGAACAAAAAATAATTATGCTAATTCACAGATTCTTTACTTTGAAAATGTATAAAGAGAATCAATATTTTTTTCATTAATGAATATGCTAATAATTGGAATATTAAACAATAAAAAATAGTATATAAAAGTAACTGCTTCGGTTACATTTTATTTTGACCTAACACGCATGTAAAATTTCATATCGATCATTCTTCAATACCCTTATTATTTGGTTTATCTAAAAGTCTATTCGCTTTTTTGGCAGTTACTATTGGTTTACCTGTTTGTTTTTCAATTTCCAATCTTGCTTTTTTAGCGGCATTACCCCCTTTACGGGCAATATCTTTATTTTCTTCTAATCCTTTTGGTCGTTTTTCTTTCGATATCTCGGTTGTAGAAGCTTCTGCAAGCATATTCAAAACCAGCTCAAGGTTGCTCATATTGTCCCGCAAGTTTTCTTTTTTCAGCCCTTTGTGTTTCTTGTATTCTTTTACGTTTTTTCCCGCCCAGGCTTTAGTGAGTTCATTGGTTAAGATAGCGTATTCCAACCCTTGTTTCATTCCTCGTTCTTGCCATTCATCAGTAAGTTCTTTTCTAACTTCAATACTTTTAAGACGTTGGTTAATCCACTCTTTGGAATAGCCTTTTTTAAGGTATGTTTCCATAGCACGGTCAAAAGCCAATTCGGGGTCTTCGGTTTCTTCAATTCGTTCGTAACCAACTTTTGCCAACCAAAGTTTAAAAGGTTCAGCCTTTGGCGATGGAATAGATTGAATAAGACGTAAAAGCTGTTCCGTATCGGCTACATCAGTCATTCTCATTTTTCCATCTTGAGCAAGCATTTTCAAACGGTTACAATTTGTAACCGTTTCGTTCCCTTCTTTTACAAGCCTGTGTTTTAGTACTTTCCAGTAATTTCTTGCTCCTTGATAATCTTTTTGCTCTGTTAAAATTGCAATAACATCAATAAGAGAGAAATACCAAAGCTCTTTTTCTTCATCCCAATACGTTCTTACACTTTGTTTTTGAAATAATTGTATTTTATTTTCCTTGCTCATATCAATTTTTTTGTTGTTTCTAAAACTATTGCACTTTCTTTGTCCAAATCAGTCATTTGTAACAAATAAAAGATAATATCAATAAAAAATTAAATATTTTCCAAATCTTCTTTTGTAAATTTGTTGTTAGTGTTACCGGTGTTTAAAGTTGTCTCAGGTTCAAACAGCATTACGTGAACTTCTTCTTCTGCAACCGGTCTGTGGTCAACACCTTTAGGGACAATAATAAATTCGCCTTCATTTACTTCAATTGTTTTGTCCCTAAATTCCATTTTAAATTTACCATTCAGCACATAGAACATTTCGTCTTCATTTTCGTGTTTGTGCCAAATAAATTTCCCTTTAAATTTAGCAAGTTTAACCTGCTGTCCGTTCAGTTCACCCACAATTTTAGGATTCCAATATTCAGAAAATAGAGAAAGTTTTTCTGAGATATTGATTTTTGCAAGTTTCATTAAATATCAAACCATTTTTTTACTTTGTAATTCCGTGTAATTTTTCCCAAATACTTTCAAATTCGTTTCCTTTAAACCAGCGAGGCATTTGTTTTGCGTTTGCAATTTTTAGGGCAACATCAAACATAACACGCATATCTCTTTCGGTACCGGAAAGGTTCCATTTATCATTTACTTCGTCAATAACTTGGTGATAATGATCATCCCTATATTTTTTAGTATCAAAATTAAGTTTTTTAATAAAATCTTTACCCGGATGTACTGCAATAGCCGGAATTCCAAACTTGGCAAAGCTTACTTGATCGGAGCGGTAAAAACTTCCGGCATTCGGATTTGTATCTCCAACAACATTTATACTTACCGAATCACCGTTACTATTTTTTATTTTATATTCCTTTGCAACTTCTCGTAAAGTAGTTCCTATTGAGTTCATATTTACACCTATTGCGGAAATATCCGAAGTAATTCCAAAAATTTGAGGCATATCGATATTTATATTTGCAACAAGCCTACTTCTCTTAAATGGCGGGGAATTTACAAACCATTCGCTGCCCAATGTTCCGCTTTCTTCTGCTGCACACGCCAAAAAAAGTATTGAACGTTTCGGACGATTTTTTAAGGATGAAAACGCTTCGGCAATATTGATAATACTTGCCACACCAATAGCATTATCCCAAGCGCCGTTAAAGATTTTGTCATTTCCTTTTAAATTAGGATTAGTTCCTATGTGGTCATAATGTGCGGTAAAAACTATAACTTGTTTCTTTAGTTCCGGATCGCTTCCGGGCAATATTCCCCAAATATTTTTCGTCTCTACTTTTCTAATGTTGGACTCTATGTGTGCGGTAATTCTATAGCCTGTGTCTTTCGGTCTAAAGTTTCTTTTTGCTCCCATTTTAAAAAGACCGTCTAAATTTGTTCCCATAGATTTTGCAATTTTATTGGCAGTTGCTTTGTCAATCCAAGATAAAAAATCTACTTGATAACCACTACCGGGTTTGTCAATTGCAAATTCTTCTTCAGCACCGTTATTCTGAACAACACTCCATGGGTAACTTGCAGATGGAGTTGTGTGAATCATTATTGCACCGGCAGCTCCTAATTTCATTGCCTGTTCAAATTTGTAAGTCCATCTTCCGTAATAGGTACGTGTTTTACCCTTAAATAATTCTTTCCCGTTTTCTGTAACCGGGGGATCGTTATTTAAGAATAACAATATTTTTCCTTTAACATTGTATCCTTTAAAATCATCCCAGTTATATTCGGGTGCCTGCACTCCATAACCGACAAAAATTATTGGAGCATTTTTTATGTCAACGACTTTCTTTTGTGAAGAAGACCAATATGTTAAAGTTTCATCAGATTTATATTTTAATATTTTGTTGTTTCTTTTTATTATAAGAGAAGATTTATCCGAATTTTTTTTAGCGCCTATCATATTAAAAGTTTGGAAATAAGAGTCTTTTACTTTTTCTAATCCAATATCTTTGAATCTTTTGGCTATATATTCTGAAGCCCTAACTTCACCAATAGTTCCGGGCGCTCTACCCAACATACTGTCCGCAGAAAGGACGTTCACATCATTAAGCATTGTGTCCTTGTTTATAACTTGCAAGGCTTTTTGTGGAGTTAAGCCTGCATTGTTACAAGAGGAAAAAATAAGTGTTATGGTAATTAAGGAAAAAAATATTTTAAAAGTTTTTCGCATCTCATATCCTTTTTTTCGTTTTAAAAAGTAGTTGATAGAATTCTATAAGCAATATATGTAAAAGATTTTATTTTTATTATTTGAAAAGTGTACATATTTATTCAAATTTGGAAAATGATAAAACATAGAAATAAACTTCCAATCAAAAGAATCATCCGCTCATCATAAAAGGTTTTATAAAAGGGAACACCGGGGTTATTTTGAGTGAAATTTCACTTACACAAATAAAGCGTTATAAATAAATTTCAAAACAACTCCCATAAAAAGGATAACAAAATTTTGTTATTGTGTCTTTAATATGGTACATGAATTAATTTTACATTAAATTTGTAATCTTAATATTAAAATGGTTTACGCAAAAAAGACGGGTGGATTTGTTAGAGACAAAGTTAATTGCAAAGGATAAAAATTCAAAAGCCCGGGTTTGCAATTTAAAAACAGCTCACGGAGAAATTGAAACACCGATATTTATGCCCGTCGGAACATTAGGTACAGTAAAAGCTGTGAACCAAAGTTTATTAGAAAACGACATAAAAGCTCAAATTGTTCTTTCAAATACTTATCATCTTTACTTGCGACCTGGAATGGAAGTAATTGAACAGGCAGGCGGTCTGCATAAATTTATGAGTTGGAACAAACCCATTCTAACCGATAGCGGAGGTTACCAGGTTTTCAGCCTGAGTGAATTCAGAAAAATTAAACCCGGTGGCGTTGAATTTCGTTCTCATTTGGACGGCTCAAAACACTTTTTTACACCTGAAAAAGTAATCAATATTGAAAGAAGCATCGGCTCGGATATAATGATGGTGCTTGACGAATGCACACCCTATCCCTGCGAATATGATTATGCAAAGAAATCACAGGAGTTGACTTCAGGATGGGCGGTGCTAAACAAAAAAGCATTTGATAACTCAAAACCTAAATACGGATTTGAACAGTCGCTTTTCGGAATAATTCAGGGAAGTGTTTACAAAGACCTTCGTGAAAAATCAGCTAAGGATTTAGTAAATTTGGACTTTGACGGTTACGCCATCGGTGGTTTGGCGGTAGGCGAGCCAATGGATAAAATGTACGAGATGGTTGATTTTACAACCGATTTTATGCCCGAAAATAAACCGAGATATTTAATGGGTGTGGGAAGACCGGAAAATATTTTGGAAGCGATTGAACGCGGTATTGATATGTTTGATTGCGTGATGCCGACACGTAACGGAAGGAACGCATATTTATTTACATCAGGCGGAACGCTTTCTATGCGGAATGCTGCATATAAAAAAGATTTTAACAAAGTAGATGAAAATTGTGATTGTTACACTTGTAAAAATTATTCAAGAGCATACTTAAGGCATTTGTTTAATTCAAAAGAAATTTTGGCTCTGGAACTTGCGTCTATTCACAATCTGCATTTTTATCTCGACTTGGTAAGTGAGGCGAGAAAGAAAATTTTGGACGGAAATTTTAAAAACTGGAAAGAAGAAATAATTAATAAAATATCAATCAATGAATTAAATAATTCGGAGGAATAAATTGGAACTAATATTAGCATTTGCCCCACAAAACGGTGGCGGAGGTGGGGGAAATTTAATGAGCACTGTTCTTATGTTCGGTGCTATTTTTGTCATCTTTTATTTTATGATAATCAGACCTCAACAGAAAAAATCAAAAGAAAGACAAAAAATGCTTGATGCAATTGCAAAAGGAAGCAAGGTTGTTACAAGCGGCGGAATACACGGTGTTATTGAAGGACTTGACGATAAAACCGTTTTACTTGATGTGGGGAATAAAGTGAAAATGAAGTTCGAACGTACTGCAATCTCACAGATAGTAAAATAAAAGTACTAATTATTATTTCTTGGTGTTGCTCATTTAACGGGCAACACACATTACTTATCTAAACAAAAAGGCGGAAAATGTTTTGTAAAGTTGAAGATGCAATTGATGAGATAAAGCACGGCAAAATAATTATTGTTGTTGATGACGAAGATAGAGAAAACGAAGGGGATTTTATCTGTGCCGCCGAATATGTTACTCCCGATGTTATAAATTTTATGATAACTCATGGAAGGGGACTGGTCTGTGTTGCAGTTAACGGTAAAAGATTGGACGAATTAGGTCTTCCGATGATGGTTGACAAAAACAACGCTTTACACGGTACACCATTCACGGTTTCAGTTGATGCAGTTGATGGTGCAACTACAGGGATTTCAGCTACGGACAGGGCGTTGACAATAAAAAAAATTATCGATGCCAATTCCAAACCAAATGATTTTGCAAGACCCGGACATATTTTCCCCTTAAGAGCTTTTGATGAAGGTGTCTTGCGACGTGCCGGACATACTGAAGCTGCAGTTGATCTCTGCAAACTTGCAAATATGAAACCCGCAGGTGTTTTGTGCGAAATTCTCCGGGAGAACGGTGAGATGGCGAGAGTTCCGCATTTAAAGGAAATTGCTGAAAAGTTCGGGCTAAAAATCCTTACTGTTCAGGCTCTGATCCACTACAGGATACAAAGAGAAAAATTAATTGAGAAAATTACAGATATAAATTTTCCAACCCTGCACGGACAGTTTCGTTTTCATCTTTATCAAAGTTTACTCGATGGAAAAAAGCAAGCTGCTCTTGTTAAAGGAGAAATTAATTCTGAAGTACCTACTTTAGTTAGAATGCATTCTGAGTGTTTAACAGGTGACGTATTCCATTCACTGCGGTGTGATTGTCACGACCAGCTTAATAAAGCTTTAGAACTTGTAAATGAAAACGGTTCAGGCGTTGTTGTTTATATGCGTCAAGAGGGAAGGGGAATAGGATTAAAAAACAAAATTCTCGCTTACAAATTACAGGAAGAAGGGAAAGATACAGTAGAGGCAAATGCGGCTCTTGGTTTTAAACCCGATTTAAGGGACTACGGAATAGGTGCACAAATTTTGTTAGACCTTGGTGTTAAAAAAATCAGGCTACTTACCAATAATCCCCAAAAGGTAATAGGTCTTGAAGGCTACGGACTTGAAATAGTTGAAAGAGTTCCGATAGAAATTGCACCAAACAAAAACAACGAAAAATATCTAAAAACCAAAAAAGAAAAATTAGGACATCTGTTGCAATAATTTAATGATCACGTCTTTTTGCCTTGTTTACAGGGCTTCTGCATATCTTAACCGGACAGTTTAAAGTTAGTGGAAAACTAAAATCTTAAACTAATTTTCATCTAAAATAATTTTACCATTTGTCTTTTCACTTTAATTATTTTAATATCTAATTATTTAAAAGAATCTTATATTAATAATCATTAAACATTAATTTTAGACAAGGGAACGCGTCGTGATAAAGTTCGCTGTTATAATTCTAATTTCATTTCTATTTACACAACCTACTTTACCTCAAAGTAATAAGGTATATGTTGCGCATATTGAATCTGAAATTGATTTAGGGCTTGCTCCCTATATAACAAGGGTTATAGATGAGGCTGAAAAAGCCGGCGCAAAAGCAATCATCTTTAAAATAAATACTTTGGGTGGTAGAGTTGATGCCGCAATTCAAATAAAAGATGCGATTCTATCGACAAATATTTTAACTATTGCCTTCATAGATCGTCGGGCAATTTCCGCCGGTGCATTAATTGCTTTGTCCAATGATAAAATTGTGATGGTACCCGGTGGTTCTATCGGGGCTGCAACCGTAGTGAACCAGTCAGGGAAAAAAGTAGGTGAAAAGTATCAGTCGTTTATGCGTTCGGAAATGAGAACTATAGCCGAAAAAAACGGGAGACGAAAAGACATAGCCCAGGGTATGGTTGATGAAAGAATTGTAGTTAAGGGGTTGGTAGACAGTACACAATTAATAACCCTAACTACAGAAGAAGCTTTAAAATACGGTATTGCAGATACAACTGTTGCTGATTTCAACTCACTCCTGAAAGCATTTAATTTACAAAATGCTACCATAATTGATGAAGAATCGAATTGGGCAGAGGATGTAGTGAAATTTTTAAATAATGCTATTGTCTCATCAATTTTAATTATGATAGGATTTTTCGGTCTGTTTGCCGAAGTTAAAACACCCGGTTGGGGTCTACCCGGTACTATGGGAATAATAGCACTCATTCTGTTTTTCGGTTCATCGTATATATTAGCATTGGCATCTATTATTGATATTGTCCTTTTCTTTGTGGGGTTGGTACTAATTGCACTTGAAATTTTTGTAATTCCGGGTTTCGGTATTACGGGAATATCCGGAATAATTATGGTGATTGTTTCACTGTTCCTTGCATTAGCCGGAACTAATTTGCCCTATGTTGATTCGAGTATGATTTCAATTGCATTTATTCAACTTTCCTCGTCTTTAGTTGGTGCTATATTATTAATATTTTTATTTGCAAAATTTCTTCCAAAAACAAACTCGTTCAGCAGATTAATTCTTGCCGATTCTGAAAAAACAAATAAGGGCTTTGTTGCTGCAAATAGATTATCAAAAATTATTGGTAAAGAAGGAGTTGCTTTAACAACACTTAGACCGGCAGGTATGGCAAGAATTGACGGTAAAAGAATAGATGTTGTAACTGAAGGAGACTATATTGAAAAGGATGAAAAGATTATAGTTATTCGTTCCGAAGGAATTAAAGTTGTAGTTGTTAAAGCCGGCAAGTAATTATTAGGAACTCATCTCTTAACAGACTGCCTGACCTTGGCTCGGTGAGCAATGCTGTAACTTAAGAGAATTTAATAATCTAAATTATGCTAGCACCACGATTAATCGTGGTGGTTTTTAAAAAAGGTCACAATACAACATCTGCTTCAGCAGATTCAAAATCTTATAAAACTGCTAAAGCAGTTATAACATTATTGATTTTCTATTAATCACCAAGCTAAAGCTCGGTGCTGTCTTAAGTTGACAGCATTGCTCACCGATAAAGATCCAACTCTGACGGGAGAAGATGATATTTATAAAATCCGAAAGCCATTTCAAAAAATGCAAATTATTAAAGCTTGGAATTAGTCCTCTACCGACAAGTCACAATACTTAAAATGGCAATAAAAAATATTTTACAAAAATTTCTTTGTTATAAATTTTATCAAAGCAATTCTAAAATGTAAGTATTATCAATTACCGCCTTCTTACTTCCTTTCTGTTTTAGGGTAGGTGTGTTGGCATCCATTGTAAAGAAAATACTTAACCTTGTGTGTCTTTTAGCTTTTTGTACATAGCCTTCTGTTATATTAAAAAACATCATTCCGTTAGCTTCTGTCTTTGGTTTATCAAATTTATATGTTACACCTTTTTCAGTAAAAGTATTTCCTCCTGATATTTCCGTCTTCATTCCATCTACTATCTGAACAACTTCATCATTACCGAAATTGGCAAGAAATTTAAATCTATATATATTGGTGTTTTGCATAATGAAAACCATAAATCTTGATGCGGATTGTTTAAACTCCCATGTGGAATCTTTTGCAACTTTGTGAGTGGGTAATTTCCTGAATATCTGAAATATAAGCGGTTTTAATACTCCCTCAATTAAGTTGTTTTTCAACTCTTTTTTTTGTGCTGAATTTAAAGAATCACTGTAACCTTGAATGTCCAACAAGTTAGTCAGCATTCTGTCTGTTCTAAAAATCTCTAACAATTCGCCATCCTTATTTACTCGAATAGTAAATGGATTATTAATCATTGACTCGTAATCTGCATATTTAAGAATTTCAGAGGAATCTTTTGTAACACCCGATTCATACAAAAAGTGATTGCCGTTAGCCTCTGCCACAAGTTTAATGTTGGTGAATGTAATTGAAATTTCCATTACGCCTTCTTTATCAACATCAACTGGCTTTAAATCTGTAATGTATGTAAGTGTTTGAATTACATCTTGAACCATTGTCGTATCAGCTTTAATTGTTTGAGTACTTCTTGTTATTGTTGTAAGTCTGTATTTATATTCTTTTCCTTTTTTGAGTTTGTATTCGAGTAGAACGGATTTGTTTGGTTCGGCACTTGGTGTAGTTTTTACTGCGGAAGTATCGAATGCAAATTTATCTGCTTTTTCAACGGGTTGTTTTTTTGAACTACAACCTGTAACGGTTAATGTTGCGAATAATAAAATTAGAATATATTTCATTTCTTTTCCTTTTAATAAAGTAAATATTTGGTTCTTATTTTTTTAAATTTGTTTAAATCTTCTTTCCAAGATAAGATAATTTTTTCCGGTTTTGTTCCTGCTTTAATTTTTTTGATTGTCTTGTTATTACCGATCAACCTGTTAAAATGTTTGGTCCTAAATTTTAATTGTTCGGGATAAAGTTTATTTATCGCATAAATTAGTTTAACACCAAATTCCACTGAATTAAATTTTTCCTTATTTGTAAGAATTATTTTTATACCTTTGCACTCCTCACCTTTATACTTTGGAAACGTTGACATTTCCGGGATAGATTTTGGTGTGAATTTTATAGGCTGCAATTCTACGCCTTGTATATTTAACTTTTTCATCTCAGAAATTAAATCAGCAGAATTGATAAACGGTGCTCCAATTTGTAAAAACGGATGAAGTGTTCCTCTACCTTCTGAAATATTTGTACCTTCAATTAAAGCAGTACCGGGATAAACAATTGCCGTATTTAAATCGGGAATATTCGGGGATGTCTTCTGCCAGTTGTTGCCGTAATAATAATCGTAATATTTATTTCTGTCCCAATTTTTTAATTTTATAATTTTAAGATTAAGATGAGAAGCATTTTTAATCAATCCTTCACCGACAAAATATTTTGCTAATTCTCCTGCCGTCATTCCGTACCTAACAGCAATTGGAGCAATACCGATAAATGATTCAAACTCTTTATTAAGTATTGGTCCTTCAATTTTATACCCGTTTAATGGATCAGGTCTGTCCAATATTATTATCGGTATATTATTTTCGGAAGCGGCTTCTATAGTATAAAAGAGTGTGGAAATATAAGTGTAATATCTAACCCCGATATCCTGCAAATCATAAATCAAAAGGTCAATTCCTTTCAGCATTTTTTTTGTGGGCTTTTTAACTGAACCGTAAAGAGAATAAAAATTTATTTTTGATGAGCCTTTTTTACCGTCAAAATATTTTTTACCGGCTTCAATGTTTCCTTTAAAACCGTGTTCAGGTGAAAACACCGACACTATATTATATAAACTTGAAAGTGTATCTAAAAGGTGAGTCCCGTTAGAAAGACGGCTTGTTTGATTAAAGACAACCCCTATTTTTTTATTTATCAGCAGATTGGAATATTCACTAATAAGTCTGTCGGCACCGGTTTTAAGTTGTCCATTTTCTTTTTGAGTTTGGGATAGAAGAGTTGAAACAAAAAACAAAAATAAAATAAATGAAAAAGAAGCATATCTCATATTATAAAAAAGATGACCACTTTTAATAAATAGCCATCTTTGTTTTCTTGAATTCATTTAAAATATTTTTTTATTTCGATTACGAATTGTTCAGTAATTCATCTCTAGAAAAGAAATGAGATATTTCTTTTGCAGCATTTTCATCTGAATCGGAACCGTGAACTGCGTTTTTACCAAGACTTTCAGCAAAGAGTTTTCTGATTGTTCCTTCTTCGGCATCTGCAGGGTTGGTTGCGCCGATAAGCTTTCTGTAATCATCAACTGCATTTTCTTTTTCAAGTGCAATTGGAACGCAGGAACCGGAAGTCATAAATTCTACCAACTCACTGAAGAAAGGTCTTTCTTTGTGTATCTCATAAAATCCTTCCGCAGATTCTTTTGACATACGAACCATTTTCATTCCGAGGATTTTAAATCCCGTATCATTTATCATTTTAACTATTTGTCCGATATAATTTTTATTTACCGCATCCGGTTTTATAATTGCTAAAGTACGATTATTCAATTTAACTCCATCTATAATTTTATATGTATTATTTATTATTTATTATTCCTGCCACGGCGGGTAAGTATTATTTTATCCAAGTGCTTTTAACATTGTAGTTCCCATTTCTGCAGGACTTTCCACTACACGAATTCCGGCTTCGCTCATCACTTTCATTTTTTCTGCTGCGGTACCTTTTCCGCCCGATACAATTGCGCCCGCATGTCCCATTCTTCTTCCCGGAGGAGCTGTTCTTCCGGCAATAAAACCGACAACAGGTTTTTTTACATTTTCTTTTATGTACGCTGCTGCTTCTTCTTCCGCACTTCCACCTATTTCACCAATCATTATAATTCCTTCGGTGTCCGTGTCTTCGTTGAACAGTTTTATAATATCTATAAATTCAGACCCTACTATCGGGTCACCGCCGATACCCACACAGGTTGATTGTCCAAGACCGACATCGGTTAATTGTTTAACAGCTTCGTAGGTTAAAGTACCACTGCGTGATATAACTCCGACCTTGCCTTCCTTGTGAATGAAAGCAGGCATAATACCAACCTTTGCTTGTCCCGGAGAAATAACTCCCGGGCAGTTGGGTCCGATAAGAATAATATCTTTTTTCTTTATTGAATTATAAACTTTTACCATATCGGCTGTGGGGATGCCCTCGGTTATACAGATAATTACTTTTATTCCTGCCGAAGCAGCTTCTAAAATTGCATCGGCTGCAAACGGAGGTGGTACAAATATAATGGATGTATTTGCATTCTGTTCTTTTACCGCATCTTCAACAGTGTTGTAAACAGGTATACCGTTTAAATCAGTTCCGCCTTTACCAGGTGTTACACCGGCTACTACTTTTGTTTTATATTCTGCCATTTGCTTGGTGTGGAACGACCCTTCGCTTCCTGTAATTCCCTGTACAACCAAGCGTGTATCTTTATTGACAATAATGCTCATAGTTTTTTATCCTAAAATTATCTTTTTACAAAAAATTATAAGTTTAAAGTTAAATATTTTATTTTAAATAAACTTAACTGGTTTTTGTGTTTATGGCTCACAGGATAAAAGAGTGCCAAAGGTTGATTAAGAAAAATATTGAATAATTCTGAAGAATAATATTTATATCAGTTTATAATTTCTATTCGTTGTTTTATAAAACAATACGATTTAACGGCAGGTTAATTCTTCTTTATTGAATATTATATAACTCCGCACTTCAGCTTGTCTGCTCTCTTACGGTGAGTAAACAGCAGGCAGAAAAGGGGATATTGTTTTTAAAAAATATTAGATTCCCGATATCTAATGAACACAGGGAATTTTGAACTCATATTTATATTGAAGAAATTAATCTTCCTCAGAAGTTTCTACCATTTGAAGAACGTGAAAGTAGAACCCAACCCTAAAATCATTGTCCTGATTCCTGTGATTTAATCTCCAGGTAAATTCAACCCTTACGGGAAGTATAGCGTGTGATAAACCAAATCCGATTTCATAAAAAGGGTTTCTAAGTGTATTAACCGACCGGGGTAATATGCTTGCCGATTCGGAGCTAATATCTGTAAATGCTGCGTTAAAGTGAGTGCTTAATTGCAACGGGGAATCTTTCAGTAACGGGATTTTTAATAAATTGAACAACTCATTACCTAAGAAATAATATAGGTTCAAAGTAACAACTCTATCGCCGGTAACTTCGTTAATTTCCAATGTTCTAAAAGAATAGTTTAGTGCCAATAAATTTATATCGCCGGGCAGAGTGTATAACATCTGTAAAGGTAATTTGCCTTGGTTGTACATGCCGTAAATTTTATAATTTAAAAAAGTCGAACGAAATAAATTCATTCTGCCGGAAGCAGAAAGTTCATATTTTGTAAAACGTTCCCCGCTGTTAAGTATATCCGGATTTGAATAGGTAATATTACCGTTGAAAATCACATAAGATTCACCTAACAAGGTTCTCCTTCTAAAAAAACCGTCTTCGATAAAATCTCTAAAGTCTAAATTAAAGCCTGCTTTAAAAGCATTTATCTTTGTTTCGTATATCGGCGGGTTACTTCTATAAGTTTTTGATATTTTGAATAATGAAACGGAAGTATTTTTGAAAGCGTTATTGTCCGTCCTGTTTATAAAACCTGCAGACAAAGATAAGAAGGGTAAAACTTCATCCTGTAATTCAAGGTTAATTCCCTTTGAAAAATAATAATCCTGGAAATCATTTTTAGCAAATAAAGCCAGAGAAGTTGTCGCAAAAACGTTGTAATCGTGTTCTCCGCTAAATAAAACTTTTAGCTGATTAAAAGCCTCGGCGGAAACCTTAAAAGTTCTGTACTTGCCCAATAGATAGTTCACTTTTAAATTTGATTTTAATCTTTTGTCCGAAAATCCATAAGATAATTTTAACTTTGAATAGAGCCTTCTGTTTAAGGCATTATTAAAGTGCAGCCCAAGGTCTAAGGCGTGTCCTTCTACCCGGTTAAAATGATAAATAGCAGGTGGTGCACTGACGTACAAATTGTCCGATAAATATATCTTCTTTGAAATTATAGAATATCTTTTTTCAAATCTATTACTAAAGTAATTTGAACCGTCGAGTTCTTGGAAAGCTAATTGTTGCTCCTCGGTAATAGTTGTTTTGCGTACGCGATTCCAATAGGCTGAGTTTTTTTTATCTGCATCAGGAAGTACGGTTATGAGTGCTTTATCAAAAAGAGAATCACTTATTTGCGGATTAATCTTATAATTATAAAGCCTGGAATTTAATTTAAATACGAATTTTTCTATTCCAAAGTAATTGATTCTTGTGAACAGGCGATAATCTGTAAGCATATAAATAGAATCTTTAAACATTGAGAACTGTTGTATTACATTAATTGAGTCAAATATCCCCGAGTGGTTTGAGCCGTTGTTTATTATAACATTCACTTTTAATAGGTCATAACTTTCGATTGAAATATAAATATATCCTTCAAACCCTGGATTTTCCGGGTTTGCAGGTTTTATATAAATTTTATAAGCATGTTTATTATTTATTAAGGAAGTATCTTTTAAGGAATAATCATAATAACCGATTGCATCTTCTGCAAGGGGTCCGGGTAGTTCCTTCTTTATAAATTTCAGGCGGTTTTGATAAAAGTTTTCAAAACGGTTTCTGTCTGTAAAAATGTTTAGTGATGACGGGAAATTCTCTCTTTGATTTCTGGCAATAATTATTTTTTTGTACTTAGCAGGCTTCTTAAAATACCCCTTACTTTTATATTCAATTATTGATGAAATTTTTAAAGCAGTTGAGTCGTCTTCACCGAATATAAAATTCGTTACTTTCTTTTTTAAAGAAAAATCTTCTTCAGTTCGCAAAACGTCTTTGGTATAAGCTTCGTATTCGTAGCTTAACAGTTTCTTATAACGTCTATTTTTCTTTTCAATTGCTTTTTTAATTATATTTTCAGTAGGGTTTCCTCCGTTGGCAAATAGTTGTTCTGCATTAACGAACGATGTTAAAATAAAAACGCATAATATAATCCTCATATACTCTATCTTATTTTTTATGGAATATTTTATAGATATGTAAAATAATTATACATAATTAATAAATTATTTTAAAGGGAAAATTTAATCACAATTTGTTATCTGCTGCCACTGGCCCAACGAAACAGTGGGCAGGCATTCAGTGGCGGAAAATTCACATATAAAGTAATACCGAATGTCTGCCTACTGTTTTGCGGAGTCGGTAACACCAATTAAAATTTTCTTTTTCGTATTTTGAAATTTAAATATTCTAAGATATTTAAAAACACAATATTTTATAAATTGATCTTATTTAGAAAATTTAAGGAGAGATTATGAGTTTTTTAGAGCTTGATAATATTAAAGTTCAAGAACCGGTTCCCGGTTATAAAGGTAAATTTGTTCATTCGGAAAATCAAACAATTGCATTCTGGGAAGTTGATGAGGGAGCGGCTTTACCCGAACATTCACATCCTCACGAACAAATATCAACTGTTGTGGAAGGGGAGTTTGAACTTACTATTAATGGTTCAACAAAAAAAGTGAATAAAAATTCCGTTGCTGTAATACCGGCAAATATTCCTCATTCAGGTGTAGCATTAACAAAGTGTAAAATAATTGATGTGTTTTATCCCGTTAGAGAAGAGTATAAGTAATAAAGAAAGGGGAAATGTGTATCGTAAAGTGAGCAAGCCTGCCTTGTCGATAAACAGGCTCGTTGCTCTACAAAATTGTAATTTGGAATACTTTTTTTGTCAAATGAGAAATGACATTTGAAAAGGGGAACGATATTTTGGGACGGATTCAAAACAACAAACAAAAATTAATTTAATTTCAAACTATAAAACAGAAGAAACAAACACACAATTCTTAGGAACCTCCGGTCTGACCAATACTGTTTCTTCTTTCAGCATTATGACTTTACCGGGAGCCATTCCTTTCTTTTTAATCACATATTTTTTTTGTGCGTAAGAAACGGGCACCAATCCTGCTGTCCTGGCTTTGCTGTGATACGCAGCAACGGTAGCTGCAATTTTAATAATTGATTTTGGAGGCTTTGTCTTTGTATCAGTTATTTTAAGTACAACGTGGGAACCCGGCAGTCCTCTAACGTGAAACCAGATATCGTTTTGTTTTGCAAATTTTGTGGTTAATAGATCATTAGATTTTCCGTCTTTACCCACATAAACGTAATATTTATTATCGATTAAATATGTCCTAAATTTTAATGTTATATTTTCTTTCTCTTTCATTTTTTCTTTTTTGTTCAGTTTAAGTTTATCGGCAATTTCTTCTAATTTGTCCAATTCATTATTTAAGTTAAATTCTTTTTCAATTGTTCTCAAATAATTAAATCTAATGTTAGCCGTTCCAAAATCTTTTTTAGCTTTTTCAAATTTTATTCTTTCTCCCCTTGCTTTACCGAAATAATGGTCTATGTTTTCTTTAGGGAAAACTTTTGGGTTCAATTTAATATTTCTTATTTCCTCCGTCTCTAAATCTTTTAAGTTGATTTCATTCATTCCTTTTTTAATAGAATTTATGTTTATAAGAAGTAGCGTAGCGATTTTATTAAACTTCCCGGACTGTTCACCTTCATCCAATATGATTTTTAATTTATTTAATTTTGATGAAATAAATTGCAGTTCTTTAGATAAGTATTTCTCGACAACTTTTTTAACCTTTGTAAATCTTTCAAAATATCTTTTCTTTGATATTAAAAAACCTAAAGCTGTTTGATAATTATTAAAAGATTTAATTTCAGTATGGGGAACCGACTTAAACGTTTTAACAGACAATTTAATTGCTCCGGAATTCTCATCTATAAAACAAACAATTTCTTCATTTTTTATTTCGTTAATAATTTCTTTTAAAATTTTAGAATCTAAAAAATCCGTTTCATTTTTTATCCTTGATTTATACTCTAACAAGATATCTTTGTTTACAATTGGAAAATTATTTCTAAAACTTGCAACTTCGGTATTATGATGTTTATCAATAAAATTTAATGTTTGAAAAGATGAAATAAATTGGAGTTTTAATATCTCATCTTTAAATGAATCAACAACATCTTCCTCTGTTTTCTTAAATGTTTTTGTCAGCTTATTATAGAGCAAATATACATTTGTATATTTTCCGCGGATAGTGAAGTAAAGATGAAATTTATCGGTTTGAATTTTAATTACCCTGTCAAATTCTGCTATCTCAAAAGATAAAATATTTGCGATTGGTATCTCTCCGAAAACATCGAGTGTATTTCTTTTTGCCCTTGAAAAATTTTCTCTCACATGTAAATACGGGTCGCCGGGATTTGTAGAAATTTCAAGAAATATCTTCTCGTCGTCCTTTCGGCATTCAATCATGAGAAGGTTTTTATATTGAGAGAATATTGAAATAATATTATAACCGGTATAGGTTTTATTTAATTCTACGATCTCTCTATTTAAGAAAAAATAATTTTTGTACATCTGATGATAAAATAAATCCTCCAAATTATACGCTATAAAATGGAGGATTATATTTAATATGTTTATTTATAAATTTTATTTAACACCGTGCATCATTTTAATTAAGACTTTATTCATAAGGAATAAAATTACTGAAGCAATAATTGCCATAACAACAAATATTGTAAAGAATGATGAAAGATCACTTATAACAAAACCAAGTATTGATGTTGTCTGTCCCGGTTCCGGGTAAAGTGTACTTAACATACCGGCTAACCAGTTTGCCGCCGCATTTGCCAGGAACCACACTCCCATTAATAAAGATGCAAATCGGACAGGGGATAGTTTTGTAACCATGGACAATCCGATTGGGGAAAGGGATAGCTCACCGAAGGTATGCAATGTATAAGCCGCAATTAACCAGAAAGGACTTACTTTAACGCCGGTGTCTGCCATCTTTGAGCCTATAACTAAAACAACAAAACCGAGTGAAAGTAAGAATAAACCCATTGCCATTTTTATCGGAGTGTTCGGCTCTTTATCTTTATCTCCAAGTTTAGTCCAAATCCACGCAAAAATAGGAGCGAAAATTATTATTGCAATTGGATTTATCGATTGGAAAAAACTTGCCGGTATTACGTAATTGCTTAACCAACCAATAACCCTGTCGGTTTGTTCCTCCGCAAAAAATGTTAGGGAAACACCAGCCTGTTCAAAAGCAGCCCAAAAGAATATTACGAAGAAAGCGAGAATAAAAATCACAGCTATTCTTTGTTTTTCTACTAAAGTTAAAGGTTCTTTAGGTTTTTCTTGAATATCGTTTTTAGCTATTCGCTCCGGTACCAATCCTACCTGCTCACCTTCGGGAGTAACTAAATATTTTGTTTTTCCCCAAATAAAAACTAAAAGTCCCAAAACCATTCCAACTCCGGCTGATAAAAACCCGTATTTAAAGTCTGCAGGATTTCCTGTATCACCCAAACCGCCGGCGATAAATGGAGCGAGTAATGCACCGAGATTTATACCCATATAAAATATAGTAAACGCAGAGTCTCTCATCTTTATTGAATCAGCAGGATATAAGGTGCCGACCATTGTGGCAATATTTGGTTTGAAAAATCCATTACCAACTATTAATAACGTAAGACCGGTTAGAAATAAAATCTGCTGCAAATTATATGAGAATGAAGAAACAGTTGCAGTACCGGCAGAAGGAATAAAATAATAACTACTTGCAGCCAACGCAAACTGACCTATAGCCATTACAATTCCACCAACAATAATTGAGCGTCTATTACCCCAGAATTTATCGGCAATGTAACCGCCAGCCAAAGGTGTTAGATAAACTAAACCTGTATAGTATCCGTAAATTGAAGAAGTAAAAGCTTTATCAAAGAATAAAGCGTTAATCATATATAGAGAAAGAATAGCACGCATACCGTAGTAGCTAAATCTTTCCCACATTTCAGTAAAGAATAGGATGTATAATCCTTTAGGGTGTGATTTGAACATAGAATAACCTCATAAGTTAAATGATAAGTCAAAAAAGTTCAGGGATATAAAAATTTAAAATACAAAAAAGAAAGGGATAATTAAAAATTTAATTATCCCTTAAAACTATATTGTTAATAAATACAAATTATTGTGTAGCTTCTGAATGATTCATCTCCTCGGCACCGTGTGTGAGATCATTAAGCTTTTTAATAAAGAGTAAGAGTATTAACCCAAATAGAACTGAGAAACCTGCAATGCCTCCGAATATTTGAGTATCGCCGAACTGCTGTGCGGCTTCGCCCAATAACCCTGCTAATTTATTACCGAATCCAGTCATCGCAAAATATATACCCATCATTAAAGATGCATACTTTACCGGTGCAAGTTTTGTTATAAAAGATAATGCAACGGGAGAGGAGCAAAGTTCACCGATTGTAAACAATAGATAAGCTCCAACCAACCACAACATGCTTGATTTAGCAACAACTTCACCGGTTGCTGATACCTGAGATTGAGCAGAAGCTCCTACCATTAAAACGAAACCGAGTCCCATAATTATATTACCTATTGCCATCTTAAAAATAGAGGATTCTTCTTTACCTTTAATTCTTCTTTTAACCCAGAAGCTTGCAACAAGTCCGCCGAATAAAATTATATAAGCCGGGTTGATCGATTGAAAAGCGGCAGCTGGAATTACAAATCCCAATAGATTTCTATCCGTTAATTTATTTGCATATAAGTTCAGCAATCCGCCCGCTTGTTCATACGCTCCCCAAAAAACGATAACAATTAAAAATGAAAGCAAGAGCACAATTACTCTATCCTTTTCAATTTTTGTAAGCGGTTTTCTCATTACATCTTCACTAAGAGAATTCTTTTCTCGTTTTACAAGATTGCCCACCGTTTTTAAGTATTTCTGTCCCATTAAATAAACTATCAAACCGACAAACATACCGACTCCGGCAGCACCAAAACCGTAATGCCAGCCCCAAACCTGGGCAATGAATGCTACTACTATTCCGGCTAAAAAAGCACCGATATTTATCCCGATATAAAAAATAGTAAATCCTTTGTCTCTCATCGGATCGCCTTGTTTGTACAAGCCACCGACCATTGTAGATATATTTGGCTTTAGTCCTCCAACGCCCAAAATGATTAAAGACAAACCTGTGTAGAAAAATCCGATCCCTTCAAAAGCTAAAATTGTATGACCAGCTACAAGTAAAATTCCACCGAACAATACAGCCTTTTTTTGACCGAGAACTCTATCTGCAAGCCAACCGCCTGGGATAGACATAACGTATACTAACATCGTATACCATCCGTAAAGTGCTAATGCTTCGGTATTGGACCAGCCAAGACCACCGTTATCAGTTTTTGCTACAATGTATAGAACTAAAATAGCTCGCATACCATAATAACTGAACCTTTCCCACAGTTCCGTAAAAAACAGAATGTACAATCCTTTTGGGTGTGTTTTAAACATTTGAAAAAATCCTTTAAATTATTAGTAGAATGAGGGGGAGTCAATAATCAATAAACAAGTTCAATAAAAGCTGCATTGACCAAAACACCACTTTATTTTGAATAATTGATTATTAATATATAAGATTTTTTAACATTATCATAATCTAAAAAGTTTCAAAAAATATATTTTTTTATGTGTGATTTTATAATTGTAAGTTGTTTGTTTAAGAAAATTCCATTTGATATATTTGATTAATGAAAAAAAATAAAAGAAAATCGTTTTTAATTAAAATATTTCTATTTGTAGTTGTATTAGCGTTAATAATTTTTGCTATGAACAACTATGTTTTGCCCTGGTTTGTAAGTTCCCCGGAAGAAATTGTACCTAAGCTTGTTGGTATGACTCAAAAAGAGGCTCTTGCCGAATTAGAAAAAATAAATTTGCAACCTGTAATTGCAGATACTATTTATAATGAGAAATACGATTTAGGTGTGGTTATTTTACAAAAACCAAGACCCGGGCAAGTTGTTAAAGACGGAAGAAGAATTTATATATTTATAAGCGGTGGTAAACAAACTGTAAAAGTTCCAAACTTGAAGGGGAAATCTTTAAGAGAAGCAAAATTTATGCTTGAAAGATTAGGGCTAAAAATGGGCGATATTGAAGATTCACCTTCCAATAACCCCAAAGATATGATTTTTGACCAACAGTATGCCGAGGGAACTCCTTTAAAAAGAGGCGATTCGGTCGGTGTTACTTTAACAATAGGAACTCTTTCAAGTAGGGTAATATTACCGGACTTTATCGGTAAGTCACTTTCCGAAGTTGTTGAAATTTTAGCAGACAGTTCGTTAAGAGTAGGCACGGTAACTTTCAGAATATCAAATTCTTTGCTTCCAAATACTGTAATTGATCAATTCCCGAGCCAAGGAAGTGTTGTTAGTGTTGGTTCTCAAGTTGATCTGTTTGTAACAAAAAACCCTGATAACGAAGAAGAGCAATAGCATGGCATTATTAGCACCGTCAATCTTGTCTTCAGATTTTTCAAATCTCTATCAGCAGATAAGAATGGTAGAGATGAGCGGAGCCGATAGGGTCCATTGTGATGTTATGGACGGTCACTTTGTACCCAATTTAACATTCGGTCCTATTTTAGTTGAAGCAGCCGATAGGTCAACCGAATTGCCTTTGGATGTTCACCTGATGATTGAAAATCCTGATAACTTTCTTGAAGATTTTTACAAAGCCGGGAGTGATTTTATTACTGTCCATCAAGAAACTTGCCCGCATTTACATAGAACAATCCATAGAATAAAAGAACTTGGAGCAAAAGCCGGTGTTGCTTTAAATCCTTCCACCCCGTTATCAACCCTTGAAGATATAATAACAGATATTGACCAATTGTTGATAATGTCGGTCAACCCGGGGTTTGGAGGACAATCGTTTATAAAGAATTCATTAAAGAAAATTGAAAATGCCGTTAAGTTAAGAGAAGAAACAAACTCAAGTTTCTTAATTGAAGTTGACGGCGGCATCAACAAAGACACGGTTAGTGATGTATTAAATGCGGGATGTGATGTGTTTGTAGCAGGTTCGTCAATATTTAAAGCGGACAACATTGCTGCTGCCGTTGTAGAACTAAAGAAGATATTGAATAATAAGTAAAAAAATAATGCTCACTCAAATTATGGTTAACTAATAATCTATTAAAGGGTGGCATTCGTCACCTTTTATATTTTAAAGGAATCTCATTGATAGTTCAAATATTAAATTTATCTCATAAAGAAGTTTTTAATAAATACAGTGTATTCTATAATATTTATAGAGAAGTTTATCGATTCGGTTTATTGGCAATTGAAATTAGAATGCTGCCTAAAGACCTTGCACTTGAAACTCAGAAAATTGTTTTGAACGAAGGTGAGATTTGCTATAAAAACAACGATGTCGATTCCGAAATATATAGCCTTTTGTTCATAGGCTCACTAAGTGAATTATTTAATTTGGCTAGAAAAATTCTGACAACGGGTGATGAAGAATTAGGATATTCCCTGCTAAACTGTATTAACAATTATGAAAAATACGACAACAATTCCTATAAAATAGGTGAACATCTTTTTGATTTCAAAAATGCTTATGTGATGGGAATATTGAATGTAACTGAAGATTCGTTTTCGGACGGTGGAAAATATTCAAAAATTACCGATGCTGTAAAACATGCTTTGGAAATGATTAATAAAGGTGCCGACATAATTGATATAGGTGGTGAATCCACAAAACCGGGTTCTGAAAGCATTGATGTTGAGATTGAAATTGAAAGAGTAGTTCCCGTTATCAACGGAATTCTAAAAGAAAAACCGGAAGCATTAATATCGGTTGATACAACTAAAAGTAAAGTTGCTGAACTCTCTTTAAAAGAAGGTGCAAAAATAATTAATGATGTAAATGCATATAAGGCTGACCCTGAGCTGATAAACGTAGTGAAAAAATATAATGCTGCATATATTCTTATGCATATGAAAGGTACTCCCAAAAATATGCAGAAAAATCCCCGCTATGTTGATGTGGTAAAAGAAATTTATGATTTCCTATTTGAGAAATCAAAAGCAATAAAAAAAATGGGAATTAACAATCTTTTAATCGATCCCGGTATAGGGTTCGGTAAAAGGGTAGAAGATAATTTTGAAATTCTTAAAAGATTAGAAGATTTTAAATCTCTTGGGTACCCAATATTAATAGGAGTCTCAAGAAAATCATTTATAAGCAAGACGTTGGATTTGGATATTAATGAGCGAGATACCGCTTCGGCTATTGTTGAAGCGCTTGCCGTTAGAAACGGTGCAAAAATAATTAGAACCCACAATGTAGAAAACGGTTCTCAAATCTGTAAATTATTGAATAAACTAAATTGATTTTTATCTAAATGTTTGAAGTATTAAAAATAGGATTTCTTACCGTAACTTTTGCCGATGTTATTGATATTGCTTTGGTTGCGTTCATTTTCTATAAAGTATATATTTTTCTTAGAGGAACAATAGCAGCGCAAATATTTGTGGGGTTAGTTATTGTACTATTGCTTTCCCTAATAGCTCAAGCATTAAATTTAAGAGAGTTAAGTTGGCTGCTGAAACTTATTACCGATATTTGGGTTTTAGCATTTCTAATTCTGTTCCAGCCTGAAATAAGAAGACTATTGGTTATTGTAGCAAGAAATCCATTTTTCAGGATGTTTGTTAAAACGGAAAACGGAGATGCTGCCTCTATAATAGCCGAAGCTGCATTTCATCTTTCGCAGAATCAACACGGGGCATTAATCGTGATCATAAAATCTACCGGCATACGCGGTTATACGGAAACAGGTGAACTATTAAACGGTAAGCTAAGCGTGGATTTATTAACTACTATTTTCTTCCCTAATACACCGCTACACGACGGAGCAGTGATTGTTAAAGGTGATACAATTGAAGCTGCAAGGTGTACACTTCCTTTATCTCTGCTTACAATTGTTAACGGAGAATCACTTGGTATGAGGCACAGGGCAGGAATAGGCATTACCGAACAGGCGGATGTAATGAGTGTAATTGTGTCCGAAGAAACAGGCAGCATATCAGTTGCGGAAAACGGCACTTTAATTGAAGGGTTGTCTAGAGAAACACTCAAAAGAAAAATCGAAACTGCATTTAAAGCACCCGCCGTTGAAGGATGGAAAGGGATTTTTTACCAGTATAAAAAATCAAAAAGATAACCGTTTGTAATATTTTATTTGGAATTTAATTTTAAAATCATAAAATATGTTTATAAATTTAAGGGAGCAGTAAAATGAAACTAAAATATTTTTCTCATTCTGCATTTCAGATTACAAGCAGTGGGGGAATAACTATACTGATTGATCCGTTCCTTGATGATAACCCTACTTCACCTGTAAAATCCGATAGTGTAAGTGCTGATTATATAATTTTAACTCACGCACACGGCGATCATCTCGGTGATGCTTTTAAAATAGCAAAGAGATGCAATTCAACTTTTATTTGTACCTTTGAACTGGCTAACTATTGCAAATCAAAAGGATTTAATGCTCACGATATGTCAATTGGCGGAGGACATAACTTTGATTTCGGAAGAGTAAAGTTTACAATTGCTCATCACGGTTCGCAAACACCTGAGGGTGACTATGCAGGACAGCCTGCAGGAGTTGTTGTTACAATAGATAACACATCAATTTATCACGCGGGTGATACCGGTCTTTTTTACGATATGAAATTTATCGGTGAAATGAACAACATAGATTATATGCTTGTTCCTATTGGTGATAATTACACAATGGGGATTTCCGATGCGGTTAAAGCTGTTGAACTTGTTCAACCTAAAATTGCCGTACCAATCCATTATAATACGTACCCGGTTATAGAAGCAGATCCCAATGAGTTTAAAAAGGAATTGGAAGATAAAAATTTGAATTGCCGCATAATGAGTTTTGGCGAAGAAATTCAACTTTAATTATTTAACTTTTTCATTAACTTGCGTCTAATCTTAAAATTATAGTTTTAAGTATTTCTTGAACTGCGAAAAATTATAGGAAGTAGTATACTTTTAATGGCAAGAATCATTACAATTGCGAATCAGAAAGGTGGAGTGGGTAAAACTACTACAGCCATAAACTTATCTTCTTGTTTAGCGGCAGCTGAAAAGAAGGTTTTGCTTATCGATATTGATCCACAGGCAAATTCTTCATCCGGTGTCAGTGTTCACAATCATTCTCCCTCCGTTTATGAAGTAATTATCGGAACAAGAAAAATTGAAGATGTAATTATTAATACTTACATGCCTTATCTCGATCTTTTACCTTCAAATATAAATTTAGTCGGTGCTGAAATTGAAATGGTTGATATGGATGGAAGAGAAAATTTACTCGGCAAAATGATAAATAAAATTAGAGATAAGTATGACTATCTTATTATAGATTGTCCCCCGTCATTGGGACTTCTGACTCTTAACGCTCTCTCAACATCGGACTCCGTTTTAATTCCTGTTCAGTGCGAATATTTTGCATTGGAGGGATTGGGTCAATTGCTGAACACAATTAACATAGTAAAACAGCATTACAACAGGGAACTGACTATTGAAGGCGTACTGCTTACTATGTTTGATATCAGGCTTCGTCTCTCAAAGCAGGTTGCAGAAGAAGTAAAAAAATATTTTGGTGAGAAAGTATTTAAGACAACGATTCACAGAAACGTAAGAATTTCTGAAGCACCAAGTTTTGGGAAACCTATAATTCTTTATGATGCCGTTTCAACCGGGGCAAAAAATTATATGGCTTTGGCATCTGAAATTTTAGAAAAATATTCTAAGAAAAAAAGCTAATGAGTAAATCTAAAACAGGACTGGGAAGGGGACTGGATGCGCTGATAAACCCAAAGAATCTTAATATGGATTGGGATTCTCAGCCTGACTATTCCATGGTAAAAAAAGATGACGGTAACGGCGTAGATCAGCTTGCTAAAATACCTATCGATAAAGTTTCACCAAATCCTTTCCAACCGAGAACCAGTTTCGACTTAGATGCCTTGGAAGAATTAAAAAAATCCATTCTACAAAACGGACTTATCCAGCCCGTTACCGTAAGAAGATGGGAAGGAAATTATCAACTGATATCCGGTGAAAGAAGATTAAAGGCTTGCATTGATATTGGTTACAAAGATATTCCTGCTTACATAATTAAAGTTGATTCCGATGAAATAATGCTCGCACTTGCATTGATTGAAAACATCCAGCGGGAAAGTTTAAATGCAATAGAAACAGCAAAAGCTTATAAAAGACTGATGGATGAATGTCGTCTTACACAGGAACAAATTGCGGATAAAGTCGGGAAAAACAGAACCACAATTGCAAATTCAATTAGACTGTTAAAACTTCCTGAAGAAGTACAACAAAGCATAATCAAAGATGAAATATCAGCAGGACACGCGAGAGCAATTATAAATTTACCATCGGCAAAACTGCAACTTCTTGCGTTAAGAAAAATATTAAAAGACGGACTTTCGGTAAGAAAGGTTGAACAACTTGCGAAGAAATTATCATCAAACAATATTACATCCAACAAAAAAAATTCCGTTAAAATACTTTCGGCAGATTCCACAAACTTAAACGATATTGAAGATAGGCTAAGAAAAATGTTCGGGACCAAAGTAATGTGCAGAAGAAAAAACGATGGAACCGGACAGTTCGTAATTGAGTTTTATTCGAATGACGAATTTGAAAGAATATTTGAATTATTTGAAATTATCAATCAAACATATAATTAGTTTTGTACTCTTTTTTTTGTTGATGCAGAATTTTAATTATGCACAGCAAACAGATACTGCCGAACAAGGTAAATCGAAAAATGATTCTGTTTTTGTAATGACAAAATCTCCGATGGGTGCAGTTTTACGTAGTGCAATATTACCTGGTTGGGGACAGATTTATAACGAATCGTACATAAAAGCACCGATTATCTGGGGGATTTTTGGAGGACTCGCAGTTGCATGGATATTTAACAACAACAGGTATAAAGATAACAGAGAATTGTTTATTCAAACAGGTACTGAAAGATTTAGAACTTTAAGAAGATTTTACAGAGATCAACGCGATCAAGTTACAATATACATTGGGTTAACATATTTACTCAATTTAGTTGATGCTTATGTTGATGCTGAGTTATTCGATTTTTCGGTTGAAAAAAACCGGGTTACTGATCAAACCCAATTAACTGTAAGAATAAAGTTGAACTAGAAAATGTATGGATGAATGTCCGCCTTCGGCGGAGTATGATTGAATGTCTGTTTTACTCACAACCATACTCCTTAATTGAACAAGAGTAATTTGTCGAATTTAATGCTCCGACATTAATTAGTACTAAAGTTAGGAATCTAATTATGAGAAATGCAGTTAAATGTAAAAACTGTGAACACGAAAACGCGTTGTTCAGATTGAACTGTACGGAATGTAACAACTATCTGCGGGCAAGAGTTTGGAACATTGATCTTTGGCACAACATACGTTTGTTGATTGAATCACCCACAAAAGGTTTTCAAGATATTATCTGGAGTGAACACAAAAACTTTGTAGTTTTTATAATTATTATTTCTGCTATAAAGTTAATGATAGATTCATTTTTTCTTAATATGACGGCAGAAAATACAAGCTTCCTCCGGTACAGTTTTTTTATGGATTATCTTTTGGTGCTTGCTGAATTTATAATTTTCTTAGTTTTATTTACTCTATCTGTTTGGTACATAAACAAATCACTTTTAATTGAAACAAGAATAAAGGATGTGTTCGCTATAATTACCTATGCTTTTATACCAAGTATTTTTGCACTTGTCTCTTTGTTTCTAGTTGAAATAATTCTATTCGGTGGTTACTTGTTTTCTGTAAATCCTTCTCCGTTTATCATCAAACCTGTGGTTGCTTATACTCTTTTGGGTGTTGAAATTTTTGTGCTACTTTGGAGTACATTCCTACTGGCATTCGGATTTTACACACAAACTAAATTAAAATTTTACTCAATAGTTACATCAGTAATATTTTTTACTTTACTACTTCTTATTTTATATAAAACACCTTTTACTATTTTATGATTTCCCTATTTAATTGTTTGATAATTTTATGAATAATAAAAACCTTTTTGAAAGAGATAGAAACTCATTCCTTCCCACTTATAAAAGAATACCGCTTGAAATTATAAAAGGGGAAGGAGTTTATTTAATTGATAAAAACAATAATCGTTATCTTGATTTTGTATCGGGTCTTGGTGTAAATGCGCTTGGGTACAGTCATCCAAAAATAATAGAAGCCGTAACAAATCAAATAAATAAATTCGCTCATCTTTCAAATTATTTTGTAACGGATGTGCAGACTGCTTTTGCGGAAAAGTTGTTGGAATTTACCGGGATGGATAAATTATTTTTGACAAACAGCGGAACCGAAGCAATTGAAGGAACAATAAAGTTAATTAGAATGAAATATGGTCCCGATAAAAAAATATTTAGTTTAACTAATTCATTCCACGGCAGAACTTATGGTTCACTGAGTCTGACTGCAAGAATAAAACACAGGGAAGGTTTTGAACCTCTTTTACCCAATATCGAACAAATAAACTTTGATGATATAAATGACCTCCACTCAAAAATAGACGGAAACACAGGGGCAGTTTTTTTAGAATTTATTCAAGGTGAAGGCGGTGTTAAACCTATCGGCAGAGAATTTGCTGAACAGCTTTTTTCTCTTAGAGAAAAATTTAATTTCCTAATTGTTGCTGATGAAATACAATCGGGTGTGGGAAGGACAGGTAAAAATTTCGCATTCCAACATTACAATTTAATGCCTGATGTTGTGGTTGCAGCCAAAGCAATCGGCGGGGGACTGCCTCTCGGTGCATTTATGGTAAGGGATAATTTAAAAGATGTATTCGCATTTGGTAAACACGGAACAACATTCGGTGGAAACCCGGTTGCTTGTGCAGCAGGTATTGCAGTACTCGATTTCATTTATGAAAATAAACTCACACAAAAAGTAGAAAATTTAAGTAATTATTTCTTTGAAGAATTGAATAAGTTTCGCATAAAATATCCCGAATTAATTTCGGAAATACGGGGTAAAGGTTTTATGATTGGGATCGAAATGAAAAACTACGGGAATAAAATTGTGGAGCAACTTAGAGATAATAAAATATTAACTAATCTAACAGCCGATAATGTAATCCGTTTGCTTCCTCCTTTAATTGTGGAGCAAGAACATTTGGATATCTTCTTAGCTCAATTTGACGAAATACTAACAAAATTATAAAGTACAAATTATGTAATCACAACATTTTTTATACTATAATATCCTTAAATTAATATTTTTAATCTTTTATAAAATAAGTAGAAATAATATTTAACCGATGTATATTCTACTATTGACATAATCTGAAATTACATTTTGTATTTTTAATGAAGTATTGACTTTCATATTATACTGTGACAAAGTCAAATTAATACTCATAAAAAAATAGGGAGCAAGTCATCCGTATTTTCCAATTGCGAAAGAATTTGTCATAGTCAACAAATGGTCTGTGTTGTAATTCCGGTTCTGTTTACCGCCGGAGCAGGTTTGTTCCGGAATCTATTCTTATAAATATTAATAGTGCAGAGATACCGAATAAAATCCGGAAAGACATAAAGTAGAATTAGAATTATTTTAATAACAATTTCTTTAATTATATTTGCTTTCCAATAAAAGGACAGAAACATAAAATTCACAATTAATTATTGAGTTGTTCATTTTTGTTATTTACATTTACAAGACTATTTCAATTAAAATTTGCTGTATGAAGATAAAAGAAAAAGAATTTGAGGGAATACTTCAAGAATTAAAAGAACTTGCTCACCAACTTGGTGCTGTAGTTAGATTTGAAAAAGGCGACTTTAAGGGAGGATATTGTCTTTTAAAAGAAAGTAAAATAATTGTAATAAATAAAATGGCAAATCAGCAGAGGAAAGTCATGATACTTGCAGCGGCATTAAAAGAATTGGGAATAGAAGATATTTATTTATCACCAAGAATGAGAGAAGTAATTGACGAAATGGTAGGAGCGTGATGAGAATTTTAATAATTAATGGACCTAACTTAAATCTTTTGGGTAAAAGAGACGAATCAAATTACGGTAAACTGAGCTTAACGGGTATTGAGGAAAAATTAAAAGAAGAATTCCCAAATGAAGATTTTTCTTTTTTCCAAAGCAACCACGAAGGCGAGATAATTGATAAAATTCAAAATGCAGATAATAACTTTGACGCAATTGTGATAAACCCGGGCGGCTTTGCTCATTCATCTGTCGCCATCAGGGATGCACTTGCCGAAGTGAAATTATTAAAGATAGAAGTCCATCTTTCCAATCTTTCGAAGAGAGAAAATTTTAGGCAAAATTTGATAACGGCATCTGCTTGCGAGGGTTACATATCGGGATTTAAAGAAGAAAGCTATTCTGCAGCGGTTCATTTAATAGGAAAATATCTAAAAGTAAAAGGACAAAGTTAAATGATTAAAGCAGTAATATTCGATCTTGACAATACGCTTGTAGATTTTATGAATATGAAACGCCGTGCAATCGAAGGAGCAATTCCCGCAATGTGCGATGCCGGTCTAAATTTAACCCCTGCGGAAGCAAGCAAAATAATTGACGAAATTTACGACGAAAAAGGTATGGAATACCAGAAAGTGTTCGACTTATTCCTTCAGCGAGTTCTTAAAAAAATAGACTACAAAATTCTCTCCGCCGGTATTGTTGCATACAGAAGAGCACGTGAAGCTGCGCTTACACCGTATCCGCACGTTTATTCCACTTTAAATAAGCTACTTAAAATGGGATTAAAGATGGGCATCTTATCCGATGCACCAACCAAAGAAGCCTGGCTCCGTTTGGCGTATTTAAATTTTCATCACATTGTTGATGCGGTTGTTACTTCCGAAGATACGGGGAAGATAAAACCAGCACCCGAACCTTTTATGGCAATTCTTAAAAAACTTGACGTAACTCCCGAAGAATCATTGATGGTAGGGGATTGGGCTGAGAGGGATATTGTCGGTGCTAAAAATGTCGGTATGAGAACAGCCTTTGCAAAATACGGAGATACATTCGACACGCAGCAGCACTATGCCGATTATGAGCTAAACGATATTAGCGAGCTGATCAGTATAATCGAAAAAGAAAATGCTTAATTAAATAGCAATAATCAAAATCCAATCCGCCTCGGCTGAACAAATAAGTTCTAATATCTAAAATACTAAACCCTAAATTTTATGTTTGATAATTCGTGCTTGGTGTTTGGTATTTACCTGCCCGACCTACAGAGTACACTGGGAGGCGGGTTTGCGATTTGGTTTTTATAATTTGTTTATTTAAGAATTAATTTATACGAGAGCTTAAGCAACTTAACAGTGAATCTAATATTAATATATTTAATTTTGAAGGATATAATAACATCCTACCATAAAGAGACTTATGCATTTCAATTAAACAAAACAATTATTAAAAAAGATTTTTATTGCTATTTTAACAGCAATTATTTATTTTACTAAAAAAACTTTTGAACTAATTTGAAAGAATTATCAATAAAAAAACTTTATTATTCCATTAGCGAAGTAAGTCGCATTACCGGGATTGAGCAGTACGTCCTTCGCTACTGGGAAAGTGAATTTGAAAACCTAAAGCCGCAGAAAAACAGAGCCGGCAACAGGATATACACAAACAAAGATATCCAGCTTATTTTAAAGATAACTTCACTTTTACGCGATAAAAAGTACACTATTGAAGGAGCAAGAAAAATACTTGAAGGCAAAGACAGCGACGAAGAATTAGAAGTAAAACCCGGTATAAAAGAAACGGAAGACTCTGAAGCAGTGCAACCCAAAACAGATAAGGGGGAAGATACTTCACTTAAAAGCGATTTACTCGAATTAAAAAATATTTTGGAAATACTTGTCTCTAAACTTTAATAATATCGTTGCGAATCGAGTGTAACTAGTGTGAGTTATCTTATTTTATTAAATCCCAAAATTTAAACACCAAATCACAAACAATTTACAATTCACAAAATCTAAAATTCAAAACCTTTACAGCAGAACTATTGCACAGACAGAATCTAATTTTTTTTTGGTTATTGCAATTTAGTTTTTGATATTTATTTGTATTATGTTATTTGTTATTTCTTCTTGTTATTTGAGAATAATTTGAATTAAGATTTGCTTTGATTTGCTAAAAGTTTGTATTTTAGTATAAGAGACTTCTCGGAACGTGGCGCAGTCCGGTAGCGTACTTGACTGGGGGTCAAGTGGTCGCGGGTTCAAATCCCGCCGTTCCGACTATGTTATTTCTTAATGGATCGTTTGTCTTTTGAAAAATATTCTTACAATCCTTTCCCAAAAAAAATATATGAACCTAAAAATAATCCCAGATAAACCAACGTGTAATTGCGGTGTGTTCGGAATTTTTAATTCCAATGAGTCAGCAACTACAACATACTACGGACTTCACTCATTGCAGCACAGAGGACAGGAAGCTTGCGGAATTGTAACAGTCGATACAAATCAAAAAGGAAAAAATGTATTACGAATGCACAAGGATTTTGGTTTGGTATCCGAAGTGTTCGGGAATGCAGAAATATTTGCTACTGAATTAACCGGTAAATCGGCAATCGGGCATAATCGCTATTCAACTTCCGGTTCGTCAATTTCTAAAAACAACATACAGCCTTTTGTGGTAAATTACAGAAATGGTAATCTTGCCATAGCTCATAAT
>ENA-ORDP01000241-ORDP01000241.1-marine-sediment-metagenome-genome-assembly--contig:-NODE-241-length-37116-cov-3.355495_pt1 | contig 37116 bp, 29 predicted proteins | sample MGYA00248627_ERZ508539 | MGnify/ENA primary metagenome ERZ508539 (study PRJEB26208, sample SAMN05571518) | marine sediment metagenome | biome: deep sea; feature: Hydrothermal vent; material... | reverse complement strand
TGGCCGATGAGATCAGTCTCATCCTGGAAAACCAGAAATCCATTGCCCGCGGGTTGGCGCATGTGCCGGTAGTCAGACAATTTGCAGCCTACGTAAATAAGCCGGTTGGTGATGAGATACGGCCAGAGGAATACCAGCGCAGGGCGGATGAGTTGGAGCAATTTTTTGTCAATTACGCACACGTGGTTGGCACCATTCAAGCCCTTCGCTTCATCGATCCTCAGGGTAAAACGCTGGTTAAAGTGAAGGAAGGCAAGCCTGTCGAACCTAAGCAGTTCGATGAAAAATTCAAGCGCCTGTATGTGGCCGACCAGTCCAGTAAGAACTTTTTCAAATATACGGTTGGGACAGATCAGGATGTGGTCATGTCAGATTTCGAACTGGGACAGGTCACGGTCGAGGCTGATTTTTGTCCCGCCATGGTGCGTTACGCGGCGGCCGTTAAAGACGAGGTAGACCGCGAGGAAGGCATGCTCGTCGTCAATATGTGGGGTACCCGGCTCGATTCCACGGTGGAGGCCTCAATGGGTGGTTACCCAGGTAATGCCTTTGTGGTTGAGATGAATGATGGTAGCAGTCGTGACGGGATTTATCTCTACCATCGTGAAACCAGTAAACGCTTTGGTAACCAGCTGAAGTCGCAGTATCGCTTTACGAATGAGATTACAGCGGAAGAGTGGCAACACATAAAAGCCAACCAGGAGAGTGGCTCCCTGTATCTTGATGATGGAAGAATGTTATTTTTCCGTACCCTGTCTCCCTTTGAGTCAAGACCCTTGACGTCCTGGTTACTTCTTATCGAGGCAGACAGCAGTACCGTGTTTGCACCGATAGAGAATATGCGGCGTTCTATCTGGTTGCTGCTTGGATTGTTATTGGTCGTCAGCCTGCTGACTTCAGTTTGGGCCGCCTGGAAACTTGCTCAACCCGTGCATGAACTGGCCGATGTTATTACTCGCTATGCGGATGGCGACCACAGCATCCGTTATCAGGATAAACGCAAGGATGAAATTGGTATTGCCGGCAAGGCGTTTAATTATCTTACCTCGAGCCTGGAGAAGGCCGAGAGAGGGCGTGACAAAGCCGAGCAACAGGCAAGACAATCAGAGCGTTTAGCCTCAGTCGGGCAATTGGCCGCCGGTATCGGCCATGAGATCAACAACCCACTCATGAATATTATGTCGCTTGCCGCCCTGATCGAAGAGTCGGTGAAGGATGATGAACAGGCAAAAAGTGACTTGCAACTTTTACTGAAGGAAGGTCAACGCTGTGCCCGGATTGTACAAGGTATTTTAAGTTTTGCGCGTGAGGACGAGCCGGACTTTCGTGAGTTCAATATGTCTGAATTGATTGAAGAAACGCTCAGCCTGTTACAACATCGTATCGAATCAGCAGATATTAGCGTCGTCACGGAACAGGAGCAGGATCTCTTTATGGTTGGCGACATGAACCAGTTACAACAGGTATTAGTGAATATTATCCTGAATGCAGTTCAGGCCTCTGAGGCTGGTAGTACGATCCATATAAAATCTTATAAAGAGATCGATTATATTGCCATCGAGATTACTGACACGGGTGTGGGTATACGCCCAGATGCCGTCGCCAAAGTTTTTGACCCCTTCTTTACGACTAAAAAAGAAGGATACGGAACCGGCTTAGGTTTATCAGTGAGTTATGGCATCGTCAAACACCATGGCGGCACCATTCATATTGAAAACAATCAGGAGGCAGGCCTGCGTGTCATCATTCTTTTGCCGCTGCATGCCTCTCTCGAAAACAACCCCGAAGACACCCTATTGGAGGCCTGTCATGTCATCTAATCCAACCCGTATTATGTTTATTGATGATGACGCCGTCACCTGCCGCGTAATGAAACGTAATTGTGATAATGCGAATTATGCCTGCGAGGTTTTTCAGGATGCGAAGGCCTGTCTTAGTGGCTTTAAAAAAGAGGGTGCGGATATAGTGATTACTGATTTGCGCATGCCGGGCATGAGTGGCTTTGAATTACTGAGCGAGTTGCGTGCGGTGGATGAAGATGTGCCGGTGGTGGTGATGACGGGTTACTCTTCGGTGGAAAATGCGGTGGAAGCGATGAAACGAGGTGCCAGTGATTTTATCAAAAAACCGTTTGATTTTGAAGAACTCAAGATCATGTTAGAGCGGACATTAAAATCACGAAACTTACGTAATGAAAACAAATTATTAAAAAGACGCATCGGTCAGAAAAGAAATCGCTTTGGCATGATCGGTGACACGCCGGTTATGCGCAGCTTGTTTACGACCATTGAAAAGATCGCCGAGGTAAGTTGTAGCGCTATTTTAACCGGCGATTCAGGCACGGGTAAGGAATTGGTCGCTCGAGCACTGCATGATTTCAGCCCACGTAGTGATAAACCCTTTGTGGCTATTGATTGCGGTGCCCTGAGCGAGACACTGCTGGAAAGTGAATTGTTTGGTCATGAAAAAGGCGCCTTTACGGGGGCAACCCAACGCAAATATGGCTTGATGGAGCAGGCGGATGGGGGAACATTATTCCTGGATGAGATATGTAATATCACGGACACCATGCAAATTAAACTGATGCGTGCGATTGAAGACCGGCGCATCATCCGCGTCGGCGGGACAATATCTATCCCGGTTGATGTGCGGGTGGTGGCGGCAAGTAATCAGGATCTGGAGCAAATGGTCGAAGATGGGCGGTTACGTCATGACTTCTATCATCGCTTGAATGTCGTAACGGTAAGGGTTCCTTCTCTTATTGAGCGCCGTGAAGATATTCCCGCACTGGTTGATCATTATGTAAAGGAATTTGCCGAGCGCTACCAACGAAACGTAAAAGGGTTCGATAGTATTTCTTTACAGCGTATGTGTGAAGCCGATTGGAAAGGTAATATACGTGAATTAAAGAACGCGGTTGAGCGTTGTGTCATCCTGACAGAGAGCCCTATACTCGTCTGGGAGAATGAGGGGCAGCTAAGCGACGAAGAGCTGTTGTCTGCTGCCAGGTTCTCCGAGAATGAATTTGTCTCATTGGAAGAATTGGAGCAGGAATATATCAAGCATATACTCAAATGTTGCAGGGGAAAGAAGACAAAAGCAGCCCAGGTATTGGGCATAGATAAGACAACGTTGTGGAGAAAATTACGTCGTTATGAAAATGATTCAGAAAGGGTGTAATTTACAATATGACATTTCCTTGTTTGGTGCACATTGCAATAAAAAAACCTATTAGAGTATACTAATTTTGCCGAAAAAATGCTCTAACCGGTTGATTAACCTTAGAAATAAAAAAAACCTAGACTTTGGAATGTATATTGCGTATCAATGCAGATGTACTCGCGAGTAGTACAATTCAAAAACTTAAGTTATAAGTAGTAAGCCTAATTATTAGGAGGAGATATAAAATGAAATTAGTAAGTAAAATTGCTCTGGTTGCTGCAGGCCTTGTTATGGCTGCTTCAGCACAGGCTGTTGATCCATCTAAAAAAGCTAAGAACGGTTACCATCAACAGAAAGTTGTTTATCATGTAAACAACATTCACACCGCTAAAGGTGCGCTTCGTAATGTTAAAAACCACCTGAATGCTCTGGGTGATGAGAACGTTGAAATTATCGTTGTTACTCACAGCTCTGGCGCTTTTGCTATGGTTGATGGTGCGATGGGTAAGAAAGATAAGAAGGGGAAGGTATACAACTTCAATGATCAGATCGCAAGTCTGGCCAACCGTGGTGTTAAATTCGAAATCTGTGCTAACACCATCCGCGGTAAGAAGATCCCTAAAAACAAGATCAACGAGAATGCGGAAGTTGTTCCTTCTGGTGTAGCCCAGATTGCTGATCTGCAACAAAAAGGTTACCTGTACATTAAACCATAAGTTTAATTATCAGTAATCATCAAGATGGGTGCCCAGTTTTAAATTGGGCACCCGTTTTTTATTTGTTCGGTGACTATGTAGATTCATTCTTTAGATAAGATTACAAATGCATTTTTTCAAGTAAGGCAGGATATTTTTTTCAAACCACGGATTTTTTGCGATCCAGATATTATTGCGAGGGCTGGGGTGGGGCAGTGGCAGCGTATGTGGCAGGTAGCTTTCCCACGCTTTCACAGTTTTAGTCAGCGTTTTTTTTCTAGTTGCTTGTAGATGCCATGCCTGGGCATAAATTCCAATAACAAGTGTCAGCTGAATATCAGGGAGAGCATCGAGAATAGGTTGGCGCCAGTTTTCAGCACATTCAGGTCGTGGTGCAAGGTCACCAGAGTTTCCTGTCCCTGGGTAACAAAATCCCATGGGCACGATCGCTATTTTTTTTTCATTGTAAAAATCATCACGCTCAATACCCATCCAGTCCCGCAATCGATAGCCACTGGGATCGTTAAAGGGGATCCCCGTTTCATGCACACGACGTCCAGGGGCCTGTCCAGCAATTAGAATGCGTGCTGTTGGATTTATTTGTACCGTTGGACGTGGGCCATGAGGTAAATGTATTGCACACAGTTTACAGGCGTTAATTTCTTTTTTTAATCGTTTAAATGTCGAGGCTGACATGTTATTTAATTTTGTGCGCTAGCGGATTAGATGCAAAAAAAAGCATGCCAGTTGGCATGCTTTTTTTGTTTTCACGGCAGAGTAAGCGTTATTACTTAATCGCCGCTTCAGCCATATCCTTTTCACCTTGATTATCAACCCAGCTCAAGTTGAGTGTGTCGCCTTTTTTGGCATTCTTTAAGCGGAATGACAAAAAGGGGTTTTTAGATACACCGGGACCCCACTGGCAGGTAAGCACTGTCTTACCATTGTGTTGGCAGATCAGCTCCTCAATGAAGTGAGCCGGGATTTTTTTACCGGTTGTCTTGTCTTTACGCCTACCGGTTTCCATTGGATGGAATACGATCGCTTTTACTGTTGCGCTGCCATTGTCGGCCCACGCTCTGATTTTCATCTTCTTTCTTTTCTTCGCCATGCTTTTATCCTCTAGAATCTCGTTACTGTCGATTAACCGCCACAGCCGCCAAGGGTGACTTTCACAGGCTTTTTAGCGGTGAGCAATTTGCCATTGGCCTTGACCACGGCAACAACATCGGATGTTTTGCGCATCTTGATGCGGCCAGTAACAAAACCATCGATAGCACTAGTCGTGACGTAGTTTGCACATAGTGGGTTGGCATTTACCGGCACAAAAACTGAAATTTGCTCGGTGTTTGCTACCTTGCTCTTAACCGTAACCGAGACAACGGCACCGTTTTCAGCGATATCCGGTGCTTCAACTGAGATATCTTTGCTATCGATAGCCTTGCTGCTACCTGCGACTGCTTTCATGGCGTCAGCCAGGGTGGTTGCTTTGAATGCGCTTTTGGGCCATGCCGCGAGGACGGTACGTGGGCTAAGCAAACCTGCACTGGTTGCGATAGCGATCGTACTGGCCGCCATGGTGGCCTGTAAAAATGTTCTACGAGTCTGGTTCATCAAACGGCTTCTCCTAATATATATTTATTTTTTCGTCTATTTTGTCCTGACAGAGATAATATATTTTCTTCCCTACTGGTTATACAGCAATATTCGTACCAGGTGAAAATATTATTAAATAACATTCAGTTATACTCTGTGGCGACAGGGCGGTGAGTATATGTGTTGCAATATGCAACCTGCCAGGCTGCAAATGTCCCTGCTTTGTATCCTCGTGCCCAACGCTATCCCACATCATAAGACCCTGTATACCGTCCAAGTTCATCCGACACAATAATTTTTTTCTGCCACCATCGTATTGGCAGGACAATATTATTTTGATTTCTTGTAATACGGCGATCACGTGGTAGAATGCGCGCCTTGATTGCGGGGTGGAGCAGTTTGGTAGCTCGTTGGGCTCATAACCCAAAGGTCGTAGGTTCAAATCCTGCCCCCGCTACCAATTCATTCGGGGTTACCGAACTGGTGATTTCGAGAAGGCATGCTATAATGCCTTGAAATTTACAGTGTTTATGAAGTGGGCCTCAGTGGCCCACTTTTCGTTTACGGGGAAAGAATATGGGACCAATGGAAGAACGCGTGCAGCGCCTGTTGGAACCAACGATAAGCGCACTGGGATTTGAGCTGCTTGGTGTGGAATATTTAGGTCAGGGCAAGCATAGTCGATTACGTTTGTTTATCGACGGACCGGATGGTATTGGTCTGGACGATTGTACCCAGATCAGTCATCAGGTGAGCGCCGTTTTAGATGTCGAGGATCCAATCAAGGCACAATATGCATTAGAGGTCTCGTCACCAGGTCTGGACCGGCCACTGTTTAAACCTGAGCACTATGCGAACTACATTGGCCAACAGGTTAAATTCAGGGTGAAGCTCCCGGTAAATGGGCAGAGAAATTTTGACGGTCAGATCCAGAAGGTGGATCAACAGAATCTATATATCACCATTGAGACAGGCGAGACGCTTAAATTCGATTACAGTGATATTGAACGAGCTAATTTAGTACCTGCTGTATAGCCATTACCAAATTACGTAAAGTAGAAGTATACGAGGCAAGAACATGAACAAGGAAATTTTATTGGTTGTTGACGCCGTCTCAAACGAAAAGGGTGTTGAGAAGGATGTGATATTTGGGGCGATTGAAGCCGCTCTTGAAATGGCAACCAAAAAACGTTACCCCAACGATATCGCCGTACGCGTCACAATCGATCGGGAAAGTGGTGCTTACGACACCTTCCGTCGTTGGGAAATCATCGAAGACGATGAAGATATGGAATTCCCCGAACGCCAGACCACCGTCAGTGCGGCGCAATTAGATGAACCTGAGATCCAGGTCGGTGATTTTACCGAAGAGCCCATTGATTCAGTAGAATTTGGACGCATAGCGGCTCAAACAGCGAAGCAGGTGATCGTACAAAAAGTTCGCGAAGCAGAACGCGAAAAAGTATTTGCAGAATATGAAGGTAAGGTAGCCGAGCTGGTGATGGGCGTGGTTAAACGCGTAGAGCGTGGCAATGTTTACATGGATTTAGGCGGTAATGCCGATGCCATCGTGCCGCGAGAGGAAATGATTCCTCGCGAATCGGTTCGTGCGGGTGATCGTATCCGCGGTATTTTAAAAGAAGTAAAGCCCGAGGCACGTGGTCCTCAGCTGATCGTGAGTCGTACCGACCCGCGTTTTCTGACCGAATTATTTATGATCGAAGTGCCTGAAATTGGCGAAGGTCTGATTGATATTCTGAATGCCTCGCGCGATCCCGGTTCACGCGCCAAGATCGCGGTACGTAGCAATGAAGACCGAATTGATCCGGTCGGAGCCTGTGTCGGCATGCGGGGTTCTCGCGTGCAGGCCGTATCCAATGAGCTGGCCGGTGAGCGAATCGACATTGTGCTGTGGGACGAAAATGCGGCCCAGTATGTGGTTAATGCGATGTCACCCGCTGAGGTTGAATCGATTGTGGTGGATGAAGACGCATCGAGCATGGATATTGCGGTAAAAGAAGAGCAACTTTCACAGGCAATTGGCCGCGGTGGACAAAACGTCAAACTGGCAAGTGAACTAACCGGCTGGACGCTTAATGTCATGTCTGAGACCGATGCCGATGCCAAGAGCGAAGAAGAAAACGAGCGAGTTCTTAAAGTCTTTATGGATGATCTGGATGTGGATGCAGAAATTGCTTTAATCCTGGTCCAGGAAGGTTTCTCATCCATTGATGAAGTGGCTTATGTGCCTAAATCGGAAATGCTTGATATTGAAGAATTTGACGAAGAAATTGTTGATGAGTTGCGCGGACGGGCCAAAGATATCTTGCTGACTCGCGCCATTACCACCGAAGAAGGGATACCCGATGGTGGACCGGCAGAAGATTTGGTCAACATGGACGGCATGGACGATGCGCTGGCGCTAAGATTAGCCAAAGGCGGTATTATTACAATGGAAGATTTGGCAGAGCAATCCGTGGATGATCTAATTGAAATTGAAGAAATGGATGAAGAAGCTGCGGCTAAGCTCATTATGACGGCGCGCGCGCCCTGGTTTGAAAATCAGGATTCAGAACAAGAGCAGGCTCAGGCGAGCGAATAATTTAATTGAAGGTAGTAAGTGTATAAATGGCTGAAGTTACCGTAAAACAATTTGCAGATGTCGTTGGAGTATCCATCGATCGATTAATGGAACAGCTGAAGGATGCAGGTGTGCCTATTGCCGATCCGGATGCGATGATCACTGACGATGAAAAAATGGAGCTACTCGGGCACTTACGGCGTAAACATGGTGATTCCGATAAAGCTGAGGGTGGCAAAAAAATCACTCTGAAACGTAAATCATCGTCTGAACTAAAAGTAAAAAGCTCTCAGGGTAAAACCAAGTCGGTTGCCGTCGAGGTGCGTAAAAAGCGCACTTACATAAAACGTAGCGTCATTGTTGAAGAAGAAACCAAACGCCAGGAAGAAGTTCAGGCGCAGCGTGATGAGGTAAAGGCTAAGCAGGAAGCGATCGATGAAGTAGCGAAACGCAATCTGGAAGAAAAAGAAGCTGAGCGTGTTGCCGAAGAAGATGCACGTCAAAAAGCACTCGCGGATGCGGATGCCGAAAAAGAAAAGGGCATAGAAGCTGAAAGCAAAAAGAAAGCGGAAGAAGATTTAGCAAAGAAACAGGCCACCGCAGAAAAAGAAGCTCGCACCACAACAACCCGCAAGAAAAAGAAAGGCAAAGACGATTTTACGGATAAAGATCGTAAAACACGTTATGGCCGTAAAGAGTTACACGTTAGTGCCGAAATGTCCGGCCGGCGTAAAAAGAAAAAGCCGTCTCGGCGAGCTGCGGCAAGTGATTCGAATGAAGAGCATGGTTTTACTAAACCAACCGCACCGATTGTCCATGAAGTGGAAATATCTGAAACCATTACGGTTGCTGAGTTAGCACAAAAAATGTCTATCAAGGCGGCGGAAGTCATTAAAGTGATGATGGGCATGGGTACCATGGTGACCATCAACCAGGTGCTTGATCAGGAAACGGCGCAGATTGTGGTAGAAGAGTTTGGTCATAAAGCTATTGTGATTAATGACGATGCCCTTGAAGAATCGATCGTTGAAGAAAGTGAAGAAGATGGTGAAGCGGTTGCGCGTGCACCGGTGGTCACCATTATGGGTCATGTCGATCATGGTAAAACTTCATTGCTTGATTACATTCGTAAATCGCGAGTTGCCTCGGGCGAAGCGGGTGGCATAACTCAACACATTGGCGCTTATCACGTTGAAACTGAAAACGGCAACATCACCTTTTTAGACACACCGGGTCACGCGGCCTTTACCGCCATGCGCGCACGCGGTGCAAAAGTAACGGATGTGGTTGTTTTGGTGGTTGCCGCGGATGATGGCGTCATGCCTCAAACTCGTGAAGCCATACAGCACTCAAAAGCCGCCGGTGTTCCGATGATCATCGCGGTTAACAAGATGGACAAACCGGAAGCGGATCCCGATCGCGTTAAAAACGAACTCGGTCAGGAAGATGTGATTCCGGAAGACTGGGGTGGCGATACGATTTTTGTCAATGTATCTGCCCATACCGGCGATGGCGTTGATGCCTTGCTTGAAGCTATTCTGTTGACGACGGAAGTCATGGAATTAAAAGCGGTCGCCGAAGGCGCTGCACGTGGTATTGTCATTGAATCGCGTCTCGATAAAGGGCGTGGCACGGTCGCGTCAGTTTTGATTCAGCGCGGTACATTGAAGAAAGGTGACATGTTACTTGCTGGCCTGGAATACGGACGAGTACGCGCGTTGATTGATGAACGTGGTCAGACAATAGATGAAGCCGGTCCGTCTATGCCGGTTGAGGTTTTAGGTTTGTCCGGTGTACCGACTGCGGGCGATGAAGCCACCGTGGTACAGGATGAACGCAAGGCACGTGAAGTGGCCACGTCCCGTCAAAGCAAATCCCGTGATTTAAAACTGGCGCGTCAACAGGCCGCCAAACTGGATAATATGTTCGCCAAGATGTCGGAAGGTGACGTGCAAAGTCTAAACGTAATCTTGAAAGCCGATGTGCAGGGTTCGGTTGAAGCGATCAGTGATGCCTTAACCAATTTATCAACCGACGAAGTCAAAGTGACCATCGTCGCCAGCGCGGTGGGTGGCATAACCGAATCCGATGCCAATCTCGCGGTGGCGTCAAATGCGATTATCATCGGCTTTAATGTGCGTGCCGAGGCCTCGGCGAAACGTATGATCGATGAAGAAGCGATTGACCTGCATTACTACAGTATTATTTATGAACTTATCGATGAAGTTAAAGCGTCGATGACCGGCATGCTGGCACCATTATTTAAAGAAGAAATAATTGGCATGGCCGAAGTGCGTGATGTCTTCCGTTCACCTAAATTTGGCAGCATCGCCGGTTGTATGGTGGTTGATGGGGTGGTGAAACGAAGTAACCCGATTCGGGTCTTACGCGAAAATATCGTTATTTACGAGGGTGAGCTCGAGTCCTTGCGTCGTTTTAAAGATGATGCCAATGAAGTTAAACAGGGCGTGGAATGCGGTATTGGCGTAAAGAACTACAACGATGTCCAGGCAGGTGATCAAATTGAAGTCTATGAGCGCGTACAGGTTGAGCGTACGCTCTAATTTTTATTTCACTCATTTTTATATTATCCCTTTTTATTTTAACCAAGCCAGAACAATTACTGCATGCCAAAAGATTTTGAACGTACCCGTCGTGTCGGCGAACAACTCCAGCGGGAGCTGGCTATCCTGATACAGCAGGAAGTGAACGATCCTCGTGTCGGAATGATCACTGTATCGGCGGTTGAAGTGACCCGAGACTTTGCACATGCCAAAGTTTATGTAACGGCGTTAGTGGTTAATGAAGAACAGGACAACAAGGCCACGATTGATGCGTTGCAACACGCCGCAGGTTTTTTGCAACATGAGCTCGGCAAACGTATGAAACTCAGAACTATTCCACATTTAAAGTTTATCTACGACGAATCAATTGAACGTGGTACTAATCTATCGGCGTTAATTGATTCGGCTATTGAATCTGATCAGACCAATCCGACTAGCAATGCGAAGGTTAAGAAACAAGATGGGTCGTAAACGCCAACGCGGACGCAATGTTAGCGGTATCCTGTTGCTGGATAAATCCGTTGGAATGTCATCCAATGCTGCACTACAGGAAGTTAAAAAACTTTTTTTTGCCAAAAAGGCCGGCCATACCGGTTCGCTGGATCCATTGGCGAGTGGTTTATTGCCATTGTGTCTGGGCGAAGCGACCAAGCTGTCGAGCTTTCTACTGGACTCTGATAAAGTTTACGAAGGCGTCTGTCAGTTAGGCCGGAAGACCTCAACCGGTGATGCTGAAGGTGATGTTATCGAAGAACGTCCGGTGCCTGATTTCGATGAGGCGTCGATCAAAAAAGTATTTAGCCAGTTTATGGGGGATATCGAGCAAATCCCACCGATGCATTCGGCGATTAAACAAAACGGCCAGCCGTTGTACAAATTAGCGCATCAGGGCATTGTGGTCGAACGTGAACCGCGTCCGGTGCATATCTACGAGCTCGACTACATCAGCCACGACACACAGAGCTTTCGTTTTCGCCTGAGTTGTTCAAAGGGAACCTACGTTCGGACCCTGGTCGAAGACATGGGCGAAATCATGGGTTGTGGTGCACACTTGACCGATCTATGTAGAACAAAAGTTGGACCGTTTGATCTGGAACACGCGGTGACGCCAGAAACCATAACCCACGTAGCGGCCGATGGCGGTTATGATGAACTGGATAAACTAATGATCCCGATGCATCAGGCGCTGGAGAGCTGGCCCGCGGTGCGTTTGAGTGAAAACTCGACTTATTATGTGCGGCAGGGACAGCCTGTTCAGGTGGCCAAAGCACCGACCAGTGGCTGGGTACGCTTGTTTGCCAATGACGAAAATTTCATTGGTGTAGGTCAAATTATGGACGATGGCCGGGTTGCCCCGAAAAGGCTCGTCAATGTCAGCTAAATGCTACTTATATGCACCTAATGGCATGATTTTCCGCCCTTGAGTGTTGTAAATTGAGGCCATGCGCGGGTAAAATGTGCGCTGATTTTTGGCTGTCGTCTATAGCGGCCATTAGTATTTTAATTTATATATGACAGGAGTAACACAATGTCTCTGAGTGCCGAACAAAAGTCTCAGATAGTTAAGGATCATGCGCGAGCAGCGAATGATACCGGTTCACCTGAAGTCCAGGTGGCATTATTATCTGCACGAATTAATGACCTATCAGGTCACTTTAAAACCCATATTCACGATCACCACTCTCGCCAGGGTTTACTACAAATGGTGAGTCAGCGTCGTAAGCTGTTGGATTATCTTAAAAATAAAGATCTGCAACGCTATCGCGATTTAATCGGAAGTCTCGGCCTCCGCAAATAAGCTCAAACGAAAATATAAAAGGACTCCCATGTCATTACCCGATCCTGTAGTAAAAGAATTTCAATACGGCAAACACACAGTTCGCATGGAAACCGGGCAAATCGCCCGCCAGGCTGACGGCGCAGTTAAGGTAAGCATGGGGGACACCGTTGTTCTGGTGACCGCCGTGGTCGACCAGAACTCCGGCGAAGGAAAAGATTTCTTTCCGTTGACCGTTAATTATCAGGAAAAAACCTATGCCGCCGGTCGCATACCAGGCGGTTTTTTACGTCGGGAAGGGCGTCCGTCTGAGTCAGAAACCCTGACCTGCCGCTTGATCGACCGTCCTATCCGTCCCTTATTCCCCGATGGATTTACCAAAGAAACCCAGGTGATTGCCACCGTGATTTCTCTGGATCCGGATGTAACGCCTGATATTCCTGCCCTGATTGGTACCTCGGCGGCGCTCGTTTTAAGTGGTGCGCCTTTTAGTGGCCCGATTGGCGCGGCGCGCGTTGGCTATAAAGACGGCGAATACCTGTTAAACCCAAGCATGACCGATCTGGAAGGATCTGATCTGGACCTGATTGTAGCCGGTACCGATGATGCGGTTCTGATGGTGGAATCGGAAGCCAAACTGTTATCAGAAGAAGTCATGTTGGGCGCGGTGATGTTTGGCCACGACCAGCAACAGGCCGTCATCAAGGCCATTAGTGAGCTCGTCAAAGAAGTGGGCGTCACCCCAATGGAATGGGTTGCTCCGGTCAAGAACACGGCATTAGCGGACGCGGTCGCGGCTGAAAGTGAAGCTGGTTTACGCGCAGCCTATAAAATCAGTGAGAAAATGGCCCGCTATGAAGCAATTGATAAAGTGATCAGCGCCACCAAGGCCAAGTTAATTACGGATGCTGAAGATAGCCCAAGTGATGGCGAGGTTTACGGCGAGATTGATTCGTTGAAGAAAAAAATCGTGCGTGGGCAAATTATTGCCGGTGACCCTCGTATTGATGGACGTGATACCAAAACGGTTCGCCCTATTACCGTCAAAGTGGGTGTGCTTCCTCGTGTTCATGGCTCTGCGCTGTTTACTCGTGGCGAGACTCAAGCGCTGGTGGTAACCACATTGGGTACTGAGAAAGACAGTCAAATTATTGATGCGCTAGAAGGCTCATATCGTGATCCGTTTATGCTGCATTACAATTTTCCTCCCTATTCAGTCGGTGAGACGGGTCGTACCGGCAGCCCAGGTCGTCGTGAAGTCGGTCATGGCCGTCTTGCTCGCCGGGGTGTCACCGGTGTGATGCCAAATCTGGATGACTTCCCCTACAGCATTCGGATTGTCTCTGAGATTACCGAATCAAATGGTTCAAGCTCAATGGCCAGTGTCTGTGGTAGTTCGTTAGCCATGATGGATGCCGGTGTACCCCTGTCGGCACCGGTTGCCGGTATTGCTATGGGATTAATAAAAGAAGGTGACGAGTTTGCCGTTTTATCGGATATCCTCGGCGACGAAGATCATCTGGGCGATATGGACTTTAAAGTAGCGGGTAGTGCCAATGGTATTACGGCCCTGCAAATGGACATCAAGATCGAGGGTATCACCAAAGAGATCATGGAAATCGCGTTGGAACAGGCAAAAGAAGGCCGCATGTTCATCCTGGGTGAAATGAATGCCGTATTGGGCGAAACACGTGCCGATATGTCTGAATATGCACCGCGTTATGTCACCATCAAGATCAACCCGGATAAAATCCGTGATGTGATTGGTAAAGGCGGCGCAACGATTCGTTCAATCACCGAACAAACCGGTTGCAGCGTTGATATCAATGATGATGGCACCGTTAAAATTGCCTCGAATGACTCTCTTGCCGCGGAAAAAGCGCGCGAGATGATCGAACAGCTGACCGCCGATGTCGAAGTTGGCCGGATCTACGAAGGTCGTGTGGCCAAACTGATGGATTTTGGTGCCTTTGTGAATATTCTTCCGGGCAAAGACGGTCTGGTTCACGTTTCTCAAATCTCTGAAGAACGGGTAGAAAAGGTCAGTGATGAGCTCAGCGAAGGCCAGATGGTTAAGGTCAAGGTACTGGAAATCGATAAACAGGGCCGTATCCGTTTGTCTATGAAGGCCGTGAATGCCGACGCCGCCGCTTAACTCGCCATTTTACTAATCTGGCCTAAAAAGCCTCCGCCATACCCTGGTGGGGGCTTTTTTGTGCACGCTAATTGCATTATTCCCATCAATATTGACAAAAATGCCGACGGGCACGAGGGTTTATTATGCAGTTTCGATACGCAGTGGCCACAATTTTAATCTTGCTAAGTTTTGTTGTCAGTTGTTCGACAAGTTCAAAATTAAGGGTGCCACCCAATGATATTAATGCTGATGATGCCGGATTTATTTACGGTTATGTTGAAGCGCACGACGATGAAATTGATCGGGTGGATGTGGCTGAATATGGACGCCTTTATATTCCTCTGATTAGTAAGCCACCGCGCGTGCTGGTTTACAACAATGGTATTTTTATGGCGGAGAACATAAAACCAGGGCGATATATTGTTTCAGGTTTTCGTTCGGCTCGAAATTTTTACAATATGTCTCGCAGTAAACGCGATGCTTATCAGAAAATCTTTCGTGTAATGCCGGGAGAGATGCAGTATGTCGGTGCGTTCAGTGTCAAGGTAACTAAAAAAGGTGACCTTCGGTTTGGGAAGTTTAAGGTAACTGAAATTCAGCGGCCCGGCGAGCGAGATGTACTAAAAGAATTGTATCATCTTACCGAAGGCACCGCCTGGCAGGATAAGATTGCCCGACGTTTAAAACAATTACGACAATTGTGAGTTAGACGCCAGTATTTAAATGTTGGCGCGCACCATTTTTTCAAAATCTTTTACAAACGATGTAATTTTTAGAAGTCCGATTTTAAAAGAAAATTCCAGGCTGTGGGTAACATCAGTTTGCTCTACAATATATCCGGTGAGTTGAACGGAATCGGTGTCGATGTATTTTAAGCGAACAAAGCTATCGGCCTGCATGTCCATTAATGTGGCTTCCCCTTCGCTGTTATTGAGCAGGGCATTTAATTTTGCCAGGAAGTATTCGTCATTATCGAATCCAAAAATACGCTTACACATGAAACCGTTTGAGTTGACCTGAATCTCGCAGGTATAAATACCGTTACCCAGATATTCGACATCAACTAATTTGAGTGTGTGCTGATTATCCAGACTGATTAATAAAAAATTCAACGTTGGTGCAGACATAAAATCGGTTGCTGGTTAGTTTAGAGTATCAATGATTTTCCGAGTGATATTAGCTATGCAATAAATCGCTCTTAATCTTAGCCGTTATTGCGTTATTGTTACTATCTGACTTACAATTCTCATAGACTGAGTATAGAACAGATATTACTAATGAGTAAGAAATGACTTGTACCCCAATAATGGACACGGGTTTTACGTCGCTTTATCATCAAAGACATGAGGCGTAATATTGCCTAAGTGTGAATGACGAAGGCTACGATTATAAAACCTTCCGATTTCAAACAGGCTCATTCTTGCTTCGTTGTCCACTTTTATGATTCATGATTACCCTGCTTTGTTTTTAACGTATCGAAAAAATTTTTGCCATCGGATTACATTCTGCGGGCAAGCTTCGTGCTCGGTCATACAGAAACAAAATTATCTGCCAGATTTGCGCGGAAAAAGACAGTGGACCGACCAGAAACTAAATCTTGACTAAAACAGTCGGAATAATGTACAGAGAGGTTTCACTATACTATGTGATCAGGACAAGAGCGTACTTCTAGCCTTCAAACATGACGGTAGCCCGAAACTTACTATCCCATCCTGCCATTTTCGTTTCATGCTAAATTGTTATTTGGCTGTTTGCAAAATATTCTCTTGCTCGGGTGATTAAATGATTAAAGAAAATATTCTTATTGCCGTTATTCTTGTTTGGATTTGAAAATAAGTGCTCAAAATAGTGCCCATTATAGACCCACATTCCAGATTTCTCTTAGGAGGAGGAGTGTGTAAGGTGGCGGCCAGTTAGTTAGGGACACCTACGTATTAGAACACTGAACATCCGACAAAAACGGACATCATTGAGTCTTGTGGTTACTTAAGAGGAAATGTATCTATGAGCATCGTGGTATCACACATAGGCTTACCCGATAGAGAAGTCAAATTGTTAACCAGCATATTCAGCGTACTTGGCTTAAGTGCGGTACCGGGATTTGATGACGGATTTAATTTTGTCACTGATCAACAAAATAAATTAACAAGCAATATTCAAAAAAACGCCAGCCAGGATCTTAAATTTATAGGAAAAGAGCAGCGTAGTGCTCCAGGGCGTCTGGCTGATATTGTTTTTGTTGATGGTGATAATAAATTTGCGCTCAATACATGGATCACATTACAACAAACAAATCCTCTCACAGTCCCTATCATTGTTACTAATAAGGGTGATAACCCAGACTACCATACGATCAAACGTCCGTTAATGTTAAAACGCATAATATCCGCACTAACCGCAATTATAACGACAGACAGGAAGAAGACGCCGTCTCAATTATTTCGCCTAAATATTTTGGTCGTCGATGATAGTTTCGCGGTGCGAACCTATATGGAGCATACGCTACCGAAATTAGTGGATTGCGATCTTACGATTGAGTTTGCAGGAAGTGGTGAAGAAGCAATTAGAAAAATGTCAGGCCATGGTTACGGCCTGGTCTTTCTGGATGTTGTTATGCCGGGCATTGATGGCTATAAAACCTGTAAAGCGATTAAGGCAAAGCATGATAGCTATGTCGTGATGTTGACCAGTAAAAAATCACCGTTTGATAAAGTTCGCGGCACGATGTCTGGTTGTGATGCGTATATTACAAAGCCCCCGAAAGATGCTCAATTAAAAAAAACACTGGAAAAATGCATTGGCGAGACTAACAACCTTCCACAAAATGCCAATTCCGGAAATATTTAATTCGTTTTATTTTTAGAAATGAGACTGAAAAATGTAGTAAACAGTGTTAATAATGCTATCAACTAAATCTAAAGAGGGTAATTAAATGGCCAAGCAAAAAATTCTGATTGTCGATGATTCATCAACGGATTTATTAAACCTGAAGAATATTATTTCAAAAACGGACTGCACTATTCTTACTGCCACCTCTGGAAAAGATGGTGTTGCGAAGGCAAAGTCAGAAAAACCAGATTTAATTTTTATGGACATCGTCATGGATGATATGGATGGTTATGGTGCATGTACAGAAATTATGGAGGATCCTGAGACTAAAGATATACCACTCGTTTTTGTGAGCACTAAAAACCAAAAAGTCGATCAATTATGGGCAAAGAAAAAAGGTGGTAAAGCTTTGATCGGTAAGCCATACACTGATCAGGAAATACTGGATCAAGTAAAAGTATTTTGTTAACAAGACTCCGATATGTCAATGCAACTTATACAGCCCAGTGAGGCCCTGAAAGGACATTTTGATTCTCCCGCGCTAGAAGCGAACAGCGAACAGCCGAAAAAGCTGGGTAGTATCGAACGTCGTCATGGATTCTGGGTGGGTAACATCGGATTATTATTACCATACGACATGACGTGTGAAGTTTCAGCCGGTCTTCCGGTATTTCACTTGCCAAATAGCCCAATATGGTTGACCGGAATGTGTAACTTGCGGGGTAATATGGCCCCCATGTTTGATATGAGCCTTTTATTTGATATCAACGTTGAACAAAATACAAAACGTTCGCAACTTTTCATACAAATAGACGATGAATGGTTAGGCGTATATTCAGATCGCCTGCCTGCGCGTGTTCTTCTCGATAAGAACAATAAACTGAATGGTGTTCCACCTATCCCGGATGAATTACATAGCTTTGTACACAGCTGTTATCAACAGACTGATGTCTGGCTGGATTGGGATATCACAGGGTTTTTTTCCTGGTTGGCAGAACAAGTACCTGGTTAACGAATGAGATTTTAAAAATTGCTAATAGCGAATTTTTAGAATTTAAACTATTTAATTTATAATGCAGGAGTATAGAAATGAACTGGTATCGTAGTCTAACTATTCGCGGGCAATTATACTTCGCACTGGCGACGATGATTATAGGATTTATTGCCATTGGTATTACCTATGCCCTCTCCATTGTTGTTGGGCAAAACGCACTTGCGGAAGCCGAAAAGCTGGCTAGCTTTGGACTTTCTGTGGAAAAGGCACAGTTTTCGGTTGTCGAAGCCCAGCGTATCGAAAAGCAATTTGAATTAACGCGAGATACTAAGTTTCTGGGAGAACATGCAAAAGCTATGAGTAGCTTAACCGCCGGTCTCGAACAATTGAAGAACAATGCCCCGGACGAAAAAGAGCAATCGCTAATCAGTTCGGTTAATAAATCGTTACAGGCATATCGAAGAACTTTTTATAACCAAAAAGAAGGACTATCAATTGTGGGGCTTGACGCGGACTCTGGTCTATTGGGGTCATTAAATGAGTCGGCACGAAAAATGGAAAAGCAGCTAGCGGGCAGCGAACAGCCAGCGTTGGTTATTTCGTTTTTCAAAATGCGTCAATTTGAGAAGAATTATCTATTAGAAGCTAATGCAAGCAATGTAAGCAAACTATTGCGGCAAGAAAAATTATTCAAGGCGCTAGTTGTGCGCTCCTCTTTGTCTAGTTCGAAAAAATCAAAAATTAATGTATCGATGAAAAACTACGAGCAAGATATCAAGGAAATGGTAGCCGCCACAAAAAGTAGCATAGAAAATACTCTGTCTCTTACCGAATCGACGCGGGCCATGGAAAAAGAATTCAATGAAATGATAACGCATACTAAAGAACTTATTATTGAAAACGATCTTAAATCGGTTCAAGCGATTTTTATTATGGAATCTATTTTTGTCCTGGTCTTGGTTCTGGCTGCTTTGTCGGTTGGCGTCGTGTTTGTTCTACTAATGCGCAAAATTTCCAGTTTGTTGGCTACTTTGATGGGGACCATTACGCGACTTGCTGCTGGCGATTATGATGCCCGAACTGGTTTACAAAGTCAGGACGAACTTGGGCAGTTGGGTCGGAGCCTTGATACCATGCTTGATGATCGACTCGCAGGTTTGGCCAAGGCGGAGAAAGAAAATGATCAACTGAATGACTCCATTATTGAACTAATCGAAGCAGTATCGACACTTGGTGAAAGAGACCTAACTGTGTCGGTTCCGGTTGCCGAAGATGTCACCGGTGCTGTCGCTGACTCAATCAATCAAATGGCTCGTCAAACCGCTGCGGTGCTCAATAACATTAAAACTATGGCAATGCAGGTAGAAACCACTTCACAGCAAGTCAAGAATCAAGGCGATAAGTTGACAATCGTGGCCGAAAATGAAAGAAAAATAGTGGAAAATACCTTAACCAGTTTGGACAAAGCTGCGAAAAGTATGAATGCCATTTCGTCTATGGCTCAAAACTGTAACAAAATTGCAGATAAAGCATCACAATCCACAGAGTTAGCACTCGATGCAGTGAATAATACCGTATCGGGTATGGCTGATATTCGAGAAGTTATCAGTGAAACGGAAAAACGTATCAAACGCCTCGGTGAACGCTCGCAGGAAATTAACGGTATTGTCGATATGATCAATACCCTGGCAGAACGTACACACGTATTGGCGCTTAACGCCAGCATGCAAGCAGCTGCGGCCGGAGAAGCAGGACGAGGTTTCGCGGTAGTTGCCGACGAAGTGCAACGCCTTGCTGAAGGCTCACGTTCATCAACAGCACAAATTAGTGAATTGGTAAATAGTATCCAGTCTGAAACGTCTGAAACGATGGCGACAATGAATAAGGCAATTACACAGGTTGTGGATGGTTCGGAACTTGCTGAGCAAGCAGGGAAACAGATGGTAGATACCAAACAAACTACACACGAATTAGTTGCTGCGGTTGTAGATATTTCAAAACATTCTATAAATCAGGCCAAGATCAGTGACGACATACGAGAACGCGCGTCACTAATTCGTACAAGCACCCAGGAAACTGCCGAAGAACTAGATGTACAAGCTGAGCACGCAAAAAGTCTGGCAAACTACGCCGACAGCATGTTGGCGTCGGTGCAGGGATTTAAACTGCCAGAAGTGGGTTAGTGGTTAATGTTTTTTCGTTCACCGTTTAAGAGCGCCATCTAATGTCAAGTACGGGACTTGCCTTTTCCGCTGATGAAGCCATCGAGAAGATGCGCCAAAAAGTGGCAATGACACTGGCCATTTTGTCCGGCCGGGATGTGAATCAAGAACAATGTAGAGGTGCACTCGATGTTTGGGAGGCCCAGCTTGGGACATTAGCAGATAATACCACCGTGTCTGGTATTGAATGGATATGTAATAAATTGGTTCCGCATGTCAATGCGCTCGATTTATCCACCGAAAATCTACTCAGATATGGTGCTCAGCTGATTGAATGGCTTGACACGTTGCTATCAAATAGTCAGCAGACAAAGCAAATTACGCTGATTGATAAAATACAATCTTTATTACCCACGGTGTCAAAAAAAGAAGTGGAGATTGCCTTTGATCTCGGAACTGATCCGGTAATAACGTCAGACACAAACACATCGCGCCAATACCCGGAATTAATCAAAGTTGTAATGCGGTGTGAAAATACCATCCTGGAAGTATTAAATTCTTTGCCGGTGAACGAGCGCCAGGATAAAATACATACAGAATTAACAGAAGCTGCACTAGACTTAACCAAAAAAATTTCTACGATGGCAAAACTTGTCGAGTCTGATCATTTATTTCAATTATGTCATGCGGTCTGTGAGTGTTTTTCTCTGACCGTAAATAATGGATCTCATATTACGTATGAGCAAGGTCAATCATTGCAGCGGTGGTTGAATGATCTTCCTGCTTACATAAAAAATCCTGACGACAATACAATTGCCAAAAAAGTTTTTTCAATACTGCCTGAAGAACAGCGTAACGAGTTACTTTCGAAAATGGAGATTTTACTGGAAGCTAAAGATACTTCCAGGATGGAACAAGAAACGGATGGCGATGATCTAGTTAAATTAACGTTGGATGAAAAAATACCTGAATCCAATGATCAGGAAATAATAAAAACGGCTACTAATGCCGTTGAGCAAGTTCAAGTCGACGAGGAAGATTATAGCTGGCAAGAAGAGAATCTGGAAGAGACTTTCGCAAATGATACTGATTGCGAGAGCATTGATTCAATCTTAGAGGTGCTAAGTGAAGAGCTTGTTGAGATGACGCTTGAATTGACAAATTTGTTAGATGAAATAGATAATGATGAAAAAGATGATAATAGCAAACACGTCCTGCAATACCTTACTTTGATCGAGCAGCTTTCGGAGACGTTAGAGGCTCTGGGATTAACCGGGTTGCAGCAAGTTTGCCTGTTCATTAGTCACAATTTCGCACAAGCTTCGGCGAATAACGGTAATCTGTCAAATAACGTTACGGTTCTGTTTCGAGCCTGGCCGGATCAGATCTTAGACTATCTTAAGGATCCTGGTGGCGAAGAAAATTGCTTGTCACTGCTTAATTTTTTACAGGAAAAAGACTGGCCTGAGCCCCTTGCTGATCCTGACACACGTCAACTGATGATCATCTTATCGAAAGAAATGGTGTCGAATGATTTTTTCGAGACGGAACCACGACAGTCTATTGCACTACCAGAAGATGTTGACCTTGTAATCTCGGACGATACTAATCAGGATCTGATCAATGCTTTCTTTCAAGAAGCACCAAAATTTGCTGCAGAATTTTCCGCGTGTCTGGAAAAAATTGCACGCGGTGTTGACATATTGGAAAATATCGGCAAAGCACAACGTTTTGCGCATACTTTAAAAGGGTCTGCGAATCTAACGGGCATTAAAGGTATTGCCAATTTAACACACCACATGGAGGATATTTTGGAGTATCTTCTTGCCAATCCGAATAATTTCCCGCTGCCATTAATTCAGGCTTTACAGGAAGCGGGCGACTGTGTAGAGGTTATGATAGATAGCCTGCAGGGTAAAGACGACACACCTGAGGATGCGCTCGATATTTTGCAAAATGTATTAGATTGGGCAAATCGTATTGATAGCGGGGACGTCGATGATTCGTCCAGTGATTCTACGTCGGATTTAGCATTAACGACCAGGCCGATCGATGAAAGCAACGCTAACCCTGAAAAATCGCAAAACTCACACGAAGTAAACGAAAATTCTCTACATGTACCTACCCGGGTTATTGATAATATGTTCAAGATGGTCGGTGAAATGTCTATTAGCACTAGCCAACTTCGGGAATATCTTAAACGGCTGATACAACAAAGTCTTGATCTGCAAGTCCATAATCAAACCACCCAGGCCAAACGTTTTGAATTAGAAGACATGGTTGACGTGCGAGGATTTGCATCGGCACAGCATCGCGTGCGTAATCAATATGAACAACAAGATAAATTTGATTCTCTGGAGATGGATCAATACGATGATTTACACGGTTCAATTCATGGTTTTATTGAATCTGTATCAGATTCTCGTGAAATGGCCCAGCGTATTCAATCACAGCTTAATGATCTTGATGGTATGTTTTTACAACAACAGCGTTTAAATAAAGAGCTTGAACAAATTGTGATGACCACCCGCATGATTCCGGTGGGCGACATAAGTTCTCGCCTGCAACGTAGTGTCAGGCAGACATGCCGTGTTACCGGGAAACAGGTTAAACTAGAAATCTCCGGTAGTGATTTATTGCTCGACAGCGACGTACTCAACAAACTCACTGATCCCATTATGCATATGTTGCGCAATGCAGTTGACCACGGAATCGAATCAAATGAAAAACGCAGCACCGAAGGTAAACCCATTATTGGTAATATACACCTGGAATTTTTACGCGATGGCAATAATCTCATCGTGAACTGTACAGACGATGGACAAGGTCTGGATTATATCACTATTCGGAAAACAGCTATTACGAATGGTCTTATCGCTGAGCAGGATGTACTCAATAATGCACAATTGGCTCAACTGATATTCACTCCTGGGTTTTCAACGACTGACACGGTGACACAAGTATCCGGGCGTGGGGTTGGTATGGATATCGTTAGTACCACGATCCAGGCTCTGGGTGGCACTCTAAACGTGGAAGATGCAAAACCGTTCGGTTGTACAATAAATTTGCGTTTACCTATTAGCTTGATCACAAGTCATACCATTGTGGTACGAAGCGGCAGAGAAACGGTAGCCATTCCTTCAAACACATTGGCTCGCATTATCCCTGCTGGAATCGGTGAATTCCAGCAGTTGGGTGATGAAATTACTTATCGACTTGATAAACAGATCTATCCGACCCGGTCTTTTGCTGTATTAATTGGTAGCTCGGGTCTTGATTCCGATACGGCATATGAAAATAAGACGATATTGCTGGTACGTGCAAGTGGTGGCATTGTTGCTGTTACCGTTGATCAGGTAGTTAGTAATAATGAACTTGTGGTTAAGAGTGTCGGCAAATATGTTCGTTCACTGCGCGGTGTATCCGGCGTGTCAATATTAGGTGATGGTAGTGTGGTACCGGTATTGGATCTGCTCGAGTTATTACAGCAGTCAACAACTAACTTGTTAGTTACCTCACAAACAAAAAAAGGAGCGTTGGAGACAAATAACAGCGAGACATTACAGATTCTTATTGTTGATGATTCTCTTAGTGTACGTAAATCGCTATCGCAGTTAGTGGAAGACGCAGGATATAAGTGTCTGATTGCTCGCGATGGTGTCGAAGCACTGGATGTTTTGCAAAAACAAAACCCAAGTCTGGTTTTGACTGATTTGGAAATGCCTCGCATGACGGGTCTGGAACTTGCTTCGAATATCCGTGCGGATAGCCGTTACACTAATTTACCGATTATTATGATTACCTCGCGTACTACCAATAAACATCACCAACAAGCCGTGCGTGTTGGTGTTAATGAATATTTGACTAAGCCTTTTTCGGAAGATGCGCTGTTGAATACTATGAATTTACTACTTTCAGCCTGATATGCTAACCGCAGTCGATCAGTCACTTTCAATATCGCAATTCTCAATTCTACAGATTGGGGATCTGCAGTTAGCCTTTCCACAAAACCAGATCGCAAGTGTCGATCTGCTGGGTGATATGGACACCAGTCAATCAAATCAGCTTAATGTTGGGTGGCTCAATAATGAGAAACAAAGCTGGCCAATATTTGCAATTTCCAGCTCATTATCGGTTTTACCCACGATTCCAGAACAACGACGATTCTGTGTTTGTTTTCACCCGGCAATGGCAACACAGTCATATTGTGGTTTGCTCGCCGACGCAGTTTTACCCTACGTGTTGAGCGATTCATCTAGTATAGAAATATTACCGGATTGCATGTTTAACCCCCATTCGCCCATTAGGCAATTTTTTAAAAACGATAATAAAATTACATTTATCTGTGATAGCAATGATATAACTCGTTTTCTGAATGACGAGGAGCGTGCGTATGGCCGAGACTAATGCCTGGCTTTTATCCATTAGCGCGCAGCAAAAAATTGCTGTTGCCGAATATCAGATGTACGAATATATATTATCAGCAGACACTGCCGATGTGCCACTTACACCTCCGCATTGTCAGCAGATGTTGTTTTGGCAAGAAAGACTAATTCCTAAAATAAGTCTGGGTCTGTTTTTTGAGAATAAAACAGATAGCGACAAGAGTTATGTTATCGTTGCTTACCAGTCAGCACCAAAAGCGCCAATTCAATATGCTGGATTGCCTATCATTGAAGCACCCATCCGAATCATCGTGCAGGACGAAACTGCGACTGACCTTCCTGAATCGTTTAATGAAAATTTACGCAGTGCAACATTATCCTGTTTTTTATATGAAGATCAGCCTGTACCCATTTTGAACATAGCGGCTCTTTGTTCAAAAGAATTTTGGCAACAGACACTATAGTAAATCTCGATTAATAATTTTTGCGAGGTCTTAATGCAATGAAATACCTGAAAAAAACAACCATCTTTAAATTTTTTCTTTTAGCTATGGTGGTTGCCACCAATGTGATACCTGGTAACCATAATATCGTTTATGCATCCAGTAACTTAATGATAGCGGAAGAAATAACTACCTTATTTGGTTCGGCACGGGCAGTGATATCAAAAAATCAGTCTTTGATCAACGATGCTTCCAAAGGGGACAAGGGCTTAAGTGGTCATATCGTAGTTGCAGGTGCAAAAGCCAACTTTAAAAATACTACGGGGCGGGATCTTAATTTAACTAGTATTGAAGTTAAGGCTATGCTGAGAGCTATTCGTGATTCGATGGATCAGGCGCAACCCGTGATAAATGAAAAAGGTAGAGGTTTTAAAGGTTTCCTACCCGCCATATTTGCCAGGCAGGTGGCCGATGGTTTTAATAGCGTTATGAAAGGAAAAATGAAAATCAAGTTAACAACCTACGCTGAACGGTTGCGCAATCGCGCCAATCGCCCTGATGATTGGGAAAACAATGTCATGAGAAACCGATTTATGCGGGCCAGTTACGAAAGAGGTCGACCTTTTGTCGAAAATGCCGCATATAAAGGTAAGGCTGCTTATCGTTATATTTTACCCGAGTATTACCAGGAAAGTTGTTTGTCTTGTCATGGTGGCCCTAAAGGAGATCGCGATATTACGGGTGGCAGGAAAGAGGGTGGCCAACTAGGCGAGTTAGGTGGTGCTGTTAGTTTTACAATAATTAATTAATCTACGAAAGAATAATTTAAAAAATTTAGTGAGTGGTACATTCGAATTTTAAAGGTCGAAGTAGCCCCCTTTTTATTTCTGTTTTATTTTATGGCGGTTGGTCGTTCACGTGCAAGCGTTCAGTGCATGTTAATGATGACCGGAAAGATCCAGGCAATTATACGGTGTGAAGCATAGCGTAAAAACACTACTATTAATAGCGTATAGAGTGGACACATAAGCAGAGTCTTGTTATTTGCCTACCCAGAAACATGAGATTGATCAGTATCTTTCGGGTTTTTTAGAAAAATCCGCCATTGTGGGATTATTGATCTCAGGTAATATGCTATATTTTGCAGCCCCAGCCGGTTATTTTTATGGGACTCATATCTTATGCTCACAGTTGTGATCCTTGACGACCAAGAAGTTACTGTCGAGCTACTTGCTAACTTTGTTCTCAATATCAAAAAACTTGGTAAGATCCAGGTTAAAAAATTTACCGACGAACGCAAGGCGATCAGTTGGCTGTTAAATAATAAAGCAGATTTAATATTGCTTGATTATAAGTTAACGACGATGACGGGCCTTGATGTTATCGCCGTGATTCGACTTTACCCACGTCACCAAACGGTTCCTATCGTCATGGTGACAGAATTCGACCGACGTGAAATTCTCTACAAAGCATTAGATGCGGGTGCAACCGACTTTTTATCCAAGCCAATCGATCCCCACGAGTGTAAAGCACGCTGCACAAATTTGCTGAGCCTGCGGCAGCACCAAATTAGTCTTGAGCAGAACAATGAACGCCTGAAGCAACAGGTTGATGAGTCTCTAAAAGACACCTTGTTCAGACTGGCGCGGGCAGGCGAGTTTCGTGACTCAGATACCGGTAACCATATCATTCGCATTGCACGCTTTTCTCGTTTAATCGCGGAAGGCCTTGGCTTACCTAATGATGTTTGTGAAAGTATAGAACTGGCCAGCCCCATGCACGACGTCGGTAAAATAGGGATACCTGATTACATACTACTGAAAAGGGGGCCGCTGAACAGTAACGAATGGAATATTATGCGAAAACATACTGTCATGGGTCATGAAATCCTGTCGGGTTCAGAGTCAAAATATATGCAACTGGGTGCATCTATTGCCTTAAACCACCATGAAAAATACGATGGTACAGGCTATCCAACTCGACTAAAAGGCAATCAGATACCGATTGAGGCCAGAATTGTTGCGGTGGCCGATGTGTTTGATGCGTTGACGACCGTACGGCCCTATAAAGAAGCATGGTCGCCTGATGATGCTATTGAACATTTAAAAAATTTAATGAATCAACATTTTGATCCGGATTGTGTGAATGTTTTTACACAGGAAATTGATGCTGTTTATGAAATTTATAAGTCGTTACAAGAAGACACTTTGGTCAAAGTCATTCCAATTGGCCCAGCTAATAATTCACCGGCTCCTGAAATTGGTTAGTCCTCAAACGTAAGTGTATGCCGATAAAATAGGCTGAATGTATCGTATAAATAATAAGCATTATTATTTATATTGCATATATATAAAAGAGAGAAGGGCTGGCATTTAGCGAAAAAAATTACTCACGCTATTGTGCAAGGTAATCTTATATTGGTATATTTTCTCTGGGTGTGGTCAAGCTGGGATCACCGGGAGGGAAATCCATGAGTGTGGTTGCTGAGTTATCAATATTAGATTCATTAGACTATAAACAAATAAACTTTAGTTACGATAGCAGTAGGAATACTGCCAATATCGCCTTCAATCCAACAGGGCGGCCGTGCTTTAATCCAGAACTACTCAAAGAACTAGATGCCGCACAGCAGCTGCTAAAAAATGAAGCGATCAATCCCTCTCATCTAATTGTGACATCCGCGATTAAAGGTGTATTTTCGTTCGGTGGCGATTTGAATTTATTTATCAAACACATTCGCTCAAAAAATCGCCAGGCACTGCATGCCTACATGAAGCTTTGTATCGATGTGCTGATGTCAACAAGTTATCTTTACAATCTTGAAAAGGTTGCGGTGGTACAAGGTGCGGCTTTTGGCGGCGGTTTTGAGGCGGCGTTAAGTTGTTCGACGATTATTGCAGAAAAATCAGCACAGTTTGGTTTCCCTGAGCGCCTGTTTAATCTTTTCCCAGGCATGGGCGCTTATTCTTATCTTATCCGCCGGGTATCACCCAATGTTGCCAGGCGTATTGTAAGTTGTGAACGAAAGAAATACTCAGCCGAAGAATTATATGATCTGGGGGTTGTTGATATTTTGGTGGACGATGGCATGGGCAAAGACGCAGCAGCAGAATACGTAAGACATCAACAACAATATGCAAATGGGTATAATGCGATTCGAGCGGTGACGGATTATTACCATAAAGTTAATCACACAGAATTACATGATATCGGTGAACGTTGGGTGAAGGCAGCGTTGGAATTGAGTGAACGGGATATGCGGTTTATGGAAATCGTTGAGAAAGGCCAAAATAAATATTTTAATCTCTGAGGGGTTAATTCCCCGCTGCTTGCGACGCCCCGTCATTCCGGTGACGAAAAATAACGGGGCTGGTTTTTCCAAATTTAACGCTTTTTCTTCGCTTCGCCTTTCAGGTATTGAAAAAGTGACTGGTTAGTTTGATTTACACAGTTGACAAGATTGTCGATGATGTAAGCGGTGTTTTCTGACACCATAAAACTTTCGCGGTCCAGGTTGAGGCACTGACGTGTGATCGCCTCCAGGCGTTTTGCCTTAACATTACCTGCAATACCTCTTAAGGCATGGATATGATTCTTAAATGCTTCGATATCCTTGTTCTCAATGGCCTGTTTGATGTTTGTCAGTAGCTTATTAGCACTTTCTGAAAATATTGAAAATAATGAAGTCAAAAACCCGCTTTCGAGGGTATTTTTCGGGTAATTATTTAATTCTTCTGGGTCGAATAGTATAGTTTGCAGGGTCCGGGTCAGGTCTACCCTTAATTCTTTATCAGAATTCTGTTTCTCTTCAACGAGTCTGGCTATGATCGCAGAAAATTTCTGATAATCGATCGGTTTTTCAATAAAGTCTTCAAAATAGTCTTTGGATTTTTCAATGGTATCGGCTTTTACATTCGCTGTTGCCATGATCAAGGGTGTTTTATTATGGGGTCCAGAGTACTCATACAACTCAGCGACTTCAAAGCCAGACATATCCGGCATTTGCAGATCAAGAACAGCCAGGTCATATTCATTATTTTGCAATTGCTCTAATGCCTCAAAACCATTTTCGGTCAATGTGATCGTATGCCCCATTGATTCGAGTATTTCTTTCATAACGAAGCGATTAGTTTGTTCATCATCGCAAACCAGTATTTTTAATTTGTCAATTGACTTGCTGGGTTTTTTTAAATTTGCGGCATGAATAGGGGTAACGGCTGGGTCATATTTGTGTGCCTTTACATGCATGGCATGGTAAAGCTGTCTTGTCTCGATAGGGACGGGCAAGATCGTGTCATAAGATTTCAGGATCTGTTTATCATTGAATCTGCCGGGGCCAAGAAGTATGAAATTAATAAATTTAGAAATAGCAGGTTCGATTGCTGCAATAAATTCTGAGCCTTTTTCAGCGAGTGCGTAATCGATAATTATGGCGGTAGGTACACTATCTACAGCCGTATTGGTTAGATATTGCAAAGGGTCATAATCTGAATAAATATCAACAGTGTAATCCCATGTTTCAATGGTTTGTTTTAGTTGATGGATGTACTGGGGGGTCTGCGAGACGATGATCACATTTTGCTGAGTCGAGACAGGATGTACTGATTTCGCAGTCTTTAAAGGGAGCTCAAACCAGAATCGGGTGCCAACGCCCACCTCCGAGGATAATCCGATGGTTCCGCCCATATGTTCGGTCAGTTTTTTAGATATGGCCGTGCCCAGACCGGTGCCACCATATCTGCGCGTAATGGTTTCATCAGTTTGCTTAAAGCGCTCAAAAACATCCTTCTGATCTTCTACTGGGATACCAATACCCGTGTCAATTATTTCAAACCTTACCACCATCGTTCGTTCTTTGCTTTCCATTGGAAATGCATTAATGACGACATATCCATAGTTAGTAAACTTAATTGCATTGTTCGCCAGGTTCATCAGGATTTGGCTGATTTTTGTCGGATCACCATAAACATGTTTGGGAAGTGTATCTGCAATATTCGTTTCCAGGGTGATACCTTTTTGATTTGCAATGGGCTGCAATATGCTAACAACTTTCATCACCATGTCGCGAAGATCGAAACCAATATTTTCAATTTCGATGACGCCGCTTTCAATTTTTGAGTAGTCGAGAATATTATTAATAAGGCCACGTAGAACCGTAGCGGAAGTGGTGATCACATCCGAATATTCTTTTTGTTTACCTATTAAATTGGTATTGGAGAGTAATTCGCCAACCGCAATAACGCCATTTAGTGGTGTCCGTAACTCGTGCGAGACATTGGCAAGAAAGTTAGATTTTTCTTCATTCGCCGCATTGGCCTTTAATTTCTCTTTTTGTAGTTGTCGTAGAACGCGGTTTTCGCGGGAGAGGAAAAGACCGATGTAAGCGGGGATCAAAATCAAAGAAATAACCAACCATGCCGCCATAAAGAAATGCTCATGCCAATATTCGCCAGTAGCGATGGCGAGTAAAAATCCCGTTATCGATAAAAAAGTCGAAGCAAATAAATCTTTAGTGCCGAACCGAAAGGCATGGCCTATGATTACCCAATAATATAGGAAGAAAATCGGTAATACTTTTTCGGTGATGATGGCCATCGCAAATGACAGAATGGTGACATCAATTAAAAGCGCCACCATACGCATAAACGAAGATCTTCCCAGGCGGAAGAACAGGGCAGCAAACAGTAAAAGGATTGCACAAAAATAGGTTATGCTTAAAATGATTTCTACGGGTAATGCTTTTATGGTTACCCTTGGGTACGAAATAAAGTCAGCGATATTTGGGTGGTTTATGACCAACATATACAGCACGATACAGAAACCGGCGATCAGACGGATACCCGCCTGTTCAAGTTCTTTTTCCAGTTTTAAGCGGTGAAAGAATTTCATGGATATAATTTTAATGTGGTGTGGGCATGACATACCCAGTGGATAAACCCTACAATAAATACCGTTACAGCGTATAAAGTGCACGAACGTTTATTATAATTCAGCAAGTTACATCTGTATATGTAGCTAAATTATTAACCGGATACTGTATTGTGCATGGTGAATCCATCAAATCTCGTCTGCTCAAATGGCGCTTTAATTTCTTCCCGGCCTACCGGCGGTGCGGTGCTCGTATCACCTATGTTTCCAGCGATTTCCATGAGGTAAAAATTGAATTACGAAAACGTTGGAATAACGTCAATCATATCGGCACGCTCTGGGGCGGAAGCCTGTATGGCGCGATCGACCCCGTTTACACCTTGATGCTTTCCCTTATTTTGGGTAAGGAATATTTTGTCATCGACAAGGCAGCAACCATTCAGTTCAGACGAACGGGAACGGGTGTCGTAACGGCGTGTTTTGTTTTACCGCCCGGTGAGATCGAAGAAATAGTATCGCTATTACAAACACAGAGAAAGCTTGAACGTGAATATCAGGTCCAGTTAGTGGATAGTAATAATGCGGTTATTCTCGATGCAAAAAAGACGATCCATATCAAGCGAAAAAGATGATCCATATTAAGCATAAATGAGTTATATTCAGGGGCAAACAAACCGGGAGGTGTGCTGATGGATTTACAAAACGAGACAGCCACACGATCTAAGCTTTCTGCCTATACTCGGCCCAATGATGTACTTGCCTTTTCGATTCTTGGTGCCGATCTGTTTATTTATTGCGCAGCCGTATTCTTTGCAGTCACAAGCGAAATGCTCGCTATCAAGATCCTCAGCGCGTCTCTGGCAGGATTCATGATTGCCCAATTATTTGTTATTGGGCATGACGCCGCGCATAAGGCCTTTGTGAGTAATCCAGGTGCGAATGTGTTTATTGCACGTTTGGTTTTTTTGCCCGCGCTGCATAATTATACGTTGTGGTTGTTTGCCCATAACCGCCTGCATCACGCGTATCCAAATGTTAAAGACTATAATTCGTGGGCCCCCATGAGTGCGGATGAGTACCAGGCGTTGCCAGGCTGGAAGAAATTAGTACATAGATTATATCGGAGTCAGCTTGGGTTTGGCCCGTATTACATTTTTGAACGGTGGTTAAAGGACAAATTTGTCCCGCGTAGCCATATCCCCAAAGCAAGTCACCGGGGTGGCTGGCGAGATTTTGCCTTACTGGTCGTCTATGGCACATCCTTTGTTGGGCTGCTGATTGGTGTCGCGAACTACAGCAATCAAAGTGTGTTCTCTACGCTATTATTTGGTGCGGTCATCCCATTTATAGTTTGGAGCCATGCCATCGGCCTGACCATTTACCAGCACCACACCCACCCTAAGGTGAAATGGTATAAAGCACTCGCCCCCTGGCGTAGTGAGGTGAATAGCACGGGTGAGGTTTCCGTGCATATAAAATACCCCACCTGGTACAATATCATTACGCACAATATATATATTCATCCGGCTCATCATGTAAATGCAAAAGTACCGCTTTACAATCTACGCAAGGCGGAGCAAGAGCTGGTGTCAAGTTATCCCGATATGGTTCAATTGACACCCTTTTCATTCAAGGATTTTTTACATACCGTGAAAAGTTGTAAGTTGTACGATTATGAACAACAACAGTGGTTGAATTATCAAGGCGTGCCGACCACACCATCTTTACTATCACGAGGTACGCCTCAGCAGCAGGTGGCTTCATAATAATATTTACTGGCAAGAAAGCCGTACTCTAAGGAGATCGCATGCTGCCCTTTTACGGTGCTAACAGGGGATCGCTACTATGGAAAGTCCAAAGGGAATAATAGCGATAGTTTTCAGCCTGCATAATTATGAGCAAGAGATGGCTGTTTTGTACGCTTACGCTGCCAATGTTACCCTGTTTCGTCCGGCCTGTTTTGCGGTGTAGAGTGCTTCGTCTGCGCGGTTTAATAATGCCTTAATGTCGCTATCAAATTCCTGAATCTCGGCAACGCCCAGGCTCGCGGTAACATCGATCAACATTCCTCCAGCCAGATAAGGGTATTTATTGATTCGTTCACGTACCCGTTCAGCAAGATGATGCGCTGAGTTCAGTGATGTATCGGGGAGCAGCAGAGCAAACTCTTCGCCACCCACCCGGCCAAGAAAATCGGTGGTGCGAATGACCTCCTGTATGGCCTCAACAAAAATCTGTAACACACTGTCGCCGGCGGCGTGACCATAGTTGTCATTAACCAGTTTGAAATGATCGATATCGATCATCATCACGGAAAGTGGGCGGTGATAACGTTTGGAGCGCGTCATTTCTTTATCAGATTGTTCGAGGAACGCGGGTCGGCTTAAGGAACCAGTGAGCGAATCAAACAAGGCCATGTTAATCAACTGGCGTTCCATTCGTTTGTATCGGGAAAGGTCCCTTTCTATCGAGGCAAAGTGGCTAACCACACCGGACTCATCCTTGAGCGGTATAATATTAATGTCCATCCAGTAACCCTGGCCATCCTTACTGTATTTCAACAGCTCGGTGCGCGTGCCTTTACCATCGCGCATCGCTTTGCGAATGCGATAGCGGGTTTGCCGGTCCGTGCCTCGGCCATTCAAAATATCGGGGGACTCACCCAAAATCTCGCTGACGCTATAACCCATCCGCTTTTCAAAAGCGGGGTTTGCATAAACGATTCGCGGACCGCCTTTTTCCGGCGGCGTGGTATCGTAGACCAGAACAATGTCGCTGGTCGTTTCGATGAGTTGTCTGAACAATGCATCGAACTGCATGCGCTTTCCCTAAGCTTTATTTGGTGTAATTGTCGGCACTTAGGGCATGATCTTAAGTTAAATATTGTAAAATCGGTCTAACATCATGATTATTAAGCCTTAATTGGCTAAATTTGCCATAATATGTATGGCTATTGGCAGGATCTCGGCGTTGTGTAGGAGCGGGCTCAGACCGCGCCTATAAAATCAAACCCAATGCAAACCTAAATGAATTAAGTGGATACCTTATGTGGCAATGGCAGGTTTTATTGCCAATTTTTGTCGCTAAATAACGGTTCCGAAAAGGTGCCCACTATATGTCGTAAATCGCCGGACAGGTTTGTGTAGGAGCGAGCTCAGACCGCGATAATACACCTGCTATCGCTTCATCGCGGTCTGAGCCCGCTCCTACAAAATCAAACGCAATGCTAACCTAAATGAATTAAGTGGATACCTTTTCGGAACCGCTATTTAGTTTTTATCGAATGGAATGCTGGTATGATGGCCATATTATTATCGTCTTCTCTTTTTGACCTGGGTGCTTATGTTTAAAAGGTTTGCAGTTATTCTTGCGCTTATTGGCGTTATGACGACCGCGTTTGCCCAAAATGAGGTAGCGTCACCTGCCGAGAGTATTCTCAACGAAATTAAAAATATTGAAGCGCGCCTGAAACAGAAAAATCTGGATGTCGGAACCCTGCGTAAAGAAAATAAGCGCCTAACAACATTAAAGTCCAAAGCCGAAGAGTGTATTGCCGAGTACGGTAAAAAAGTAGAAGGAAAAAAGACGGCATTGGAAGCCCTCGGCGAGAAACGTAAAAAAGAATCACCCGAGCTAATTAAGCAACGCAAACAGCAGAAAAAAGAACTCGCTACAACCGAAACGGATCTCGCAACCTGTAATGCGATGGCCTTACGCATACAAACGGTACTAGAAGATACCGAGAAGCACTTGCAAACACAACTGGCCGAACAGTTACTGGCACACGGCGATAACATCTTCGAAGTGATCGGTAAACATGAAGAGGTACCGGTCAGTTGGTTTACGCGTACCTGGGCCTCTAGTCAGAAACATGGCTGGATTCAAAACGCACCCAGCTACCAATTATGGATCTTGTTCGGTGTTGGATTAGCCGGCGTGCTGTTTGGTCTGGCGATCTATCGCTTTCTGACCCCGGTGATTAACCGAGTGCATTGGACGCCCGAACCCAGTGGACGTTTTGCCGGTTCTTTGCTGGGCTCTTTTTGCTACGAAGCCCCTTATTTATTTGGCAGTGCAGGTCTGGCGATCATACTTTCAATCTATACAAAAGGTATCGAGCCTTTGCCAGTGATCACTGCGCTGGCCTATGGCTTAACTTTCATATTTGTCTCACGTTATATCATTAATGTTAGTCTGTCCCCACGCGCACCGGCTGAACTGTTTTTAAATATCCAGCCTGATACCGCCCACGCGCTTGCCCGGCGACTCAAGATCCTGACTGTGATTATGTTGCTTGGCTATTTGCTGGTGGACACGTTGATCGGTTCCAGTTTACCGGAGTATGCGATGAGTTTGGCGCGTTCAATGGTGCGAATTGCCTTTGCGATTAATTTAATCTGGGCGTTGTGGTTGTTTAAGGATCTGCGTGGGATCCTGAAACAACGCTGGTTACGTTTTGGACTGTCGTTGGTATTAGTGGTGGCCGTATTAGCCGATCTCAGTGGTTATACCAACCTGTCCGGCTGGTTGCTGCGCTCGGTGTATGGTAGCTTGTTTGTGATTGTCGTAATCCTGATCCTTGCCGGTTTAAGCTCAGACCTACTCGAAGGCCTGGAATATGGCCATACCCATTGGCAACGGCGCATGCGCCGTATTCTTGGTTTGACACCGGAAGGGCACATCACAGGTTTTTTCTGGGTACGCTTATTGGTTAACCTGGGCTGGTGGTCGTTGTTGACCTTGTTGCTTATTTTTATCTGGGATCTTTCGGCCAGTGTCGTTGAGGAAATCAGAATCGTCTTTACCAATGGTTTTACGGTTGGTTCGCTAAAAATTGTACCGGCACGGATTATTTTTGCACTCGTTAGTTTGGGCGTGCTGGTCGCGCTCAGTGCCTGGTTCCAGGGACAGATGCGTAAACGCTGGGTGAGTAAAATGCCCATGGAACGGGGTGCCCGTGAAGCGATGGTCACGATGATCGGTTATGTCGGTATGGCCATTGCTCTGTTAGTCACGCTGGGGGTCGCAGGCATTGATTACGCGAATCTTGCGATTATTGCCGGCGCATTATCACTGGGTATCGGCTTTGGACTACAAAATATTGTGAACAATTTTGTTTCCGGTCTGATTCTATTATTTGAACGTCCAATTAAAACGGGTGACTGGATTGTCGTCGGCAATACAGAAGGGCATGTTAAACGTATTCGTATCCGGGCGACCCAGATCGAAACATTTGATCGGGCCGATGTCATTGTGCCTAACTCGGAACTTATTTCAGGGCAGGTCACTAACTGGATGTTGCACAATAGGCGTGGTCGCATCCGTGTTCCGATTGGTATTGCGTATGGTAGCGATACGCAAAAGGTCAAAGAGGTATTGTTAAAGATCGCCCAGGAGCATCCTGAGGTGATTACGAATGCTGGCAGTGTCCCCGAACCAAAAGTGATGTTTCATAGCTTTGGTGATAGTGCCCTCGATTTCGAACTAAGGTGTTTTATTAAAAATATCGACGTTCGCATCAATGTGATATCCGATTTAAATTTCGCGATTGATGCCGCTTTCCGTGAAAACAATATCGAAATTCCTTTTCCGCAGCGAGACTTACATGTCAAGAACTGGCCAGGGAATGATAGCCATCAGGATGTTGATAGTGAATGATAAAACATTGAGTAATCCATCTGCAATAAACCCTGCAGTGCCCTAACATAGAGTTTAAAAGCCTCTTTACCAGTAGATCAACATTAGGTTTGTGTAGGAGCGGGCTCAGACCGCGATAATGCCCATGTTTGTAACTTAATCGCGGTCTGAGCCCGCTCCTACATAAACTTGTCCGGCGATTTACGGCATAAAGTGGGTATTGTTTCGGAACCGATTTAAATTTCGCGATTGATGCCGCTTTCCGTGAAAACAATATCGAAATTCC
>ENA-ORDP01000240-ORDP01000240.1-marine-sediment-metagenome-genome-assembly--contig:-NODE-240-length-37187-cov-5.099779_pt1 | contig 37187 bp, 38 predicted proteins | sample MGYA00248627_ERZ508539 | MGnify/ENA primary metagenome ERZ508539 (study PRJEB26208, sample SAMN05571518) | marine sediment metagenome | biome: deep sea; feature: Hydrothermal vent; material... | reverse complement strand
GCTCACTTCAGGCCGTGCGCGGAACGGATATCGCCCCGGAAGTCGGCGGTATCGTATCGCGTATCAACTTCAAATCAGGAGAAAATGTGAAGGCGGGGACTCTCCTTCTGGAGCTTAACGCCGACGCCGACATTGCGAAACTGCAATCGCTTAAAGCGACGGCGGAACTTGCCAGGCAAACCTATCTGCGCGACCGGCAACAGTTCAAGGACCGGGCGGTTAGTCAGGCGACGCTTGATGTCGATACAGCGAACCTGAAGAGCGCGGAGGCGCAAGTCGCCGGGCAGCAGGCTCTGGTAGACAAGAAGCTCATCCGTGCGCCCTTCTCCGGGCGTCTCGGCATCCGGACGGTCGATCTTGGCCAGTATCTCAATGCCGGTGTGAAGATTGTCACCCTGCAGAAGCTCGGTCCGATCTTCGTCGATTTTTATCTGCCACAGAAGTCCATCAGCCGGATTACGGTCGGTCAGGCAGTCTCGGTCAAGACCGACGCATTTCCAGGGAAGACCTTTGCCGGCAAGATCTCCGCAATCAATCCGAAGGTCGATTCAGGTACGCGCAACGTTGAGATCCGGGCGACGGTTCTCAACCCGCAACGCTTGCTGCTGCCGGGCATGTTTGTAACGATTGCCATCCGGATCGGCAGGACGCAGCGCCTCATTACTCTGCCGCAGACGGCGATTACCTATAACCCGTACGGCAACATTGTCTATCTGGTGGAGCACAACGGTAAGGGGTCGGCCGGCAAGCCCGCCCTGATGGCCAAACAGAAATTTGTGACGACCGGTGAAACGCGGGGTGATCAGGTTGCAATCCTTGACGGTGTGAAGGCAGGGGACGTAGTCGTGACCTCCGGTCAGATCAAATTACGCAACGGCACTCCGGTCGTCATCAACAATGCTATCGAGCCGGCCAATGACGCAGCGCCGAAGCCCAGGGACGAGTGAGCGGGGGAACTTCATGAAATTTACTGATATCTTCATTCGCCGACCGGTGCTGGCGACCGTCGTGAGCCTCTTTCTGCTCGTGCTCGGCCTGCGCTCGATCGGGATGCTTCCGGTATTGCAATTTCCGCGTACGGAGAATGCTGTGGTGACCGTGACCACGGCCTACACGGGCGCCGCGCCAATAACGGTTGCGGGGTTCATCACGACGCCGCTGGAAAATTCCATCGCCCAGGCAAACGGTATCGACTACATGACGTCTATGAGCACTCAGGGGCTAAGCACCATTACGGCCAATCTGCGGCTCAATTATGATTCCGACAAGGCGTTGACCGAGATCAATACCAAGGTCAACGCTGTGCTCAACCGGCTGCCTCCCGAGGCGCAGCAGCCGGTATTGAACATCAAGGTCGGGCAGACGATCGACGCCATGTACATCGGCTTTGCGAGCGATGTCCTGCCTCAAAACTCGATCACCGATTACCTGATTCGCGTTGTGCAGCCAAAGCTGCAGGCGGTCGATGGCGTGCAAACGGCAGAGCTGCTTGGTGGAAAGTTGTTTGCCCTGCGAGCCTGGCTCAATCCACGGAAACTCGCCGCCTATGGACTCACTGCAGCCGATGTCCGGGCGGCTCTGGCCAATAACAACTATCTCTCCGCCGTGGGGAGCACCAAGGGGCAGATGGTGCAGGTGGACCTGACCGCGTCGACCAGTCTGCATTCGCTCGATGCATTCCGTAACCTGATCATCAAGCAGCACAACGGCGCCGTGGTTCGCCTGAAAGATATCGCCAACGTAACACTCGGCGCTGAGAACTATGCATCCGAGGTGGACTTCGATGGCCGGAAGGCGGTCTACATCGGCATTCAGGTGGCACCTTCGGCCAATCTGCTCGAGGTGATCAAGCGCGTGCGTGCAGTCTTCCCCGGTATTCAGAAGCAACTTCCCGAAGGGCTCAGAGGAAAGATTGTTTACGATTCCACGAAATTTGTGAAGAGCTCCATCGATGAGGTGGTAAAGACTCTGGTCGAGGCTCTGCTGATCGTCACGCTGGTGGTGTTTGCCTTTCTGGGCTCGCTGAGGTCCGTATTGATCCCGACCATTGCAATCCCCCTGTCATTGATTGGCGCGTTTACCGTCATGCTGGTGTTCGGCTTTTCGATCAACCTGCTGACGCTGCTTGCCCTGGTGCTCGCCATCGGCCTGGTGGTTGATGATGCCATCATCGTCGTCGAGAACGTCGATCGCCACCTTAAAGAGGGGTTGAAGCCGATGGAGGCAGCCATTCTCGCTGCGCGTGAGCTGGCCAGCCCCATCGTGGTCATGACGGTGGTGTTGATTGCCGTCTACATTCCCATCGGCTTCATGGGGGGCCTCACCGGGGCGTTGTTTACCGAGTTTGCGTTTACACTTGTCGGAGCGGTAACGATCTCGGGGATCGTTGCCCTGACCCTGTCTCCGATGATGTGTTCACGACTGCTCAAGCCCAATGATCCGTCCCGGAAGGGATGGCAGGCGAGGCTCGTGTTGTTTCTGGACCACCGGTTCGATGCGCTGCATCGGAGATACCAACGACTGCTGCACAGTACGCTCAATACCGTTCCGGTGACCCTGGTCTTCGCCCTTATCGTGCTCGGCAGCATCTATTTCCTCTATGCCGGTGCAGAATCCGAACTTGCGCCCCAGGAGGACCAGGGTGTGATCATTACCGCATCAACCTCTGCGCCGGACGCGACGTTGCAGCAGCGCCAACTCTATTCCCGAGCTGTCTACAAAACCCTTGTGAAGCATCCAGAGACCAATCACGTATTCCAGCTCGACATGCCCGGCCGATCAATCGCCGGCATGGTGCTGAAACCCTGGGATGAACGGAAGAAAACCGCCAGCGAGCTGCAGCCGGTCATCCAGCGGGAACTGAACCGGATCGCCGGTGTCCGTGTGGTGGCCTTCCAGCCTCCTCCACTTCCGGGCAGCAGGGGCCTGCCGATCCAGTTTGTTATTCAGACGACCGATCCGTTCAAACGTCTGCACCTGATTGCCACAAAATTTCTGCAGGACGCACAGAAGAGCGGTATGTTCATGTTCCTCGACAGCGACCTCAAGTACGACCTTCCGCAATCCAGGGTGGTCATCGATCGCGAACTGACCGCACAACTCGGTCTCTCAATGCGCAACGTAGGCGGAGCGTTGTCCTCAATGCTTGGCGGCGGCTACGTGAATTATTTCAGTCTTGAAGGACGGTCGTACAAAGTGATTCCGCAGGTGCAGCAGCGTTATCGCCTTAATCCCGGCCAATTGAAGAATTATTATATCCGTACGGCAAGCGGTGCGGCGGTTCCGTTGTCGACCATTGCACATATCGAAACCTCGACCATTCCCGAGGCGCTGAACCATTTCCAGCAGCAAAACGCGGCTACGATCTCAGGAGTGACATTTCCCGGGGTGACACAGGGTCAGGCACTGTCATATCTCAAGGGACTGGCCGAACGGACCTTGCCTCAGGGATATTCGGTCGACTACGCCGGTCAGTCGCGACAGTTCATGCAGGAGTCGAGCGCGCTAGTCGTCACGTTCTTTTTTGCGTTGATCATCATATTCCTTGCGCTGGCAGCCCAGTTCGAGAGCTTCCGCGATCCGGTGATTATCCTGATTACCGTGCCGATGTCGATCTGCGGCGCGCTGATCTTCATCAGTCTGGGAATTGGCGGAGCGAGTCTCAACATCTACACAGAGGTCGGTCTTGTCACCCTGATAGGGCTTATCAGCAAACACGGCATCCTGATCGTCGAATTTGCCAACAACTTGCAGAAAAAGGGCCATAACAAGCGAGAGGCGATCGAGATGGCTGCGGGAATTCGGCTACGGCCGATCCTGATGACTACGGCAGCTATGGTGCTCGGCGTGGTACCGCTGATTACGGCGAGCGGTGCGGGTGCGGTCAGCCGGTTCAACATGGGCCTCGTGATTGCGACGGGCCTTTCGGTCGGAACACTCTTCACACTGTTCGTAGTGCCGGCGATGTACATGCTGCTTGCGGCACAACACAAGAAAGGGTAGGGGTCAGGTCTCAACATTTGACATTTCTTGTTATCGCTACCACCTCAGGAGTTTTATCCCCAGGTTTTGTTATTAACTATATTTCGGCATGGCTACGCTTAAATGTCAAATGTTGAGACCTGACCCCCATTTCTGCTTGACATTTGTTTAAAATGCACCAATTGCCTTATCTTCACCTGTCATCATATCAATAAGTTCATCCCATTCGATTATCTTCAGTTCCCTCTCGATGTCATCTTCCCGAAGTCCCCTGAGCTGAAGGTCTTCCTTTATGGCGTAAGCCGTGCCGCAGAAGCCATCGAGTCTCTCGATCTGGGCGAAATAGACTGCGTTTTGAATCAGGCAGATATCTGCAGCCATATCTCTCGCAAATTTTATCCCCCGTTTACCTTCCGTGGTATCAGGTGCACTCTTTATAATCACAAGCATTTTTAAACCCTCCTGTTTCAAGATTAATGCCGTTTCAACTGTTTTAAGTGCAGGATTAGAAAATTATTGTTGTGTCCGATTCTTTCACGAATTCTGCAATTTCAGAACTGCTTGCAATAATTACACCCTCTTCAATCTCGTCAACCTCAAGATGAGAATCCTTTAATGAAAGCTTGTCGGCATATACATCAACGCCCATATCAATACAGTCTCTGATTCCTTCCCCTGCGTTCATATATTCGGTGCCGGATGTATCCTGATTCCTACGTGCTGTGTTTACCCCCCCATCCACAAGGATGAGCCTGACTGCAATATCTTCTACGACACCCCCCAAGGCATGACGGATGGCCTCAGAGGCGTCGGCAGTGCCGTAAGGCGGCCTTCTCAAGATTATACTAATGTCTCCCATGCCTCCTCCTATATCCCAAAGTTTAGAAATACCGGTTTTGTCTTTATTACATCGAAGAGCCCTTTTAAAGAACTCATCTCTCCGCCTTCAACAGAATCTTCAGCCGCAAGACCGCGGCTCTGCATACAGCCCGTTCATATATTTACCTTCAGCCCCCTGCCGACAAGGTCTTCCATGACGGAGAGAGACTGTGGCAGTTGTCCTTTCACTATAGAGAATATTCCATCTCCTGATGCAATCAGCCTTACCTTATGCCCTTTTTTCAGTGCGGCATCTGCGAGCTTGAAAATAGTATGAGTGTTTTCAAAGCTGTACGGTGTAGTGGATAGAAACATAACTATCTCTTTTTGCATTTTGTCCTCCTGTATAAATGGAAATTTCTAATATTTACCTTCTCCTCTCTCCCGGGTACTTCCCTTTTCTCGTAACAGGACAGCATGCGGGGGCAGGGAGAGACTCGGGGTAGTCCTTTTTAAGCAGATCAAGGATATCTGGAATTACCGGGTCAATAAGGTAGTAGCATCTGAGTCTTCCATCTATATAGTAATCAATAATCCCGTGATTTCTGAGTAATGAAAGGTGTTGTGATATATTGGGCTGACTTATCTCTAAAAACTCTTCAAAATCACTCACACACTTTACACCCTTTGTGAGCTCTTCAATTATCCTGATCCTTGCCGGATGGGCAATAACCCTTAATAGCTCCGCCCTCTGTCCCACTGACCGCATATAACCTCCTCTTTGTGAGTAAACGAGTAAACGAGTTTAACGAGTTCCGGAGTTAAGGAGTTTGTATATTTTGATTCCTGAGTTCCGTTCTTTTTAACTCCTGCACTCCTCAACCCCGGAACTCCCAAACTTTATCTTTATTCCCCGATTACTATACATTCAAATATTATTATATTTTTATATTCCTGTCAAGAAAAAAATGTTTCCTTAATGTGAGTTATGCATTTTCAAAGACACGTTTGAATATATAATCCACATTCCTCAGGTAATATGAGAGCTCAAACAGGGTGTCAAGCTCCTCAGCAGACAAGTGTTTTGTTACCTCAGGGTCCTGCCTGAGAAGGGTTTGAAAATCCCGTTCCTCCTGCCAGCTTTTCATTGCATTACGCTGTACAAGAGAGTAAGCATCCTCACGGCTGAGTCCCTTTTCTGTGAGGGCAAGCATAACACGCTGTGAATTATACAGGCCAAAGCTTCGCATCATGTTTGCCTTCATCCTTTCAGGATAGACCTGAAGGCCCTCGATTATGCCCTTCAGCCTGTCAAGCATGTAATCAACAAGGATTGTGCTGTCGGGTATTATTATCCTCTCAACAGAGGAGTGAGATATATCCCTCTCATGCCACAGGGGTATATTTTCAAGGGCGGCAATGGAATTAGACCTTACAATGCGGGCAAGGCCCGAGAGGTTTTCACTACCCACGGGGTTGCGTTTATGCGGCATTGCAGAGGAGCCTTTCTGTCCCACTGCAAAGGGTTCTTCAGCCTCAAGGACCTCCGTCCTCTGGAGGTGCCTTATCTCCACAGCGATCTTCTCTATACAGGCAGCCACAATGGCAAGGGTGGATAGATACTCGGCATGCCTGTCCCTTTGTACCACCTGGGTGGCAACAGGCTCTGGTTTTAATCCAAGCCTTGAAAGGACCATCTCTTCAATCTGCGGCGGGATGTTGGAAAATGTACCTACAGCGCCTGAGAGCTTGCCGGCAGAGATTACATCTTTAGCCCTCTTCATCCTTTCGAGGTTGCGTTTCATATCTTCATGCCAGAGGGCAAATTTGAGACCAAAAGTCATTGGTTCAGCATGAATACCATGACTGCGGCCCATGCAGGGTATCTCCCTGTGCCTGTATGCCTGCTCTTTAAGGATGTCAAGGAGCGTCTTGATATCGTTGATGATGATATCTGCTGCATCACGCATCAGCAGGGCAAGGGCTGTGTCAAGTATATCCGATGATGTTAGCCCCTTATGAATATAGCGGGCCTCAGGCCCTACGTGCTCAGACACCGAGGTGAGAAAGGCGATTACATCATGTTTGACAGTGACCTCTATCTCATCGATCCTCTCTGCATCGAATCCGGCCTTCTCCCTGATGACGTTGAGGGCCTCTTGCGGGATTTCACCCATCTCCGCCCATGCTTCGCAGGCTGCTATCTCCACCTCAAGCCATTTCCCGTATTTGCTTTCGAGGGTCCATATCCCCTCCATAGCCTTCCGCGTGTATCGTGGTATCATTTCCCTGCCCTCCATCATTCGATTCTGTTTTTTTGTAAAAATCGGAGCTTATATTTTACAGGTTGTGTGCGGTATTTGACAATCCGGGACAGGGTAGCCTTGATATTAGTATGTGCCTTAAGTATATAATTAACATTGTAATGAAAAAGATACTGTTATATGGACTGCTTGTCACATTGATCTTTGTCTTTAATGCTTATGCCTTTGCATTATGTGTTAACGTGCCTGAGGCCAATCTCAGAGGCGGGCCCGGAACCAGATATGAAAAAAGATGGCTTGTCTTTAAATACACGGCCCTGAAGAAGATAGCCAAAAGAAGAGGCTGGTATAAAGTTCGGGATGTTGATGGTGATCTGCACTGGATTCATGGGAAACTGGTTACCGCTAAAATCAAATGTTCAGTGGTCAAAGTAGATAAGGCGAATGTCAGAACAGGGCCTGGAACAAGGTTTAAAAAAAGCGCTATGAGTCCGGCTATAAAATATGATTCGTTCAGGGTGATCAAGAGAAAGGGCTCCTGGATAAAAGTGGTGGATGAATTTGGTGACAAGGGGTGGATATTCAGAAAATTATTATGGATTCAGTAACCCTCTCCTGTGTCCTGACCCCGATTCCGGGGTCTTCAGATTCCCTTCTCCAGCCTCTCTATCAGGAACCCGGGCAGTCCGGCTTCTCTCATCTTCCCCTGGGTCTCCCTGAAGTCATAGTCAATACGGATTATCTCCACTTCCCCGGAAGTTAAGACTGCATAAGCAGCCCTTGGATCCCTGTCCCTTGGCTGTCCGACACTGCCTGCGTTGATGATATACCGTGCAGCCTCTGAGAAGGTTTCCCTGTTTTTGTAAAGGATAAGTTCACCTGAGGGGTGCTTGTCCACTATAAATGGAGTGTGACTATGCCCTACCAGGCATATCTTTTGTTCAAAGTAGTGGAAATTGACCCCTGCATCCTTGAGTGTAAATATATAATGCCATGCATCCGGTTCTTTTGGTGTGGAATGAACGAGACAGAGATTATCCTCCTCCATCACTTTCAGTATGTCCAGTTTTCCAAGGAGTTCAAGATTCCCCCCTGTTATATGTTCTATTGTCCATTGCACTGCAGCCCCGGCATTTTCGTTAAAATACTCTAACGGCGTATCCCCGGTAACTGCACGGTCATGATTTCCTGCGAGAAGGACCAGACACTCTTTTTTAAGCAGCTCAATGCATTCATTCGGATTGGGTCCATATCCGACTGCATCGCCCAGGAACAGGATTTTTTCAATATCTCTCTTCCTGATGTCCTCAATTACTGCATTTAGTGCCTCAAGGTTGGAGTGGACATCCGAGATTACAGCATACAGCATCTCTCAGTGCATCCTCTTCTTCAGTTTTTTTGCTATCCTGTCCAGCAGGCCGTTGATAAATGAAGATGACTCCTTGGCGGAGAATTTCTTTGCAATCTCTATGGCCTCATTCAGGGTAACGGCAGCAGGGACATCGTTCTTGTAAAGGAGTTCGTATGTAGCAAACCTCAGTATATTCCTGTCAACTGCAGCCATCCTTTTCAGCTCCCAGTGTTCGGCTACAGACTTTATTAATGAATCTATGCGGGCAAGATTTTTGAGGGTGCCGCGGACAAGTTCCCCGGTGAATGCCTTTACATCATCCGGTGCAGGATTTTCCTTCCAGAAAGCCTCAAAATTCAATCTGTCGGGAGAGTTCTTTGTCAGGTCACATTGATATAGTATCTGCAGGGCATATTCCCTTGCCTTTCTTCTTTTCATAATCTATAGTTTCTGCATCAGATCGGCCATCTCCATGGCTGCCATGGCGGCATCCCAGCCTTTATTGCCGGCCTTTAAACCTGCACGTTCAATGGCCTGCTCAATTGTATCCGAGGTTATTACCCCAAATGAAACAGGGACTCCTGTCTCCATGGCGGCAACGGCAATGCCTTTGGATGCCTCGGCAGCCACATAATCGAAATGAGGGGTTGAACCTCTTATAATAGTGCCAAGGGCTATAATTGCATTATAACTACCCTTTTGTGCCAGTTTCCTTACAATCATCGGCAGCTCAAATGCGCCGGGCACCCGTACCAGGTCAATATCTTTATCTGATGTGCCGTGTCTCTTCAGTGCATCAATGGCGCCTTCCGTCAGTTTAGTGGTGATAAAATCATTAAAACGGCTTGCTACAATACAGAACTTCAGGCCCTTACCACTTAGTTCACCTTCATAAATATTCATAAAAACCTCCCTTTAAGATTGACGATTTAAAGGTTAATTAGAGTTTGTGTATAAACTACAGTAATTTGTCATTCCCGCAAGTGAAGCGAGTCGGGAATCCTTCTTAAATAACGATTCCGGACAAGCCGGAATGACAGAAAACAGCAACGGTTCGACTTTATACACAGACTCTAAGTAAGTTTATTTGACTATCACCAAACATTATCATACCTTTTCCAGCAGGTGGCCGAGTTTTTTCTTTTTCGTTTTCAGATAACTCAGGTTTTTCTCACCCGGGTTCATCTCAACAGGTATACGTTCAACTACCTGCAGGCCATAGCCCTCAAGCCCGACTATCTTGCGTGGATTGTTTGTCATCAGCCTGATCTTCTTCACTCCTGTATCAACGAGTATCTGAGCACCTATTCCATAATCTCTCAGGTCCGGCTTAAAGCCAAGCCTGAGATTTGCCTCAACAGTGTCAAGCCCTTCATCCTGAAGGACATATGCACGGAGTTTGTTGGCAAGTCCTATTCCCCGGCCTTCCTGTCTCATATAAAGTATAACACCCTTTCCGGCCTCTTCCACTATCTTCATGGCCGCATGGAGCTGGTCTCCACAGTCACACCTTTTTGAACCAAAGACATCGCCTGTGAGGCACTCGGAGTGGACCCTTACGAGTGTCGGCTCTTCGGGAGATATATCTCCTTTTACAAGGGCGAGGTGCACATTGTTATCAACCATGTTTTCATATGCAATCGCCCTGAAATCTCCACCGTAAGATGTCGGGAGTTTTACCTCTGCAACCCTTTTTACAAGTGTTTCTTTACGCATGCGGTGTTCTATAAGGTCTTTGACGGTTATGATCTTCAGTTTATGTTTGCCGGCAAACTCCATCAATTGCGGCACCCGTGCCATGGTGCCGTCCTCGTCCATTATTTCACAAATGACCCCGGCAGGGTAGAGTCCGGCGAGCCGGGCAAGGTCTACTGATCCCTCTGTCTGGCCTGCCCTCTGCAGCACTCCGCCTGCCCTGGCCCTGAGGGGAAAGATATGTCCCGGCTTGACAATGTCTTCAGGCCCTGACTTGGGATTAATGGCCGTAAGAATTGTGGTTGACCTGTCATGGGCTGAAATACCGGTAGTTACCCCTCTCTTGGCCTCAATGGATACGGTGAAGGCCGTTCCATAAGGAGAGGAGTTTGCATTGGTCATCATTGGGAGTTGAAGCTTATCTATCCTCTCCGGGGGCAGACTGAGGCAGATCAAACCCCTGCCATACTTTGCCATAAAGTTTATTGCCTCCGGGGTCACCTTTTCTGCTGCTATGCAGAGGTCCCCTTCGTTTTCTCTGTCCTCGTCGTCAACGAGGATGATGATTTTCCCCTGCCTGATATCTTCAATGGCCTCTTCTATAGTGTTAAAATTATACTTGCTTCTCATCCTGCCTCCTTTATTCGTTTATGATTATCTTTTTTAAAGAAATCCCGATTTGCCCAAAACCGTTAACAGGTTATCGTCTTTCCGGTCCATGGCGGGAGTGTGGAGAAATTTAGCCACATACTTGCCCAGTATATCAACTTCAAGGTTAACACTATCGCTAATTCCCTTCTGTCCTATCGTGGTGATATTTTCAGTATGAGGAATGATTACTACCGTAAAAGAGCCCTTTGCAAGATCCACAACAGTGAGGCTGATACCATCTATTGCAATAGAGCCTTTCTTTACAATATATTTCATCACTTCTTCAGTTGTCCCTATCTTGACCTCTATAGTATTACCAATACGATTCTTGTGTTTAATGCTGCCCACCCCGTCAATATGGCCGGTCACAAAATGTCCGCCAAGCCTGTCCGATGGCCTGAGTGCAGGTTCAAGATTAACACGGTCTCCTTCTTTAAGTTGGCCGATATTTGAGGTCTTTAATGTTTCTGCTGAGAGGTCAAACAGCATAATCCCATGCTGAAGGGATGTAATTGTAAGGCATACACCGTTTACAGAGATGCTGTCACCTATATCTGCAGTCCTTGCAACCTGCCCGGAGAGTATGCCAAGGTGGGAACCCCCGCCTTTTTTATCAATCCCCGAAACTCTTCCCATCTCCTGTACAATTCCTGTAAACATATCTACTCCTTAACATCAACTTTAAACTCAAGCGGTACCTGGTAATATCCGGCAAGGTCTACCACTTCAGACCAGGATGTGGATATCCTTACCTGTCTATTCGTGATAACCACGTGTATGTCTGAGGGTTTGACCGGTATATGCAGCGAACGGGTTTCCTCATAGACCAGGTCTCTGTAACGGTCAGGCCCTCTATAACTGAGCCTTGCTATGGCCCTTGTCTCGGATTTTAAGGTAAAATAACGATAGTAGGGCATGCTAAACTCATATCCGATATAAACAGAAACAATCAGAAGGATAATACATAAAACCGGTTTTATACTTCCTCTTTCATTTCTGATATTCATTTGATTAATTTCCCTGTCCTGTTTAGCCTGGGAAGATGCCGCGTGCTGTCCCAGGACCAGTATATAATAAATGCCTTTCCTTTGACGGCATTGAGGTCAACAAAACCCCAATACCTGCTGTCATAGCTTTGGTCGCGGTTATCCCCCATCACAAAGAGCTTGCCCTTTGGGACATACAGGGGACCGAAATTGTCTCTTACATCCATGCCGATGGATCTTATGTCATTGTCGGTGTGCTGGATGTATGGTTCGTCAAGGGGTTTCCCGTTTACATAAACTGTCTTGTTTCTCTCCTCAACCACATCCCCTCCAACGCCGATTACCCTCTTTATGAAATCCCTGTCAGGGTCTTTGGGATACTTGAATACCACTACATCTCCCCGCCGGGGCTCTCTGAATATCAGTATTTTTTTATCCGTAAAGGGTATATCCGTACCGTAAATGAACTTTGTGACCAGTATATGGTCACCAATAAGGAGCGTGGGGATCATTGATCCTGAAGGTATTTTAAATGCCTGTACAACATAGGCCCTGATGATAAGTGCAAGTAAAAGGGCGGTTATTATTGCCTCGGCATACTCCCGTATTATTCCCTTTTTTTTCTTCATTCCTTTACCCTCAACACGGCAAGAAATGCCTCCTGCGGTACCTCTATCCTTCCAACCTGTTTCATCCTCTTCTTACCCTCCTTCTGTTTTTCCAGTAGTTTCCTCTTTCTGGAGATATCACCACCATAGCATTTTGCAAGCACATCCTTCCTGAGGGCCTTGACGCTCTCTCTGGCGATTATCTTGCTTCCTATAGCAGCCTGTATGACCACCTCAAAGAGTTGTCTAGGGATGACCTTCCTCAGTCTTTCAGCCACCTCTCTTGCCTTGTAATAGGCATTTTCCTTATGCATTATCAGACTCAGTGCATCTACCGGCTCGTTATTGAGCAATATGTCAAGCTTTATCAGGTCTGATTCCCTGTAGCCGACAAACTCATAATCAAGGGATGCATATCCCTTTGAGAGGGATTTCAGGTTGTCATAGAAATCCCACAATATTTCACTCAACGGTAATTCGTAGACAACCCTCAGTCTGGTTGCACTTATATAAGAGAGGTCCTTCTGTATGCCCCGTTTTTCCTGGCAGAGAGTGAGGATATTTCCTATAAAATCCTGTGGCACAAAAATGGTTGCATTTACAAAGGGTTCCTCTATCTTAAGGGGCCTCTCCGGCATTCCCGACGGGTTATCAATAAGGTACAGGTTTCCTTCCTGGTCGGTTACCCTGTAGACCACTGTCGGAGCTGTACTTATTATAGAGAGATTAAACTCCCTCTCAAGCCTCTCCTTGATTATCTCCATATGGAGCAGTCCGAGGAAGCCGCACCTGAAACCAAAGCCGAGGGCAACCGAGCTTTCAGGTTCAAAGTTGAAGGAGGCATCATTAAGCCTCAGCTTCTCAAGTGCCTCTTTCAGGAATTCATATTTTGATGACTCCACAGGATAGAATCCGCAAAAGACCATCGGCTTTACTTCCTTGTACCCAGGGCAGCGTTTGACGGCAGGTCTTGATGCATCCGTGATGGTGTCACCTATCTTTGTATCCTGGACGTTCTTTATGCCTGCAACGATGTAGCCAACCTCGCCGGTGGAGAGACTACCGGTCTTCTTTACCGCTGGTGTGAATATCCCCACATCCGTAACCTCAAACTCCTTTTCCGAGGACATGAGCCTGATCCTCATTCCGGGACGTACGGTCCCCTCGAAGACCCTTACAAGCACAATAACGCCCCTGTAACTGTCAAACCAGGAATCAAACATAAGGGCCTTAAGCGGGGCAGAAATATCCCCTGTCGGCGGAGGAATTTTCCTTACAATCGTTTCAAGTATCTCTTCCGTACCAGTGCCCTGTTTTGCAGAGGCAAGTATTACGTCGGAGCAGTCAAGTCCCACTACGTCCTCTATCTGCTCTTTCACGCGCTCAGGGTCAGCCTGGGGCAGATCAATCTTGTTGATGACAGGGATTAACTCAAGGTCGTTTTCAATGGCAAGATAGGCATTTGCCAGTGTCTGTGCCTCCACGCCCTGAGTGGCGTCAACCACAAGGAGTGCCCCTTCACAGGAGGCAAGGCTGCGGGAGACTTCATAAGAGAAATCTACGTGTCCGGGGGTATCTATGAGATTGAGGATGTAGGTTTCGCCGTTTTTTGCCTTGTAACTCAGTCTTACGGCATGGGCCTTGATGGTTATTCCCCGCTCTTTCTCAAGGTCCATGGAGTCCAGAACCTGCTCAGACATCTCCCTTTCCGTAAGGGCGCCTGTAAATTCAAGTATCCTGTCGGCAAGTGTGGATTTGCCGTGGTCGATATGTGCTATTATTGAAAAGTTTCTAATATCTTCAGTCATTAGTTCCTGGTTTTATCAAATGCCAGACAGGCTGCCCCGATCACCCCGGCATCGCCTTTCAGTATTGATGGAAGTATTTTTGTGGACCCGGAGAGTTCAGGGAAGGCCCTTTTTGATACTTCTTTGATTGCCGTCTCTACGTATATATTCCAGGCACCGATAAGTCCCCCTGTAAGGATAACGGCTTCAGGGCTGAAGATGTTAATTGCACCGGCAATCCCTATCCCAAGGTATCTTCCGGCTGTCTTAAGTGTCTCCCTTGCCAGGTTGTCTCCTTCAAGGGCATAACTGTAAATATCTTCAGGGGAGATCTTGTATACGTTCCCCTCACAGCAGGCCTTCATCAAGCTTTCAGTCCCGCTTTCAATCAACTCAACTGCCCTCCCCGTCATTGCCCTGGCGGATGCATAGGACTCAAGGCATCCATTATTTCCGCAAGGGCATCTAACCCCCGCTGCCTCTATGCTGATGTGTCCAAGCTCGGCAGCAATATCCAGTAGGTGTCCATCGTAAATAACCCCTCCGCCTATACCCGTGCCCAGCGTGAAAAGGACAAAGGACTTAAACTCCCTGCCTGCTCCAGCCCATCTTTCACCCAGGGCTGCTGCATTGGCATCGTTTTCGATATAAACAGGCAGGGAAAATCTCTGCCTGATGCCGTCTGTAAATCCTATTCCTTCAACAGAGGGGAGGTTTGGAGACCGTTTTACAATCCCCTTCTTTCTCTCAATAACCCCTGCCACACCAATCCCTATCCCCGCTACATCATCTGAATAAAACCTGTCAATAGCAGAGACCAGTGAATCGAAGACATTATCAGTGGATGAGGTTTTGACCCGCTCCACTATCTCTCCTTCTCTGTTCACCAGGGCGACCCTCAGATTGGTCCCGCCTATGTCTGCACCTATGGCATATCTTTTGTGTCTCATCTGCTTTCAAAGTTCAGGGTGAATCTTTTTGCGGGCATCCTGTCTTAACAGGCTTTGCCTTAAATCTCCCTGTGTGCTCCCATGTCTTAAAAATAAGTTGATATAACTTATTATTTTAACACAGTTTAACCATGAGCTGCAAAATAATCTTAGAAGCCTTTGTCCTGCTTTGCCTTTGTGACCACCTTCAATATGGCTTCAGGTGTGAAGGGTTTTTCTATATATTCGAAGGCCCCTAATTTTATTGCCTCAACCGCTGTGCTTATTGTCCCGTAACCCGTGATGATTATCACCTGGATATCCGGCCACCGCTCCTTTATGATCTTTAACACTTCAAGCCCATCCATGTCGGGCATTTTAAGGTCTGTCAGGACTACATCAAAACCTTCATTTTCAAGTAATTCTATCGCCTCATCTCCACGTGAAGTCGCTACTACATTATAGCCTTCAGGCGTTAACACCCTCTGGCAACTTATCCTGACTATAGCCTCATCATCTATTACAAGAACCCTCCCCATACTCATGTCTTCCTCCTTTCCACAGGCGTTTTATCCCTAAGGATATATCTTTCCTCAGGATAAAGAGCACCCCTGGATAACTTATGGGGATCTCACCGAGTTGCCTCTTAATCTCAGCGCTATCGAGTATATACTCATTGTTGTCAACCCTGTATTTAAATATCAGATCAATATCAGGGTTCCCGCAGATAAGTGTCACTATTGTAGATGCTATGTCACCAAGGGGTTTTCTGTCAATGTGGTTCAGGGAGAAGGTGGCTTGAAGGGTGGTTCCCTTACCGGTTTCGGAATGAACAGTAAGGTTACCGCCGGTCTCACGGGCCGACTGTGCAAGGAGTGGGATGCCGAGCCCTGTCTTTTTCCCTTTTGTTGTAAAAAAGGGGTCTGTTAACCTCTTGAGGGTCTCTTCATCCATCCCCCTGCCGTTGTCTTTTACAATCAGTCTGAGAATGCCACGTTTTGTATCTTCTTCAATTGATATAACTATCCGGTTTGCGCCGGCATCGATTGAGTTCCCGGCAATATCGAGTATATGCATGGAGATGTCCTGCATCTCAGAACCTTACCTTCCTCCCCTCCTTTCCTGATAAGGCAAGGGCAATCTCTTCAAAGGAGGGCTCATTCATTATAAATTCTGTAGCAGCACGGCCGATGTCCGAAACGTGGTGGGCATCAGATGAGGTGATCCATGGATATCTGTCATATATGCCAAACATTGTCAAGGCCCGGTTTTTTTCCGTCCTGAAAGATATTTCAAGTGCATCAAAGTTCAGAGAATCATGGATAAAGCCCAGTTGTGTCAGGATACTGAATGCCTCCCTGTCAATGTGACAGGCGATTGTGATACCTCCAAGGTCATGGATGATGCCGATGGCATCTTTGACTCCAAGCCCCGTGGCGTCCATAAGTACCCGGTCATTAAACCTGATGACCTCGTCCTTTTCGTTCACTACGACCTGTTCATAAAATATACGTTTGTCGCCGGTTAAGGGGATATCATTATAAGCAATCTCCTGAAGTCTCATGACGGACTCCATGTCGGGGAATAGGGCAAGGATATGTGCCTCTTCAGCAGTTGTCAATTCCATGCCCGGGATAACCGTTATCCCGTTGTTCACCTTTAGGACGGATGGTATGTTTTCAGCAGTGTTATGGTCAGTGACTGCAATGATGTCAAGCCCCTTTTCAATGGCTGTTGATACCACTCTTGCCGGAGTCATATCAAGTTCAGCGCATGGAGACAGACAGGTATGAATATGGAGGTCAGCCCTGTAAGTTCCGAGCATTTAGAATCCGGTATAGCTTGCCTGCAGTCTCAAAAGCTGATTTGCCGGTAAGCAGTATGGGGATATCCTCTGAAACCGCCCTGTCCAGGGTATCGGATTCCGGCATTCGACCGTTGACTATGACTATTGCAGAAAGATTTTTGAGGGTTGCCACCGCCACAATATTAACGTGTGTCTGAAGTGTTATCCAGATGTTTCCATCTTCTGAGTTTGCCATCACATCACTCAGGAGGTCGCCAACATAGGCACCGCTTACCTCACGTTCAAGATCGGGCCCTTCAGCAGGGGTGAGTGGTTTAAGAGATAATATCTCTGCTATTTCCTTTAGTTTCATGGTTTAATTATCATCTCAACTGTAGTGCCCTCACCGACAACAGAGTCTATCCTGAAGATGTCGGCGTTCTTTTTCATATTCGGCAGTCCCATACCTGCACCCCACCCCATCTCTCTTACCCAGTCCGGGGCAGTGGAGTAGCCCTTCTGCATTGCCAATTCAATATCCTCAATTCCGGGACCCATGTCCTCTGCAATTATCCGTATCTCTCCCGGGGATATACTGTACCTGAGGATGCCTGCGGGGGTATATATTATAATGTTCATTTCTGCCTCAAATGTGGCAATAGCGACCCTCCTGACAACTTCATCTTCAATCCCAACGCTTAACATGATGGTTTTGAGTTCAGTGGATGCCTCACCGGCCCGGCTGAAGTCTCCCCCTACGATATGAAAACTGCCTTCATAGGTTTTATCTATCTTCATCTTTATCTGAAAACGGACTGCCCTTTATTTCCCACAGTGAAGGGGGAACATGTCGATGCGCGTCTGTTTTTTCATTCAGGACAACACCTGAGTCCCTCTTCATATAGTTTACCACAGGCAGTAAACATTGAGTAAGGTGTGATAAGAAGGGTGATCTTTTTCTTTTGTGAGAGTTCAATTGTTTGTCTGTCCGGTTCTTTTCCCCTTGTGAAAACAACGACCTTTATGTCGGCAATGTCGGATGTCCTTATTGCCTGCTGTTTTGCAAGGCCTGTGATAAGCACGGAGTTCCCCCTTGAATAGTACAGGACGTCACTCATGAGATCAGTTGCACATGCCCATTCGATTTCAGCCTCGGAGTCCCGCGAATTGGTTATGACAACTGCATCGAGGAGCCTGATAATCTCTTTCAATCTCATTTCGGTCTTGCAACCCGGTGTTTTTTTATCAGGGCATGGAAATTTGACCTCTGCATCCCTACGTCACTTGCCGCCCTTGATATATTCCATTCGTTCCTCTTCAGTGCCTCTGTGACGAAGACCCTCTCCACCTCCTCAACGGACTTTTCCCTAAGGTCTTTTTTTATCTCTTTCAGCTCTTCGATATTTTGTGGGATCTGCTCGGTCTGCGAAAGGGTCAGGAAGCTGAGGATTTCTGGTTTGATGGTAGAGTTGTCTGCAAGAAGTATTGCCCGCTGGATTGTATTTTCCAGTTCACGTATGTTGCCCGGCCATATGCAGGAGCTAAGAATCCTCATGGCTTCAGCAGAGATATTTTTCACCTCTTTGCCTAACTCTTCGGAATATTTCCTCAGGAAGTGATATGCAAGGAGTGGGATATCTTCCCTCCTCTCTCTCAGCGGTGGGACGTGAATGGGGAAGATGTCAAGCCTGTAGAAGAGGTCTTCCCTGAAGGTGCCTGCCTTTACCATGGCAGGAAGGTCTTTATTGGTTGCAGTTATGAACCTTGTATCAACTTTGGCGGCCTTTTTGTCTCCAACAGGCCTGTATTCTTTTTCCTGTAGTACCCTGAGCAGTTTTGACTGAAGCGGTAATGGTAGATTTCCGATCTCATCCAGGAAGAGGGTTCCCCCTTCGGCCTCTTCTATCAGGCCCTTCTTATCAGTAACCGCACCTGTGAATGAACCCCTTTTATGCCCGAAGAGTTCAGATTCTATTAACTCGTCAGCTAATGTTCCACAATCTATAACAACAAAAGGCCTGTCCTTGCGCGGACTGTTATAATGGACGGCCCTTGCAACGAGTTCCTTTCCCGTCCCGCTCTCTCCGGTAATCAGTACCGTGCTTGCAGTAGGAGCCACAGTGCCTATCAATCTGAAGACCTTTTCCATTGCCTTTGAGGTCCCAACTATATTTTTTATGTATTGAGCCGAGAGTTCTTTTTTGAGACAGATATTTTCTTCTCTGAGACTCTTTCTCTCGATGGCCCTTCCGGCAAGGGATACCAGCTCTTCCGGTCTGAAAGGTTTTTCTACATAATCATAGGCGCCTAACTTCATCGCCTCTACAGCGGTAGATACAGTTCCGTAACCGGTCACGAGTATTACCTCTGTGTCCGGATAGGCTTCCTTTATATCATTAAGGAGTTCTATTCCGCTTGCATCAGGCAATTTGAGGTCTGAAAGCACCAGGTCAAAACTCATCGTTTCCATAAGCTTCAGTGCCCTCCCGGCGTTTTCCGCTTCTGAAACCCTATATCCATGGGGTTTCAGAAGCTTTATGCAGCTTTCCCTTACGATCTCTTCGTCATCTACTATGAGTACCCTTGCCTTGTTTTTTGATTGCATCCGGTCTTCAGGGCCTGTCTGCCCGTTATTCTTTAAAATTGAGATTCTTCTCTCCCCTTAGTAGATGTGGAGAGTTCAGGGATTCAATGGTACCACCGCATTTGATTATTGCAGCTCTTTTGGGGATGAACCTTGAATTTTATCGGAATCCGTTTTATTTGTTGGCCGGGGCAGTCTTATAAAGAAACTGGTGCCCTTGCCCAGAGCGCTCTTTACCTTGATATGCCCGCCATGTTTTCTTACTATGCCGTGAGTTACAGCCAGTCCGAGTCCTGTGCCTTTTCCTACCGGTTTTGTGGTAAAAAATGGTTCGAAGAGTTTGCTCATATGTTCTTCCGGAATTCCGGGGCCTGTATCAGTGAACTCTATCTCAATGAATTCCTTCCCATCTTCAGTTAACTGTCTTGTTGCTATAGTGATTTGCCCCCTGTTGTTCATGGCGTCGGCAGCATTGATGAGAAGGTTCATAAAGACCTGCTGAAGTTGCGAGGCATCACCTATAATGCGCGGCAGGTCGGGGAAAAGGTCGGTAATGATCTTTATATTATGAAATTTAACCTGGTTCCGGATGATCTCAAGGGTATGTCTGATGGTGTTATTTATATCAACATCCGCGCGCTCTGCAGGTATGGCCCTTGAGAAACCAAGGAGGCCTTTTATTATCTTTGAGCAACGCTCTGCCTGTTCGATGATCACCTCAAGGTCTTCCCTGTCCATCTTGTTTTCAGGGGGTGTCCTCTTGAGCATCAGGTATGCAAAGGTTACAATTCCTGTCAGTGGACTGTTAATCTCATGGGCAACACCTGCGGCCATGCGGCCAAGGGAGGCAAGCTTTTCAGTATGTATAAGCTGCTCCTGTCCACGTCTGATCTCCTCTGTTTTTTCCGCAACCTCGGCCTCAAGTTCTTTTGCCCAGTTTTCCAGTTTCTGCCTGGCATTTCTCAGCTCATGCGTCATGGAGTTAAAGGTATCCGCAAGTATGCCTATTTCGTCACGTGTCTTTATCTCTACCCTGTGGTTAAGGTCCCCCTTTGAGACGCTTTGCATTCCTTCTGCCAGAAGCTGGAGGGGGTTTATCAGGATCTTCCAGAGTATGATGCAGAGCACTATACAAAAGAAGAAAGTGAAGATGACCCCGAAGGTAAGGGTCTCGATTTTCTGCCTTCTAAGGGTGCTGTCAATACCGGAGAGGGAATAATCCGTTTCCAGAATTCCGAGTATCTTTTTGTCGGACGGGTGGTAATGGCATGATGCAGTGTAGCAGGTTTTCTGATTAATAATGGGACGTAAGAACCTCAATGCCCGTCCATTATCTCCCTTTATGATTGTCCACATACTGTTGTTCTGCATTTTTAGTGTTTCATGCGGTCTGGAGGGGTTGGTATGGCAGAGCCTGCAGGAGAAATTAATATCGATCTTCTTCCCGATCATTTTCCTGTCACTTGAGAAGCGAACCTTTCCCTGAAGATTGTAAATCTTGATGTTCATTATATTTTCTGATGAACCCATGGTTTCGATAGTATCCTGAATTGTTCCAACCTGGTGGGCATGCATATTTATAAATATGCTCTTTTCGATCATTGCCGTATATGCAGCTGTATGGCGTATGGAGTTGTTGAGAAACTCCTGCTCGCCGCGTATGATTATCATGTACCAGAAAATGGAACTCCCTGCTAATACCAGGATGCCGATGGCAACTATTAACTTCAGGCTTAAGGAGTGGCGGGATTTTTTTGCGATCAGGTCCTTCAGGAAGTTAATTTTCCCCTTGAAATCAATAACCATTTTCAGCCCCTTGCAGAAGTGCAGAAGTTATGTAAGTGCCTCATTATTTACACTAATTTGCACTTTACATTTAAACTCTACTATAAACCGGAACTGAAAATCCAGTTCTTATGATTTCAATATAACGTAAAGTCATAGTTTTGGATTTTTGTCAAGGTAGAACTTTAATTTTTTTTATTGACAAAGCCATCTTTTTTATTGTATATATGTATTCATGCCAGGAAGCTATTTGCCATCAAACTACCTACCCGTACTGATTTTTCTTGTCATCTCCCTTGCCTTCGGACTCGGTGCCCTTATTATGGGCAGTATGTTCAGGTTAAAGAGACCTTATAAAGAGAAACTCATGCCCTATGAATCGGGCATGACACCTTTTGGTGAGCCCCGGTATAGATTCTCTATCAAGTTTTATGTGATAGCCATGCTCTTTGTGGTATTTGATGTAGAGGTTATTTTCCTCTATCCATGGGCGATTGTTTTTGGCAAGCTTGGTCTTTTTGCCTTCATAGAGATGATTATCTTTATCTTTGTGCTCCTCGTGGGGTATGTGTATGCATGGCGGAAAGAGGCGTTTACGTGGGAATAAGGATTGACTATTTTGTATTATAAAGGATTATCATTAGTCAATCCAAAACAGGAGTTTGTTTGATGATAATTGATACTACGGTCACAATGGTAGAAGTTGAAGAAGGGGTTAAGATAATCCCAGGTGCCAATACCATTATCACCACTATGGATAAGCTCATCAATTGGGGAAGGGGCTCTTCACTTTGGCCTGTCACCTTCGGACTTGCCTGCTGTGCTATTGAGATGATGACCGCCGGTTCAAGTCATTATGATATGGATCGGCTCGGCATGATCTTCAGGGGGTCTCCGAGACAGGCAGATCTTCTTATAGTTGCAGGGACCGTTGCCAAAAAGATGGCCCCGGTTGTCAGGAGGGTCTATGACCAGATGCCGGAGCCGAGGTATGTGATATCCATGGGGAGCTGTGCGTGTTCAGGTGGTATCTTCCGTTCCTACAGCACTGTTCAGGGTTGTGACAGCTTCCTTCCTGTGGATGTATATGTGCCTGGCTGTCCACCAAGACCTGAGGCACTTATGTACGGAGTTGGAAAGTTGCAGGAAAAGATCAGAAAGGAGTATTTCCGTTGGAGCCGCTGGAGATAACTGAAAGGATTAAAGAGAAATTTCCCGAAGAAGTCATGGATGTCATTGAGTTCAGGGAACAACTCTCTGTGGTGATAAAAAAGGAGAGGATTGTCGAGATCTGCCGCTGGTTGCATGATGAGCCCATCCTTGGATTTAACTATCTTAAAGACATCTGTGGAGTGGACTATCTTGGTAAAAAACCCGTGAGGTTTGAGGTTGTTTATACACTATACTCAATGAGATACCGCTACATGCTGAGGTTGAAGGCTGCGGTTGGTGAAGATGAGGCTTCTATTGACAGTGTGGTGCCTGTCTGGATTGGTGCCAACTGGCATGAGAGAGAGTGTTACGATATGTACGGCATAAGATTTACCGGTCATCCTGATCTCAGCAGGGTTTTGATGCCTGAGGACTGGGAGGGCCATCCTCTCAGAAAGGACTATCCTGAAAGGGGACCTGAGACGCAGTGGCAGGGCTTTCAGGAGGTTCTTGACAAGGCGCAGAAGTTTAAGGGGTTTTCGTGGCAGGGATAGAGCAGCCGCTTCAGACTAAAGAACTTACCGTCAGTATGGGCCCCCAGCACCCATCCACTCACGGGGTTCTCAGACTCGTCCTTGAACTTGATGGAGAGACCGTTGTTAAATGCACTCCCCATGTGGGTTATCTTCACCGTGGGGTTGAAAAACTTGCCGAGGGGATGACCTACCTGCAGGCATTGCCATTATCAGACAGGCTTGATTACATATCTTCAATGTCCAACAATGTTGGATACTGTCTTGCCGTGGAAAGGCTTTTCGGGATCGAGGCCCCTGACAGGGCAAAGTTTATCAGGACGATAGTCTGCGAGATGACCCGTATCAGCAGCCATATCATCTGGGTTGCCACCCATGCCCTTGACCTTGGTGCAATGACCGTATTTTTATACTCTTTCAGGGAGAGGGAGTGGTTACTTGACCTTTTTGAGATGCTATGCGGTGCAAGGATGACTGTGAGTTATCCGAGGATCGGAGGGGTCAGAAACGATGTCTCCCAGGAGTTCGTTGACGGCCTGTATAAATTTACCGAGGAATTTCCAGAAAGGATTGAAGAGTATGAGACACTTATTGATCAGAACCGTATCTGGCTTGGAAGGACAAAGGGGATAGGTGTGATCTCGGCAGAGGAGGCGATAAACTGGGGTCTCAGCGGGCCGGTACTCAGGGGATCCGGCGTTGATTATGATATAAGAAAACGTTTTCCCTATGATGCCTATGACAAGGTGGACTTTGATGTTCCGGTAGGCAAGAACGGAGATGTATACGATAGATACCGCTGCAGGATGGAGGAACTGAGACAGTCCATAAGGATAATCAAGCAGTGCATTGAGAGATTGCCACGTGGCCCTGTAATGACACCTGACGCACCTAAATTCACCTTGCCGCCAAAAGAGAGGGTCCTGGCGGATATGGAATCATTGATCCACCACTTTGTACTGATAACAAAGGGGCCGATGGCTGCCCCGGAAGGGGAGATATATGTTGCTACCGAGGTTCCAAAGGGTGAACTTGGTTACTACATTGTAAGTGATGGTACAGGAAAGCCATACAGGATGAGGGTACGAGCCCCTTCTTTTGTCCATGTCTCGCTACTGCCGAGGCTCTGCGAGGGAGGGATGGTGGCTGATGTTGTAGCCAATATCGGTACAATCGATATAGTGCTTGGTGAGTGCGACAGGTGACAATAAAAAAGCTGAAAGTCAAGAAAATTAATATATTATGGATATTTTTGAAGAGATAAGGGCTTTATCAGAGAAGTACCCCGACCGGAGGGGTGCCCTGCTCCATGCACTCTATGTTGCCCAGAAAGATGCAGGCTGGCTGAGCCAGGAGGCCCTCAATACAGTCTCCAATGCCCTGAACCTGCCGCAGGCCACTGTAAAGGGTGTGGCAACCTTTTATTCCATGTATAAACACCGGCCCATGGGGCGTCATCTTATACAGTTATGCACCAATGTGGCCTGCATGATTATGGGAGCGGAAAGTCTTGTGGACTTCCTGAAGGGTAAATATGGAGTTGAGCCCGGCGGCACAACCGGGGACGGAAGGTTTTCACTGGTGATAATGGAGTGTATAGGAGCCTGTGACAGGGCACCAGCAATGCTTGTGGATACGGACTTTCACTCTGACCTTACCGAGGACAATATAGTGGAGATAATAGAGGAGTATAAATAAAACTTGAAATCTCTGGTTACGGGAAATTTGTAGCAAGTATTTTGTTTGGCAAGCAATTAGTGTGAATTCGTGTCCATTCGTAGCTGAATTCAATCAAGGTTATGGAAAAATTTCTATTAAAAAACATCGAAAATCCGGATTCGGCCAGCCTTGAGGAATACCAGAGGGTTGGTGGTTATAAGTCCCTGAACAAGGCCCTTCAGCTGGAGCCTTCGGATATTATTGCACAAGTCAAGGCAGCAGGGCTGAGGGGCAGGGGAGGGGCAGGTTTTCCTACAGGTATGAAGTGGGATTTTGCCTCCAGAGACGTAAAATTTCCGAAATATCTTATCTGTAATGCTGATGAAGGTGAGCCCGGGACATTTAAGGACAGGCCCATACTTGAGAAGAATCCACACCTCCTTATCGAAGGGATGGCAATATCTGCCCATGCCCTTAAGTCAGATAGGGGGTACATATACCTCAGGGGTGAGTACCCTTATGCAAGGGTTGTCCTTGAGAAGGCCATTGAAGAGGCATACGCAAAGGGATATCTTGGAGATAATATAGCCGGGAAGGGTTCCGGATTTCACCTTAGCGTTCATCAGGGTGCCGGTGCCTATATCTGCGGAGAGGAGACTGCCCTGATCGAGTCAATAGAGGGCTGGAGGGGGCAGCCGAGGATCAAGCCTCCTTTCCCTGTTAATGTCGGTGCCTGGGGGATGCCTACAGTGGTTAATAATGTGGAGACCCTGGCGAACATTCCCTTAATTGTTGCCATAGGTGCTGAAAAATATTCTGCAATAGGAAACCCTGAGTGTCCGGGGCCAAAACTCTTTTCTGTAAGCTGTTGTGTTGAAACCCCGGGTGTTTATGAACTGCCGATGGGAATTACCCTCAAAGAGATTATATATGACCATGCAGGTGGTGTCCGGGGTGGCCGTAAGCTGAAGGCTGTGATTCCCGGCGGTATCTCTGCCCCGGTGCTGCCGCCCGATGGGGTTGATTGCCCCATGGATTTTGTCAATCTTCCAAAGCGTGGCAGTATGCTTGGTTCAGGGGCGGTAATGGTCTTTGATGACACGGTATGTATGGTTAAGGTCTGCTGGCGTGCGATGAGTTTTTTTGAACATGAATCGTGTGGTAAATGTACACCCTGCCGTGAAGGCACCGGATGGATGAGGAATATCCTTAAAAGGATTGAAGGTGGATTTGGTCGTGATAATGATATAGAACTGCTGCAGGATATCTCCCTCAGCATTATCGGAAAGACCTTCTGTCCTCTTGGTGATGGCGCTGCAGGTGTTGTGCTTGGTTTTATAAAGAATTTCTCTGATGAGTTCAGGTATCATATCACGAACAAAAAATGTATGGTAAGTAAAGACTTATAAGGGTGCTGAATAATCGGGGGTATGGGCTTAAAAGCTGAAGCTCATACCTGTAACCTGTAACCGGAAGAAAAGAAAGATGATTAAGGTAACCATAGACGGAAGAGAGGTTGAGCTTGAAAACCCTGTGACTGTCCTTGAGGCGGCAAAACAGGCAGGGGTCATCATCCCTACGCTCTGTTATTTTGAGGGACTGACGCCCTTTGGCGGTTGCAGGCTCTGCCTTGTAGAGGTGGAGAAGCTTCCCAGGTTGCAGACTTCTTGCACCATCATGACAGCAGACGGGATGGTGGTCAGGACGGAGACTGATCAGATCAAGGCTGCAAGGCGTTCAATACTCGAATTTCTGCTCATCAACCACCCCCTTGACTGTCCCTTTTGCGACAAGGCAGGGGAGTGTGACCTGCAGGACCTTGTTGCACTCTACGGGCCTGAGGCAGGTCGTTTTGCCGAAGGCAAGAGACGGCATCCCGAGAGTTTCGATGATCCTATTATTGTGAGGAATATGGAGAGGTGTGTGCTCTGTACGAGATGTGTAAGGATGTGCGACGGTCCTCAGGGTGCGTATGCCATATCAGTAACAGGAAGGGGCAGCCATTCATTTGTAGAGCCCTTCTCCGGTGGTAAATACAACTGTGAATATTGTGGCAACTGTCTCACGGTATGTCCTGTCGGTGCGATCATGTCAAGACTTCACAGGCATAGTTACAGACCCTGGTTTGTTGAGAAGGAGATAGAGACCGTATGTGGTTTCTGCGGTGTGGGTTGCTCCATGGTTCTGCAAATGAGGGAAAACTCTATAATAAGGGCCATACCAAGGGCGGGGGTCGGGTTCAATAAAGGCCTTTTGTGTGTAAGGGGTCGATTCGGTTATGAAAATGTTGAGAGTGAGGAGCAGCTTACAACCCCCCTTATGAAGGTGGACGGAGACCTGAAGCCGGTAAGTTGGGAAGAGGCGATCACCTTTATAACAGAGAGTCTTAAAGAGATAAAGGATGCGTTTGGCGGAAAGGCAATTGGTGCCGTTGCTTCAGGAAGATGTACAAATGAAGACAATTACATGTTACAGAAATTTATAAGGTTTGTTCTTGGTTCAAACAACATTGACTCCTCTGCGAGGAATTATTATGCACCGGCAGAGGCCTATCTTGAAAGGATATTCGGGCAGGGAATTACGGCAAACCTTATCTCCGGCATAGCCAATTCAGATGGTGTCTTTGTTGTTGGTGGCGACCCGACAGCGATAAATCCGATACTCGGGCTTCAGATAAGGGCTTCCTGTAGAGGTGGCGGGAAAATTATAGCCCTTGGTGCCCCTGGAGGACTGAAAAGGTTTGTAGCTTATGAATTGATGCCCACGCCATATTCAGAAGAGATTATACTCTCAGCCATTGTAGGCAGACTCCTGAAAGGCAAGGCTCTCAGTGGTGAGAACACGACAGTAGAGGCCAAACTCAGGAGCCTCAAAATACCTTCAGATGAGGACCTGGGCATGACGGGGATATCATCTGAGGATATTGTGAGGGCATCTGATGACCTTGCAGGGATGGCAACTCCTGTTGTAGTTATAGGTCCTGATATCATACAGAGGGAAAGGGCATCCAAAAACCTCTTCCTTCTTGGTGCGATAGCCTATCTGATAAATGCGAGGATTTTCCTCCTTTCCGAAAGGCCGAATTATCAGGGCGTGATGGATATGGGGTGTCTGCCGGACTTCCTGCCCGGTGGAAGACCGGTTGAGCTTGAGATGTTCAGGCATCAGATAGAGGGTGCTCTTGGTCTGAAAGCACCGCAAGATAAGGGATTGACCCTTTTTGAAATGATAAATGAGGCTGAAACGGGGGGGCTGAAAGCACTCTATGTTATGGGTGAGAACCCCCTCTTTAATATTCCCGACAGTGCAAAGGTGAAAAAGGCTCTCGGAAATCTGGACCTGCTTGTGGTTCAGGATGTTCATCTTACGGAGACTTCAGGGATTGCGGATGTGGTTTTGCCGGCAACGGCCTGGCCTGAAAAGGAGGGGACATTTATAAACCTTGAAAGGCGGGTGCAGAGGGTCAGGAAGGCCAGGAGAGGCAGGATGGCATCCTATGGCAGAGATGACTGGAAGATCATTGCAGATATTGCAGAGAGATTCGGAATGACGAAGCAATACCTCAGGGTGGAGGATGTGTGGGAGGAGATAACTCATGTCTCAGCCCTGCACACCGGGCTCGGTTACGAGGATATTGCAGAAGGGAAGGCCGTTTGGCCCTATTGCGGTAAACCCTTAAGGGGCATGGAAGGTGATTTTTCAGTTGAGGGACTTGATGGGCTGCCCCGTATCCGGGGTTCCAAAAAGCCTTATTTAATGATAGAGAGATCATTATATCACTCGGGTACATTCAGCAGGAGGTCCAAGGCCCTGCTCAGTATTTATCCGGAGCCTTATTTAATGATAAACCCCTTGCTGTCAGAGAGGCTTGGACTTGCAGAGGGGGAGAAGGCAAGGATAAGCAATGAACGGGGGGTGCTTGAGCTGAAGGTGAAATTAAATGAAGACGTATCCGATAGTCAGGTGTTCCTTTCCAATACCTTTGAGGGGGCCGGTGCTATGGGGTTGATTGGTTTCGGGATAGATTCCGTTATCGGGTCTCTATACATCAAGGATAATACTGTGAGGGTGGAGAAGGTGCGGGTATGAGTGTCCTTGAGTCTTTGATGCAGCCGGGGAGCTTTGATCTCGTTCTGAATATAGGGGGTATTGTCCTCAAGATCGCTATTGTCATTGCTGTGGCCATGTTTCACGTTGCATATGCAACCTATTTTGAGCGTAAGGTGATTGGACATATGCAGGTACGGATGGGGCCGATGGAAGTGGGGCCGCACGGGCTGTTGCAGCCGGTTGCGGATATGGTCAAACTCTTCTTCAAGGAGGATATCGTCCCCACAAATGCGGACAAGCCGGTCTTTTATCTGGCTCCCATAATATCACTGACAGCCGCACTGTCATCACTTGCAGTAATACCCTTTTTTGATGGTTTTGTTATTGCCAATATAAACATCGGGCTCTTATTTATACTTGCCGTTTCATCGGTGGGCACATATGGAATAATCCTTGCCGGATGGGCATCTTCTTCAAAATACTCCTTTCTTGGCAGTCTCAGGTCCGCTGCTCAGGTTATCAGTTATGAGGTGGCAATGGGGCTTAGCCTTGTGGGTGTAATAATGATGGCAGGTTCACTGAACCTTACGGATATTGTTCGCGCTCAGGCCGACTACCCCACCGGTATGTTTGCAATTCCCCAGATACTCGGATTCTTTGTGTTTGTTGTTGCTGCGGTTGCAGAGACAAACAGGTCCCCTTTTGACCTCCCGGAGGCAGAGAATGAGCTTGTGGCCGGGTATTTTGTGGAATATAGCGGTATGAGGTTTGCACTCTTTTATGCTGCAGAATATATAGGAATGATGATAATGGGTTCTCTTGCCGTTACATGTTTTCTCGGCGGCTGGACAATTCCACATTTTATCACAAGTGTCCTTCCGTTTCTCGAATATGTTCCGGGCATTGTCTGGTTTCTGCTGAAGCTCTATTTTACCATCTTCTTTTATTACTGGATAAGGGCCACTCTGCCAAGGTACAGATATGACCAGCTTATGGCTATAGGATGGAAGTTGCTGATTCCGCTTGCACTGCTGAATATATTGATAACAGGGATAATAAAGGTGGCCGTGAATTGAGAGTTGCAGGTTGAAAATTCAGGGGTGGGTTTTTAATAACCTGTAATATGATAATGACCGATTGGGAGAACAGATGACGTTGAAGGAGTTGATAAAAAAGGTTTTTTTTATTGAAATAGTCAAGGGTATGGCCCTGACCCTCAGCAGGTTTTTTACAAAGCCTGTGACAAGGAGGTATCCAAAGGAGAAGAGGCCCGCAGTCTTAGGGTTCAGGGGACTTCATGCGCTTGTGCGTAATCCTGCAACCGGTGATGCAAAATGCGTGGGCTGCGGGCTGTGTGCCGCGATATGCCCATCGAGATGCATCAATGTCTATACCTCAGAGGGTTCTGAACATCAGAAGGTAGTGGACAGATATGAGATTGAAGTCCTCAGGTGCGTATATTGTGCCTTATGTGTTGAAGCCTGCCCCTATGGGGCGATATCCCTGACTCCCCATTATGAGTATGCAGACTACAGCAGGGATGCTATTTATATGACAAAAGAGAAACTCCTTGAAAACTGGGATAAATATATGGGTGAAGACGGGTTCCGGTATTTTGACACTTTCTGGAACCCAAAGGAGACCCATTATAAAACACCTAAAGATCAGGCGATGTTTAAGGGGAGAATTATAGGAGGTTTCAGTGGTTGAGTGGTTTTTTGGATACCTGGCAGGAGCTGTTATCCTTCTGTCCATTCTTGTTGTCTTAAGCCGGAACCCTGTTCATAGTGTGTTGTGGATGCTCCTGATGTTTCTGCACGTGGCAGGACTTTATCTGCTGCTTAATGCAGAGTTTCTGGCTGCCACCCAGGTGATTGTTTATGCAGGGGCCATACTTGTCCTCTTCCTCTTTGTGGTTATGCTGCTGAACCTGAAAGAGGAGATAAGGGTTAAAGAGTTTACAGGTGGGTGGCCTGTCAGACTCTTAATTGCCGCAGGCATTATGATTATCCTGAAGGTGGGCCTTGCGGGATTCAAGGTGGGGTTTAAAGGGCCCTGGGGTATTGAGGCTATCGAAAAGGTAACAGATACAAAAGCGCTTGGGAAGGTGCTTTTTACAGAGTATATCCTGCCTTTCGAGATTGCCTCTCTGATTCTTCTTGTAGCAATAATAGGCGCCGTGTTTCTTGCAAAGAAACGGATCAGGACGTGATTTAGCTACGAATTTATACGAATTGACATGAATGATTAACAGATGCAGGTTGCAGATAAAACAAGAAGCTTGTAACGTATAAGAGTAGATGTAGAATTAGTGCTGGTTTGTACTCATTTTGGAGCTGATAAAAATTGGAGGTTTATAACTCATGGTACCCTTGCACTGGTATCTCTGGCTTGGCAGTGTGGTCTTTGCAATAGGTGTATTCGGTTTTCTTGCAAGGCGCAATATAATAATAATGTTTTTATCCATAGAGTTGATGCTTAACGGCATCAACATATCCCTCGTTGCCCTGAGTCATTACATGCAGGACCTCAGAGGTCAGATACTCGTCTTTTTTGTAATAGCCGTTGCCGCTGCAGAGGCAGCCATTGGACTGGCCATTATAATAGCCATGTTCAGAAACAAGGCCACCCTGCATGCGGATGAAATCGCTGAGATGAAGGGATGATGGAAATTGAAGATTGTCAGTTGTCGATTGTCAATCAGATGAGGAGATTATGCAATATTACTTACTGATACCTTTATTGCCGCTTGGGGCCTTTTTCTTTAACCTGCTACTCGGTAAGAAAGTAGTAAGAAGGCAGGCACACTGGCCGTCAACACTGGCCGTTGCGGGCTCCCTTGTGGTTTCTGTAATGGTTCTTATGGATGTTCTCTCAGGCAAGACCCTCAATAAGGACCTGTATGTCTGGATAGTCTCCGGAAATTTTAAGGTATCCATCGGATTTATGTTTGACCAGCTGACGGTGGTCATGCTTATAGTGGTTACATCCGTCAGTTTTCTCGTCCATGTCTATTCAATCGGGTACATGCAGGAAGATCCGGGTTATTACAGGTTCTATGCATACCTGAGCCTCTTTACCTTTTCCATGCTTATGCTTGTGACGGCAAATAATTTTCTCCAGTTATATTTTGGCTGGGAGGCAGTGGGTCTCTGTTCGTATCTCTTGATAGGGTTCTGGTATGAGAAGAAATCAGCCTCAAACGCGGGGAAGAAGGCATTTATAGTAAACAGGTTTGGTGATTTTGGTTTTGGCCTTGGTGTTATCATGGTCTTTCTTACTTTTGGCACCCTTGCTTACCTCCCTGTCTTTGAGAGTGCAGGAAGCATAGCAGCCCAATCCATAAATATCCTCGGTATGCAGATTAACATTATAACCCTGATTGCCCTCCTTCTGTTCTGTGGGGCGGTAGGTAAGTCTGCACAGATTCCGCTTCACGTCTGGCTGCCTGATGCCATGGAAGGCCCCACCCCTGTCAGTGCACTCATCCATGCCGCTACCATGGTCACGGCAGGTGTCTTTATGGTAGCCAGGCTTAATCCCATTTTTAGCCTTTCACCGGTTGCCATGGGGGTTGTCGCCGTGGTTGGGGCAATAACCGCCCTGTTTGCAGCTACCATAGCCCTTGTTCAGAATGATATAAAGCGAGTGATAGCATATTCCACCATAAGTCAGCTTGGCTATATGTTCATAGCCTGTGGTGTCGGTGCCTATGGTGCAGGTATCTTTCATCTCTATACTCATGCCTTTTTCAAAGCCCTGCTCTTCCTCTGTGCAGGCAGTGTTATGCATGCCATGGGAGGAGAGGTGAATATGCAGAAGATGGGCGGCCTTAAAAAATATATGCCCATAACTTACGTGACCATGTTGCTTGCCTCTCTGAGCATCTCGGGAATTCCTCCATTTGCCGGATTTTTCAGCAAGGATGAGATACTCTGGGACGCATTTAATGGAGGAAGTGTGGGGAGGATTGTCTGGGCCCTGGGCACATTGGCAGCCCTGCTTACGGCGTTTTACTCGTTCAGGCTTATATACCTTACCTTTCATGGAGAATTCAGGGGGACGGAGGAACAGAAACACCACCTGCATGAATCTCCCGGTACGATGACTGTTCCGCTGATCATACTCTGCATAGGTGCGGTTGCAGCGGGCTGGATAGGGATACCTCCGATCATATCGTCAATCACAGGAGCTGAACACGCGAACTGGTTTACCGAGTTTATGAAGCCTGTTTTGGGACATCCCGCGATTGAGGCATCTCACTCAATAGAGGCCGTGGTAATGACATTTTCCGTAGCTATAGCAGCAGTTGGCATAGCCGTTGCGTGGCTGTTTTATATAAAGAGGCGGGAAATACCGGTAAGACTTGCCCGGAGATATAGTCTTACACATAAGATATTGTATAACAAGTACTATGTAGATGAGATATATAACGTGATTGTGGTGCGTCCAACTATGTTATTTGCAAGGTATGTGCTGGTCGGGTTGACTGACGGTATTATCATTGAAGGGATAGTAAACGGGGTGCCGGCGCTTATTAACCGGTTCGGGGCAAAGGTCAGAAGGATTCAGAATGGTCTGCTGCAGAGTTATGGTACAATGATGGCCCTTGGGTTGGTTCTGATACTGGCAATAGTCCTGGTGGTCATTGGTAAATAGTGCACAAATGACAAATGATATGGGGAATAGATAAATGGAAATAGGATACCCGGTACTTTCAACGGTTATTTTCCTGCCGGTTTTTGGTGGACTGCTCATGCTCCTTATAGGAAGGAACCAGGAGAGTGTTGTCAAGTGGACTGCGCTGTTCTTCAGTACCCTTACCCTTGTGCTTTCCTTACCCCTCTTTACGGAGTTCGATAAGACAACCTATATGATGCAGTTTGTGGAACGTAAGCCCTGGATACCTGCGTGGGGTGTAGAATATTATGTCGGCATTGACGGAATAAGCGTCCTCTTTGTCCTTCTGAGTGCCCTGATCACAATCCTCTGTGTCCTTATTTCGTGGAACTCGATCAAGATAAAAGTAAAGGAATTTTATATTGCCCTTCTACTGATTGAGGGTGCAATGATCGGGGTCTTCTGCTCCCTCGATTTCTTCCTCTTCTACATCTTCTGGGAGGCGATGCTGATACCCATGTATCTCATAATTGGGGTATGGGGAGGTCCGAGGAGGGTCTATGCAGCGATAAAATTCTTCCTTTTCACCCTGGTGGGAAGTATATTCATGCTTATCGGTATTATTGTCCTCTATCTCAAGACAGGGACATTTAACATCCCTGAACTCTCGCAGATGGCGTTGCCTTATAACCTGCAGTTATGGCTCTTCTGGGCATTTTTTGCTGCGTTTGCCGTTAAGGTTCCCATGTTTCCTCTACATACCTGGCTGCCTGATGCCCATACCGAGGCCCCGACTGCGGGAAGTGTGATACTGGCAGCAATCCTCATAAAGATGGGGGCCTATGGTTTTTTGAGGTTCTCCCTTCCCTTCTTTCCTGATGCAGCAAGGGCAATGACACCCGTGATGCTCGGTCTCTCGGTAGTTGCCATTATTTATGGTGGGCTGATCTGTTTTGCACAGACAGACCTGAAGAGATTAATTGCCTATAGCTCGGTCAGCCATATGGGTTTCGTAACCCTTGGTATCTTTGCCCTCAACTCCCAGGGTATGGAGGGAGGGATACTCTATATGATAAACCACGGGATCGTGACCGGGGCGCTCTTCCTCTGTGTGGGGATAGTCTATAACAGGACCCATTCAAGAGAGATCAGTGACTACGGAGGGCTTGCCGGTGTTATGCCTGTGTATGCCGGATTTTTTATGCTCTTTACCCTCGCATCAATAGGGCTTCCGGGCCTTAATGGTTTTGTGAGCGAGTTTCTGGTAATCCTCGGAGGACTTAAGGCGAAAAAGCTTGTTGGTGTCCTTGCTGCTACGGGCATTATAATCAGTGCCGGATACATGCTCTGGTTATATCAGAGGGTCTTTTTCAATGAATTAAATGAAAACATAGCCCGGATTGAGCCGATGGGACTGAGAGAGGCCTTGCCACTTCTGACTCTATCGGTTTTTGTATTCTGGATCGGCATTTATCCCGATACATTCCTGAGCTTTATGCATGTGAGCGTAAACCATCTGCTTGAGAGAGTCAATTATGGTGTATCAGATACCATGATGGCAATCAAGGGCATGACAGGAGGTTATTGATATGAACATATCTACTGTCGGGCCGCTTCTGCCCGAGATTATCATGGCAGCTTCCGCCCTCCTGGTTCTCCTGTTTGAACTTGTTATCAGGAAAAAGGAGACAGTCGGGCTCCTGAGCATTATATCTGTTGCCATTGTGGCCTACTATATCCCGCAGTCTTTTGGTAAGGCTTTCGGGGGGATGTTTATATCAGACAGCTACAGCGTTTTTTTTAAATTTATATTCTTCATAAATCTGATCCTTACCGTCCTGCTTTCAATGAGATATCTTGTGATTGAGAAGGCAAACCACGGCGAGTATTATGCCCTTATCATGTTTTCAACCCTTGGGATGATGATAATGGCCTCGGCAGGAGACCTGATAGTCCTGTATCTGGGCCTTGAATTAATGGCCCTCAGCACCTATGTCCTTGCCGGTTTTATCCGTCATGATATAAGGAGTAATGAGGCAGCCCTCAAGTATTTCCTTCTTGGTGCGTTTTCATCTGCCTTGTTCCTTTATGGAATAACGATGATTTACGGGCTGACGGGTACAACGGATATCTCTCTCATAGGGGCAGCGGTGGCGGAGAAGGGGCTTAGTACCCCCATGTTCCTGGCGATCATATTCCTTATGGTTGCCTTTGGGTTTAAGATAGCCCTTGCCCCCTTTCATATGTGGGCCCCGGATGTTTACGAGGGAGCACCGACACCTATTACTGCCTTTATGTCTGTGGGGCCAAAGGCTGCCGGGTTTGCAGCGTTTGGAAGGGTCTTCCTGACAGGCTTTGGCCCGCTTAGTGCAGACTGGACCGGCATATTGATTGTTTTGAGCATACTGACAATGGCGGTTGGTAATATAATAGCCATACAGCAGAGCAATATAAAGAGAATGCTTGCCTACTCCTCAGTGGCACATGCAGGGTATGCTGTTCTTGGGATTATTGTAGGCGGTACAGAGGGGATCGCTGCCATGATGAATTATCTCTTTATTTATGCTTTTATGAATATAGGTGCCTTTGCGGTTGTTATAATGCTCAGGAGTAAGGGGTTTCAGGGAGAGGAGCTTGAGGATTATAAGGGGCTTGCCAGGACCCATCCCCTTGCAGCCGCCATGATGCTTATATTCATGTTCTCTCTTGCAGGGATTCCGCCGACAGCCGGGTTTATCGGCAAGTTTTATCTCTTTAAGGCCGTTATTGGTGCGGGATATATATGGCTTGCAGTAGTTGCCGTCATATTCAGTGCGATTTCCGCTTACTTCTATCTCAGGGTAGTAATGTATATGTACATGCTCGAGCCTGAAGGGGAGGCAGTTACCCTCTCCCTCTCTCCTTCCCTTGGTCTTGCACTCTTTATAACCACACTTGCGGTTATCTTTATAGGTATCTATCCATCTCCTCTACTCTCGTTTGCCCGTCTGGCAGCAGGTTGACCAGGTTGACAAATAATAATTTCAGGTGATCCTGGTTGATTTTATAAGAAAGCGGTAGTTTTTTATATAAAACTTGACTTTTCTGATCAAATGTGTTAAATTAAATTCTTGACTTATTTAGCTCAAGCGTGTAAGCTATAATTAGCAAGAGGCGGAAGTAAAGTTCTTTGAAGGGCATTTTTTGACGAAGCTGCTCGCTCTCTCCGCGATACCTTAATCAGGGTTTTTTAGGGGATTGAGAGAACATTCTAAGTATGGGAGTCAGCGGTAAATGTGATGAGCAAGGCCCGAAAGCTCTAAAAGGCTGGAGGGAAAGCCTGAAATATTTATTCAAGACACCCACTTAGGGAAGAGCCTCAGAGTCTCAGGATTCCCGGAGGTGTCGCGGGGATCAAAAAATAAATCAAATTGTCTGCAAGAAGGATTTCTGTGTCCTGTTGACCTTTTTTATCCATAATGTAGAAAATTATAAAGTTTCATTATTGTTCTTTGAGAACTAAAAAGCAGGTCCCGTTGATTTAAAGAGAAGCGAGAAAAAGAGCAAAGGGAAAAAGATGAGAGTTTGATCCTGGCTCAGAGCGAACGCTGGCGGCGTGCTTAACACATGCAAGTCGAACGGAGTTAAATTAAGAAGAAACCTTCGGGAATTGGATTGAAATAACTTAGTGGCGGACGGGTGAGTAACACGTAGGCAACCTACCCTTGGGACAGGGACAACTCGGGGAAACCCGGGCTAATACCTGATAAGACCACGAACCGGGATGTTAGTGGCAAAAGTTTCTTGATGAGAGTCAGGAGACACCTATGGATGGGCCTGCGTCCTATCAGGTAGTTGGTGAGGTAGAGGCTCACCAAGCCAAAGACGGGTAGCCGGTCTGAGAGGATGGTCGGCCACACTGGGACTGAGACACGGCCCAGACTCCTACGGGAGGCAGCAGTGGGGAA
>ENA-ORDP01000239-ORDP01000239.1-marine-sediment-metagenome-genome-assembly--contig:-NODE-239-length-37250-cov-10.808523_pt1 | contig 37250 bp, 25 predicted proteins | sample MGYA00248627_ERZ508539 | MGnify/ENA primary metagenome ERZ508539 (study PRJEB26208, sample SAMN05571518) | marine sediment metagenome | biome: deep sea; feature: Hydrothermal vent; material... | reverse complement strand
GCATAGAAATGGCGCCTTCGGTCAGCAACAAGGCAAAGACAAACAGAGAATAGGAGCCAAACATCAGATAACGAGGCATCCACCTCACCCAGGGATGATCGATCATCACCACATCACCCGCGCTACTTTGCTCGGTCCCGCCCTTGGACCACTTTTGATCGGCGAGATTAAAATATGCGCGAATCTTGATAATGGCCCCCACCCATTGATTATAGAGCATGAGTGGAATAGTCAGCATACTCACCGGGTGGCCACGCAAGGCAATAATAAACATCTGCAAGACACGCACGCTGAACACCCAGGCCATATAAAACGGCAAATAGATAAACGACTTTGATACGGACAGGATAATCGCGCCGGTAATGCCCACCAGGGAGGTCCACATCGACAGGCGCTGGTCGAGGATGGCAATCCAGATAAACAGACCAACATGGCGCCACCCCAGGGCCAGGGCCCTGGCATTATTACGCAGCGTATTGCCGTACCAGCGATAAGGTAGCGAAACGCTGATGGTCAAAAAACTGGCATCGCGGCTCTCCAGAGAGTAGCAGGTAACATCGGGGATATAGAGCATATTCCACTTGTGCTTGAGTAAATAAAACCAACTACTCTTATCGTCCCCCATTAGAAATTTAAATTTTCCATGCAGCCAATGGGTAATGACATCTCGCTCAATTATTCTAATAAAATCTTCCTTGACCACTATGGAAGTGCGAAATAAAGAAAATCGTCCGGTCAAGGTCAATACCTTATTCGACAGGGCATGGGACTGAAACAATACATGACGTTGACCAAACTTGAGATTGAACCAATCTTTATACCATTGCGAGTGGGTGTGAATATAGGCAAGCTCATTGGTAGTAAGCGCTCCGAGATCCTTGAACGCGGCAAAGAAGGGCAATGTTCTGTTCAGGGTATGCTGTTCCAGATAACTGTCCCCATCCATGAATATGGTTACACTATTGAGGTCATCCTGGTAACGCCGTGCCACTGCGCGCAGGGCATGGCCCATGGCAATGCGTTTACCCTGGCACTGGCGTTGCAGGACCAACTCAACTTTGTGCTTAACCGGGTGAGCCTCATAGGTAGCGGCAATGACTGCGTCGTCCCGATCACTTCCCGTTGAAACCACCAACGTGGCACTACAAGGTACGGTAGACAGATTCGACATTATTGACTGAAAGGCTTCAATACTCACCCAGGGCTCTTCTTTGTAAGAAGGGATGATAAAATAGATATGCTGCGGATACTTCTTTTCTTCGGCAAGCCCCAGGGCTACTCGACGTAATTTTGGATAATAGCGTAAGGCATAGAGTGTTGATCGCGTATAATTGACAACTTGCCAACCGTAACGCCATAGAGCAAAACCACCCAAAACAATAAAGGTTTCGTTTTTTACATAGTAAAAATAGGGCCACATAGAGTAGCCGATCACGAAGGCCGCCACGGAAAAGAAAATCCCTGGGAGAATAAAGGAGATCAGGCCCTCGGTTGTACCCAGGCGCCTAATCATCGCCTGGCGCTATAGCGTCTTGATCCATACTCTGACCCGGGTATTGGCAGGCAGTCGAATATCCTGTTCAACAAATTCAAGTCGAACCAGGGTCTCGTTGAGACTGGCCTCCTGGGTAATGGTGGCCTGGGTGTTGACCGAGGAGTAACCCACCGCCACCACCGTCGCTTCATGCTTGCTGTCGGTGGCCGGAACATAGATAGATGCGCTCATGCCGATCTTGATCTTCAGCGCGTCGTCCGACCGCAGCTTGAGCAACACATTGGGGGGAGTGTCTCTTTCCAACAGCATCATAATACTACTGGCTTCGACATAACTGCCCGCTGGGTGCTCGATATGAAATATCTTGCCACGCACCGGTGCGATAATAGTCTGATGGATCTCGCGCTGCATAAGTAATTCTTTTTTTAGCGTCAACTCGCTAAATTTCTGCTCGAGCTCTTTGATTTGTCGATTCAACTCGGTGCCCGAAAGTTTCATGTCAATAAGTGCGCGTTGATAGGTCAACTGTGCCTGCTGAAATCGGTTTTCCACATAACTATAATCCTTGATCGTGATAATGTGGCGCTTAAATAATTGCTTTGCATTACTCAACTCGACCTGCTTCTTGTCCAGCTTTTGCTTCAATGCTTCGATTAGAGAGTGTCCATGGGCTTCTTCCTGGTCATGCAATAATCGCAATTGCACCTCGTTACGCTTTAGCGACTGGGTGATATTTTCAATCTCAATATCAATACCTGGATCTTCGATGGAAAATAACTTAGTTCCGGCTTCGACATAGGTATTGTGTTTTACGAAGATAGTTTTGACGACTCCGAACGAATTAGCGGTGATGCGTTCGATATTCCCGCTGATCAGGCCGGTAGCATTGATACGATAAACCGTATTGTAGAACACCAAGACTACGATAACGGCCAAAAACACAACGCCCACCATTATAGAAACGTAACTGCGGGTACGGAAGGACTCAAACAAGCCTTCCGATTCCAGGTCCGACAGATTCAGGGCATCTTCAATGGGAGAATTGATACTGGGCGCGGTAATGACCGAGATTAAATCCTCCACGTTATCCAACTTACCTTCGATGGCAAGTTCTATGTAGTGGCGGAGGACACGCCGATTCTTGGTGCTAAGTTCGTGGAATTCGAACCCACTGACGCTACCGCGTGTGCTCTTAAACTGTAGTTCTACATTAAGGGCAAGAACGGAGTCAGTCATGGGCAACACAAGCTTGGCCTGGATAACCTGCTCGGGCTTCAACCAGGCCTCGACATTGTCCACACCCACGCCGGTCATGGACCAGTCTTTGGTCGGATAAGACTTACCCAGAATCTCCACCAATAGGGGGATATCCACCCGATGGGATTTGCGCTGATAATTAAATTCAGAGGTAATAAGTGACATGGCCCACAAAATTCCTTTAATTCGTGGGGGTTATCGACCGTTTGCAGGCCTTCTTTAGTCACAGAGCGACTGTAACCCCTTGGAAATTACGGGATTTTGGCTATTTTTGTCTCTCGTTTTTACCGTCACTTGCCTCTTTTCTTGGCCACATTATTTCTTATATACCGCGGTACCGCCTCTTCGGCTTTAACGGTCTCACCGGCCTCGACCGATCCGGCTGCCAGTTCAGCCACATCCCGGGCGTGGGGGTAGAGATCATCATCACTGATCTCTACGGCTTCTCCCACCGCCTGCCGTAGTGCCTGCCGATATACGGTCCAACCATTGCCCGCCCCCAACCAAATTTCGTTTCCAACCAGGGCCAAATCTGCCGGGGAGGTCACCCGCTCCTGGCCGATGAGTTCGACCAGACCCTTGGCGTTGCGCGCATAGGCACCCCAATAGATTTGCGACATACGGGCATCAAAGGCCGCCAACACCCGAGGGGCATTCTGGCCCTGGGCCAGGGCCGCAAGGGACGATACCGGAACCACAGGCAGATCGGCGCCGAAGGCCAGACCTTGAGTGACACCCGCGCCAATACGCAGGGCGGTGAAGGAACCGGGGCCGCAGCCAAAGGCCAGGGCATCGCATTGAGTCAACTCCCAGCCCACCTCGGCCAGGACCTCATCAACCAGGGGCAACAGACGCTCTGAGTGACCGTGCTCGACCCATTCGAAGCGTTCCACCACCTCCCCATCGTCCCAGGCGGCCACTGAACAAGCAGCAGTCGCGGTATCCAGTGCGAGCAACTTCACTCTACGAAAAAGGCCTGCACGTCGGCCAATTCGCGGGTCACAGGAAAATCCGGCAGACTCTTCATGAAATATTTTCCATAGGATTTGGTCAATAATCTGGGATCGCACAATACCAATAGACCGCGATCATCGGTGCCCCGGATCAAGCGGCCGACGCCCTGCTTTAATGAAATTACCGCGTTGGGGACCTGATACTCAAAGAAGGGATTACGCCCTTCAGCTTCCATGGCCGCGCCCCGGGCCTGTAGCACCGGGTCGGCGGGTGAGGCAAAAGGCAACTTGTCGATGATCACACAGGACAAGGCCTCGCCGCGCACGTCCACCCCCTCCCAGAAACTCCCGGTCCCCAGTAACACCCCATGCGCGGTGTCGCGAAACTGGGTCAGTAACTGTGAACGAGGCGCCGTACCCTGCACCAATACCGGAAAGTCGATACGCTGGGGAAGGCTTTGGGCGACCTCCCGCAGGGCGCGATGACTGGTAAACAACACAAAGGCGCGACCGCCACTGGCCTCCAGCACGGGCACGATAGTATCCACCAAAGCTTGAGTATAATCAGGTGCAAAGGGCTGGGGTAAACCCTGGGGTATATAGAGCAACGCCTGTTGCTGAAAGTCAAACGGGCTGTCCCACAACTCGGTTTGGGCATCCTCCAGGCCCAGGCGCGCCTGAAAAAAATCAAAGCTTCCATTCACTGCCAATGTGGCTGAGGTATACACCCAGGCCCGATCAGCATCACCATTGTCACGGCGCTCGCGAAAGGCGCTGGCCACATCCACCGGGGTCAAACGTAGAATGACATTGCGGTTGTGCGTCTCAAACCAGGCCACATAATCGGTGCTGGCGCGACTGGTGATCATCTCCAGGCGGTCATTGAGATCCACTGTCCTCTGCCAAACATTGCCCAGGGCTTCTCCCGCCGCCGCTGCTACCTCCATAACTTGTGATACAACGCCCAAGCAGTCTTTGAGAACCGCCAGACCTTGTTGTACCGCAGGTTGCTCTTCGACGCTGGCCCAGGCGGCACGGCGATCGGCCTCACCCAAGGTCAACCGAAAATCAGCTATGGCCTTTTCCAGCGCCTCCAGTCGAGGTATGAGTTCGGCGATGCCACTTTTTTCCGCCACCTCCGCCAGGCGTATATCGCGACATAACCCCTGCAACTGGTAGCCGGTCAAGATGACCCCAAAAAAGTCCGATGCAATCTCAGGGAGCTGATGGGCCTCATCAAAAATCACGGCTTTAAAGCCTGGCAATAACTGTCCGAAGCCCTCTTCTTTCAGGGCCAGGTCGGCAAAAAACAAATGATGATTCACAACCAGCACATCAGCCGCCAAGGCCGACTGGCGGGCCTTTTTGACATGGCATTCATCATAGTCATCGCACTTGGCGCCAAGACAGTTCTCGGCAGTAGAGGTCACCCGGGACCAGATGGGTGAACCTTCTGCCACCGAACGCACCTCGGCGATATCCCCCCTATGGGTTTGCCTGGCCCATTTACGAATGGCGGCCAATTCGTCAGCGTACCGTGCGTCCTGATCCACCAGACCCAACCGATGTATACACAAATAGTTGGCGCGGCCTTTGAGCAGTGCGGTGGTAACCGGGACCCCTACTGCCTTGCGCACGATGGGAAGATCACGATGGAAGAGTTGGTCTTGTAGATTCTTGGTGCCAGTCGACACCAGCACCTTTTTACCCGATAACAGGGCAGGCACCAGATAGGCAAAGGTCTTGCCGGTGCCGGTGCCGGATTCAATGACACAACTGCCCCCGTCCGCCAACACCCTCTCTACCGAAGCGGCCATCTGCTGCTGGCAGTCGCGGGTCGTAAAGCCCTCTAACAGATCAGCAAATGGCCCATCCAGGGTTAATAGGTCTGCGCTATTTTGTTCCATCCCTTTCGCTAAGGCATTGGCTCAGGCATTGCTCCCAGTGAGGTAGCTCTACCCCAAAGGTATTTCTGAGTTTATCGTTACAAAGTACCGAATAGGCGGGCCGGGCCGCAGGCGTAGGATATTGATCTGTGCTAATCGCATCTAACTTAACACCCTTTAACCCCGCAATCTCAAAAATCTTTTTGGTAAAACCATACCAGGACGTCTCACTACCACAGGTCATATGGTATAGCCCACATTGATCTTCGCGCAGACCGCCATCTTTTTGTATCCTCAATAATACCTCCAGGGTGGCATTGGCGATGGCGCCGGCAAAGGTGGGGCTGCCGATTTGATCGTCTACCACCCCAAGTTCACTACGCTCTTCACCCAGGCGCAACATGGTCTTAAGAAAATTGTGCCCATGCAAAGAGTAGACCCAAGCGGTGCGAAAGATCAGATAGGCCACACCGGCCTCGGCGATAGCCTGTTCACCGGCCCACTTGCTGCGCCCATAGACACTGTTTGGCGCGGTGGCCTGGTCCTCTTTGTAGGGAGTGCTGGCAGTACCATTAAAGACGTAATCGGTGGAATAGTGAATGAGCATGGCGTCGATGTCCTTGGCAGCACTGGCCATGGCGGCAGGGGCATCACTGTTTATAATACTGGCCAGATCGGGTTCTTTCTCGGCCTTGTCTACCGCAGTATAGGCGGCGGCGTTGATGATAATCTCGGGTTGATGCTCGGCAATACAACGGCCAATGCCATCAATATCGGTCAGGTCCAGATCCGAACGACCCAAACTGACGACGGACCCCAGGCGCTGTATACGCGGTTCCAGGGCGGAACCCACCTGGCCATTTTTACCGAACAGTAGAATGCGCATGAGCAGGACCGATATTCAAGGTTTCGATATCCCTAAGCCGCAACCCTACTTTGTCTTTGTCAGACAAGATGGGTTGGGCCACTGGCCACTCAATTCCCACGTCAGGATCATTCCAAATGAGACTCTGCTCATCACTGGGGCTGTAGAGGGCGGTGCATTTATACAAGACGTCCACGGTGTCACTCATGACGCAGAACCCATGTGCATAACCCGGCGGCACATAGAGTTGGTGTTTGTTGTCTTGGGACAAGATGGCCCCGTACCATTGCCCGAACTGATCTGACTCACGGCGTACATCTACCGCCACGTCGAAAATTTGACCGTGCAGGGCCCGCACCAACTTGCCCTGCCATTGGGGGTATTGATAGTGCAAGCCACGCAACACGTCCTGAGTGGAGAAGGAGTGGTTATCCTGAATGAATTCCCCCGGTAGCCCCGCATCCAGGAAGATTTTTTTATTGAACGACTCGAGAAAATACCCTCGATCATCACCATACACCTTGGGGACAATCAATTTGACCCCGTCAAGGACAGTATCCTGAACCTGCATCAGTGACTCCTGGTAAACAAAAACGGAATAATAACATCACCTAAGCAACGTGATAATGACAAAAACCAATAAAAAAGGGCACCAAATAGCGTCCTCCTAAGGGCATTGGCATTCCCAAGGGGAGACAAGTTAATCCCACAAATTCGTGGCCACACTTAAACATAGCCGCATTGAAGGTGTTTTAAATCCTAGGCCCACGATTATATCCATATTACGTCCAGGCCTCCAAGGCAGGGTCTTTGCCTGTTAATCAGTTTGACCTTGGTTCCCGCAGTTCGAAAACCAGCGCCAGACCAAACAGTACAGCAGTAATCATTTTGATCCACAGGGTTTGCTTCAGTATAGCCTCTCCCCGCGATGGGCCAATCATGCCCTGCAAACCAAGAAAATTCAGCCCCGGGCAACACTTTCATGGTTTTTGCGGGTACATCATGCCACTTTGGCCTGTCGTACCTCCGATCATTCTCAAGGTCCCACTCCAGCACACAAGGCTATTTTTCTCCTCTTTCAATCAGCGTGCAGTCATTCCACTTGATTTCACCAATAGGCACTATTGCTCCAAAGTGGTCATTCACGTAACCAGATTTAATCCCTGCATATCATTGACCTCCTCTATCTATTTCGATCCCTGTGCCGCACAAAATACTTTTCCAACTCAACGAGAAATAATACAGAAGAGGCGACCAACAGAATGCGCAACCAGATATTAAAATCGATTGCCGTGGTGCCAAATAAGGACTGCAGTGGCGCAAGGTAGGTAAAACCAAGTTGGAAGATGATGAGTATACCGATGGCAATTAGCACATAACGGTTGCCTGTTAATCCTGCCCGGTTAAATATCGAGGCAGTGATATAACGAGAATTAAACAAATAAAATATCTCGAACATGACCAGTGTGTTCACGGCAACCGTTCGTGCATGCTCGATACTGGCACCTTGATCCATATCCCAAAGAAAAAGACCGAATGTTCCGCTCATCAAAATAACGGAGACAAATGCCACGCGCCAGATAAGATGATTTGTAAGCATCGTCTCATGGGCATCACGTGGCAGACGCCGCATTATATTCTGTTCGGGCGGTTCAAATGCCAGCGATAGGGCTAAGGTAATCGCCGTCACCATGTTTACCCAGAGTATCTGCACTGGTGTTAATGGCAATTGGTGAAAACCAAACAAGATGGCGGCAAGAATAATCAGCGCCTCTCCCCCATTGGTCGGCAAAATAAAAAGAATAGCTTTCTTAAGATTGTCGTAAACCGTGCGTCCTTCTTCCACGGCATAGGTGATTGAGGCGAAATTATCATCAGCCAGGACCATTTCAGCCGCTTCCTTGGCCACTTCAGTTCCATTCTGACCCATGGCGGTGCCTACATCGGCACTTTTCAAGGCCGGCGCATCGTTTACACCATCGCCCGTCATGGCAACGATTGAACCCTGCTCCTGCATCAGTCTTACTAAAAGCAGCTTGTGCTCAGGATTTACACGTGCATACACATCAACATCCTGCACACGTTGGTGCAACTCATCCTCACCCATTAACTCCAATTCTTGTCCGGTGAGCACATCATCGGTATTAACGAGTTTGAGTTGCCGGGCGATTGCGCGCGCGGTGGCACAATGATCGCCGGTGATCATCTTCACCCGAATGCCCGCCTGATGACATATCTGCACCGCCTCAATAGCTTCCTCGCGAGGCGGATCAATGAAGCCAAATAGCCCCAGCAGTGTCAGGCCATTTTCTACATCACTGAATGCTAGTTCCATCTGTTCGTGACCTACCGGCTTGAAGGCAATGGCCAATACACGCTGACCTTGCTGCGCCATTTCTTCAACACGGGTTAACCAGTAATTTTTATCCAAAGATTCATCGCCACCAAGCATTCTCTGCTGACCACACATCTCCAGTACACGTTCAGGTGCGCCCTTGAGAAAGATAAAAGCATCACCTGTATGGCTGTGATGCAGTGTTGCCATAAAACGATGTTCTGATTCGAACGGTATGAGATCAGTGCGTGGGTATTGTTTAGCCTCAACCTCCAAATCCAGTCCGGCCTTTAAACCCGAAACTAACAACGCGCCCTCCATGGGGTCACCATGGACAAACCATTCACCGTTATTTTGTTCCAGTGATGCATCGTTACAGAGTACTGCTGCACGAAGCACTTCCTGCAGGAGGGGGCGTTCTTCTGGAAGCACCTCTCTGTTTGTCAGAGCAATCGCACCGTGGGGATCGTAACCCGTACCGCCTAACTCAAACAAATTAGTGGCGGTAGCAATCGTGCGCACAGTCATTTCGTTGCGGGTCAGGGTGCCGGTTTTGTCCGAGCAAATCACCGTCACCGCCCCCAAGGTCTCAACAGCAGATAATTTGCGAATAATGGCACTACGCCGGGCCATACGTTGCACACCGATCGCTAGTGTGATGGTCATGATGGCGGGCAAGCCTTCGGGAATCGCGGCCACCGCCAGGCTGACCGCAGCAAGAAACATTTTAGCGGCGGCATAATCCCGCACCAACGAGCCGAAAATAAAAGTAATAACGGCAATACCCAGAATGGCGACCATTAGCCAACGGCTAAACTGGGCCAATTGACGTAACAGCGGGGTCGTCACTGACTCCACTTCCGAGACCAGGGTGCTGATGTGGCCAATCTCGGTTTGAGCGCCGATCGCAACCACCACACCGCTACCCTGGCCATGGGTAACCAGAGTGCCTGAAAAAGCCATACAACGGCGATCACCGATCACAGCCTCCTGTGCGACAGGATCAGTGATCTTTTCTACCGCCATCGACTCACCTGTCAGTGCCGACTCCTGAATTTGAAGTCCCTTGACACGAAACAGGCGTAAATCTGCCGGTACCTTATCGCCTGATTGCAACAGGACGATATCACCAGGCAACAATTCTTCAGCCTGGATCGTCGTTTGCCGGCCATCACGCGACACCACTGCAGTTGGAGAAAGCATCTGCCGTATTGCTCTCAAGGCATTTTCGGCCTTGCCTTCCTGCACAAATCCGATCAGGGCATTGAGAACAACCACACCCAAAATCACACTGGCATCCACCCAGTGCCCCAGCGTGGCTGTGACTGCGCTTGCAACCATCAACACATAGATCAATACATTATGAAATTGGTAGAGAAACCGTATCAGTGGACCGCGCGTCTTCGGTTCGGGAAGTCGGTTAGGCCCATATTTGGCAAGTCTGTTATCTGCCTCTTCTTTTGAAAGTCCGTTTGGCGTCGTTTCGAGAAACTCGAAGACTGTTTTTGTGCTATCAGCATGCCAACTTTCTGATGTGGAACCCGGTTCACCAGAATGATTATCCAGTTTTCTGAATGCTTTACGTGACTGACGTGCAATTACAACACCCACAACAGCCAGAATGACCAACATAACAAGGACGAACAGCCAGTCGATAACCGCAACATCAAATCCCCATGTAAGAACGTCATTCATCTGGACACCTTTTTCTGATGTGCTTTTGGCGAGCACAGCCAACCCATCACAAATATCTTAATCTCTTTAGGGTTTAATTCGCCAACAGGATGATGGCATAGCTCCAACGTCGCAGATAAGACTCGCTACCATCCAGCATTCTTTGCCATGTATGTACCTGTCTGAGACGGCCTGTTTTAGCCAGCCTTGCAGCTTACATGATCTACAGAAAATTTAACCGGACGCGAGTGCCCTAGGGTATCTTCGAGTAACTTTCGTGCCCATTAGTAATAATTCGTCATGCACAGGGTTGGAATGAAGGGGCATGGATTCCCACGGAGGACCGTGGGAACCAGAAACGCAACCAGAAACCCCCCTGTCCCTCGTTCCCATGCTCTGCGTGGGAACGCATATTCGCCGACGCGCCGTTTCATAAATCATCCCACCGCCTCCCTTCTATCCTCTGTTCCCTGCCTCACCGGCAACCAGACCCGGAAGCGGGTGCCTTTTCCCAACTTACTGTCCACGTCAATGCGCCCACCGTGGGCCTCGACGATGCCGTAAGACAGGGACAGGCCCAGGCCAGTGCCACTGCCCACCGGCTTGGTGGTGAAGAAGGGATCGAAGATGTGCTTCAAGTGCTCAGGCGCAATGCCCTGGCCGGTATCGCTGATCTCTACCCAAACCCAGTCCTGCTCGCTGCCAGTACGCAAGGTGATGACCCCGTGCACCTCGATGGCCTGAGCAGCATTCACCAGCAGGTTCATGAATACCTGGTTGAGCTGCGGCGCTTGGCAGAACACCAGTGGTAGTTCGCCGTACTCCTTGATCATTTCCGCCTTGTACTTGATTTCGTTGCTGACAATGTTGAGAGTGCTCTCCAGCCCCTGATGCAAATCGGCCTGCGCCCACTCCCCCTCGTCGGTGTGGGAAAAATCCTTGAGGTCCTCGACGATCTGCCGCACCCGCGTCACACCCTGCTGCGACTCCTCGAGCAGGTCTCGCACGTCCTGGCGCAAATGATCCAACCGCACCGCTTGCTTGATCTCATGAATGCGCTGCAAGGCCCCATCCTCATACTGCAACAACGGTTCCAGCGATTCATAGACGTCCAGCACCTGGAACAGGTCCTGCTGATACTCCTCCAGGGTGCCCAAGTTGGAGCTGATGTAACCGACGGGATTGTTTATCTCATGGGCCACGCCTGCAGCCAGCTGGCCGATGGAGGCGAGTTTCTCGGATTGCAACAATTGGTTGTGGGCCTGTTCCAATTTACGAATCAATTCCCTTTGTTGTTGTTTCTCCTGGCGTAATGCCTCGCCCATTTTCCTGCGCCGCTCAAGATCGATCTGCAACTGCTGCTGGGTCTGGACCAGCTCCTCGGTGCGCTGGGCCACCCGCTGCTCCAGCTCATCGTTGAAGTGGCGCAATCGGTGCGACATATTATTGAAGGCTTTGGCTGTCTGAGCCAGTTCATCTCTGCCTTTTACCGGTACCTGAAAACCCAGATCACCGCCAGCAACCTGCTCGGCGGCCTGTTTGAGGCTTCGTAACTGGCGGGTAAGCCAGGTCCCCAGGACAAAGGAAAACATCGCCACCAGCCCCATTTCCATAACAGCGATCACCGTGACCCATTGGCGCGCGGTCGCCAAGGCCTCATAGATCTCCCGGATAGACAGCCCCAGTTCGACCCGACCGTAGGTCGTGCCGGCAACACGGATTTCGGCGTAGGTATCGAGCACACCATCGGTGGCGTCATCCACCTCCTGATCGGCGGTGAAAGGACGTGTCAGTGCCGCTGTGTCTCCCGCTTGTGCCAGCACCATACCGTCCATGTCTCGCACCCGCGCATAGACCAGCCCCGAATTTTTCGTCACCTCATGAACAAAGCTCTCCAGCGAGGCCAGATCGGTGGCCAGCACCGCATTCTTGGTGGTGGTCGCAAACAAGGTGGCGGTGGTGGTGGCGCGCTTGATCAGTTCCTGCTCGTTGCTCTGGTGCATAAAACTAAGCCCGGTGCCCACCAGTATCAACAACAGCGCCGCTTCAATAAGGGCAATGCCCAAAATAGTCTTGCGCCGGAAAGACATAGCCGCGATGCTCACCTCACTCCTCCGCCAGAAGGTTGGCACTGGCATTCAACGCCTCGATCTGGGGCAAGGCGGCGAGCAACAGATTCCAATCAAGCCCCAGGCGCTGCATGGCCGCCACATCCAGGCCGGGAATCAGCGTGTCTCCGCCATAACCAATCTCCAGCCCACGGCAAAGGATGTCGGCAATATGCACCAAAGCGGCAAACGGTTTATCGGTAACCGAATCAGGGTTGTGATGATGGCGAATGGCCTCGATAATCGCCTTCGGCATTTTCCATTTCCGCGCCACCTTTGCCCCCACCAGGGTGTGATCGAAACCCAGCACCGCTTGCTCGGCGTCTTTCAGCAGGCAATCCTGCTCGTTCCGGCAGGCCAGTACCTGGTCAAAATCGGCCGGGAAATAGACCGCCATCACCAACTTGCCAATATCGTGCAACAGACCTGCGGTGAAGGCGGTCTCCCCATCCAATCCACAATGACTGGCCAGCACCTTGGCGGCCACTCCGGTACCGATAGCGTGTTGCCAAAAAGTCATGCGGTCGAAGCCCTGATCCTCACCCGACGGAAAATGACCCATGATGCCGGCCGCCACGACGATTTTGCGCAGGGTATGCACGCCAAGCATCATGCCCGCATCCTTGAGGGAGGCGATACGCCGGGAAAAACCGTAAAATGGCGAGTTCACCACCCGTAGCGCACGTGCCGCCAGAGCCTGATCCTGACCAATCTTTTGCATTAGCACCGCCAGTTCCACGTCACCCCGATCAATCAGCTCCAGAAACTCGGTGACAATCACCGACAGGGCGGGCAACTGCTGAATCTCTTTTTCCAGGGTGGCGTGTGTGAGTTGTGTGGGACAAGATCTGTTTGCGCTCGCCACTCCGCTCTCACTGGAGAATGCAGAGTCAGATCTCACTGCTCCCCCAAGCGGTATTTCCGCAACAGACCCTGCAACTGTTGCATATGGGGATCGTCTTGTACTTGGCGAAACCGCCACGATAACTGTTGTTCCATTGTCTGCCGCCAAGCCTCCTCTTGTTCCGCCGACAACGGGTTTTCCTGGCTCAGCGCCACACTCTTGACGCCCCGCCGCTGTAACAGGGCCAGGGTTTTTGTGCTGAGTTCGGTGCCAGCGGCCAAAAGACACTTGCCGCTGGCATCCAACACGTCGCGGGCCAAGGTGGCCCCGGGCTGAATGTTGCTCAATAACATCAGTGTCATGGTCTTCATCCGTACTTTCATCCTCACTAATGACTAATCACCATCGTTTCGTAGTCCAACTAGACTCATCGTTATGACAGTCCCCCGGGCATAGGAGGCCTGCCCTAACCAGCAACAACAGGCCTCCACTGTGCCGGCGGCGATTTCTACCCGGCAGTAGCTGGCATTGTCGTCTTCTGACCGCATGGCCCGTTGGTGCAAATCGTAAAGTTCCGCTGGCAAGATCTGCTGCGCGGACTGTCCCACCAGAAAACCGTTCTCCCCAACCAACAGCTTGGTGGCCATACGATTGGCCACCGCAACACAATCGTCATCACCGATTCCCAGCACGGCGATGGGCAAATACTCCAGCACGTCCTGGGATAAATGCAGGGTGCGCAGGCTGTGCATGATTTCACGGGTCTTCTCCTCGACGCGCCTTTCCAGATCCTGGTTGATGCCCGACAGCTCCGCATTGGCGTCCTGCAGTTCACGCGTCAGGCGCTGATTCTCACTCTGGAGTTCGCCCTGCCTGAAGGCCTCTTTAATATTGTCTCGCAACAATTGATCGTCCCAGGGCTTGGTGAGGAACTTGTAAATAGCGCCGCGGTTGATAGCATCGGTGACACTCTTGAGTTCGGTATAGCCGCTGAGCACGATGCGCACCGTATCGGGATAGCGTTCTTTGACCTGGAAAAGAAACTCGGAACCGGTCATCTGCGGCATACGCTGGTCGGAAACGATTACCCCCACCTTGTGGTGTTCCAGCAACGCCAAACCCTCCCGTCCACTGCTGGCGGTGAGGATACGGTAACCATCACGGCGCAGCAGGCGACCCAGGGCCTTTAGAATATTCTCCTCGTCGTCCACCAGCAGGAGGGTACGTTGCCTTGGTATTTCGTGTTGGGTTGCGGCATCCATATCTCACCCCTGTGCCTGATGTTTGACGTACAGTTGTTGATCCAGCCACTCCGACATCACCTCGGCGGACAGCGGGCGACTGAGCAGATAACCCTGGATCTCGTCACACCCCAGCCTGCGTAACAACGCCAGTTGCTCCTGTGTCTCAACCCCTTCTGCGATCACCTTGTGTTTGAGGTTATGGGCCAGGGCAATAACGGTCTCGACAATGGCGACATCCGCCGGGTCACGGGTCATATCCCGAACAAAGGACTGGTCGATCTTAATGGTGTCGATGGGAAACCGCTTCAAATAGCTCAGCGAGGAATAGCCGGTGCCAAAATCATCTACCGCGATTTGCAAGCCTGTCGCCTTGAGAGCCTGTAAGACTTTCAGTTTAGCGCTAACCGCATCCATCATGATGCTCTCCGTGATCTCCAGTTCCAGGTACTGTGCCGCCAAACCTGTCCTCTCCAGGATATCGGTTATGCTGCGAACCAGGTTCTGCTGTACAAACTGGCGCGCCGACAGGTTGACGGCAATACACATGGGCGGGTAACCGTCTGCCTGCCAAGCGCTGTTTTGCGCACAGGCCTGCTGCAATACCCATTCGCCCACCGGCAGGATCAATCCGGTTTCCTCCAGCAAGGGAATGAATTCCGCCGGCGAAACCAAACCCCAGTCCTTGGTGTTCCAGCGCAACAGAACTTCCATGCCGATAATTTGCCCCGTGTACAAATCCATCTGCGGTTGGTAGTGCAACATGAACTCGCCGCGTTGTAGCGCAAAGCGCAATTTGCTCTCCAGGGCAAGCCGTTCCAGCGCCCGTGCATTCATGGCGGGGGAATAAAACTGGTAGTTGTTGCGGCCGCAATCCTTGGCGCGATACATGGCGGCATCCGCATTCTTCATTAACGACTCGGCCTGCTGGGCATCGTCCGGATAGATACTGATGCCAATACTGGCGGTAATAAACAGTTCGTGGCCATCAATATTCATGGGCCTTTTGAAGGCATCAAGAATTTTTTCGGCCACCTCCGCCGCACTGCCCACATTCGTCAACTGCGAAAGCAAAACCGTAAATTCATCGCCACCCAGACGGGCAACAGTGTCCTCCTTGCGTATGTTTTGTGTGAGCCGCTCGGCCGTGCGTTGTAATAACAGATCGCCGGCGGAATGCCCCAGACTGTCATTGACGTTTTTAAAGCGATCCATGTCCAGAAACATGACCGCAAGCTTCTGGCCGTTTCGCTTTACATGCGCCAGCGCAATATCAAGGCGATCATAAAACAACAACCGGTTGGGCAGACCGGTCAGGGCATCATGATAAACCTGGTGGGCAATGCGCTCTTCATTCTTTTTCTGCTCGGTAATATCATTAAACAGGGCCACATACTGCACGGCCCTGCCGTAGCTATCGGTAATTTCGGTGATCGCCAGCAATTCCGGATACACCTCACCGCTCTTGCGACGATTCCAGATCTCTCCCTGCCAGTGGCCGGTATCCAGCAGGCTCTGCCACATGTCCTTGTAGAATTGTTTATCTTGTCGGCCGGAATGCAGAATCTTCGCCGTCTGACCAATAACTTCATCGGCCTCGTAACCGGTAATCGCCGTGAAGGCCGGGTTGGCCACCCGGATAACACCCCGGGTGTCTGTGATCATGATGCCTTCAATGGTGCTTTCAAAAACACGCGTGAGTTGGTTGTTTTTCCGGTTCACCTCTACACGTCGAAAAGCCTCCTTGACATTGGCGCACATCAATCCGTCATTCCACGGCTTGGCAAAAAAATTATACACCGCGCCCATACTGATGGCCTCGGTGACTGCACCAAAATCCGAACAGGCGCTGAGTACAATACGCACCGTCTGTGGAAACAATTCCTTGACCTCCGACAGGAACTCCACACCCGTCATGCGCGGCATGCGCTGGTCGGATATGATCACATCCACATCGCTGTTCTCCAGCAGGGCCAGGCCCTCCCGGCCACTGTTGGCGGTGAGGATACAATAGCCATCGCGACTCAACAGGCGCCGCAGGGCGCTGAGAATCTTAGGTTCGTCATCAACCAACAGTAGCGTACGTTCCATGGCCTCGCCTGTCAGATTAAACGGCCAATGTCTGTGGGCGCGAGCGTGGATTCCCGATCATCCCCCGTTGGCAACCAGCGACCGATAACGGTTTGCAACACCCGTGGATTAATGGGTTTGACGATATAGTCGTCCATCCCCACCCGCAGACAGCGTTCCCGATCGCCGCGCATAGCATTGGCGGTCATGGCGATGATGGGCAGCCGATAACCCACTGTTGCATCGGTTCGTGGCTCGTTGTCCGTGATTCGTTTTTCGTGATTAGTCGTTTCGTTTTCACGTATCCGGAGGGTGGTCTCATAGCCATCCATGCCCGGCATTTGGCAATCCATCAGCACCAGGCCATAGTCTTTGTGGGTCAGCGCCTCAATCGCATGTTTGCCGTTAACCGCAACATCGGCCTCAAGACCCCGTGCACGCAATAGACCGCAGACAACGGTCTGATCGACGCTACTGTCATCAACAACCAGCACCCGTCTGGGTCCCGATGCCATGGCCGGAGATGAAGTCGGCAGCGAAGCAACCCTGGCGAGTTGGACGGCAAACCAGAAACAGCTGCCCCAGCCAAGCTCCGAACTTAGCCCAATCTCGCCGTCCATGGCATCCACCAATTGCCTGCAAATACTGAGTCCCAGACCACTACCCCCATAGACGCGAGTGGTGGCGCTCTCCTCCTGGCTGAAGCGCTCAAAAATCCGCGCCTGCACCGCATTGTCGATACCGATGCCGGTGTCGCTAACCTCAAAACGCAGACCGATGACGTCGCCCAAGTCTTCGCGCTGCGACACGCGCAATATCACTTCCCCCTCCGGGCTAAACTTGATGGCGTTGCCGATCAGGTTGGTCAGCACCTGTCGCAGGCGCGTTGGATCTCCGCGCACGATGGGGGATGTTTGCAGGTCGAAATGGGTGATAATCTCCAGGCCCTTGTTGCGGGCCTGTACGGCGAGCAGTTTCGCCGTATCGTCGACCATGCGCTGCAGATCAAAATCGACGCTTTCCAGTTCCAGCTTACCGGCCTCGGCCTTGGCGTCATCGAGAATATCGCTGATAAGTGTCAACAACTGATGGCCAGAACTCGAGATAGCCTCGAGGTATTCCCGCTGTTCCGGTAGTAACTGGGTATCTTGCAATAATTGCGTCATGCCCAGCACACCGTTCATAGGCGTGCGAAACGCATGGCTCATGCTGGCAATAAATTCAGACTTGGCCTGCGACCTGCGTTCAGTGGCCTGAAAAGCATCCGTCAGTTCCCGGTTGGAGGCCTGCAATTCCCGTCGCAGGCGCTGGTTCTCGCGTTTCATCTCGAAATGCCGGAAGGCCTCCTCCACGTTGCGGCATAACAACTCGTTGTCACAGGGCTTGGTGAGAAAGCGGTAGATGGCGCCCTCGTTAATGGCCGCAGTCACCGCCTTGAGATCGGCAAAACCGCTCAACATGAGACGCACAATATCGGGATACTGCTGTTTGACCTGGCTGAGAAACTCGACCCCGGTCATGCCGGGCATGCGCTGGTCCGAGATAATGACACCGATATCGTGCTGTTCCAGCACCACCAGGCCCGCCGGGCCGCTGTTGGCCACCAGCACCCGGTAGCCGCTACGGACGAACAAACGTTCCAGCGCGGACAACACATTGTCTTCATCGTCCACCAGCAGCAGTGTGCGTTGTTCCACCATATTGGCATCGGTACTGAAAATACTTGTAACTGGATTCTGTTGCGTCAAGAGTCATCTCCTATTTGAGGTCGTCAGCTTAGTCCAGCGCGGGAGAGCACATGCTCGTTGCCTGTCGTCTGGGCAAAACTTTGCAAAATGGCTTGGGGGATGTCGTGCAGGGCCAGGATCTCTTGTGCCCCGCCGTGATTAACCGCCTCTTTCGGCATGCCGTAGACCACGCTGGTGGCCTCGTCCTGGGCCAGAGTCCGGGCGCCGGCGTCGAACATTTCCCGCAGCCCCCGGGCGCCGTCATCACCCATACCGGTCATGATGATGCCCAGGGCATTCTTGCCCGCCACCTTGGCCACGGAACGGAACAACACATCCACCGAAGGGCGGTGGCGGCTGACCAGGGGACCGTTCTTGATCCTGACGTAGTAGTGGGCGCCACTGCGCTCCAGCAACATGTGCTTTCCGCCCGGGGCGATCAGGGCACGGCCGGGAATAACCCGGTCCTTGTCACTGGCCTCCTTAACATCAATCTGGGAAACGCTATTGAGCCGCTGGGCGAACGATTGGGTGAATTTCTCCGGCATGTGCTGCACCACCACGATACCCGGCACTACGCGCGGCAGGGCGGGCAGCACCAACTCCAGGGCCTGGGTGCCGCCGGTGGAGGTGCCGATGGCCACCACCTTGTCGGTGGATTCGGCCAGGGAGGTGGCCCCAACCGGTGCCAACATGGCATCGGCCGTGAGCTTGGCTTGCACCTGCAATTTACGGCTGGCATTGCGCTTGATGGTTTTCAGGTTGGCACGCGCCGCCCCCCGCACCGTATCAATCAGCAGTTCCGCAGATTCCTGCAGGAAGCCCTTTACCCCGATGGTCGGTTTGTTGATGATGTCCACCGCGCCGGAGCTTAGCGCCTGCATGGTGGTTTCCGAGCCCCTCGTGGTAAGGGTGGAACAGATCACCACCGGGGTGGGGTGTTCCGCCATGATCTTCTTCAGGAAAGTGATGCCGTCCATGCGCGGCATCTCCACATCCAGCACGATCACGTCCGGCCATTGCTGCTTCATGCGCTGCATGGCGAATATCGGGTCGATGACACTGCCGCACACCTCAATATCCGGCGCAGTACTGAACACCTTGGCCAGCGCCTGCCGCACTACTGCAGAGTCATCCACTAACAGAACTTTTATTTTATTGTTTGTCATTTTTTCTCGTCACTCGTCACCCGCTACTCACCACTTCTTCCTATGCACACTGGGTGCGGCCGACTCCAGTTGATTAGAAATACCGGTGATGGTCTCAGTGTGGCTGACAAAAAAATAGCCACCCGGCCTTAAGCGTGACAGCAGGCGTTTGACGATCTCCTGGCGAGTCGGCGTATCGAAATAAATCAGCACATTGCGCAGGAATATGACGTCGAACTGTCCCATGTCCTCCGGCAACGGCGCATTCAGGTTGATGTGCTGGAACTGCACCCGCTGCCGCAACCGTTTGTCGATCAGCAGGGTTCCACTCTGGGCGCGCACTCCCTTGAGACAGTATTTTTGCAGATAGGCCTTGGGGAAATACTGGGTCCGTTCCCGGGAATATTGTCCCTTGCGTGCCGTTACCAACACCCGGGTGCTAATATCCGAGCCAAAAATCTCCCATGGCATTTCACCCAGGCTGTCCGCCGCCACCATGGCCAGGCTGTAGGCTTCTTCACCACTGGAACAGGCCGCGCTCCAGGCACGGAACAGGCGCCCCCGTTTCCAGCTGGCCAGGATACCTTCGCGCAGGAACTCGAAATGAGCGGGCTCGCGAAACAGGTAAGTCTCATTGGTGGTCAGCAGATCCAGCATGACCTGGCATTCATTCGCCAGGGTTCCGTCTATCGCTTGCTGAAAGTAATCCCCATAGTTGGACAGATTGTACTGCCGGAGCCGCTTGGCCAGCCGTGAGGCCACCATCTGCTTTTTGGCCAGGCTCAATTGAATGCCGATTTTCTGTTGCAGGTAATCGCGGATGCGAAAGAAATCCTCATTGGAGATGGAAAAGACCAGTTCGGACGTTTCAGTGGGGTCCACCCCCTGCGCCACAGGGCGCATATCCGGCGTTGGTAGCGGACAAGCCAATCAAGCACCTTCCCCGACTGGCGTCGGCAAACCGGTCTCTGCCCCTGTCTCAACCAGAGTCTCAACCTGGTCCTGTGCCTGATGCTGCACCTCGTCAAGCAAGGACAACTCATCCACGGACAGTACATTGGCCACATCCAGTAACACTAAAAATCTATCATTCACCTTGCCCATGCCTTTGATAAAATCGGTACGAATCCTGGAACCGAAGCTGGGTGGGGGTTCAATGTCGCCTGACGGAATCTCCAGTACCTCGTTGACACCATCCACCACCGCACCGATGTTCAGGGTGGTTTCGCCATCCACGATTTCGATAATGATGATGCCGGTGCGCTTGGTGATCTCTGCCAGTTCACCACCAAAACGGGCCGCCAGATCCACCACCGGCACCACACTACCGCGCAGATTGATGACGCCGCGGATAAAGGCGGGCATCATCGGCACGGTGGTCAGATTACCGTAATCGATGATCTCGCGGATGCTCAGGATCTCGATGGCATACACCTCACCGCTCAGGGTAAAGGTCAAAAATTGGTCCTGGTCGGTATCGGCGTCCGCCTCGGCATAGGCTTGTTCAGCGACTTGTGCCATAACCGCCTACCCCCCTTGTGAAAAGCGTTCGAAATCCGCCGTGCCCGTGCCGGCAGATTCCGGTGCCGGCGCGGCCACGTCCGTGGACTGGCGGGCATCGCCATTGCCGCGCCTGACGGTGCTGGCCACCTTGCGCAACCCGGCCCCTTTACTTTCAGATTTCCTTTGCTCATCCACGCCGACAGCCTGCTCGCCCAGAGTAAAAAAGCCCATCAACTCCTGTAGATATTCGGCCTGACCCTGTAGCTGGGTGGCCGTGGCCGCCAATTGTTCGGAGCCGGACGCACTCTGCTGAGTGACTTGGTCGAGCTGGTTCATAGCGCTAGTAATCTGTCCGGCACCAGCCGCCTGTTCCTCGGAGGACGCGGTGATCTCCTGCACCAGATCAGCGGTCTTGGTGATATTGGGTACCATTTCCTCCAGCAGAGTGCCGGCTTTTTCTGCGATTTTGACGCTGTTACCAGCGCGTTCACCGATCTCCTGGGCGGCCACTTGGCTGCGCTCCGCCAGCTTGCGTACCTCGGCCGCCACCACCGCAAAGCCCTTGCCATGTTCACCGGCACGCGCCGCCTCAATGGCCGCATTCAGGGCCAGCATGTTGGTCTGGTAGGCAATTTCTTCGATAATGCCGATCTTCTCGGCGATGCTCTTCATGGCGTCCACGGTCTCGGCCACCGCCTGTCCGCCTTCCTTGGCGGATTTGGCCGCCTCGTTGGCGATGCCGTCGGTAACCTTGGCATTCTCACTGTTCTGGTTGATGGAAGCACTCATCTCCTCCACCGAGGCCGAGGTTTCTTCTACACTGGAGGCCTGTTCACTGGCACCCTGGCTGAGATTCTCGGCAGTGGAACTCACCTGTTCCGAGGCGCTAGAAATGCCGTTGGCGTTGCTGTTAACATCAGTAATGACCTCGGATAACTTGTGAATGGTGCTATTAACATCATCCTTCAACTCGGCGAAGATACCATGGTAATTGCCATTAATAGTCTGTGTCAGATCACCCTGGGCCAGGCTGCGAATTACCTTCACCACATTGTTGAGACTGACCTCGGTGGTTTCCATCACAGTATTGATACCCTCGGCCAGGCGCTCGAAAAAATCTTCCTTACCCGCCATATTGATACGCTGGGTAAAATCACCCATGCCTGCCGATGTGACAATATCGGCAATCTCGCCTTCCACCGCCACTTCGTCGGTACGATCACTCCACTCTATCACTGATCCGAGCCGTTCACCGTCCACACCCAGCACCGGATTGGCGATCGCAACAAAGGTGCGTCCGCCAACATTGATAATACCCTCATAGGTGGTAGAGAGGTGTTCCAGCATGCCGCGCTGGTGGGCTGGGTCCTTGTGAAAATCATCAATGTTAACCCCGAGCAGGTTGTCTGCATCAAAGTTCGGCAGATCCTTGCGGATATCCTCCTGCGCATTACGAAACATATCCTGCACCGCTTGGTTCATGTAAATGATGTTCAAGTCGTTGTCCGCCATCATGACGTTCGTATTGGCATTATCCAACGCCACCTTGATGCGCATCGAATTGGAGGCACGTTGCCTGGCATCGTTGACCTCGAAGGCCAGCTTGATCTGCATGGACTTCAGGGCGCGCATTACATCGCCGATCTCGTCACCACGGTCGATCTCAATGGCGCCGTCATACCGGCCCCCGGAAATCTCGTCAAAATAACCAATGGTCTGCTTTAATGCGCGCAAAACGTTGCGCGCCACGGCAACACCCACCAGCACAGCCACCAGCACACCCACTACAACCAGGATTATGAGTATAAGTTCGTCGCGGTACAGACGATCCACCCGGGCCTGCAACAACTCTGTCAGCAGCGGTGATGCCACATCGTACAGGGCAAAGGCACTATCGATAGCCTGGCTACCCGCCTCGAAATAATCCGTTGAGTTCATCTCGTCAATGCGACCCTGCAACAGGATGCCCACCTGCGATCCAAATCTGTCCAGGGACTGAAGCGCAGCCTGGGCCTGGGAGCCTATACGTGTTTCGATAGTAGAATTGGCGCTAAAGGAACGTTTCAACGCATGGGCCAGACCTTCAGAAGTGACCTGGGCCGCCGCCTGCAACACGGACAAGCGCTCCATTTGTCTATCACCGAACTGCCCCCGGCTGATGATGCCAGCCCCCAGCCCCCGGCTCTGCCCCATCTTCTCGGTAAGGAGGGGAACCCGATTCACCAGTAGGTCCATGAGGTAAAAAGTATCCAGTTCGGGGTCCAGAACAAGGTTGGAGCTATCCCCAACGCGGGCGGCCAGGTCGATGACCTCTTCCAGTAATGCTGTATGGCGACTGAAGCTCTCCTTGGCCTTCAGACCAAAGGCCTGCCCTTTCAGGGATTGCCACTTTTCTATAATGGCCTGTAGTTTTGCACGGGTACCCAATAATTCGCCCAACTCCCGGTCCACTGTTGTGATGGCCTGCAAATCTTCATCGACCTGCTGACGCTTCTGCAGAATACGGGACTTAAGCGCGGCGTTGCCATTGAGATAGGCGTTGGTCATGCCGCGGTGCTGGGGCAGGCTCTGCAGGATCTTTCTCACCGGTTCCAGGTATTTCACCCCGCCGATCTCATGCTTGGCAAGGTCAATGGCCTCATTCTCTACCAGTACCAGATTCACTGAGAGGATCGCCGTCACCAACAAGAAGGCCAACCCCGCCAGACCCAGTTTGTACCCTATTTTAAGTTTGCGGAAGACGTTAAGGCGTGATATCAGACTGGCCTTGGGCGCCTTGCCCTCATTGATCTGCTGGTACAGGGCCTCGGCCTGGACAATCTGATCCCGACTGGGCTGGCTGCGCACCGACATGTATTCCATCACGCGGCCGTCCTTCCAGACCGGTGTAACATTGGCGTTCACCCAGTAGAAATCACCGTTCTTGCAGCGGTTTTTGACCACGCCTGTCCATGGCTTGCCGGCCTGGACTGTATTCCACAGGTCCTGGAAAGCCGCCGCCGGCATGTCCGGGTGGCGGATCATGTTGTGATTCTTGCCGACCAGTTCCTGCTCCGAAAAACCGCTGATGTCGATAAAATCCTGGTTGACACAAATAATAGTGCCCTTCAAGTTCGTCTTGGAGACAATGAGCTGTCCGGCTTCCAACTGAATCTCATTATTGGTGACTGGCATGTTAGTTTTCATGACGTTGTATCTCCTCTTTCCAGGCCAGCATGGCCCTTCAATAAATGTTTAACCTAGTTTCAATGGGTCAACATAGACGGCATCTCCATGCCGCCCCTAATCCGCCGGCTGCCATTCATGGCAACCTGCTGTACCAATTCCGGGACATCAATGATCATGGCCACCTCACCGCTGCCGAGGATGGTCGCCCCGCTGACGCCGTTCAGATGCGCGAAGATTCTGCCCAGGGGTTTGATCACGGTCTGGTATTCACCCACCAATTCGTCCACCACCAGGCCGGCCTTCTGGCCAGCGAAATTTGTGACCACAATATTCTCGCGCCGGCTCCGGCTTCCTGTCTCCCGAAACAGCTCGCCAAGGCGGATAAAAGGCAATACCTCGCCACGCAGATTGATGTAATCGTTGGTCTGTTCACCTTGGGTCAGTTGGCTCGGGGCCTGACCTGGCAACTCGACACATTCCTCCACCATGTCCAGGGGAATGACATAAGAAGAGTTGCCCACTTTGACCAAGAACCCGTCGATGATCGCCAGCGTCAGCGGCAAGCGAATACTGAAACGGCTGCCCTGACCGGACCAGCTTTCCACGTCCACATGGCCGCGCAGGGCCTCAATGTTGCGCCGCACCACATCCATACCCACACCCCGTCCCGAAACGTCGGTAACCTGTTCGGCGGTGGAAAAACCCGGCTCGAAAATCAGCCGATGTATCTCCTGGTCGGAGAGGGTCTGATTGGGACTCACCAGCCCCACTTGTTCGGCCTTGGCGAGAATCTTGTCACGTGACAAACCGGCGCCATCATCCTCTACCTCAATGACGATATTGCCGGAATCATGGTAGGCATTGAGAGTCAGTTTGCCTCTGGCGGGTTTGTTGTGCTGCTGTCGTGTCTCCACCGATTCGATACCGTGATCAATGGAATTGCGCACTAGGTGCATGAGAGGGTCGCCAATCTTTTCCACCACGGTCTTGTCCAGTTCCTTGTCACTGCCGTTGAGCACCAACTCGATATCTTTACCCATTTTCTGGCTCAGGTCCCGCACCACGCGCCGAAAACGATTGAAGGTCTCGCCGATAGGAACCATGCGCAACCCTAAACCGGTGTCCCGAATGTCTTCCACCAGACGGGACATATTCTCCAACGATTCCATCAGCGCCGTGTCCTGGGTACGCCTGCCCAGCAATTTGGTATTGGCGCTGGAGATCACCAACTCTCCCACCAAGTCGATCAACTGTTCTAACTTCACTGAACTGACACGGATGGATTTGCCGACCAGGGCCTGTTTTTCCCTGACTTGTTGCTGTTTTTTCACCGCAGTCTCGACCAACTCCGGATGCATAGATTCGGTTACCCGGTCTTCGATCAGTTCCTGCTGTTGTTTGATAAGATGCAGTGGTGTCAGAATGCGCAATTGGCAATCGTCCTGAACAAACTGAAATATGTCCTCAATGGCCTGCTTATCAAGGCCCGTGTCAAACTCGATTTCAAACGCCAGGTAGCAACTTTCCGGATCCATTTCTTCGGCCGCAGGCATCTCGTCCCCTAGGGTGATCAGGTTGACGATGTCGCCCTGGGTGCCCAGGTATCGAATGAAAGACTGGGGGTCCATACCGTTGCGCAATACGTCATGGCCAAAGCGGATGGAGATATGCCAATAATCACCCGGGGTACTATCGGCTGAGACATGCTCATTATCCGGTTCCGCACTGCATGCAGCTGGACTTTGTGCAGGAATAGGTGAGGAATCTTCCAGGTAAGTGTTCAATTGTGTGGACAGGGCACGGCCTTTTTGTTGCACCTCGGCATCACCACCATCATGCCCGGCAACCGCCGCATCTACCAACTGCCCCATGACATCCCGGCAAGACAGCAATAGCGACAACAAATCCTGGGAAATCTCCACTTCCCCAACACGCACGCGGTCCAATACGCTCTCCACTCCATGGGTAAAGGCGATGACCGCCTCGTAGGCAAACAGTCCAGCCGACCCCTTGATGGTATGGGCGGCACGAAAAACGGAATTGATATGATCCATGTCGCTGGGATTGTCTTCCAGCTGTAGCAACGATTGTTCCATATCATCCAGCAACTCGTTCGCTTCCGTTTCAAACAACTGTACACTTTCATCCTGGCTCATGACGATAACTCTCCCATAGCAGCCTTAACATTGTCGTGGCTTGTCAATTCCCGTTCGATCTGTTCGGTGACGTGATAAAGCTTGAAAAAATCTTGCACTGTGGGACTATGATTTTTCACCAAAAAAGATGTTTTGTTACGTTCTGCCTCACGCTTCAGCAACATTAACAACTGGAAGCCTGCTGTATCGAGTTCCACCACCTGCGAAAGATCCAGTTCCACCGCCTGACATTTGGCCAATTCCTGGATCAACTTATCTTTCATCTCACAAGCCGTGTAGATTGTCATATCACCCTCTATTTTCGCCTTACACTTTCCCTTGCTTGCGTGCACCTCTATATCCATTTCACCGGTTCCCCGTTCGTGGAAATCGTCGTTGCGCAGTTGTCACGGTGAAACCAGTTTAGATATGGCATCCAGCAATTGCGGTGGCTGAAAAGGCTTGACCACCCACGCCTTAGCGCCCGCCTCCTTGCCCTCTTGCATCCTGCTTTGCTCCGATTCCGTGGTGAGCATGCATATGGGTGTAAATTTATAGCCATCCAATTTCTTGACTTCCTTGACAAAAGTAATGCCATCCATATTAGGCATATTGACATCACTGATAATGAGATGAATCTTGGCGCCATCGAGTTTACTGAGTGCGTCAACGCCATCTTCGGCCTGGATCACTTCATAACCCGCACGCTTGAGAGCAAGTCCCACAACCTGGCGAATGGACGACGAGTCATCAACGATAAGAATAGTTTTGCTCATAGTATTTGCCCTTAAAAGAGGTTCTCAAAAAAATGCCACTTGTGCTTTGGCGGGAGTTTGATGGTCGATTCCCTTGTGGTCCAACCTCTGCTCTAACGTGGTATAGGTTGATTCCATTTCATCCAACCACATTTGTGCATCAATGGGTTTTGCACCATCGGTCCCGATACCCGTCTCCAATTGCTCAAGCCGTTCACATAGTGCGGCTATGTGCTGTATAACGTGGCCAAGTATTTGCGAGACACGATCCTGGAATTGCAGTGACACCAAGGCATCGGAAATCTCGTTTTGTATGCCCATGCCCGCATCCGCTAATTCTGCGGTTGCACCCATTAGTGACGTGGTGACTTTCTGAAAGCAGCCCATGACGTTATGTATGGTTTGTTCCGATGTTTTTACCGACTCCTGGTCCTGCTGGGTGGTTTTATCCGTCAGATCGACCACTGTGGCCATGGAGTGGTTGATGTTCAGCACGAGTGCCGTAATTCTCTTGCTGGTGTCTGCTGACTCTATTGAGAGTTTACGCACTTCGCTCGCGACTACCGCGAAACCACGTCCAGATTCACCCGCCCGGGCCGCTTCGATGGCCGCGTTCAGGGAGAGCAAATTAGTTTGCCGGGCAATGCTGCCCACTTCATCAGCCATGGTCACCAGTTTCTCCATGTGCACACTCAACTCACGGATTTCCCGCACCGTTTCGCGCTTCGACTGTTGGGCATCGTTCAGGGCAAGGATTATTGACGCCAGTTCCGTTTCGCTTTTATTGAACAGTTCAACGATACCGCCCGCATTGTCTCCTGCGTCCACTTCCTCGGTTGCCCTGCGCGCAGCGGCTACAGCCCTTTCGAGATCCAGTGCCAGATCCGAAAACCGGGTTGCCAAATCCGTAACCGCGATTTGGGTTTGACTGCGTGCCGTTTTGATCTGTCTTTCCCAAATCTGAAAGGACTTTTGCAACAATGCATCATCCTCTCGCTCTCTCACGTTGTGCGCAATAAACGATTCTGATGGAACGACTTGCTGTTTTCCCTTTGCGAGATGCGTGAATGAATTTGATAACCATATTGCAACAGCGACTGCAATGACTAAAATCGAAATAATCGCCACAAGTAGCATCAGATTAATTGAATTAATCGCCAGGAGCAGCAATGACATTGCTACTCCCTGCAAGATAGGCGCAACCCAAAACCTCTTGTAGCTCACCCAATTAATACGATTGTCTGTCGTTGTGCTCATATGTATATTTCCTTAAATCCATGAATTCCTGTCAACTTAAGGACCATCACTTACTGGCGTTCGTTACATCTTTAGCGGTCCACCCATCACAAATCTAGATCAGAGAAACACTGGTTGTTTCCTCCGTATCAGGCTGGGTAATCAATCAGAGTTTGCCTGATGCCATATCAACATCCGCGAACACGTGGCACCTATTCAAGAAACCTAAAATATTCGTTAGCGGTAACTCAAAAATTCCATGCCAGATGACTGAAGACCTCCACAAGAAAATGGATGTGCCTGTTGATGGCCTCAACCGGTATCGTGATCCATTTTCTAGCGCTCTTTTTGGTTGCCATTATGTTTGCCTTAGTTTTAGATAACATCATTGGTTGAGCTTATGCATCCTCACGTATCCTATCCATCCATAACTTGATTTTTCGGCCCAGTGCATTACACAATGAATAGGAAATCGTTACTGATTCGACTAGGTAATTAGATGATATATAGTTAAGAGTCTGGCTGAGATGCTGCGGAAAATGCCCCGTCGGGAGCGAAGCAGGGATTGTATTTAACGATATACAGGAAGCAGGCATGCCATGAGAGCGTTCATGGCCTTTGGGTACTTTCGTCGCGCGGAGACTCTCGCCAAAACGCCAAGAGGTGCTGAGAAGAAATCGTAGGGTGGGCACTTGTGCCCACCGCATACCGGTCAACTCTCCCGATCATATCATCGCGCATTGCATTGCGTGGGCGTGAATGCCCACCCTACACGGGGCGATTTATACAATGATTGGGTGAACTCAGCGCTGTGGCAAATAGAAGATTAAATGGCCCACAGATTTCGTTAACGAACCAATTTTCGAGACCTGCTAACGACTAACCAGACCATTGTCGATGGCATAAAACATCAGTTCAGCATTGTTTTTCATATTCATTTTCGCCAGAATTTTCGCACGATGTGTACTCACTGTCTTGGTGCTGAGCGACAACTCCTTGCCAATCTGACTCACCTGTTTGCCAACGGCCAACAGCCGGAATACCTGGAATTCCCGGTTACTGAGGACCTCATGAGGCACCTCCACCACGCTGGGGTCAAGGGCACAGGCCAGTCTCTCCGCCAGGACCGGAGTAATATATTTACCACCCCTGGCTACTTTAGTTATCGCCGCTATCAACTGTTCAGAGATACAGCCCTTGGTCAGATACCCGGCGGCGCCTGCCTTGAGCGCCCTCACCGCATACTGATCCTCGGCATGCATGCTCAGAATCAGCACGGCAAGATTCGGCCGCTCGCTCTTGATCTGTTTCAGGGTTTCAATGCCATTTTTCCCCGGCATGGAAATATCCAGTATGACCACATCCCAATCTTGTTCACGGACCTTTTCCAGCACCTCATTGCCATTGGCCGCCTCACCCGTCGATGCCACATACGGGCACTCACGCAGTAGTTGCTTTAGCCCCTCCCGAACAATGGCATGGTCATCGGCGATCAATACCCTGAGTTTCTCGTGGTCCAGCGATCGCTTGCCGTTGTCTGCATGATGGGATGCGCCTGACCCCGTCGCGGTTATTACCATTCCGTATTTCTCCTTCGTCAGTTGCAAAAGCTTCCCGCGCACAATAATGCTTATGCAGAATATAGGCCATCAGGGATGTCGAGCTATCGGATTGCAACCTATTTTCAAATAGTTGTTTGTCCTATATCGGCATTTCTCCGCGCTGCCTTTAGAAAAAAATGCCCGAATGCAGAGAATCGAAATCCAGGAACAAATGTCCCCGATTTCACGTTGTCACATCCGGACTATGGGGTCGCGGAGCGGGTATCCAAGGGCAAACGCAGCAAAACCGTCGTCCCCTTGCCTGGATGCCCCTCAATATCGACGCTGCCGCCAAAGGCGAGGGCGCGTTCCTTCATGCCCAACAGGCCAAAGGCATTGTCCGCGCTGGCGGCTGACGGACATATCCCCCGGCCGTCATCCGTTATCCGCATCTCAAGATGATCGGCCCCTTTATTGATATCCAGGCTGACCCGGCCGGCCCCGGAATGCCGCGCCACATTGGTCAATGTCTCCTGCAGAATCCGGAACACCGCCGTGGCGCGTGCGGAATCAAGCTGTGCTTCATCAAGTTCCATCACCCACTCGCACTCAATGCCGGTGCGTTGCTGAAACTCCTCCAGATACCACTGTATCGCCGGGCCCAGACCCAGCTCATCCAACATGGCAGGCCGCAGTTCAGAGGTGATGCGTTGAACCGACGTGATAATAGATGCAATGAGGGGGAGCATCGACAGGATCTTGCGTCGCATGTCCTCCTCGTGCTCAGGAATACGTTCGCGCAGCCAGTGCACATCCATATTCAGCGCCGTTAATACCTGACCGATCTCATCGTGCACGTCCCGTGCAAGCCGCGCCCGTTCCTCCTCCCTGACCGTTTGCAGATGAATGGCCAGGTCCCGGAACTGCCGCCGGGAGTTCTCCAGTTCCCGTTGATCCTGTTTGCGCTCGCCAATGTCCCGAAAGAATGTGAAAAAAAATCGCTCCCCATCAAAATCCACCAGTGAGACGCTCACATCCAGATCAATAAACGCTCCGTCCTGGCACCGGTGCCGGGTCTCGAAGCGATCACTACCCTGTACCATGATTTTCTGGATATGCATATTAGCCTTTTGCGGACTTTCACTCGCTTCGACATCCGCCACGCCCATTTCCAGCAATTGCTCCCGGGTATAACCCAGCATCCGGCAGCAAGCCTCATTCACATCACATATTTTACCATCAAGGTCGACCATCCAGAATCCATCCTGTGTAGTTTCCAAAATAATTTCATTTCGCAGAGTCTGCATCTTTAGTTGACGTTCCGACTGCTTGCGCTCAACGACCTCACTTTGTAATTGCTTATTGCGCATCCACAACTCACTGGTCCGTTCCCTTACCCGTTCCTCCAAGCGGTCGCGATGCTTACGCAACTCCTCCTCGACCTGCTTACGCACCGTGATATCTCGCACTACGTTGACAATACCAACGATTCTACCCATATCGTCCTTAAGCATAGAAACGATGTGTTCGGTAGGAAAGACTTCACCATTTTTTCTTTTTATTTCAAATTCGAGGCAGTCGACCTCGCCTTTATCAAAGGCCGTTTCAAGCCGTTTGCCAAACTCCACAAAATGATCATGGTCCACATGAAACATTTCTACCGATTGATTAATAACTTCCTGCAGTGAATAACCCACCATGGCCAGACCAGCGCTGTTCAAATTCAAAATCAATCTATCAGGCGTCATAACCACTACCCCTTCCGCCAGGGCATTGAAAATACCCCGCTGCCACAATTCGGATTCTTGCAGCGCTTTTTCAATACGCTTATGCTCAGTAATGTCATCAACGAAACAGAAATACCATTTCTTGCCATACTCATCCTCATAGACGGCCTGGGTCATGCTTCCAACAAGCTTTTTCCCAGATTTTGTCATGAGCGGAAGCTCCAGTTTGTCCTCCAGTTTTTCCCCTACATGCACTTTAAATTTTTCAAAGACCTCATCTCTTTTGTCCAGAGGGTGGAGATTCATGTTGAGCATCCCGATAGCCTCTTCAGAGCTAAATTCCATCGTCTCAACCGACTTTTTGTTGAAATACTTTAATATCCCCTTTTCATCCGTCCCCCAGATCATAAATGGCGCGTTATCGAATACTGTCTCAAGCATTCTCTGAGACGCCCTTAATCTTTCCTCGACCAGCTGGCGCTCGGTGATCGCACTTGTCAGTTCCCGGTTGGCCCGACCTACCTTCACCATCTGCTGCCGGGATCTCTGGAACAGATGCACCGTAAACCCCATCAGTAGCGCCAAGACCAATCCCACCGTCAGGGCGATCACCGGTAACAGGGAATGCAATTTAGCCAGCAACACCGTCGTCGGCCACAACCGCAGCCGCCAGTTGATCCCATCAAACCTGAGGTCCTGCTCCTGTCCCCAGACCGTATCGGTATGGGCAGTGGCGACGTTGCGCTGATAGATCTTCTCGTTACCATCGAATATCTGAATGGCATAACCCTCAGTGATGACCTCGGCCAGAATGTTGTCCAGTAATCCCCGGATGCGAAATACCCCCAGCATGAAGCCGTCAAACCGGTCGCCGTCAAACAGGGGGGCATAAATCAAAAAACCCTTGCCGCCCTGCACCAAATCGACGGTACGGGTAACGGTCACCTCGCCCTGTTGCCGCACCTTCTCCAGTGCTTGCCGCCGCCGTTTCTCAAAACCCAAATCCAGGTTCAGAGCGGCCTCGTTGCCGGACAAGGGCTCTACCCAGCGCACATGATCGGTGACGTCCACCCATTCGATGGCCTGAAAGCCGGGCTGATCGGCAATATGACGCGCCACATCGTACCGCCACTCCGCCTCGGGTGTGCCACCCCGGTTCTCCCAGCGCCGCGCCATACGCGTCAGCGCCAGAATCTGGGGCTTGATAGTCCCCTCGATCATGCGCGCCAGATGTGTACGCTGCCTGCCGATATTCTGTTCCAGGTGGAAACGCCCCTGGGCCAACAGCGACTGCCACAGGATCAGGGCCAGGACGACCAACCCGATGCCGCTCTCCAGGGCCAAGCTGCGGGACTTCATCTGTTCCGGCCCTGTCATCCGACTCCATACAAAGGCCAGCAGCCCGGTCCCGAGCAGCATAAACCCTGCCGCGCTATGGGCCGCCATGTAAGTTGAGTGCGACCAACCATAAGGCGTCTCCCCGCCCACCACATAACCCAGCAAATTCCCCAGCCCCAAGGCCAAAACGCCCATGCCGAATAGCCGAACCATCAACAAGCACATCCGCAACCACCGCGGCCCGGCGGCCAGGGCCATCAGGGCCAGTCCGCTCAACAGGTGCGCCATGGCCGTGACTGGCGCCATCCGGCCGGGGAAGGCGGTCTTGGTGACGATACCGGGCTCAAACAGGAATCGGTCGATGCCAAAATCGGCGCCAAGGGAATATTGCAACAGGGTTAGCAGGGCGATCCCCATCGACAAGCCAGCACAGCCCACGGCCAGGCGCGATCGGTTGTAGAGCAGCGACACCAAGCCTACACCGCAGAGGATGAATCCCAGCGCGGTGTTGAATTGCATCGGCGCCCACTGTGGCCGCAGTTGCACCAGGAAGGCGAAATCTGTGAACCAGCCCACCATGACCACCAAACCCAGCAGTACCACCAGACCGCCGGCGGCGTTTGCTACATGCGCCATCCAGGTGGGAATATGATTCTTTTGTTTGGTGGCGGGCATATTCGATTTGTGCGGGTCATTATTATTATAAATTTATTGATTGTCCGGCTACGCTCGTGACAAGGCAAGCCGCACATCATGCCGGATCAATTTTTCCCTATTTACGGTGCGATTTGACCAGCCTATCCAACAAGTGAATACCCAGGGCGCGCACATCATCCCAGTCAGCATCCCGCGCTGGCACAATACCCTTGAACTTCACTGCCTCAAGCAGTTCCCGGCCCCTGGGATTCTGGTCCATCTCACCCATTGCCCGTCGGGTTTGTTCTACAACGGATGCGGGAATCCTTTGATGGGCCGCGATCGCATGGGGCGTATAGAACCGGGTCGTCCACAATACACGCAACTGCTTGCTGATCGCCGGGTCCACAATCTTCAGGGTTCGCATGACGCCACCACCTGCCGGATACAAACCCTTGGCCACGGTCCGGTATACCGAGTCATGAGACGAGACGTACTTTGGTTTGATCGGGATACCTATTTTGGCAAATTGGGCTCGGGTCAGGACACTGGCCGCAAAGGCGGCCGGAGAGGGAAAGGCCAGTACCTGGTCCTTGAACTCGGTCAGATCCTTATACTGACTGTCCTTACGCACCACTATGATTCCTCTTATCTTCTTGTCTTTTTCCATGGCAAAGGCCACGTAACCCGGCTGGCGATGAAACACCGTGTAATGATAGGGATTCATGTACGCCATGTCGTACTCCCCTTCGGCCAGGCGCTTCTCGAAGGTCGGTATATCCCTGGCGGTTTTGAATCGAAATTGATACCCGGTTTGCTCGCCCAGATAGGCCAATATCGGCGTCCACAGACGGGCCAGTTTACTGGCGGCCTGCTGTGGTACGACACCAAATGTCAACGTAGTGGGCCCTTGCGCCTGGCTATTGACAGGATTCAAACTCACCAGCAAAGTAATGAATAACGGGGCGAACAAGACTATATCCCTAGTTTTCATATCGATTGTCCATGGCTATTTATTTGATGGTTGCAGGACGAACCATCCACACACCGTAAATATCGACTTATGAATGCAGGAACTTTAATTCCGGGTTGTATTTTTCCCGGTGCACACAGCAGCCATCTAGCACCATCTTAAGGGCAACGAAAATCACCCTTTACCAATATCAATGAAGGTAAAGCAGATGCATAACCAAGACCGGCCCCCGTATAGAACATGGAAGTATTTCTGGTAGAAGATGGACAGGCCAGTAGACTTTTTCGATTGATCCGACAACTTTTATCAGGCTTTGTCTGATATTAACGGCACATCCAGTCTGACCAAGGTGCCATTCTCGGTCCCTGACTCAATCACCAGGCTCCCGCCTATCTCCAGCGCCCGCTCTTTCATGCCCATGAGCCCGATCGCGTTGGCGTTACCGATGTCAGTCTCCGTGAGACCTATACCATTATCCTTAACAAGGACATGCAATCGTCCACTATCTTCCTTAACCTGTATCGATACATTGCTCGCCTGCGCATGCCGCGTAACGTTGGTCAGGGCCTCCTGTATAATCCGAAATACCGCCGTAGCGCCTTTGTGACCCACCCCGGCATCATCCATGGCAATATCCACATCACACCGGATTCCGGTGCGGTTAATGAACTGATCGACAACCCGTAAAATGGCCGCACCCAGCCCAAGATCATCCAGCACAGACGGTCGTAATTCCGATGAAATATGCTGCACAGTTTTTATTGTGCAATCTATCAATGCACCCATTGATCGGACCTTATCGCTCAGCCCGGTCTGGTCCTTTGCCAACCGCCCGGCCAACCAATGCACATCCATATTCAGCCCCGTTAATGCCTGTCCGAGTTCGTCGTGAATCTCCCGGGCTATTCGGGCGCGTTCTTGCTCCTTAATAGCCTCAACATGAACTGCAAGTTTGCGCAAACGTACTTCACTGTTTTGCAAAGTGACTTCGACCCGCTTACGATCAATCACGCTGGCGACCACATTGGCGATAGACTGCAAAAAACTAATGTCGTATTCTGTAAAGCGCCGCACTGTATCCGTGTGGGCGCCCAACACCCCGTAGGGTTTGTTAATGCTGTAAATTGGCACACTTATACCACTCACAACCCCGTGCTTGATAAGCAGCTCCGGGGCCGTAAAACGTTGCTCAACCCCAAAATCCTCCACCATTACGGCTCCCGATGCCAATGTATAACCCGTTTGCACTGTCTTATCAGCACTTATTCTGGTTTCTCCAACAGTCGCGTTTTGCCACCCTCGCCCTGCCCGTAACAAGAAAGAATTTTCGGCAGGCAAGAATTCCAAAACCTTGACGTAAGGCACATCAAGGATTGCAGCAACCCGCTCCATGGCATGGTCCATGAATGTCGGCACCTCAGCGAAGGCCAAGGCATCCATCCCCAACTCTGCGACAGCTTCCTGTTGACGTATATGCCGCCAAAGCACCCCCCGTCCCAACTCCAGACACTCAGCGCTTTCTCTGGGAGAATCTGTTTTTATCAGACGCATGTTCACAATCTTTAAATCTTCCTCATAACCACAAAATGTGATCAGCATATTTGATATGCAGCGAAGTGGCGAAAACCGGCCAATGTCTAACCCATTTAACAGATAGCAAATAAAAAAACAGTGAACTACGTCACATATAGGAAAATTTTTCGCAAAGGATCATGTTTATTTGGGTCACCGGTCGAACAGGTACTCCCAGAAGGCGATCCCCTGTTTCTTGCAGGTCTTTTTCAGACTGGCGAAGGTATCCCGACGTTGTTGGCCAGCCGTTTCAGGGCCTGGTTGAGGGTTTGGAAACAGGTTTTAGCGTGACAGATTTCATCGAAACGCGCCGTCAGTTCCTGCTTGTGGCCTGGGTGGGTGATCGCTTGTAGTGTTTGAGATCGGCATAGAGGTCCCAGAGTTGGGTCCTGACCCAATTCAGCGCCCGGGTGTAAACCTCATTGAGCGGGAGAATGCGCAAGAAGACGCGCCCAGCATGGATCCATGCATAAGGCATGGTTAAACACATCGAACTGGCCGGCGTCATCAGGGTCTACGCCCATATACATAAAGGCTTTCGGCAACACCCTAGGCCTTTTCACTTATAATTTTTGCATCATTTCCGCCCGCTTGTTCACACCGGCAAGGATCGGCTCAGACGTTGATTCCGGCATACCGGCCTTGGCAGCCATGGTCGCCGCCTCGGCTATTGCATCATTCATCTGCGCGGTCAGGGCGGAAAAGATGCTATCCATGTCCTGCTCACGCAGTCCGGCTTTTTGGCCGGTTTGGTAAAAATGCCGGGGCTGAATTTGTTTTAGACGATAATGGTTTTTGCTCCCCACTGCCATTGCCAGCTTGATTTTGTGTGTCGAAAACCCTGGCCAGGGTGCGGTCGACATCACGTCGTACAGAGGGGTGAGTCTGTAGCCACTTGGTGAGAGAAATATGGAAAAATTCTTGGCATGACCGTCGATGGCCGCCAGCAACCAGCACACAATCTGCGCCTTCATAAAAGCCAGGCGGTCTTCATAAGGGGCGATCGCACCGTTCAGGAATTCCAGAACATCGACGATGCCCGGTCCGCCATCGCTTTGATATT